>WNFC01004622.1_pt2 | contig 21779 bp, 19 predicted proteins | sample 5400541 | NCBI WGS metagenome assembly WNFC01 (sample SAMN13153342, study PRJNA577476) | soil metagenome | isolation source: 120 cm saprolite under Douglas fir tree site 2 hole 2 replicate 1 | place: USA:California | collected 2015-04-18
GATGATGCGCGGCGTAAAGATGTGCAGCCGCGCGCTGGGGTTCGGCGTGGTACACCGCCAGCCCATGTTCAATGTGGCCCTGAGCTGCTTCCAGTTCTCCAAGACCAAGCGCAGTGCTCCAACAATGATGACAGGCGTCCAAGAGGAACTCGGGCTCTCGATGCTGGTGGGCAAAATTCGTGATTTGCGCTTCCCACTCTCGGGCTGCGCGCAATCTGCCACCTACGAAGGCGATTCCAAATAACCCTGTGAGAGACGAAAAGCGTTGCGACGCATTTCCACTGCGTTGACTCAGTTCGTGCGCACGAAAGTAAACCCGCTCAGTTTCGGGCGCCGCCCATCCCTGTGTAACCATCAGTACCTGGCCGAGCGTGGTTTGTAACTCAAGCTCCCGTTGGTCTCGTTCAGAGCTTTCCGGCAGGCGCTTGAGCAGTTCCAGAGCGGCGGTCAAACCGTGGATCGCCTCCGTATGGGCCGAGCGCTGGGCCGCTTGGAGTCCGGCGCGCTCGTGATACTCAAGCGCCTTCGAGGCATTGCCGCTTCTGCTGTAGTGGTGGGCTAGTTCATCAAGATGGTCGTCGATTGAATTGGCATAGAGCTGCTCGAGCGCCGCGCCGACTCGTTCGTGTAGCTGCTTGCGCCGCTCGATCAATACCGAGTTGTATGATACCTCTTGCGTCAGTGCGTGCTTGAAGATGTACTCGGTGTCACCGACGGCCGGCTGCTCGTAAATAAACTCGCCCAATTGCAGGTCGCTGAGTAAGCGATTGATCTCATCATCCGCCTTAGGGACGACCGCACGAATCAACGACAGTGGGAATTCCCGCCCAGTGACTGCGAGTGTCTGCAGTAAGTCTTTAGCGTCTTGAGGCAAGCGGTCAATACGGGAGGCCAGGATCGCCTGTACGGTCGGCGGGATCTTTAATTCCCCCACCGGCCTGGTGAGCCTGGTGATTCCGTTGCGGACCAATGCAGCCTCATCGAACAGTACCTGGACGGTCTCTTCCATGAAGAAGGGGTTGCCTTCGGTCTTCTCAACGATTACCCGCTTCAACGGCGCCAGCTCCGCATTGTCGCCTAGCAACGCCGTCAACATCTCATCAGCCGACTCTTTGCCGAGCGGGTCGAGCCGCAACTGGATGTAATGGGTTTTGCTGTTCCAGTTATGCGAGTACTCCGGCCGATAATTCACCAGCAGCAGGATCTTCGCGTTGCCGATGGAGTCGGCGAGGAGATTGAGCAAGGCCTCGGTCTCCTCGTCGATCCAATGCAAGTCCTCGAAGATCACCATCAACGGCTGGTTCAGCGATTCGCGCAACAGGATACGTTTAATCGCATCAAGAGTGCGCCGCTTTTTCACCTGCCCATCCATATGCGCCAGCGGGTCCTCACCTTCGACGATTCCCAGCAAGCCGAACAGATATGGCAGCGTATCCTCAAGTGCACGGTCGAGGATGGTGATCTTGCCCGCGACCTTCTCGCGCCGTTTGCGCGCATCGTCGCCGGCATCAATGGCGAAATATCCATGCAATAGGTCGAGCACCGGCAGGTACGCCGACGCTTTGCCATGGGAAACTGAAAAGGTTTCCAGCACCATCCACCCGGACTGGTTCTTGGCGTTGAACTCAAAGAGCAGCCGCGACTTGCCCGCGCCGGCCTCCCCCATCGCGGCGACAATCTGCCCTCGTCCGGATTTTGCGTGATCGGCCGCATGGCCCAGCGCCTCCATCTCGCGCTCGCGTCCGACGAACTTGGTCAGCCCGCGCCCCGCCGCGCGCTGAAGCCGCGTGCGCAGCGGCCCCAGCCCGGTTGCTTCATAAACGTTGACCGGCTCGCTCACCCCCTTGATCTTCGTCGGTCCCAGCGGCTTCAGCGCGAAATATCCTTCCACCAGCTTGCGCGTCTGCTCGCTGATCGCGATCGATCCGGTTGGCGCCAGCGCCTGCATTCTCGATGCGAGATTGGTGGTGTGTCCGATCGGGGTGTACTCGGTTTGCCCCTGCCCGGTGGCTATTGAGCGCAGCACCACCTCGCCAGTGTTTGCGCCGACGCGCGCGCCTCGAGCGGAAGATTACCGCTTTGGCGAAGCCTGGCCGAATAGCGCCGTAAATCTTCCTGCATCCGCAGCGCCGCATAAAGCGCCCGTTGCGGATGGTCCTCGTGGGCTACTGGCGCACCGAACAGCGCGAAGATCCCGTCGCCGGTACTCTGCACGACGTATCCGTCGTACCGCTGGACGGCATCAATCATGAGCTTCAGCGCCGGATCGATGATCGCCCGCACTTCTTCAGGATCGCGCTCCTCCATCACCTCGGTCGAGCCTTTGATGTCGGCGAACAGCGCCGTGACAGTCTTGCGCTCGCCGTCGAGCGATGCCGATGAAGCCTCTGATGCTATTCGGATTGCCGGTTCGGCAGGCTTGGTCGGTTCGGGGTGAGCTGCCGACGATGGTGTCAGCGATGCCCCGCAGTCACCGCAGAAGTCATCGCTGGGCTCGTTCGAAGCCCCGCACTTCGGACAGGAACGGGCAAGTGCGCCGCCGCACTTCGAACAAAATCTGCGGCCCTCGCGGTTGTCGGTTCCGCATTTTCTGCAGCGCATATCTTTCCCCGAGTACCCTTCAGGCCTTCTGGAAGTGGCACAGGCTTTAGCCCGTGATGCTCCTAATTAAGGAACCACTTATAGCAATCCGGATGTTCCACGAGCGCCTTTTTGCCGGATTCTGCCTGACGTATTCGAGTTTCTCTTCCAGTTCCGCGTGGCGGATAACGTGGTCGAAACTTTCATCACGCGGCATCCGGGCCGATGCTCTTTTGATCGCATTCCATGCGGATCCTTCATGAATCTGCGACAGGGTTAGTCTGGCGTGGCTGCAACATCACCTGGCAGAAAACTGTCATCCATCACCTGCTCGACCGTCCAGGGGGATGATACCGGCAGTTCGTTTTCAGACAATTCAGGATCGCGCAATGCCCCGAGACGGCCAGCGTAATATGCGTCCGGTAGCATTTCAGCCAGTGTTAGTCGGAGGCTCGGGCTTTGTTTCAAGAGCCTTTGAATCGCAAATCGCGCACCTTTGACGGTCACTCGCCATCCCCTGGCGTTGTAATCGCGAGACATCCCACGAGAGTATTGAAACTTGAGCAGATGTTCTGCTAGCCGCGCAAGTTGGCTTTCGATAGCTCGTCTTTCGCTGTTGCTCAAGCCTTCGATCTCCTCCGCCACGTTCTCCCAGTCCACATCCTCGATGCGGCGCTCGCGTAGCGCCCTAACCTGATCCTGAAGCCACGCGTAGTAATCGCGCTCGTAGAGATCTGACGACGAATTTCTCATCGAAGCCATTGAATCAGTGTACTGAACCTGCCTGAGGGGCTGAAGGCTGGTGTCGTGCGGCCTGCACTCCGTTAATGCGCTGGAGCGGTCCGCTCGGGGTGTACTCGGCGTGGCCCTCGCCGGTCCTTATCGACCGCACCACCACTTCGCCTGTGTCCACCCTGACGGGAACCCGCAGATTGACACCCTTTTTCGGAGTGCAACTTTTCGACGTAGCGCTTAACCTCATCGTGCATCCTGAGTGCCGTGTAGAGCGAACGCCGAGCGTGGTCTTCGTGGGCGACAGGCGCGCCGAACAACGCAAGGATGCCGTCGCCCGTGGAGTGAACGAGATAGCCGTCGTAGCGGTGGCCCGCTCCTCCATCATCAGCTCGAGCGCAGGATCAACGATGGCGCGTGCTTCGGGATATACCTAAAGAAATGATTTGCCGGTCAAGTCCGGCCGTCGTTTTGTCGGCCATCGTCCGCTTTCATCACTGCACCGAGATGGGAATGCGCAGGTCGAATTGCGAGTCGATGGCGACGCCGGATCTCATCGCCGGAAAGAAACGCCACTGCTTAAGCGTCTCGAGCAGTAGCTCATTAAGTTGCGGGCTCTCGGTCGGCGTTATCAAATTAACCTGCACCTGACCGTCGTAAGTGACCTTGAACCTGGCGACCGCAACTGTCTGTAACGTCTCTTCGCGCAGACTGTCCGGGATGACCGGTTTCGGCGCGAAAATTGCCCGCGCACCACTACTATCGCTGCCGATTCCGGCACCGGTCCCCGACCCTCGGCCGGCTCCCGCACTTGGGGCTTCAGTGGTGGCCGACGGAGGTCCGGCTGCTGGCGGGGCTTCGGTTGATTCTTTGGCAGTTCCCGTGGCGGAGGGAGGCAACAGCGGCAGTGCGGGTGACTTTGGCTTTGCCGGATGAACGCGCACGGGGGGTAACGCTGCTCGCCTTATCTTGATGTGCTGATGCGGCTTCGGCGTTACAACCTTCGGTTTGGGAGGCGCGGCTGCTGAATGTTGAACCGCCGCACCGCCCTGTAGACCTGCGGTTGGAGGCAATTCCACAATTCGCACTTCGGCCGGCGCCAGTTCCGGGGGCGGCGGAGCGGTCCTTTCCAGCAACAACGCAAACACCGTTAGGATTGCTGCCCATAAAAGAAGTGACAACGGAATGACCCAGGCTAACCTGAGTCGCCCGTCATCGATGTAATACGACGAAGTCATTAAGGATATGGCTGCGGCCTCGCCCTAACGCTCGGCTATAAGATGCCCAAGCCCAGACTACCCCCACCTAACCTCCCCCTGGTCAGGGGGAGGGATTGGATATTCACTGGTACCGCGGTTGGGCGTAAACGCACGCGTTAATCTTCCGGAAAGCAGCCGGCGCGGGCAGAGCCACTATGCGGCGAAGGCTCGATCCAAGCCATAGTCATTCATTGGCGCTTGACCGCGATCAGGAAATGGTTGATGCCTGCACGCCGTGCCTGCAGCATCGCCTCGACAACGATTCCCTCCGGCGCCGCATTGTCGGCATTGACTACGATGCCAGGGTCGTGGCCTGTCAGCATCGCCTTCAGCGCGAATGCCAGGGTCGACAGGGTGGTAGGCGTCTTGTCGAGAAAGATATGGCTGTCCCTGGTAATCGTCATGGTTACGGGCTCCTTATGCTCCAGGTTGGGCGCGTCGCCTTGAGGTAGATTAACCGTGATGGAGTTAAGACTCTGCATCGACAGCGACGCGAGCATGAAGGTCACCAGCAGGAAGAACATCACATCAATCATCGGAATGATTTCGATGCGGCCGCGCCGGTATGCGCGTGCTCGACGAAGTTTCATCTATCTCGCGCCTCCCGCAGCCGCGGTCATTCGCGCCGGGCTGTCGGCCAGAGTCTCCTGATCCAGCCGGATATGGTCCACCAGACGCGACCCGAGCCGCTCCATCCGGTCCACCGCATGCGATTGCATTCGCGCAAAGAAGTTGAATCCGAACAACGCAAAGATGGCGATCAGCAGGCCCAGAGCGGTCGCGATCAACGCCTGGGCCACGCCGGCGGTGACCTGAGTAGGAGCCACCAGGCTGGAGGCGCCGATCACTTTGAACGCCTGCATCATGCCGGTAAGGGTGCCCAACAGACCCATCAAGGGCGCGCCGGTCACCACCGTTTCGAGCATCCAGAGCCCACGGCTCAGGTGTTTTTCAATATTTCCCGCTTCGTCGCCGGCGCGTGATTCCACCCACCAGGCCGGCCTCGTCCGATTCTCGGCAATCACGCCGAGGAAGCGGCGATAAGCGTTGCTGGCGGACAATGTCTGCAGTCCGGCTTCCAATTCACTCCAGGAGAACTCGTAAGTCTCCACTAAATCCAACATGCGTCGTGGCAACCGCAGCATCCTCCGGTAGACCACCGCGCGGTCCACGATGATGACCAGCGCGAGCGCTCCCAGCAGCAGCAGCGGATAGACCATCGCACCACCGAACCTGAGCGCCTCCCATGCCCCAGCTAATTCCTGCATAACGTCTGTCCTTGCCTATCTCTTATCTCTTGTTTTTACTGTGTCAGCGCATTCGGTTGAGACCACGGGAAAAACCATTTGAGACCACCTTCGACGGCGCGGCGCGGTCCGTACTGTGCCGCGAACACGCCGATGCCGGAGCCACTGCGAAGCTGATAGATCCAATCTCCCAGATTCACGACCGCGACGCGGCCTTCGAGGTGACCTATCCTGGGAAGCATCAACTTTTTCGCGACGCCTGCGTCAAACTGAATATAGAAGGGCTGGTTGCCGGTGTTGGCAAACCCCCTGCGCAAGCCGCTGCCATAAGAGCCGTCGAGCGTGAACAAGAACCCGGCATAATTATAGGCAATCCCCCAGGAAGCGCTGAAAGTCTCATCGTGATCAAGGAAAATGTAGTGAGTTTTGATATAGGCCAACTCGTCGGCGCCAAAGAGGAATTGATCCGAAACGATGTTTATGCCCTGCGCGACAGAATAAGCGAAGTTGGTATAGGCGGTGAGGTTCTCGCGAGTCAGCGAGGTGGTAAACTCGACGCCGTACTGGCGGCCTTTATCGTAGTTAAAAGGAGTAAAGACCAGAGTCGGCCCGAACTGACCTTCGTCGATCAGATCGCGCGACTTCTTATAGTAGCTGTCCAGGTCCACTTTAAGCCCATATGGAAGATTCTGTGTGACCCCAGCATCGAAATAATGGGCTCGTTCAGGCGCGATATTGGAGTTGGTCCGCACGGCAGGTTCGTTGGTCGTGCCAACAAATTTAAAGACGCTCTCTGCCGACACCGACTCCAGCGGCGGCGGGGTGAAATAACGCGCATAGGCCGCGTGCAGGGTGGTTTTGTCAAAAATCTGATAGACTGCACCGGCTCTGGGACTGGCCTGATCCGCGCGCGTTAAGCCGTCATACAGATCGAAGCGCACGCCATAATTTATGGTCAGTTTGGAAATCGGTTTCCATTCGTCCTGCAGGTAAAGCCCATAGAGCCAGGCGGTTAAAGCGGTATTGTCGACTATAGCTTCGGGCAGATCACTGGTCTGCCCGCCCGGTCCTCCTGGAAACACCAGGGCGTGATTGTCGATCTCCGCGCGGTCGCCCTGGAAATAAAAGCCGGCCCGAATCGTATGTGCCGCCAGGGCTCGGTAGGAGAAGTCACCCTGAAGCCCGTTGGCCCAATCACCGCGGAAGACCCGTGAAGCAACACCGTTGTAAATCAAATCGCCGGTCTGGTCCGGATGGAACGACAGAGTGGAATATCGGCTGAAAGCGGCAATCTGATAGTCGAGTTCTTTGCCCAGGAGCCCTTGCAGAGCGAGAACACCGTAATAATTCTGCTCGAGTTGCGTCTCGCGGACGTCTGCGGACGGCAAACTCGGCGCCCCAAAAAGCTTGAATGCGGGGGGTTGATCCGGATTTGCGGGGATTTGGAAATTGGAGAGATTGAAGCCGCCGAACAGACTGATTCGGGTCGTCGCGTTCAAAAAGTATGACAGGTAGCCGAAGTCGTTACCGATGATAGCGAAGTCATGAATCGCTTCGGGACCCGGCGTCGGCGGCTCCAGCCCGCGGTTATTCTGAAGATAGTAGCCAGTCGTATAATAACTCAGATTTCCCTTCGCGCCGCCCAACTCGAAGCTCGGTTGCAGGGTGCCGCGTTGCCCTCCATACATATCGATATTGCCGCCGCTCAAGCTTTCACCGCTCTTGGTTTGGAGTTGAACCACCCCCGCGGTGTGATAGCCATATTGAGCAGGCAGCGCTCCTTCCAACAACGAGATGCTCTGCGCGAAGCGGGGGCTAAAGCTTTGAGAGAACCCGCTGCTGATCCCCTCGGGCAGTTCGATACCGTTGATCCGGTATTGGATCTCTGCGTGCTCGCCCCTGATGTGAAGTGCGCCGAATGAGTCTTGAGCCACCCCCGGTGCCTGCAGTAACACATTGCTCAACTGCGTGTTAGCGCCCTGGGGCAACTGCTGGATCGCCTTTTCGCTGAACCGATACACGCTGCTACCGGTTTCAGGACTAAGGCCGTTACGCGCTACATCGAGCCGTTTGGCGATGACTTCCATGCTGAGCGCGGTCTGCGCCGCCATTGAGATAGCCACCGGTTTGGCGCCGCCGGCGGTCACCGTCACTATGGAAGTGGCGGTAGCAAAGCCTTGTTTGTTGGCGACGATTGCATACGTTCCCGGCCGAATGCCGGCAAATTCGAAGTGACCGCTGCGCTCGCTGTTCGCACGCGCGATGATATGACCGTCTTGACTTTGAAAAATCAGCTCGGCCCCATTTACCGGCCGCCCTAAAGCATCCGTAACCGTTCCTGTCACCCGTTGCGACGACGAATGGACTGAACCGGCAGCGCGCGCGGCCGGCGTCATGTCCAATAGAATCAGGATCGCACAAATCCCTACGTTCAGCGTAAATCCGCGCCTCATTGACACTCCTCGCCATCCCAGGACTGTCCGCTGCCACTCACAGCAACCGGACAGCGCGCACCCATTGGGCACGCGAGTTTAGAGCAAGTTGTTTTGGCCTGAATCGTTGAGCTGTGAGCTCAGGTGGGACTTATGCCGGAGCGGGAGGAGACCTGCCGGAGAGGTATGAATTGAACGCATAGAGCGGCCACGATTGCGCCGCGTAGAGGTCAAAATGGTCAATTGCCGAGGGCTGGACTGGAAAAGGCGCCGTCGCCGCAATGGTCGGTGAATATTGATGGAACAGGCAGAGCGCGCAGAGACCGTCGTCCAAACTCACGACGGCCGAAGCTGAGTACCGCGAGGTGCTCTCCCGCGGGTGATAATGCGCGACCGCCAAACACTGCGCGACGAGCAATGTCGCCGCTAAGGCTCCAGCCAAAGTGCGTCCTAGCCTGGGGCCGCGTGTTTCGAACCGTGCTTCCATGTGGTCGTCAGCCAGTTCCCAATTAAAAGGGTGACGATTTCGCTTTCCGCGGTCAAGTTCGAACACACCACGCAACGGACCCTGAAAAACCTGGGGGCGCTGTCACGCCGACCCTAATAGCCGCGGCACTGGGGCGATGTGCGACGAACTCATCATCGGCTACCTTGGCAAACCAGCGGAAAATCTGTGCGTAATCTGATCCCATTTTCTTATCTATTGGCCATTTCCCGCTCGGGAGCGCCCACGCCGGTTCGTTCGGCGATCAGCTTGTCCACTTCCAGCTTTAAACGCGCCAGCACCTCGTCATATTTGAAATTGCCGAGTTTGCGCTCTCTCTTTTTGAGATTGACCGTGGTCGGTCCGCACCACAGGCCCAAGTCGGCATCGTCGGTCTCCCCTGGCCCGTTCACCCGGCAACCCATTACCGCGATCGTGATGCGGTGGCGTGACGCATAGGCGGTGATTTCCTTCACTTGCTGGGCCAATTCGACGAAGCGCTCATTCTCGACTCGCGAGCAGGAGGGACAGGAGATGATATTCAGGCCGCTACCGAAGTCCGGCACCGAGATAAAACGCCCGGCCGCGATGTCCCTGACAATCTGATGGCCGACCTCCACTTCCTCGTGTTTGCGCTCGTTGGGGAGTGTGAGCGATACGCGAATAGTATCGCCGATCCCCTGCGCCAGGAGTTTTTCGAATGCGATACGTGTCTTGATAATCCCGTCCGGGGGCAGTCCTGCCTCGGTCACGCCAAGATGAATCGGCACGTCGGGGCGGCGTTGGGCAAACTGACGGTTGGCCTCCGTCACTTTGGCTGGATCGGAGTCTTTAAGCGAGACGGCGAAGCGCTCGAAGCCCAACTCCGCCATCAGTTCGCAGTGATAAACCGCGGACTCGACCAACGCGGCTAACCGGTCGTTGGGGTATTTCTCGACGAAGGCCGGCGCGACGGAGCCGCAATTGACCCCGATCCGAATCGCCAGGTCGTGTTCGCGTGCGATCTCCACCAGCCATTTCACCTTCTGCGGAATCGGCTTGGCCTTTTCGATATGGTGCAGGTGGCCGGGATTATAACGGATCTTATCGACGTGCGGAGCGACCCTATCGGCAATCCGGTAGTTCTCCTGCAAATCCACTGACAAGGTTATTCCGTAGGTCTGCCGCCGAATTTCTCTTAATGCCGCGACCTCCTTTTCATTGTCGAGGGCAATTCGAACCACACCGGCCCCCGCTTGCGCCAGTTGATGGGTCTGGGCGACGGTCGCGTCGATATCCATCGTGCGGGTCGCGCACATTGATTGCACCACGATCGGCGCATCGCCGCCGACCTCAGCTTTGCCAATCTTGATCTTTCGAGTAGTGCGCTGAGTTAGCTCCATCATGGTCGCTCTTTAGTGCGCCGTCGTCGGCAGGTCCCAAACGTAGCGCCTGCTGCGCTGGAGGCCGCAGCCCAAGGTGCATTTATTGCCATATCCGTCGGCCATCATACCGAGGCTCGCGCAGCTAATATAGCAGAGCCGTCTGTTCCGAATAAGCTGGGTTGAAGCATGGACAACAGAGCGCCTGCATAATGCGCCGGAAGATCGCCAATTAGGCGACCATTTGCCACAGTAACGCACGTAAGAACTTATCGACGTGCCGTTTTACGAGTTTTGACTCATTCTTTATAGCTTGCTATAGATGCTTTATTATGCTGGTTATCAGCCAGGCACGCTTAAGGCGAAAGCCTTAGTGCCGCAGGCTTAGGAACCTGAAATTGGAAGGGGGGGTATGAGAATGCAGGAGGCACAAGCCACATCTGAGGCGACTGACACTCTGTCGCAAATGGATATTATTCTGCCAACCCAGTATTTCGGTGCGCTCGGCAGCGTCGGCCTGTCCAGTGAGCAACGTTTGATGCTGGCGGTGCTGGTCGATGCCATTAATGTCCTGCAGGGATGGCAACGGGTCGGGAATGCGCGTAAGCGCCGTGCCTTTGCTGAAGCAGCACAATGGGTTAACTCGCGCGGGACGAGTTATCCATTTTCCTTCGACAGCGTTTGCGACGCGCTGGAGATCGCTTCGGAAGTGTTGCGTTCGCGCCTGCGCGCTCTCACGATGGGCCTGGTGAACTCAGCCCGCCCGTCAATGGGACGGTTACGCCTCAAAGAACTGAGCCGCACGCAACATATGAGCGCCAACCGGTTACGACGGCGGGGACGCGCCGGCCTTGCCTTGGTGAATAGTTAAGCGGCGCCGTCCAGGGCCGCTCCGAATGCCAAGGAACAGGCGCTGAGCCGCGGTCGCCAAGCCGCCTGGATTAGTATTAGTCGCGAATTTGCGCGATTTTTCTGCTGTTTCGTGCCATCGCAGCTCTGCTTGGATAAGCAAGTGGCATCGAAGACCGCATTTGCGCTTGACGAGGGTTCCGGAATAGTGCTTCGAAAGTGGTTGAATTTGACTAATCCTGGAGACAACTACTATTATCCGAAGGCTTGGGAGACTCCGTCTGTGCGAATGCTGGTTCCTCCGATCGCGCAACGACGCGAAATAGACCGTCAACTCTCCTTATATTTTCACAACCATCGTCCTGCGATGTTCCGGCGGGCAATTTCCGACTTTTGCCGCTTTTATGGAGTCAAACGGCCGCGCATTGAGTGGTACGAATACATCGATTCGGGCCGCACCGCCGGCAGAACCTTCGAGGACGGGCGCATCCATCTGGTACATCCCGAGAACTGGAAACGCTGCCGGGTATATAAGAGCGAGCGGATGTGGGTGCAGACCATCTATCATGAACTCGGTCATTACGTGTTCTGGACCGACGCCGAACGCAAAGCCGAAGCCTTTACGTCCCGCATGGTACGAGGCCTGAGACGTTCCTCGCGGGGGCCCAGACCTTCATCGAATCGCCGGCAAGGGTCACGAAGCACAAGTCTCCGGGGCCGGCGTTCGGCTCGAATTGGCATACGCCGCCGCCGTTCCCCGTCACGAATATCGAAGCGGTGGGACCGAAGAGGCCGGTAATAAGCTATACTCGACACCAGCACAAGCAAAACGAGCGTGCGAGGTGCGAATAGAAGTAGCCGGTTAAAAAATGGCGCAGAAGCCCAACGTCGAAAATCGCTGGTGGGTCGAAACTAGCGTCAAGAAGCCCAAGCAGACCAAATCAGAGACTGATTTGCCCCAACTGCCGGTCGCGATGAGCTTTTACTCGGTCGCCAAGGATTACGAGCAGGAACGGGCCAAGGAAGACCTCACTGATAATAACCTGCGCATCGCACGCGCGGCCAATCCCCCGCCCAGCGATTGGGTTTACGTTGCGATGACCGAGGAGCACTATCCCGCTCGCCTGGTGAAACGGGTCAAGGAGGAATTCCGCTTGCCGCCGCATGCGCGTGGGATCGTACTCGATCACGGACGCTTGCTCAGGTTGCTTATCTGTGGACCGCAGCTCGAAGATTGGATGGTCGACGTCACGCTCGCTGACGAACCGTCGGTTGATGTCTACGTGTGGGGCACGATGTATCGCGAGCGGCTGTTCAAGCGGGCCGAAGAGGCGTTGCGGATGGCGCGCAAATGGGCCGTGAACCTGCTGCAACATCCACCACAGCGCGACGACCCCTTTCGCGGCGCCTTGTTGTAGTTGACAGCAAGTCACCTCCCCCTCCTGCTGTCCCAGCGGCAACATCACCTACGCTCATGACGTAAATGGACGGTTGACCGAGTTGGTGGTTGATGGCGGTTGGACAGCGGCGTGAATTAGCCGCTTACGGGTAATCGTGGCGTGCGAAATAGAGCATGGCAGCGGAGCGCGGCGCCTAACAGGTCGGCGAAAAAAGGAGATTGAGTAATGGACCGTTTAAAAGGCAAGGTCGCTTTGATTTCCGGCGGCGCGCGCGGGCAGGGCGCGGCCGAGGCCCGCTTGTTCGCTGCAGAAGGCGCGAAGGTTGTAATCGGCGACGTGCTCGACGAGATGTGCAAAAAGACCGCCGACGACATTAGCGCGAAAGTCGGCGGCAAAAACGTCGTCGCGCTTCATCTCGACGTGACCCGTGCAGCCGATTGGCGCACCGCGGTCGACACCTGCGAGCGGCAATTCGGCGGTCTCGACGTGCTGGTCAACAACGCGGGTATCGCAAACGTCAAGGGTATCGAGGAGACCAGCGAAGAGGAATGGGATTCGATAGTCAACATCAATCAAAAGGGTGTGTGGCTCGGTATGAAGGCCGCGGTTCCAGCGATGCGGCGGCGCGGCGGCGGTTCGATTATCAACATTTCGTCAATCTACGGAATCATCGGCTCCCCCGGTTCAGCCGCCTATCACGGCACCAAAGGCGCTGTGCGTCTGCTGACCAAGGCGGCAGCCGTTCAATATGCGCCTGAAAAGATCCGTGTCAATTCGGTGCATCCGGGCGTGATTCTCACCCCAATGGTCGATGTGGTGCCGCGCGAAGAATTGCAGCCGCTGATAAACATGGCACCGATGAAACGCGGCGCGCAGCCTGAAGAGGTTGGCTGGTGCGTGGTGTTCCTCGCCAGCGACGAAGCGTCGTTTGTCACCGGCGCCGAGTTGGTGGTCGATGGCGGCTACACCGCAGTATGAGTCTGGGTATCTGGGTATCCTGCGGTCCAGCTCAACAAACCACGCGGCAGCATGATGGACGCGGCATGAGTGTCTGACCCCTGGTTTTTCGAAGCCAGATGGGTATGGAACCCGTCCCCGCGTCCTGCAGCAAAGCGATCCCGGCGCTCCCGCCTGCGCTCAAGCGGAGCATATTGCGCGAGCCTATCAGAAAAAACGCCTGACACTGACACCAGTGATCTGACTACCGGTATTGGGAAGCTTCGAGGCTTCTGATTGCAGACCGTCTTTCGACGCGATTGCTGCGAATGATAGCCTCGTAACAGCGTGGATGCATTGCTTGAAGTTAAGGATCTGCGGACTTCCTTTTTCACCTCGCAAGGCGAGGTCCGTGCGCTCGACGGCGTCAGTTTCTCGGTAGCACCCGGACGGCTCACCGGGCTGGTGGGCGAATCGGGCTCCGGCAAGACAGTGAGCGTGCTGTCGATTATGCGGCTGCTGCCGGAAAATGCTCGCGTCGTCGGCGGCTCGATCACGTTTGAAGGGCTGGACTTGTTGCGGCTGAGCGAGGCGGAAATGCGCGCCGTGCGCGGCGCGCGGATTGCGATGATTTTTCAGGAACCGATGACTTCGCTCAATCCGGTGTTCACCGTCGGCAGCCAAATCGGGGAGGCCATCCGGCTCCATCAGCGTACCAGCCGGCGTGAGACTCGCGAACGAACCGTTGAAGCATTGCGGTTGGTCGGTATTGCCGACCCTGACCGCCGCGTCAACGACTACCCGCATCAGCTATCGGGTGGGATGCGCCAGCGCGTCATGATCGCGATGGCGCTCGCCTGTAATCCCAAGGTGCTGATCGCCGATGAGCCGACCACCGCACTCGACGTCACCATCCAGGCGCAAATCCTCGATCTCATCCGCGATCTCCAGTCGCGGCTGAGGCTGGCCGTGATCCTGGTCACCCATGACCTCGGTATTGTCGCCCAATATGCCGATGACGTGACGATCATTTATGCGGCGCGCGTGATGGAGCGGACCTCGGCCACTGAGCTTTTCCGCAATCCGCTCTGCCCGTATACCAAAGCCTTATTCGCCGCGCTGCCCGGAATCGACGGCGGCAGGCGCCGCTTGCAAGCCATTCCGGGTGTAGTACCGAGCGCGATGAATCCGCCCGCCGGATGCCGGTTCCATCCGCGCTGTCCGATCGCAATCGCGGACTGCTCGCACGTTGATCCGCCGTTGGAGGAGAAAGTCCCAGGCCACTATGTCTCCTGTATCCGCGTCTGAAACCGCCGCGGCGCCGGCGCTAGTACCGGAAGCCGAAGGAGCCGCCTCACTGGTGCGCTGTCTGGAACTGCGCAAGGAATTCCCCGCCGGCGCTGAGGGAATATTCGGACAACGGCGCCTGACCGTGAAAGCGGTCGACGGCGTCACATTTCAGATCCGCGCGGGCGAAACACTGGGGCTGGTCGGCGAATCCGGTTCCGGCAAATCGACTCTCGGCCGCCTGCTACTGCGGCTGATAGAGCCGACGTCGGGTCAGGTATTCTTCGACGGCCGCGACCTAGCGGCGCTCTCTCGCAAGCAACTGCGCCATCTGCGGCGCCAGATGCAACTGGTCTTCCAGGATCCATACTCATCGTTGAATCCGCGGATGCGCGTGCGGGCCATCGTGGCCGAGGGTCTCGAAATTCACAACCGCTACCCCCATGAATTCTCCGGCGGTCAGCGCCAGCGCATCGGCATCGCGCGCGCCTTGGCGGTCAGCCCGCGTTTCCTGGTGCTTGACGAGCCGGTCTCGGCGCTCGATGTTTCGATTCAGGCACAGATCATAAACCTGCTGCAGGACCTTCAGGAGCAGCTACAACTTACCTATTTTTTCATCGCGCACGATCTGCGAGTGGTCGAGCACATCAGTCAACGCGTCGCGATCATGTATCTCGGCAAAATCGTCGAGCTGGCCAGCCGCGACGACATCTATTCGAATCCGCGTCATCCGTATACTCGCGCGCTGCTATCTGCGATTCCTCAGATCGATGCCGGGGCCCGCGTCGAGCGTATCAAGCTCGCAGGCGAAGTGCCGAGCCCAGTTAATCCGCCTGCGGGCTGTAGCTTCCATCCGCGCTGTCCTTATGCGAAAGATATTTGTAAACAGGTCGAGCCGAGTTTGACTGCGGGGCATGGGGGGCATGCTGTCGCCTGTCATGTATTCCCGGCGCCGTAAAACGGGGGTGGCGACATGCGAATCTCGGACGTAAATTCAGGACTCAGCGGACCGGCGGTGACTGCAAGTTCGCCCGCCGGCAACATTAACGCAGCCGATGCGGCCGAAGTGTCCGCTGCCAATGCTAACCCCTCATGGGTCGAGGAGCGTGTTCGCGTCGCCGTAAACCGCAACGTGAAGGTTTCGGGCCGGCTGGTGTTCCAGGAACCGATCCGAATCGAGGGGCACTTTCGCGGTGAAGTCAGCTCCAGCGAGCTGGTGGTAATCTCCGAGGACGGCTCGGTCGGCGGACGTATCCGCGCGCCACGGCTGGTGGTGCTGGGCGAACTGGAAGGCGATATCACCGCTTCCAAATCGGTCGTGCTGGGACCACGTTCGCGCTTCAAGGGCAAAATCGAGGCCGACATTCTCACGATCTGCGAAGGCGCCTATCTCAACGCCGACCTGCGCATCGGCCGCCGCTCCGAGGCGAAGAGATTGCAACCGTGATGCTTTCGTTCTGTCATGCTGATCAGCGCGACAGAGAGGGAACTGCATGACGGGCGAAAATAAATCAGACCAGACCTGGCGAGCTGATTGCTATTCGGAACACGCGCACTTCGTGCCTGCGCTGGGACAGCCGGTACTCGAGCTGCTCCAGCCCTCAGCGGGCGAACGTATTCTGGATCTCGGCTGCGGCGACGGCGTGCTCACCGAGAAAATCGCCGCCAGCGGCGCGACGGTCGTCGGTGTCGATGCGGCACCTGACATGGTAAACGCCGCAAAAAATCGCGGCCTCGACGCGAGCGTTATGGACGGCGTGGATCTGCGTTTCAATCGCGAATTCGACGCGGTCTTCTCTAACGCGGCGCTGCATTGGATGAAATCCGATCCGGGTGCGGTGATTGCCGGCGTGGCCCGTGCGCTGAAACCGGGCGGACGCTTCGTTGCCGAGATGGGCGGCCATGGCTGCATCGCGGCGATCACTATTGCGATCGTCGCGGTGATGGCACGCTACGGATTCGATGCGAGGCCGATCATTCCCTGGTATTTCCCGACGGTTGACGATTATCGCGCGCGTCTGGAACGGGGCGGCTTCATCGTTGATTACATCGAACTGATTCCGCGGCCGACGCCGTTGCCGACCAATATGGCGGGATTGGCGACTATATCCGCCTGCGCTTTGCAGCGCATCTCCGGTTGTAGCAAAACCAGACGCTTTAAGCCTCCGACGCCTTTTGGTAGCATGCGCAGCCTGAAGTGCGGTTTTCACACTTGAGCTCAGCCTGAGGTGTGGCTGGTTGTCTAAGGAATTGAGCCGGCCGCCCGGCGGACTACCCGCTAGTGGATTGAACGTACGTCAAGGCCGAGGGGCCATGCCGTTATTGCGGTGCGACTTGCTCCCCTATAGCCCTCGATCCCGATTGGGAGCTTATGGTAAAGCGGGCGGGATAAGCTTTGAGAGTTGTCCATGGGAGCGCTAGAGTTTCCAATCCCCGAACTCATCGCAGCATCTGCGAAGTACGCCGCCGCTGCCCTGGTCAGCGAGAAATTGCCGGCGGTTCGGCAATTTCTCGCTGCAACGGATTCCGCTAAGTTGAAACCAATCTTCGGTGGGGGGGTGCGCATTAAAAATCTCGCCGGCCCTCAAATCCGTGCAGGTCTCGAACGTGGCGCGCGCCAGGGCCTGTCGCTCGTGCACGAGCTGTGGCGATCTGAACACGGCGTTATCGCGAGCATGGTCGAGTCGGTGCGTTCAATCTGGCCCTCCGGAAGCGGTCAGGCTCTTTCGAGAAGGGCGTTAGAATGGATCGTTGAGAGGTTTCAGCCGAGTCTCGAAGACCTCGTATTTGCGGTCCGTCCCGCTTATCTATCGAGATAGTCGCCGAGAGCGCCGGACGGATCCTAGCGCTGTCCGCTGGGACTCCTCAATCGGAGCGAGTCGAGAACGTGGGGCACCTGGCGTTAGAGATGGTCGGCTTCCAGCACCCGCGTTCCCAGGATGCGACAGTGGCTCTCTTGCGCGGCGACCTGGAGTGTGCGGCAAGTTGCATTGAGAAAGATGGACAGCCTAACGAACTGCACGATGCGATTGTTCTGTACCTGCTGACCGGCCAGCTCGGTCGTGCTCGGAAGCTGCATGCGCGCCTTCCGAGGGGGCATGGTCTCAACTTGGCGCGCACTCTTGGTTTAGAAGCGATCATCGCTGTGGGGTTGTCAGAATACGATGCGGCGGCAGAAACACTCACCCGGGCGCGCACCGTGGTTGAACTGCAACACCGTCTTTGGCCAACGTGGAGCTTTCTAAGTGGCATAGTTGAAAGCCGAAGGGGTGCCGGTGCCCAGAGCGCTAGAGCATTCCTCGGCCCTGGTGCCGAACGCCGCGGCTATTCCACCCTTCCGGTAAGATATGCGAAGGACGCGCTCAATCAAGCGGGGCTCTCGCCTCCCTTGTCTCTCGCGACTCTTACGGAACGCCGATACATTCTGCCCAAAGAAACGGTTGAAGCCGGACTGTTGGTGAACTCGGAATTCGGCCCCGAGTTGCCAAATGCTTCGGGCATTCAAGGTGAGAATTCGCACCAAACCCTCGTAGAAAACCAGCCCCACTTCGAGCGCCCAACGGCGCATCCCCCTGCCGCATCGCTTGTGGTGCCACCCATTCCGGATCTCGCCGACCGAGAATTGCAGTCTCGACTCTCCGCTTTGCACTCCGCCGTGAGCGATCTCCTAGGCGTTCTTGGGAACATCGGTAAAGTTCGAGATATTTCCACTCTACAGATCGCGCTGCGCGAAGCCGAAGCTGCCCAAGCGCGAGCCATGGATGCGGACGGGCTGGTACGGGCATGTAGCACAGCAGGGCCTGATTTTCCGGACCCACTCGAGAAACAAGAAGCTGGTTCTCCGGAGGCCTGGGCGAGCCACCTCCGCTTAGTTATCGAGTCGGCGTCTCGGGTTGATAAACAGAGGACCCGCGAGATTGCGGACAAGAAGTCGTTGTGGCGCGACAGGTGTATCGCGTTAGGCGAGGCCGTGCCTCAGGGACTCGAAGAAGCAAGTACGCCGTATCAGCTGGACCAAATTGTTTCAGAGATCCAGAAGAGGATTGCGGCTCGTGCTTTCGAGAATGCGATACGAAGTAATCAACGGTGTCCAGATTGGGTGCAACCCACACCGCGCGATCGCTTAAGTTGTTACGAAAAAGTGCTGACAGAACATCAAGCGGTTCCGGATACCGCCGCGCGAGTGCTGGAGGTTGCCATCTCAGATACCGATGCTTTAGCAAGTGCGAAGGAGTCAGCCTTGGCAATGCTGGCTGGAGGTGTACGACTCTTTTTGCAAACAGGCATCCGGCTTCCCGCTGGAACTTGGGCTGCTCTCGCGGGGCTTGCACCCGGAGCGTTCGACGCCACCATTAACTCTCTGGGTCTGGGCGAATGGCTCTCGACAGCCGACCCGGAGCACGCCGACGCAAGCGGACTGCTAAGAGTGACGGGCGCCGAGTCGACGCTGCCATCGGTTTCGCGATTGGTCCGTTTGCAAGAAGTTCGAGCAACCACCGATCCTGAGCGCCGATTGCACCTTCTGGCAGGCTTAATGGAGACTGATTCCGCTGACTTCAAATTGGTACACGATTTCGTGATTGCCTTGGCCGCAGCCGGAAGAGCAGCAATGGGATTGATGGTCGCATCGCGTTCGAACGAATCATTTCCCGACGAATTTTGTTGGTGTCTCATAGTTCAATCAGCACTGGAGGCGAAATTCCAAGGGCACCCGGAGCCGACTCTGTATTCCATGGTCCAGGACGAGGCCCACGCGTGGCTTGTGACAGCCGAGGATGCACTTGCTCTGCTTGTGCTGGCTGACCGAGAGCAGCGCCGGGAACTCCTTGCGGTATGGCAATATCAATTCGCTGAGGCCTTTCGCTTACTGGAACTGAAATATCCTTGGATAGTTTTCTCTCTGGGCGTCGCCTCCAACGACCGTGGTCGTGACCTCAACTCAGATGATGCAAAGCTTCGCGCAGCTCAAGGGCTGGTTGCGGCCTTTCTACATGACATGCAGTCAGAAGCCCAGGACACGACGTTACCTAGCTGGCAACTCGGCGATGAACAATATCGAGCCTGGGTGGCGCAGGAGCTAAAGCACTTGCTCGAGCGCACCGTCTCGATCGATGAGAACCGGGTTTCACAAGAGGGCGTCTCGCTTGAAGGATTTCTCAGTCGTGCGGAGAAAAGTGGCTTAGCGCTTACGCGCGGGCAACCTGGCATGGCGGCGCGCTCATATCTTCAGAAGCAACTATCCAGATTGAATGAGTTAGCACGAGCCGTCGCTGGACGGCAGGACGTCGCTGGAGCCATCCGCAGCGCGCTAAATTTGGAAGCGGCGCACGAGATTGAGGAGCTTTGCGCGGCTACGGGCAATCGTTGTGGTTGGGCAGCAGCGATTGAGAATCTGATCCGCTTGGAGCAGCGATGAACTCGTTGTTGCGACGTCTTGATCCATTTGCGCTCGCCCGGCTTGCTGGAGTGCCTTCCAGTTTGGTCCCCCCGCCCAACCTCTCGCCTCGGGCCTCTATCTTGCAGTTGGCGCGGTTGGCTCGCGGGGACGACGAGCGGGTTTGGGAAGACCGCCTCAGCTCCTGTAGTCGTTTCTATTCTACGCCTCCGTGGTGTCGACCATCCCAAGTATGAAAGCATCGCCCGGGAGGGATGGCGACGGGTGGTCGCTGAATGCAACGAATGCAGAGACCGCATACGATCCGCGCTAGATAGAATGGCCGAGCTCGGAGAATACGGGGAAGATCCGCTCGAGGCTGAGACCTTGACGGTAGCGCGGTCCCTTGAAGAGCTTGGGGTGCCGAGCGCTTCTGCTTCGGATGAGTCGGGATGGGATTCAGCGAAAATCGTCTTAGCGCGACTTGAATATGCCGCTGAGGAAGCGGAATTGATGGCCGAACTCCGGTTGGGCGACGCTGCTCAGCGCTTCCGGAAGGAAGTCGTCGCAATCGAGGAGACCCTTGAGGAGCTTCATCCTTCGGCGAGCAGGGAAACGCGGCAACGCGGTCGCGAAAAACTTCGCCGCTTGGTGATGCCGCTCGTCGAACCTCTCAGCGAGATCCGTTCACCAGCCGCTGGGCGTGGAACCCTGTACCTGGATACGACCTCTCGAAGCGTATTAGCCCCGCAGGACGAAAGCACGGGCTATAGCAACGGTCACCGAAGAAGCAGCACTGAGGCAAGCTTGTCTGCATTCGCCAAGTACACGCTCAGGAACATCCAACCGGCAAAGAAGGGACTCAGCAGTTTCGATGAAGTCCGAGAACACGAGCAATGGATTTCCGCTATTCAAGAAAGCGGGCGGCGAGCGTCTGAGTGGCTAGCCGTAGCCAAGAGCACAGACGACGAGATGCTGCGCGCACTCGCGCTGGGCGAAGGATTTTACGAACAAGGGGAAGCATATCTTCGGGTACGACGAAAAGGAGCCAAAGATTTTTTGAGAGATTCGGCCGGTATGTTCTCTCTGGCTAACACCTCAGACGATCGCAGGCTGGAGCGCGCATTGCTGGCCTTGTGCGTCGAGCGCTCATACTCCGAATACTCAATCGGTGAACGGGGTTTCAGCATCGATCCCGCGAGTTGGTTGCAGAACCCTGAGGAAATGTTTCGATGGCTTGAGCGCGGAACGAATTTTAGGACGCTCGCCCTAGAATGGCTCGAGGTTAACGATCCGCTTGCAGAACAGCTGTACAGTTTTCTCGAACGCCGGGTGCAGCATCACGAACAGCTTCGCTCCCAATTCGCGGCTGTCTGCTTAATGGGACGCGAGCTGCGCCATCGCCTGCGCCACTGCCTTGCGCGTTGCGGTCGCCTGCTTGATTCGTTGGCTGACCATACGCTGTCTCGATTATGGAATCACCTCATTGATGCTGCGCCAGAGGCGCAAAATTCTACCTCCGGGGAAGGCGACATACGACTGTTTGAGGCAAGGGTGCGAGAGGTTGTGAACTATCTGCGCCTGCTCCCCGGCACGGTAGCAGGAGTGGCCCCGCTCCCGCAGCTCTCGGAGGGCTTGAACCGTCTTCTCGATGGGAGCATTGAGGCGGCCAGCGAACCAAAAGCGCTTGAGCTGGATGTGGAAATCCTCGTCGACCGCTTTTATCCAGAGGAGCGGATGCGCGACTGTATGGTCCCCGTTCGCGTGTCAAACCCCGCAGCGAATGTGGCTGTCCAGGATGCGCGAGTGCGTCTGTCGCTAGCGCCTGGGTCCAAAAT
>WNFC01003285.1_pt1 | contig 21775 bp, 21 predicted proteins | sample 5400541 | NCBI WGS metagenome assembly WNFC01 (sample SAMN13153342, study PRJNA577476) | soil metagenome | isolation source: 120 cm saprolite under Douglas fir tree site 2 hole 2 replicate 1 | place: USA:California | collected 2015-04-18
CCGCCCACCCCGAGCGGTTCGTCCGCAAGCCGCCACAGCCACCCCGGCTGCCGCAGGCCTCGTGGATCAACCGGCCCGAGCCGCAGACCGGCCCGCCAGGCCCGACCACCTTGACCGAGGAGCCCCTCTCATGCCCGGCGTGACCCTTGATGCCGCCGACGCCGCCGAGCTCGCCGAGATGCTGTCCTTCCTCGGCAAATGGCTCGCCCGCGACCCCCGCCTGGAAGCTTCCCTCGCGGACTACACCGGCCACCCCGCCTACGGCATCCGGCACCTGCGCGACGACCTCGATCGCTTCGCCTTCCTGCTCGGCGGCGACGGCGAGCACTTCCTCACCAGCGACCACGACGAGCCCGGCGAAAGGAAACCCCACGACAACTAATCCGCAGACTCAGTAAATAAAAGCCCACGGTGCCGCCAATCAGGTTGACAGATTCCGCCAATGTCTTGCGAGACTGCACGCCGATCGCCGATTATTCGCTCCCTGGCTGGCCGATGCTGGCCGGTTCCGGAGGCGCACAGATCATCTATTCGGCGGTCGGTTACTAGTCGGCGCCGCTACGCCGGTGCGGTATCGTCGCAGAATCTGCTGCCTCTGGGTTATGAGCCGGACGACAGCTGTCTACCCCGTTTCGCGCTGTCTCTGGTTCACGCGTTGACCTGGCGTGGCGGCGCTGGCCGCTTGTGGCTTGCCCCGTTCAGTCTCAGTCGTTTCGGCTCGTTCCCGCGCGTGCCGTTTACAGATCCGTTTACAAGCCAGGCCTGACCCGCCTGCCAGTTGGCCTCAGCGCGCGACGAGGACCGCTGTCATCGTTGCTGTCAGGTCCGGAGGCCTCAGCTGTGATCTACTGTCAGCTCTAGGGCCTGGCCCTTACCCTCCGGCGCGCTGGCTCACGCATGTCCGCAAGCACCCCGGAACTACCTCAGCTCGCGTTCGGCTGCTCTGACAGGGGAGGCGCCTGGAGCGTGGATGGCTCGCGGTCGAGATCGGTGAAGGTTCTGACTTCGGGCACCAGTCCAACTGCCACCATGGCCACGGTGAGGATGACGCCTCCGGTGAGGAGTGTCCCGCTGACTCCGAGGAGGGCAACAGCTGGGCCGATCAGGAAGTAGGCCACCGGGCTTGGTCCATAGATGCCCAGTGAGTCGAAGGAGTTGACCCTGGCTAGCACGCCCTTGGGCACTCGCTGCTGCACGATGGTGCCCCAGAAGGTCCAGTACAGGGTGTTGTCGAAGCCGAAGAGCGCAGCCGCCACTGCGATCGCCCAGACTGGGGCGTGGAAGGCCAGCAGCGGCAGCACCGGCAGCCACAAGATCGATCCCCAGACCACCCAGGCTAGCGGCTTCGCTGGATGCATCCAGGCAGCTACGGCGCCCGCGACGATGCCGCCGATGCCCATTGCGGCGAGTATGGCGGCCCAGGCGCTCACGCCGCTGAGCCACTGTCTGGCCACGACCGGGCCGAGGGCCATGATGGGCGCGTATTCCACCAGCACTGACAGGCCGGATAGCACGGTGACGGACCACAGCCAGCGGCGGCGGCGGAACTCGTGCCAGCCCTGGCGCAGGTTGGCAAAGGCGTTCTCGGTTGCCTCGCCGCGCTGGCTGCCGACTCGCAGCCGGCTGAGCAGCACGGCGCTGACCAGGAATGAGAAGGCGTCAGCCGCCAGCGCGCCCCCAGGGCTCGACACAGCCGTGAGGAGTGCACCCAGGCCCGGTCCCACGGCGGTGCTGACTGCCGCTACCAGGCTCTGCATGGCGTTGTTGTCCTTGCGCAGCCGCGCGGGCACCGTCTCCTGGCTGATCGCGTAGATAGAGGGGACGACGATCCCGCTGGCAGCACCGGACAGGAACTGCAGAATCATCAGCTCCCACAGCTGCGCCACCCCGGCTAGCACCAGGGCCGCCGTCAGCCCCTGGGTGAGGAATCTGGACAGGTCCGCGGACACGAGCAGGCGCCGCCGCGGCATCCGGTCGCCGAGCACTCCGCCCAGGAGAAGCAGCACGGTCATCGCGAGGGATTCTGCGCCCAGCACCAGGCCGACCCCGCCCGCTCCCGCGCCAGTGGCCAGCACCGCGAACGCGATGACCGTCATGCTCGCGTAATTTCCCAGCTGGGAGACCGTCCGCGCGCTAATGAACAGCCGGAACTCGCGCTGGCGCAGGACGTCACGATATGGCAGACGCACCGAGACCTGATTCCCTTCGCCGAAGGGCAGCCAAGCGCGCTACACGCCTGTGCCCCGGCAGCATCGTTCAAGGCTCGACCAGCCCAACTGAATATTGCTGCAGGTGCATTCCCTTCCTGCCGGCTGACTTGACCTGATGGCATCTATGTCGACGGGCTGCAGTGCCCCCGTCTTCCTGATAGCTGCCATGCCCTTGTGAGCGGTCACCGGGTCAAGGGTCGGCGGAACGCCGATCGCGCGCGACGCAATGCCGCGTAGTTAAGGATCTGGGTCGGTTGTCGAGGACGTGGGTGCTGGCGGCGTGTTGAGCCGGTAGGCGCCGAAGCCGGTGCGGATGAAGAAGCCGAGCCGGCTCCATTCGCCGAGCTGGGTGAGCATGGGCGGGGCTTGACGTTGAGCAGTCCGGCGAGTTCGTGTCCGCTCCAGTCGCGTGGCGGCTGGCTGGTGATGATGGCGGTGATCAGCTGCCGGCGGTCGGCGGCTGGGGGCCGGTCCGGGTGGATGTTCTGCGGTGGGGGCGGCGCTTGCCGGCGCTGTTGTCGAGGGCGGGGTGCGGACGGTGACGTTGATCGCGGTGATGACGGTGACGGCGTGGGGTCGCCTGTCGCCGTGGTTGAGGTAGCGGGAGGTGGCGCATTTGACCTTGCGGGCGCTGAAGCGGGGCCGGCGGGCGGGCAGCAGGGTGGACAGGACGGCGCGGCCGATGACGCCGATCAGATCGGCCGGGCCGTCTGGGCAGATGCCTTGGGCGCGGACCTCATGTCCGATTGCGGCCAGGCCGCGGAGCAGAGAGTGCCCCTGCTCTTCACACTGGAACGTTGTTCAGGCTGACGCATTCTTCCCTCAACGCGGTGACCAGCTCTTGCGTGCCTGAGAGCCGCCGCTACCGGCTACCGGGCTGAGCTTGCGATCAGGTGCGTGGCCTCGCCCATGATCCCGCCTTGCGCTGGCCGCCGTCCCCCGCTGACGTTGACTGTGCCGAGCGAGTCGGCCAGTCCGGCCGGCCCGGGCGGCGTCGGCCATCCCGCTCCGATTCCGTCGGCCCAGGCCACCACCGCGGCGCACGGACCCGTGATCATCTTCGGCACGTATTCGGCATCGCCAGCCCCACACGCCCACTCGGCGCCGCGTGCAACCGGATGCGACACGATCAGCCCCCCGACCGCGTACGAGCTGGTCAGGGGCTATTTCAGATGGTGGCGCCAGATGCTGGACTCGAACCAGCGCAAGCTGAGCCGACGGTGCTGGACACCGCTCACCTTCAGCGGCCGGGCGATCTTCGCGTACCAGTCATGACCTGCAACTTCAGCTGGTGGCAGGTGTTGGGTTCGAACCAACGTAGGCTGAGCCGACGGTTTTACAGACCTCTGGCGGCAACGCTGTGACCTGGGCAAACGTCGGATGCAACCGCCATTTAGGCACGCATCGGACACGATCATACTCATAGCCCCGAGGGCGTCCATCTATGAACGACAGCACCTTGATGACAACTTAATAGTGCTAGCAGTTGGCACAGGTATACGGGTGCACACGGGTAGACTCTTGCATAGTAGCATTGCATATTGCCGTATATTGGTGTGGATCTGACGTAGCGTTTTGGAGGTTGCATTGGACAATACATTGGCTCAAGAACTTGTCGCGGAAACTAACCGAATGTATACCGCACTGACTCTTTATGAAACTGATCGGAGCCTTGGGCGAGATTCGAGTGGCCAGCTAGTACAATGCGCGACGACCGGGTGCTCATTGCTCAATAATAATGTCTATATACGAGCTATGCTCATTGATGCACGCACCTTGGCGCAGCGAGCTACAGCGCAGCGATCGGCCGTACGAGATATCATGAATGTCGATCACTTCGAGTTCTTCCTACAGGGGGAGAGCCGCCTTCTTATGGCGGCGGGTGTTGATCCATCGCTAGTCGCGGTAATCATCCAGCGCTGTCAAGAGGGACGGGAGAAAGCGAGTAGGGACGAGCTTGACGTCAACCAATTTAGTTCTGCGCTAGAAGAACTGCGTGATGCTGTGTGTGGAACACTCGCCGAATTGAGGGAAAGCACATTTCAACAACCGTCGCCCAATAGACTACATCGCCGTCTGATAGCCTCCTTTGAGGGAGTCTGTGGCGGCGTAATCGTTGGACTTGATGCGACGGCACTCGCAGTGAGTATTGGACTTAGTACAGCAGGATCGGCTGTCTCAGGAGCTCTTGGTGCCGCAATAGTGGGAGATGCAATTGCCGCTCTGCGAGCGACGGGTTCGACGGGCCAAGCAACTGCTCCTGGCTAGATGCGCCAAGTACGGCCGCCGTCTCCTAGAAGGGGATGCAGCGCGGTAGGCGGCCTTGAGGCGGCAGCGCCAGTTGGGCGACTCGCAGCGCGCAGGGCGGCTCGATCACACTTATGGTTAGTTCCGGCAGTGCTACCGGCCTCTTCGTCTCAACCATGACCCCTTGCTTGCAAAATCGGCGCACAATGTCCGGTACTGTCCGTGGCCTGGCGCAAGTCGCTTCCTGAGTCCACAGAAGTGCGGGCAGATCCAGTCGCGTTGGTGTCACGTGGGGTTGTCAGCGCCCGCGTTTCGGTCTTCCGCTTTTCAAGAGGCTTTGCCGGTCCGCGCCCGTCCACGATCGGCCGCCCGACATGGGCATCCTGTAAGAGCACTGCGCCATGCGATCTGGACGCACGTGCTCCTGCGCAGTTTGGCTGACGTTGCGTCACCAAACTCGGCGTGTTCTTTACCGTTTGTGACAGATGTGACGAACGTGACTACGTGTGGCAACGGTCGGGATGCGGATGGCCCAAATGGTGCATAATGGCTAGCATGGACTGGCGATCCATTTACCGTCTTTCACTTGAAGGGCGTTCGACTGACCCGCACACTGTGTCAAGGAGGAGTCTGTGACCGTAGAGTCTGCATCGCAAGCAGGCTCAGACAAGCCTGTGACCTCAGGCGAGTCAGGTGGCGAGGCTCCGGCCGAAGGCGGACAAGGAGGTCCATCCGGCCCGGACGAGGGTGCAGATGCGTCCGGGCCTGAAGAAGATAAGCATGAGCCCTCAACGGGTCAGTCCAGGGTTCCGAACTTCTTAAGGACACCTTGGCGGAAGATCACCCGGAGTTGGTTGTGGCGGAAGGAACCATGGCAGAACTACGGACTCGCGGTCCTGTGCATCGGGGTCGTGCCTCTCCTGCCTTTGATCATCGAATGGCTTGGTCGGCGTGAGCTATCTGAGGACGCGGTCATTATTACCGTAGCTATGTACAGCGTAACTGTTGCATTGGCATCCAACAACAGATTTTTCTTCTTGCTCTTGCTAGTACTTTCGCTTGTCGTTGCATCAATGTATGGGTTTGCGGCCGATCCTGCACGAGCAGGGCACGAGGTATTCAATCATATATTCGGAATACGGACGTACTCATTCTCGAAGAACGTTGCGAACAACAATTCAACATTCTCGATCATAATGGTATTCAGCTTCCTATCAGTTTTGCTCGAGCGATTCTCGCGGCATGTACGTTATCGCGAGGAGTTTTTCGAGTTCCTAAAACCGAAGAAGGGATGATTGGGTATGGACATCCTTTCAACCGCGGCCGTGGTTCTCTCGGCTGCTGGCCTCGTGTCTGTCTTGGCTCGGCTATTCAGACTCCGTCTGGCTGAGCGGGAATTGGTAGACACCCTTGAGAAGCAAGAAAAGATCGCTACAGCGCTGGAGAAGACACGGGGAAGTCTAGAAGGGCGGCGACCAGAGCCGGAGGCCGTAGCCAATGCGAGGGCGCTTGTCGATATTGCCTCAAAGGATCTTAGCAATCGGACGAAGAGAGACATTCAACGTTTCGTGGCTCAAGGGTCTGAAAAGAGTCAGGCAAACTACCTCACCAAACTGATTGACGTATTGGAATTGGAAAGGACGGAGTCTGATGAGGAGGCAGGAGGAGCCGAGTCTTCCGAAGAGGTTGAGGTAGAACGGGCAGGCTAAGCGGCCCCTCCGGGGCGGGAATTTCCGATTTTCAGGAGGCTTTGCAGCTCCAGGGAGGTCCATCGCAGGCCGCCTTACCGGTACATATGTCTCTGTGGATCTTCCGGCAGTCCACCATTAACGTCATGTTTCCATGCCCGTCGTTAGCAGAGTGTTAGCAAGATGCGCTCCTCTGCCGGGAAGCCCGACGCCGCCGCCAGCAATTTGACAATTCAACAGTGCGCGCCGTCACGCCGTTACGAGGGGCTCCCGACTGGGCGTCTCATGTGCGAAGCTGCGTTCGTCAGCGATGACGAAGTGGCGCACATCGCCAGGTTGCTCACTGAGCGCAACGCGGTCGATGACGCCATCGCGGGCATCATCCACCGCCCGATGACCGCAGGGCATCTCGGCGAGTGGATCGCCTCTCAGGTGTTCGACATCCAGCTGGAGCCGTCCGCCGTTGCCCCGGCCATTGACGGCCGCTTCCGCACCGGACCGCTGCAGGGCCAGACGGTGAACGTGAAGTGGTATCTCAAGCAGGAAGGCCTGCTGGACATCAGTGAGTCGGCTGAGCTCGACTACTACCTGGTGCTCACAGGCCCGCGATCTGCCGCTATCAGCTCGCGCGGTGCTAGTCGCTCATGGCGGATCGACCACGTCTACCTGTTTCACGCCCCCCGCCTGTTGGCGGAACAGCGGGCACGTGGGGTCAAAACCGGGATAGCAGCCAGCGTCCGCAACACGCAGTGGGACGCGACTGAGATCTACCCGCATCACCGCAATTCGCAACTGCATCTTTCTGATCGGCAGACTTCGCTGTTGGGACTCTTTTAGGTCATCCTGACTAGATCGACCCACCTGCTACCCGAGACGCTTGGCCGTTCGACACGAGTCACAGTCCTACCCGACTTTTATCACGATCATGGAATCTCGCGAGACTCAAGGCGCTGACCTGCAGGTTCCTACTCCTGAGGCATGAGATTTGCGCACTAGCCGGGCGTTGAAAGGGGCGGTCATGCGCGTACGGCGGAGACATCTTTCGCCACGACCAGCGTGCACTCCTGCCACCCAGGCCGAGCAGCACTTGGGCTGGCGCAAAGCGGCCCTGGATGTGGAGTTGCTGCAGGCAGGACCAGCCAACATTCACGCCAGGCGGCGAGCATATCCGGTAGCGCGGCGTTCACGCGGTTCGCAGATCTTGCCGGCGCAATGGCGCCGGCTAATGTCGTGACCGGGATAAGTCCGGGTGCGCGGGGCAGGTGGCCATGGTCGACTTTCGCGTCGTCCCCGAGCGCACCGCGCTTGTGAACGTCGATCTTCAGAACTTCTTCGTGGAGAACGCACCTGAGGGAATGACCATCGTCGGGCGGGTGAACCGGCTCGCCGCCGAGTGCCGGACGGCGGGCATCCTGGTCATCCACACCAGCCACGTGCTCCGTCCCGATGGCTCGAACATCGGCGTGCTCGGCGACCTCGTGCCAGCCGCGCGAGAACTGGGATTCCTCAACGAAGGCACCCGGACGGCAGCCCTCCACGACGATCTGGCGGTCGAGCCAGGCGACATCCTGCTCGAGAAGCCGAGATTCGGCGCCTTCCACGGCACCGATCTGGAGCTGATCCTCCGCCAGCGCGGCATCGACACGATCATCATCGCAGGCATCGACGCGGCGATCTGCTGCGACACGACCGCGCGCGAGGCCAATGCGCGGGACTTCCGGGTCCTGTTTCTGCGCGATGGCACCGCCAGCACCGGCGATGACGCCGAGGAGGCGACGAGGTATCAGCGGGCCACCCTGGATATCATCGGCACCGTCTTCGGCCAGGTGCTCACGATCGAAGAGGTCCTGCAGAAGATCGCGAAGCGACTGCCCCAAGATCACGCCCACCCCGAGCTGACGAAACCCATCACCAGCCGCCCGGATGCCTAGGCTTGATCAAGGTCAACAACGCCGGGTAGGAGCGCACTAGTTTGATAAAAGTCGGGTCATCCTGACTAGATCGACCCACCTGCTACCCGAGACGCATGGCCGTTCGACACGAGTCAAAGTCCTACGCTCGCTGCTATCTACCGTGCATTGGTGATCGCGTGGACCTAACTGGGCGGTCGCTAGGCAGTGACGTAGCTCGTACCCGACAGAAAGGTAGTAGTTATAATGCGCGCGGAGCAGGAGCCCAAAGAAATCCGACCTGCAGCATCGAACAACCTGGTCAGGTTACGGCAGCCGTTTGCAATGAAAGAGTACAGACCCGTTCGCGAAGGTGTCCTCAGAGCCGGGCAGCTGATGATATAGCTCCGCGATTTCGCGCGGATGACCGGCACTTTTCATGTGTGCGCCGTCATGCTCGGTGTGTATCAGATAGGCCAGGCCACAATCACACGACACAACGAATGCGTAGAATCGACCCAGCATTGCCTCGGAGACCAGGATGCTTGGGTAATACGCAACATGCTTACCGCACGCTGTCGGCAGCTCAACCATGTCATCGGTTAGCTGGCTGGCCGGCAGCTCTGTTGCGGGCCTCCAGGGGCGCAAGCCAACGTACTCATCTTTGACCTGAACATCCCTGCCAAGCGCGAATGCCTGGTAGTTATCGTCGCGAACCGCTTCTCCTTGCGGCCATCTCGCTGCATCCACTCCCGGCCAGAGCCGTGGCATATTCTGCTTGGTACCAGCATCCAGATCCAATTCGGGCGTCGTCATACGAACTCCATGTAGAAGTAGCTGTCCCAGGACGATCGTCATGACATATCCCTGGGGGAATTCAGGCTCCGGCAATCCGTCGACTGTCACTATCAATGGGGTAGCCCGCACCGACCAGGCCATGCTGCCGTCGAACCGGCCAATCCAGAACTGACTTCGCATTAAGGGTCTCTGTTCGTCTCGGATCTGGTACAGCTCGCGGTACTCCGAGGAGGGCAACCCGTAGCCCGCCGCTCGGTCCTCAGCAGTGGAGACATACATGGCTGTCAGGCATGTCTTCTGTGTCCACGCTGCAATAGCTCCGAGGTCTGATCCTTCGATGACGCCGACCTTGCCGAGAATGAACGGTGTTAGGACACGTGCGGCTGTACTCTCCAGACGGCTCATCCAACCGCTATTGCACTCCCCGCAAATGTCACGGATCCGCTGTCTATACGGAGGGCGCGAACCGATCTCACGACCGATCCGGTTAAGCCATCCTGCTCCGTGCGGCACTGGGCTCTGGTCGAGGTCAATCCGCTGAAGCCACTGACCCAGCACGTCCTCGCCGGTCATAGTGCCGACAGTGCAGCAGAAGATACATGTGCCAGTTCCAGCCACTGTCGGCCTCCTGATCGTTCGACATTTAGTGTGTCTTGACTGCTTCGATCATGCATCAAACCACGTGGACGAACCGCGCGACCAAGAGGCCCGTCGCCTGCCGGCGCGCTCAGTACGCCATCTCTATTGCGTCGGGCGATCGATTGAGCCTTGAAAGCTGCGGATTAAAAGCTTGAGCCGAGCGACTCCGCTAGGGGTCGTAGGCGGTCGCGCCGCAGGTCAGCCCAGATGCGTGGATGTTGACGAACTTCGATGTACAGCAGTGAACTGCAACCTAGATTGCAACCCCCAGCTGTGGTTCGGAACAGCTATCGCCCGTGTCAGCTCGGTCGATGTCCGTCAGATGATGGTGGATGTTGCACCGGCGCGACTCTGTATCCGACAGGGACAGTTCGGTGGTTTCAGGTGACGTCATCGTTGCACGGTCCGCTGCGGAACGTGAGTTACACCTGGGATACTGCCGTATGGCCGCTATTTCTGGCAATGTGATGCTGCGGCCGGTCCGCATGGGGTTGTTGACAGCGCGGCCGAGCTTGGACGATGTCCAGGTCGCCGTCGAAGCAGCCACCTCGTCGTGGGGTGGCATGTATTTTCCGATCGTCGACGTTAGCGATGATGTTGAGCATGACCGGTGCCTAGAACGATGGTCTGTCGATGCGCTCTGGCCAGTCACTACCGATGAGAAGGCGGCATCGCTTGCCGACCGGCCCGGCTTTCGCTGGCGAGGGCGGTCGCCGTATGGGCCATTCGACCCGCCCCGCGAATCGCTCGTAATGCGGCTACTCCCCGCGGAGTGGATTCTTGGTCAGCCAGGGATCAGAACTGTTCTGCCGCGATGGCCCGACCACGAGCTGGGCGCGTTTCTTAGTGTTTGGCTCGGGTCCTTTGGAGGGCAGAGTGACGGTTCCAACCGCCGTGATCTGTTCGCGGCGCACGCCCAGCAAGTGGACATCGATCCTGACGGGTCGTTGGAACGGCTACCCGACGGGCTGACACCGATCACTGTCACGAGTGTCGACATTGCCTATCATGGCGATCCACTAGGGTCAGGCATCGTTCTTGTCGATCCACTTGAGCCTGCTGACTTGCTGCGATATTGGAATCTGCGTGCGAGTGGCGCGGAAGTGCTGCCCTGGCCGCTAGGCAGGGAGCAGCTCATCGAACCGCTCGCTAGACGCTGGATTAGTGACCTGGTAGCGGCAAACAAGCTGCCAAAGATTGTACGTGGTGACGGCGCCGCACTTCCGCCGCACCTCACTGTATGGTCTACGGCCGCTCAGGTCGGCCAGACGGAGTCGCTCGATACCCTATTTCAGGAGCTTGGCCTCAAGGTGTGGCCCGGGGGTGATTTCATCCGAGGCTGGCGTGGTGTCCACCCTCTTACCACGGATTTCACCAGGTGGTTCGATCTCGAGGTAAATCCACGTGCCCGCAGCGTCCCGATTCCCTTGCCCGTGCTGCCGTGGCCAGCAGGCCGACGCCCAGGGCGGTGGCCGGGGATTGTCGCTGCGGACGTCCACATTCACGCTGAACGCGCACTGGCGCAGGAACGAACGACAGCCGTGCCCCGCGTGCGACGGCTCGCCAAACTGTTGCCGTATCGTGCTGGCGAATTGGAATCCTTCCAGCGGCCGAATGGCCAGGGCGGGATCTATGGGGTGCAGGCAGCTGACGATACAGTCGATATTCCTCTCGTTCACCCTCTTACTGTGTTGGAGGGCTTGTTCGATCAATCAGAATGGCGCTTCGCCCAATCGGACGAAGGACAGTTCTCCGCGCGCCTCGCCGAGATGCTCAGGAACTCGACTACCGGTGCAGCGAACCAGCCGGGAGTCCGCGAAGTGCTCCTGTTGGCCGCGAGAAGAAACGATTCTGGCGTACCTTTCGTCAGCGTGAAGAAGCTCGACCTGCATCACACGGCCCTCCCCGAACTCACCCGAGCCGTCAGCGAGGTGGACGCCGTCGTCTTCGCCGCTGAAGTCCGCCGCCCACAGGGTCATCGCCGGGCCAGACTCATCGTCAGCAGTGTGAGAGGTCATCCCATGTACGTGATCGCCCCGGCCGGGCGGACGCACTGACCGGGCCGGGGCGGCGAACCTAGGCGGGCGTGCCCTGGTCAATCCACTGCTGGAGCGTGTCGACCTGGGAATCGGGCCAGGCGCCGTCGCAGGGCATGCGCCCGCTTCGCAGGGCGCCGACGATGGCGTCGGCGTGCTCGACGACGTCCTCGTGATCGAACAGATCGAACGCCTTAAGCATCGAGTCGTGGTCTCTCGTCCGAAACAAGGGCTTGATGTCCCGCTCGAAGCTGAGCTGGTTGCCTTCGCTGGGTGATGCCATGTCCCTACCTCCTTGTCAGAGTGGACCGTGGGCCGGTCCGCTGCCAATCGCCGTCAGGAGGGTGAAAGGTGCTCACCCGATCCCGGCGATTTGCTTGACCGGTGCAACGCCGCACCGGAGAGACCGCCGAGCGCAGCTGAACGTTCATGACGTCCGCGCCGGCGCCCGCCAGCGTTAGACCCCTCGGCGCTCACTCGCCCGTCCCGCGGCCCTTGTCGTAGTGGCCGCGGCCACCGCCCGCACCAGTCCCCGCCAGCAACGGCACGCCCGACCACAACACGCAGGTCGTCCTGCCGCTCGATGCACCCGTGCAGCGCCGGAAAGTACTGGGCGGCGTGATCAACGAGTACTACCGAGCCGCGTAGCCCGACTCCGCGAACCCGCCAGTCAGGCAGCACGTGACAAGTTTTGGAGCGGTTCAGGCAGTGTGGATCAGGTGACCGTTCCGGAGACAGCGTTGGGCACGTACGCGGTCTTGCCATCTGGCGTGACCGCGATGGCCATGGTGATCTCGCCGACCTTGATCGGCTCTCCGGCGGCGCTACTGGTGGTGCGGATCGGTGTCACGATATTGCCGTCTCCGGCTCCGACATGATGGCTGCCTATTGTGGCACTGCTGGCGGGCGTGGGTTATCCGGCTTGTTAATAGGCGGGGCACCGCCTCAGGTTCAGGCTCTTCAGGCTCTGCCCCCATGCGGGACCAGCTTTTGTGAGGACTTGTGCCAGGGTGCTGAGGGCGCTGCGCAAGAACCGCACCTTTGCAGTCATGGAAGTCGCGGGGTTTAGGCCATTTTGGATATCGGCGGCTGCCCTGGTCAGGTAACTGAAGACGTTCTCGCCGCGGTTCAGCAACTCGTTGATCTGTGCGCGGGCGCCGTCTGGAACCTGCAGCGCGCGAAGATCGCCGATGAGCTTGCGGAACGCATCAGCCGAGCTGGATATATCCACGACCGCCTGGTTACTCTCGGTCTGGTTGCGCAGATGGCTGGCCATGACGCCCTGGAGCGCGAGGACCGTCTGGAGCAGTGGAATGTGCTGCTGCGGGAAATCCTTCTCGCATACAGCATTGGCCTTCGTGGACCAGTCGGCAAGGGTGTAGGGCGCGGGCTGATTCTGGATGGCGATGATGACCCCGATTACGGTCGCGAAGAACGTAATAACCGCGGCCGCGGCTTTCGCATAGAAGCTGAGTGACCGACCTGGAGCCTGGGGCGGGCGAGGACCGGCGGGAACCCAGAATTGCCAGCCATCTGGTGCAGGCGGCAGAGACGGAACGGGCCGCCACCCCGGCGGTATCGTCCACCCGCGCGGCGGCATCCCTGGTGGAGGTTCGGTTGGCCACCCCGGCGGAGGGTGAAACACCACATCGTCATCGGGGGTTCGTTTGCGGCTCATGCAATCACCAGGCGTCCGTCAGTCCGATACAACGCTGGCCCGGCCTCGGTCAGGTCAGCGAGATACCTCATGACCCCGGCATAGCACTCCGCGGCGCCCGTCAACAGCCCCTAACCTCCGGCATTCAAGATCTTTAGCCGTGACGAGATGGAATGGCCCATATCCGGTGAGACAAGCGCCGCGATCACGTCTTACGCCATTCGAGCCACCGCAGGTCAGCGACCTGATCATGGCTCGGGTCGATTGAGACCGGACACGTCCTACTTGCCGACTACCTGACCAGAGGCTTCACTGCTGTCCCGTGTCAGCGAACGTTCCTCAGTGTCAATGAATCTTGCTGGCGCGGCGTGTCGTTGCCACTGTAGTTTGCGCTGTTCGGGATCATTTTCGCGTGACGTTGCCGACTGTGGCTGTAGCCGGAGCGGGGCCGGTGGTGCAGTCTGCGGCGGTCGTGGACGCCGATCCGGGGTTTGGCGGCAGCGGGCGGTGCCGCTGGATTTCGTCACGGTGCAGGCGTTCGACGCGTACGAGTTTGAGCGGCTCGCGGTGCCGAGGGCGGCCTCGTCGGATTTCGTGCTGGTCAACTTGTTCCGCGAGCCGGTCGGGGCGCCGATGCGACCGGCCGTGGTCAACGTGCTGATCACCGCCGCCGCGCACCGGGCGGGACTGGCCCGGGCAGTTGCCCCGCACCAGCTGCGGCACGCGTTCGGGAGCAATGTCGCCGATGCCGGCGGTGCCGCCGATGAGATCGCCGATCTGATGGGGCATCGTTCGCTTGGTTCCACGAAGGTGTACCTGCATCCGGATCCGGCCCGGCTGCGGGCGGCGGACGTCAGGTGGCCGCCTCCACTGGATCGCGAGATCTCCAGCGAGAAGCCGGGAGTTCACATGGTCGGGGTTCGGGGACTCATACCGTGCGCAACGCTTCGGTCGGCGAGAGGCGGGCGGCCCGCATGGCCGGGTACAGTCCGGCAATAGCGCCGATGACGAGGGCGGCGCCCAGACCGCCGGAGAAGGCGACGGCGGGGATCTGCACCGACCAGTGCTGGCTCACCGCGTAGATGACGGTCGCCACTGCGCCGATGACGGTGCCGGCCAGGCCGCCCAGGACGGACAGGAGCACGGCCTCGGCCAGGAACTGCTCGGCGACGTGGCGGCGGGTGGCGCCGAGGGCCCGGCGCAGGCCGATCTCGGAGCGGCGTTCGAGGACCGAGATGACCATGACGTTGGCGATGCCGACGCCGCCGACCAGGAGAGCCACCGCGCCGAGACCGAGGAGCAACCCGTTGTACGCACCCTTGGCGGCCACCTCGGCCTTCAGGATGTCGGACGGATAGCTGACCGCCACGACCGAGGGGTCGGTCGGGCTGACGGTGGCGGGAAGGACGGCGGCTACCGCGCTGACCTGGCTGGGCACGCTGCGCACGAACAGTTCGGTGGGGTGGCCGTCGAAGCCGAAGTACTGCTCGGCGATGGGGAACCCGATGAAGGCCATGCTGCCCATCTGGGAGATCAGCTCCACCGGGTTCAAGATGCCGACCACGGTGAACCAGTGCCCGCCGATCCACACCTGGGTGGGGTGGGCCAGATCGTGGATGCCGAGCAGGCTGGCCGCCTCGGCGCCGAGGACGACCGCCGGGTACCCGGCGGTGGCCGGGTTGAGGAAGGTGCCGTGGGCCAGGGTGGCGCCCAGGGTGGCGCGCAGCGCGGGGTCGGCGGCAGTCAGCGAGATGCCGTTGGTGTCGATGGCCGGGACGATCGAGGTGCGGTACACGTAGGTACTGGAGATGCTGCCGATCGCGGTCACGTTGGTGACCGGCCCGATACGCGCGACCATGCCTTCGGCGGTGACGGGCAGCTCGGCCTGCTGCCCGGACGCGGTGCTTTGGGGCTGCACCGTGAGGAGGTTGCCGAGCTGGCCCAGCTCGTTCAGCAGGCCGGACTTGGAGGACTGGGAGATGCCGAGCACGCCGACGATGGCGGCGATGCCGATGCTGATGCCCAGCGCCGACAGCAACGCCCGGACCCGCCGGCTGCGCAGCCCCAGGCTCCCGACCCGCAGCAGGTCCCGGCCGGTCAGCCGGGACCCGCTGGTGTCACGAAGGCGCCGTCGTGTCACGGAGGATCCTCCCGTCGCGGATCTCGATGCGCCGGTTCATGGCGGCGGCGACGTCGCGGTCGTGGGTGATGACGACGATGGTGGTGCCGTCGCGGTGCAGCTCGCGGAGCAGGTCCAGGAGGGATGCGCCGGTCGCGGTGTCCAGGTTGCCGGCGGGCTCGTCGGCCATGACCAGGGCGGGCCGGCCGGCCAGGGCCCGGGCGATGGCGGTGCGCTGCTGCTCGCCGCCGGACAGCTGGTTCGGCCGGTGGCTGAGGCGGTGGCCCAGCCCGACCCGCTCTATGGCCGCCAGCGCCAGCTTGCGGCGCTCGGCTATCGGCCCGCCCCGGTACAGCAGGCCGTCGGCGACGTTGTCGAGCACGCTGAGGCCATCCAGCAAGAAGAACTGCTGGAACACAAAGCCCAGCCGCCGGGCCCGCAACCCCGACAGCTGCGTGTCGGACATGGCCGAGGTGTCCTGCCCGGCGACGCGGACCACCCCGCGGGTGGGCCGCTCCAGGGTGCCCATCACGTGCAGCAGGGTGCTCTTGCCCGACCCGGACGGGCCGACGATCGCGGCCAGCTCGCCCTGGCCGATCCGCAGGTCCACCCCGGCCAGGGCCACCACCGGCGGGTCGCCGGGGTACTGCTTGACCACCCCGGCCAGCTCCAGCACCGGCGCCGGCCCGGCAGCCTCCCGGGCCCAGGCCGTGACCCTCTGGGTCACGACGACGGCACCTCCACCCGGGTTCCAGCGGTGATGCCGGGCCCGCTGACCTGGACCAGGGTGTTGCTGTACAGGCCGGTGGTGACCCCGACCAGATGGCTGGTCTTGCCGGTCACCACGTCGACCCCGAACCCGCCGCCTTGGAGGGCAAGCAGAGCATTCACCGGCACCGCCAGCACGTTGTCGGCCCGCTGCGCCGTGATGTTGACGTTCACCGGCGCCTGGTCCAAGCCGGCGCCGGGCGGGGTGTGGTCCAAGGTGATGGTGACCGTCACCGTCGGGGAGGAGTTGCTGCCGCCGCTGCCGTTGCTGCCGCCAGACGAGCAGGGCGACTGGCCGGCCGGGCCGCCGCTGCTGCCGGTGCCGGTGCCGCCGCCCCCCGGGCAGCTAGCCACGCTGCCGACCGTCTCCACGTGCCCGCCCACCGTCGAGGTACCGTCGGGCAGCACCACCGACACCGCGTCACCGGGCTTAACCCGGTACTCCTGGGTCACGTCCAGGTCGACGGTGACGACCGGGGTGATCCCGGTGGCCGTCAGCACGGTCCCGCCCCCGCCCCCGGGGCTGCCGCCCCCGCTGCTCCCGCCGCCGCCGCCGACCGGCGCGCCGACCGAGGGCGTGACCGACGTGACCCGGATCGGGCCGGGCTCGAACACCACCTCGCCCAGCAAGATCTCCCCGGTCGCCGGCAGGCCAAGCGCCCGCTGCCAGCGCTGCACCGCCGCGGCCGTCGCCGCCGAGTAATGGTTGCCCCGGGCCAGGCCGGCGCCGTAGCCCAGGGCGATCAGGTCGCGGGTCAGCTCGCCCACATCCGCGCCGTCAGGCATGCCGGCGTAAAAACGCCCGGTAGGCCGGGATGGAGCCGTACAGCAGCGGCACCGGCTCGTCGCTGACCGAGTAGACGCGCTGGTCCTGCCGGATGACCTGGCCCGGCTGCGGCAGCCAGGTGTAGGTCGTGCCCGGGTTGGTCGCGGTGGCCCGCAGCGACGCCAGGGCGGCCCGGTCACCGGCCAGCCTGGCCTGGTCGGAGACGACCTTGGCCTGGTTCTGGTCGTGGTCGAGCCTCGCGGTCGACCGGGCGGCGGCCAGTTGCTGCTCGGCCTGGGTCAGCGTGGCCTGGTCCTGGCTGACCTTCTGCTCATCCTGGCTGCACGCCGCCGACGACGCCCCCGTCCCGGCGCAGTCCTTAGTCTTCTGGGCCTTGTCCCTGGTCAGCGTGGACCGGTCGGTGCTGACGTTCGCCTGGTCCGCCGCGATCGCCTGGCTGTCGGCGGCCGCCGCGTCGGATCCGGCCTGCTCATCTGCGGACAGCTGCTGCCGGTCCTGCGTCACGGCCTGCTGCGCCTGGGCGACCTGCGACGCACTGGCCCCCGACGGGAAGGTCACGGTATACGAGCCGCCGTAACCGATCGAACCGCCGACCTGCACCGCCACAGTCAGGTTCGTCCGCACCACCGCCGCAGTAGCCACCCCCCCACCGCCCCGACAGCGCCGATCACCACGGCCCGCCTGCCCGCCAACACCCGCCTGGCCAAGAACTCAGCCATTGGCACCCGACCCGCCGTTGCCGCCCGAAAGGGGCACTAGGAGGCCGCCGTTGTCCTCGATGCTTCCCGGCGGAGCCGGGCCGACGGGACCGGTGACGTGCACGCCGGTCTTCTTGACGCACACCTTGGCGGCGTTCTGGAAGGTCGGGTTCATCGGGTTCAGGTCGCTCCCGGGTGTGCCATGGAGCTGCAATCCGCCCGCTGTGGGGTCGGGGAAGTCCGGGACCCCGTTGCCCCGCATGCACTCGGCGTACTTCACCAGCTCGGCTTGGGACGGTGCTTTCGGGGGCGAATAGCCGGCCTGCAACGCGGTGGAGGCCGCGTCCAGGTACGGTAGGCACGCCTTGCCCGGGGGGTTTGGGTCCTGGCCGTTGGGCCACACGCCGACCGAGAGCGGGGTGGTCATGTGGATCACCTTGCTGGCGTCGATGGTCGGGTCGGCCTGGCCAGGATCGCCATGGCGGCGCATGCAGGCGGCCCACTCGTCCACCAACTGGGTCGGGTTACCCTTCGGCGCCGTGGTCGTGGAGCCCCCGCTGGCCGTGGAGCTGTCGCTGCCGTTGCTGCTGCTGCCCAGGCTGGCGACGTGCGGGGTGCTGGACCCGCCGCCGCACGCGACCAGCCCGATCGCGACCGCCGCGGCCAGGACCGCGAGCTCGCCCGGTCGCCGGCGCGTCCTTGTCATATCTCGCCTTCCCGGCCTGTTCGCCGCAAGCCGTTGATCGTCGTTCATCGTGTGTTCCCCGGAGTCATGGAGGCGGGAGTGGCAGATGGGCACGTTCCAGCCCGGCACCGGCCGCGCCGGCGGGAACGTCGTGGGGTGATCGGCCAGCCCGGCCGCCTTGGGGCAGCCGGCGGCTCCGCTGAGCACGTGCACCGGCCCGCCGGGCTTGACGTTCCCGGCGGCGGCCTGCCGGCCTCTCCCGGCGTCAGCGCGCCGCGGATGAGGTAGTCGTTGCGCCCGGGCTCGGCCCGCCTGGCCGACAAGGCCCGAACGCCGGTACGTCCTTGTCAGATTTCGGCGTCTTCCATGTACCCAAGCGCTGCTGTCAGCGCTCTCACAGCCTTCCTTGTTACCTTTCATCTGCTCTGTCTCCCGGTCGAAGCGATGTTGGGGACAGTTGTACTAAACGGAAGGTCATAGCCCGGTCACAGTTGTGACCTGGCCGTGACCTGCGACCTGGCATCGTGTGGGTCAACAGGGGACGACTGGCGAGATGCCGCCCGATCGGCCAGGACTGCCAGGCTGGTGGGCAGGAGAAACGATGAGAGTGCTGGTAGCAGAAGACCACGAGCGGCTGGCCAGGGCGGTCGCGGCCGGGCTCCGCCGCTACGGGATGGTCGTCGACGTGGCGCTGGACGGCGACGACGCGCTCGCTCGCCTGGGCGCCAGCCGCTACGACGTGGTGGTGCTGGACCGGGACCTCCCCGGTACCCACGGCGACGAGATCTGCCGCACCCTGGCTGCCGAGCGACGTGAGAGCCGGGTCCTGATGCTCACCGCCGCCAGCTCGGTCAAAGACCGTGTCGAGGGGCTCGGCCTGGGCGCCGACGACTACCTCCCCAAGCCGTTCGACTTCACCGAGATGGTCGCCCGGGTCCAGGCGCTGGGCCGCCGGCCCGGCGCCCCGAAGCCCGAACACCTGGGCTACCGCGACCTGACCCTGGACCCCGAACGACGTCTCGCAGCCCGCGCCGGACGACGCCTGGCGCTCAGCCCGAAGGAGTTCGCCGTCTTGGAATGCCTGCTCGTCGCTGAGGGAAGGCCGGTGTCAGCAGAGGAACTGCTCGAACGAGCGTGGGACCAGGCCACCGACCCGTTCACCACGACCGTCAAAGCCACCATCAACCGGCTGCGCGCCAAGCTCGGTGACCCGCCGATGATCGAGACCCTCCGCGAGCGCGGCTACCGCATCGGAGGCCAGTGATGAGCTACGCACACCCGGCTCGCACCACTGACTTGGCTGAGGTTTCCTCGCCGCACCGCCAGGATCCGGCTCACCGCTCTCTACGGCGGCCTGTTCCTCCTCACTGGCGCCGCGCTGGTCGCCATCACCTACATCCTTTTTGAACGGGCGACCAAATACAAAACGCCACCCCTACCGAAGATCCCTCACACTCCCGCCATCCAGCATCTCCAGCCTCCGTTTCCGCAGTTGCCTCAGCTGAAACTGGTCCAGAATCAACTGGCAAAGGACTTCCCTCAGCGGACTTTCCCTGCGGGTCCGCTGGCACAAGACCAGCAGCTGACACGGGACCAGCATCAGCTGACACAGTCCGTGCATCAGCTGACACAGTCCGTGCATCAGCTGGCACAGGCAGGGACCGTCCAGGCCGCGCAGCGCACGGCCGACTCGCACCAGCTTCTGGTCAACTCCGGAATCGCCCTGGCCATCGTGGCCGTACTCGCCCTCCTGGCCGGCTGGCTCGTCGCCGGCAGGATCCTGCGACCCATCCGGACCATCACCCGCACGGCCCGGAGCATCTCCTCCACCAGCCTGAGCGAGCGCCTGGCCCTCGGCGGCCCAGAAGACGAGCTCAAGGAACTCGGGGACACCCTCGACAGCCTCTTCGCGCGGCTCGAAGCCGCCTTCGAGGCCCAGCGGCACTTCGTCGCCAACGCCTCCCACGAGCTGCGCACCCCCCTGACGGCCGAGCGCACCCTCCTCCAAGTTGCGCTCGACGACCCCGACACGACGACCGCCGGTTGGCGTTCCACCGCCAAGGAGGTGCTCGCCTCCAGCGATGAGCAGGCGCGCCTGATCGAAGCCCTCCTCACCCTCGCCAGCAGCGAAAGCGGGCTGGACGGGCACGAACCCGTTGACCTCGCCACCACCGTCTCCGCGATCCTTGCCGGCCTGCAGCCCGAAATCGACCGACGCGGGATTCACATCGACGAGGTGACCGAACCGGCGCCCCTCGATGGCGACCCCCTGCTCGTGGAACGGCTCGTGGCCAACCTGCTCACGAACGCCGTTCGCCACAACGTTGCCGGCGGCCGTGTCGAGGTCGTGACCGGGGTGAAGGAGGGCAGGGCCGTCTTGTCGGTGACCAATACCGGACCGCTCATCCCGCCAGCGGAAGTCGACCGCCTCTTCCAGCCCTTCCAACGGCTCGATCGGCGCCGGGCAAACTACAAGCACGGGCACGGGCTCGGACTCTCCATCGTCCGGGCCATCGCGACCGCACACGACGCCACTATCACCGCCCACCCCACGCCCGACGGCGGCCTGTCCGTGAGTGTCAGCTTTCCGCAACCCGCGAGCCCAACTGCATCTCCGGAAAATCATTCCCAAAGCGACGGACACAGCCTCAAGATCGAGCTGGCGACACCATGACTCGCCGCTCCGTGATCACTGCAACCGCATGGAGCTGCTGCACCAGGGCTGCCCGACGCTCCGCTTGGCTGCGGGCGACCCACAACTTCCCGAACGGGCAACGCGGGTGAACAAAACGGACAGCCTAGTCCGAAATTCAGGAAATATGGAGGGAGGGGGTCGGCTGCAGCGATGCCGAACTACCGCGGCTGTCCCCAGGGGAAGGTCATCGTCCAGTGCCGCAGACCCGGACCCGGCTGGCGCAGAACCAGCGGCGTGCAGGGCTGCTGACGCCACGCCGTGCGGGTTGCGGCGCTGCAAGGTCTGCAAATCAACGTGTCCCAGCGTGTCAGCCGCTTCCTGGATACCGTCTGAACTGTTACGGCATGCCCGGCTGGCGGGGACGCGCCGAATGGCCGGATTAAGATCACCGACGGTCTTTGGCCCGCCCGCCGCCGGCGAGAATCCCCGTTTCACTGCACAGCAGGGCAAGGACAGCAGGGAAGGAACCATGGTTCGCCCCGCGCAGAGGAAGGAACGTCCATGAGTATCTCCTGGGCCGTGCACCGGACACGGCTGCTTCTGATCATCGCCGCCGCCGCCCTGGCCGTGGCCGGCTTGCTGGCCCTCACCAGCCATGGCGCCTCGGCCCGCGCCAGCGGTTCGCATGCCGTCCACGGGGGCGGCCCGAAGCCCGTGATCGTGCTGGAGCACGGCGCGTGGGCGGACGGCTCCAGCTGGGACCGGGTCATCCGGCGCCTGCAGAACGCCGGCTTCACCGTGTACGCGCCGCCCAACCCGCTGCGCGGGCTGCCGTCAGACTCCGCTTACCTGCACGACTTCCTCACCCAGAACGCGGCCCTGGCCGGGCGCCCGGTCATCCTGGTCGGGCACTCCTACG
>WNFC01006148.1_pt1 | contig 21774 bp, 22 predicted proteins | sample 5400541 | NCBI WGS metagenome assembly WNFC01 (sample SAMN13153342, study PRJNA577476) | soil metagenome | isolation source: 120 cm saprolite under Douglas fir tree site 2 hole 2 replicate 1 | place: USA:California | collected 2015-04-18
CGACATGTCGTAGGCGCGGATCAGCTCGTCGCTGCGCGCCTTCCAGTTGAGGCGCTTGTTGGCGCCGTAGAGGTCGATCTGCTGGTAGAGGGGGATCGCCGGGACCTCCTCGATCCACAGCTTGTTGATCCGGTGGTACTGGGCGAGGCGCTTCTTCTCGTCCATCTGCGACTGCGCCTCCTCCACCATCCCGTTGAAGTCCTCGTTGTGCCAGTTGACGAAGATATTGGGCGACTTGAAGAGCGGCACATAGATGGCCTCGGCATCCATCGTCGGGTGTCCCCAGCCGATCAGCCAGACCGGCCCGGCCTTGTGCACGTACACCATGTTGTTCAGGTAGTTGACGAACTCGAAGGTCCGTAGCGTGGTCTTGATCCCGGCCTTGGTGAGCTGGCCCGCGACCGCCTCCCCGACCTCCTTGTCGCGCACGTAGCGGCCCTGCGGGCCGTTGAGGACGATCTCGAGGCCGTTCGGGAACCCGGCGTCGGCCAGGAGCTTCTTGCTCTTGGCCAGGTCCTGCTTGATGGGCTTGAGCGACGGGTCGAAGCCGAAGTGCAGGCTCGGCAGCATGGTCGCCACCCGCACCGCCTTGCCGTCCATCACGCCCTTGATGATCTCGTCGGCGTCCAGCGCGTAGGCCAGGGCCTGGCGGACGCGCTTGTCCGTGGTCGGCCCCGCGTACGGGCCGGTGACCTTGTGGGTGGCGTCCATCTGGTGGGTGTAGATCATGAGCTGGATCGTCCGGATGGACGGCGCGGTGCTGAGGAAGAGCTTCGGGTGCTTCTCGATGATCCCGCCCAGGTGGGGTGGGATGTTCACCGCCACGTCGATCTCGGCGTTCTGGAGCGCGGCCACCCGCACCGCGTCGTCGGGGATCGGCTTGAACACGACCGTCTTGATCTTCGCGGCGCCGTTCCAGTAGCCCGGGAAGGCCTCCATCACGATCTCTTCGTCCTTGGCCCAGCGGACGAACTTGAAGGGCCCGGTGCCGATGGGAGCCCGCGAGATCGCGACCGCGTCCTTGCCCGCGTGCTCCTTGGGCGGGTACATCGCGGCCTGGCGCAGGGCGATGTGGCTCAGGAACACCGGCCACGGCTTCTTGGTGTGGATCCGCACGGTGAAGGGGTCCACGATCTCCACCCGGTCGATCGGCGCGAACGACGAGGAGCCCCGCAGCTTGTTGGCCGGGTTGATCAGGCGCTCGATGCTGAACTTGACCGAGTCCGCGTTGAAATCCTCGCCGTTGTGGAACTTGACGCCCCGGCGCAGCTTGAACTCCCAGGTGGTCGGCGCCACCAGCTTGGGCATCTCGGCCGCCAGCGCCGGCACCAGCTTGAGGTTCGGGTCGCGCTCGAGCAGGGACTCGAACATCTGCGCGCCCACGTTCGATGCCGGCTGCTCCTGCTGGTTCATCATGTCGAGCGTGGTGGGGTCCACGCCCTGCGCGATCACGACCTTGCCCGCGGGGGCCGCCCCCGCGCTGAGCGGGACCAGGACGAGGGAGAGCAGGACAACCGCCGTGCGCCAATGGCTCATGTTCGCGGCTCCTTCCGGGGAGAGGTTCGGGTCGAGTTGCGTTACTGTATGGGGCATCGCCGAGGGGAGTCAAGATTCCTCCCCGCCGAATGGGAGGTAGCACACGCATGCCCAAGGTGCTGACGGAAACCCAGGTCCAGGCCTTCGAGCGGGACGGCTGCCTCTCCCCGGTCCGGGCGATGAGCGCCGAGCGCGCCCGTCACTACCGCGAGCGGTTCGAGGCCCTCGAGGCGCGCGTTCCCGACATCAAGAAGATGAAGACCAAGTCGCACCTGCTCTGCCCGTGGGTGCTCGAGATCGCCGAGGACCCGCACATCCTCGACATCTTCGCGGACCTGATCGGGCCGAATCTCCGCTGCTGGAGCATGGCCTGGCGCGTGAAGAAGGCCGACGGCCAGACGTTCGCGGGCTGGCACCAGGACTCCGCCTACGGGGCCGCGATCCCGGTGGTGCTCGGCGGGCTGGCCCTGTCCGAGTGCGGCGTGCCGCAGGGGTGCCTCCGCGGCGTCCCGGGCTCCCACAAGTGGGGGATCCTGAAGCACGACGAGAGCGACGATCCCCGCAGCATCCTCGCCAAGGGGCAGTTCATCACCGACGCCTTCGACGAGACGAAGGCGGTGGACTTCGCGCTCCAGCCCGGCGAGATGGTGCTGTTCGACAATACTCTCGTCCACGGCTCCGGCACGAACCTGGGCCCCGACCGGCGCTTCCTCCTGCTGGTGGAGATGCTGCCGACCTGGGCCCGGCCGCCCCGCGTCCGCCAGGCGGCCATGCTCATGCGCGGCGTGGACACCTCCGGCAACTTCGACGACGAGCCGCGGCCCGACGCCGAGTGGTCCGAGGCCGCGGTCGCCAACTGGTCCGCGGTCGTGAATCGGCGCGCCCAGCTCATCTTCGCGGACAGCAAGGTCGCGCCGAGCGAGGCCTATGGGGGGACGCGGCCGGCGACGTAGGCCCCTCACCCTACCCTCTCCCCAGAGGGGAGAGGGTTGATCCAGGCGACCCCCTCTCCCTTCCAGGGAGAGGGCTGGGGTGAGGGTGGCCTACTGGGCGAGGGCGCCGCCGTCGATGAGGACCTCGCTGCCGGTCATGTAGGAGGAGTCGTCGGAGGCCAGGTAGAGCACCGCGCTCACGATCTCGGCCACCGTGCCCATGCGGCCCAGGGGAATCCGCTGCAGCCGCCGCGCCATCGCCTCCTTGTCACGGAAGGCGCTGTGGAACATCTCGGTGTCCACCGGGCCCGGGTGCACCGAGTTGCACCGGATCTTGTCCTTGGCATGCTGGCTGGCGGTCACCTTGGTGAAGATCCGGATGGCGCCCTTGCTCGCCGCGTAGGCGGGCTCCTGGTGGAGCGACTGGCCGATGCCCGCGATCGACGAGATGTTCACGATCGAGCCGCCGCCGGCCCGCCGCATGGCCGGGATCGCATACTTGGTGCCGAGGAAGACGCCCTTGGCGTTGACGGCCATCACCTGGTCCCACTCGGCCACCGTGCGCTCCTCGATTGGCACCCGCGGGATGACGATGGCCGCGTTATTGATCAGGACGTCGAGCTTGCCGTAGCGATCGATCGCGGTCTGCACCGCGGCCTTCCAGTCCGCCTCGCTCGTGACGTCCAGATGCAGGTAGGTGGCCTCGCCGCCGGCCGCGCGGATCGCCGCCTCGACCTTCTTCCCCTCGTCGTCCCGGATATCGCCGAAGACGACCTTCGCGCCTTCGCGGGCGAAGATCTCGGCCTCCGCCGCGCCCTGGCCCCGCGCCCCGCCGCTGATCAGCGCCACCTTGCCGTCGAGCTTTCCCATGGTCGGCGATCATAGCGCCAGAAATGTCGGAATGTAAGACCTGACCCCGGCGTTGACAAGCCGTGAGCGCCGTGCGACAGAATCGCCATGCTGGAGGAGCCGACCTCACTCCGGATCGAGGATCCGGGCGTCCGCGCGCTGTTCACCGAGCCCGCGCGCTTTCAATCCTGGTTGGATGTGGAGGCCGCGCTCGCGCAGGCTCAGGCCGAGCTGGGCATCATCCCGGAGGCCGCCGCCCGCGAGATCGTCCGCAAGGCGCACCTGTCGCACCTGGACCTCGCGGCGGTGCGCGAGGGGCTGGCGCGCACCGGCCATCCGCTGGTGCCGCTGATCTGGGAGCTCGATCGGGCCTGCGAGGGCGACGCAGGCGGCTACGTGCACTGGGGCGCCACCACCCAGAACGTCACCCAGACCGGCCAGCTTCTCCAGGTGCGCCGGGCGCACGACATCTTCCAGCGCCAGCTCGCGGCCATCCTGACCACGCTGGCCGACCTGGCCGAGCGCACCAAGGACGTGCTGCTCCCCGGCCGTACCCATGGTCAGCATGCGGTGCCGGCCACCTTCGGCTTCAAGGTCGCGGTGTGGATCGACGAGCTGGGCCGCCACGTGGAGCGCCTGCAGGGCTGCGAGGACCGCGTGTTCGTGGCCATGCTGGGCGGCGGCGCGGGCACGCTCGCCTCGCTGGGCGAGCTGGGCCTGGCGACCCAGGAGCGGATGGCGGCCCATCTGGGCATGCGGCCGATGCCCTTGCCCGCGCGCACCATCGGCGACCACCAGGCCGAGTACGTCCTGCTGCTCAGCATGCTCGCGGCCACCTCCAGCAAGATCGGGCGCGAGATCTACACGCTCATGAAGCAGGAGTTCGGCGAGGTCGAGGAGCCGGTGCCGCCCGGCACGGTGGGCAGCAGCACGATGCCGCAGAAGCGCAATCCGAAGCTCTCGCAGGACATTATTGCAGCAGCGGCTCAGATACGCGCGCTCGCCCCGCTGGCGCTGGAGGCCATGCAGACCGAGCACGAGGCCGACCGCACCACCAGCATCATGATGAGCCGGGCGCTCGTGCAGGCCTGCGAGCTCACCGGGGACATGCTGCAGCGGATGATGGCACTCTTCGACGGGCTCCAGGTTTTCCCGGACCGCATGCGGGAGAACCTCGACCTCTCGGGCGGCCTGATCATGGCCGAGGCGCTCATGCTCGAGCTGGGCAAGCAGATCGGCCGGCAACGGGCCCACGACGCGGTCTACGAGGCGGCGCAGGCCTCGGTCACCCAGTCGCGGCCGTTCCGGGAAATGCTGGATCCCGCGCGCTACGCGGGCCTCTGCCGGGAGTTCGCCGAGCGCGGGGCCGCCTCGGCCCGCGCGATCGCTTCCGCCATCGAGCTGCGCCTGGCCTGAGGCGGGGTCCGGTCTTACATTCCGACATTTTTCCGGCCGGCCGGTGAGTCGCTGAGCGCCAGAATGAGGAGAGGACCATGCTGCCGACCCACGGGCGGTACGACTACTCGAGCATCACGGCGCGGCCGGACTATAGCTGGCCGGCCGGCCGGCGGCTGGCCGTGTACATCGCGCTCAATATCGAGGCCTTCGGCTTCGGGGTCGGCAAGGGCGCGGCCATCGCGCCGCCGGACCAGGCCCAGAGCCACTCCATCTATAGCTGGCGGGACTACGGCAACCGGGTGGGCATCTGGCGCCTCTTCGAACTGCTCGACGAGCTGGGCCTGCCCGCGGAGGCGCAGCTCAATGCCGCGGTCTATGACATGGCGCCCGACATCCCCGCGCGGCTGCGCGCCCGCGGCGACGAGATCCTGGGCCACGGGCTGACCAACTCGGACGAGCAGGGGCATCTCCCCGAGGCCGAGGAGCGCGGGCTCATAGACCAGGCCACCGCCACGATCGCGCGCCACGAGGGAGCCCGCCCGGTCGGCTGGATGAGCCCGTGGCTCTCCAACAGCGCGGTCACCATGGACCTGCTGCAGGAGGCGGGCTACCGGTACGTGATGGACTGGACCATGGACGATCAGCCGGTCTGGCTCCGCACCCGCAAGGGCCGGATCCTCGCGGTGCCGTACCCGATCGAGGTCAACGACACCCGCGGCATCGTCTGGTACCACTACACCGCGGACGAGTTCGCGGACATGATCGTGGACCAGTTCGACGAGATGCTGGAGCAGTCGGCGGGCCAGCCGCTGGTGTGCCCGATCTCGCTGCACCCCTTCGTCATCGGCCGGCCGTATCGCATCCGGCGGCTGCGCCGGGCCCTGCAGCACATCCTCGGCCACCGCGACCGCGTCTGGCTGACGCGCCCGCGCGACATCTGCGCGCACGTGGAGTCGCTGCCGGCCGGCGTCGTGCCCGGATCGCGCCTCCCATGAAGCCCAGGGCCGTCTCCCGCCGCGCGCTGCTCGGGACCGGCGCGGCCGCCGCGCTCCTGCAGGCGCTCCCCGCGGTCGCCCAGAGCCCCGCGAAGCCGCTGGTCCTGGACGACGCCAGCCGGCTCAGCGCCACCCCGGTCGCCCGCCACTGGCGGCCCGCGCGGGTGACCGGGGACGCGTGGCTCGGCGCGCTCCGCGCGGAGCTGAAGGCGGCCGCCGCGGAAGGCCGGCCCGTCGCGCTGGGCGCGGCCCGCCACTCGATGGGCGGGCAGGCGCTCATCCGCGATGGCGTCGCGATGACCCTCGACGTGACGCCGGGCGCCGAGCCCTGGATCGAGCTCGATCGGAGCGCGCAGACCTACCGCGTCGCCCCGGGCGCGCGGTGGCGCCAGGTGATCGCCGCGCTCGACCCGCTGGACTTCTCACCCGTGGTGATGCAGTCCAACCACGACTTCGGCGTCGCCGCGACGTTCTCGGTCAATGCCCACGGCTGGCCCGCCCCGCACGGACCCTTCGGCTCGACGGTGCGGTCGCTCCGCCTGATGCTGGCCTCCGGCGAGGTGGTCACGTGCTCGCCGGCCGAGAACGCCGAGCTCTTCGGCCTGGTCATGGGAGGCTACGGGCTCTTCGGCGTCATCGTGGATCTCGAGGTGGCGATGGCGGAGAACGTGCTCCTGCGCCCGACCTACGAGCTGATGCCCGTCGCGCAGCTCGGCCCGCGGATGGCCGCGAGCCTGGCCGCAGGACGCCTCGATCCGGATGGCGTACAGGCGCCTCGCGGTGGATTCCCAGCGGTTCCTCCGTGAGGCCCTGCTCGTCACGCTCCGGCCGGTGGCGGGCGCCCCGCCGCCCGCGACGTCGGGCGGGCTCTTCGTGTCCCTGTCCCGCGAGGTCTTTCGCGCCCAGATCGGCTCGGACCGGGCCAAGCGGGCGCGCTGGTACGCGGAGACGGTTGCGGGGCCGAAGACCTCGTCCGGGATCGCGTCGCGCAACCGGCTCCTGAACGAGCCGGTGGCGAATCTCGCGGGCCGGGATCGGTCGCGCACCGACATCCTCCACGAGTACTTCCTGCCCGCGGAGGGTCTCGATCCGTTCCTCGCAGCGTGCCGGACGGTGATTCCCGGATCTCGCCAGGATCTCCTGAACGTCACGCTGCGATACGTCCAGGAGGACCGGACCAGCGCGCTGGCCTACGCGCGGGGGAACCGGGTGGCCGCGGTGATGCTCTTCTCGCAGAAGATGACGCAGGCCGATGAGGAGGACATGGTGGCGATGACCCAGCGCTTGATCGACGCCGCGCTCGAGGCGGGCGGTAGCTTCTATCTCCCGTACCGCCTGCACGCCCGGCGCGACCAGGTCACGCGGGCCTACCCGCGGATCGAGGAGGTGGTGGCCCGCAAGCGCCACTACGACCCCGGCCTGCTGTTCCGGAACACGATGTGGCACCGGTACCTCGCGCCATGAACCCGCTCCGGACCATCGCCTGCGTCTACGCGGTGCTGTTCGCCATCGTGACCAGCCTCAACTACATCCCGGGGCTCACCGACGAGCAGGGCCGGACCTTCGGGCTCTTCGCCCTCGATATCTTCGACGACGCGCTGCACGCGGCGTCGGGGCTCTGGGCCGCGCTGGCCGCGTGGTGGTCCACGCGCGCCACCGTCACCTACTTTCGCTGGTTCGGCACGCTCTACTGCCTCGACGGGCTGCTCGGGCTCGCCACCGGCTCGGGCTACCTCGACCTCGGCATCTTCCTGCACGGCGTGCTGGACCTGCCGTTCACAATCCGCGTCCTCATGAACGTGCCCCACATCGCGATCGGGGGCTTCGCGGCCTTCACCGGCTTCGTGCTGGCCCGCCGCTGGGCGCCGCTCGCGGGCGCGCGCCGCTAGGATGCGCCGCTGGGCGAAGCGCATCGCCGGTGCGCTCGCCGTCTTCGTCCTGATCCTGCTCGCGCCGATCCTCTGGATCGAAGTCGCCTGCACGACCGCGCGCGAGCCCGGCACCCTGACCCGCGCGCCGCTGGTGGAGGAGCGGGGCTATGCGCGCCGGGAATCGGACAGCTACCTGTCCTTTCCCGAGTGGCACATCGTCTACGCCTACGAGGACCTGGCCGGGGTCCTCCGTCGCGGCGACGAGAGCGACTTCGCCTACGGCCGGCAGATCATCGCGTTCTGGAAGAGCCTCTGCGGGCTCAGCCGCGTCGTGACCGCGCGAGGCCCCGTGGGAACGGATACAAAGGTCCTGCTCTACACGATTGGGTGGAGCTTCACCGCCGAGCTCGCCGTCAAGGGCGCCTACGAGACGACGGTGGGGCGTGCCTTCGAGCGGCTCCGGGGCCCCGGCAAGACGGCGGAGGACGAGTTCGCGGCGCGCGACATGCAGGCCTACGCCGAGTTCCTCCGGCAGACGCCCTGGTACGAGTATCCATTTGGCTGGCGCCTGCTCGCGTTCTGGCGGAGCACGCCGCTGCGGGGCGAGGGTCTGGCGCGGAAGCTCGAGCGGCGGGTCGTGTTCACCGTCGAGTACGGCACGAAGGTGGTCTACGGCGCGCTGATCGGCTACGCGTCCGCCACCACCCTGGGCGTCTCGGACCTCGAGATCCACACGGTGGTCGTCGGGCTCGAGCCCGCCGATGCGGCCCGCGAGCCCAAGATGCGGATCGTGCGCGAGCTCGGCGGCGGGCGGACCCTGATCCGCACCCCGCGGTACCAGGCCTACACCGATCTGCTGGTCCGCCTCGCCCGCCGCGGCCGAAATGTCGCGGAGATCGCCGGCAACCACCGCATCCTGGTGACCGTGCTGGCGCCGAAGGACCCGCTGCCGCCGGTGCCCGGCGTCACCGAGCTGTTCGAGACGCCGATCCAGTCGCGCCCGGACCGCCGGCGGCTCGGCCTCGACGTCTCCGTCGAGCACCTCGCCGCGGCGATCCGCGCGCTGGAGGCCGCGGGCGCCTCCATCGAACACATCTACGACTACTAATCACCCTCTCCCCTCAGGGGAGAGGGTAGGGTGAGGGGCTCAGAGGTGAGGGGAGGCTCAGACCTGATGCCGCGTACGCGTCTCACGCGTCTCGCGCACCTCATCGCCCCGGCGGCTCATCGCCACCAGGCCGATGACGACCACGATCACCAGCACCGCGCCGATGACCATGGCCACGGTCGCATTGACGCCGAGGAACGTGCCGGGCTGCTCGACGATACGCTCGGTCCGCTCGGTGCGGGTCTCGATCTGCGTATTCGTGGACGGAGGCGGCTGGGGCTGCGTGCTCGATTCGCCCTGCGGCGCCGGCCGCGCCGGGTTACTCTCGGGTGTCTGCGTGGTCTCCGCGGGCGCCGGCGCCGCGGGCGGCTGCTGCGCGTTCACGCCCAACGCGACGCCACCGATTAGAAGCAGGCTCAGGCAAATTATTCCGACGATCCAGTTCGTGCGAATCATGGGGCTGTCCTCCTTGGCCGCGAGGGGAGCAATGGAGGTGCCAGCCCGGTCCGGCGTAAGATCAGCTGGTTGCGCAGGCCCCGGAGTATGGCGTTCCCGGGAGCCGGCAATTCCTCCCAGGTAAGGGTTACCCGGAATCCTGGGGAGAGTAGAGTCGAGGCATGGTGACCACAGTTCGCGCGCGGCCCGTCAGAGGCGCGCCCCGGAGGCCCCGGGTGCGGGGGACCCGGCTCGCGCGCCTGCGGCCGCTGCTGTGGTCATTGCTGCGGTCACTGGGCCGGGGGCTCCGGCGCGCGGGCCGGGCGCTGCTCGCCGCGCCCCTCGCGGTGCGCATCGTGGTGTTCGCGATCGCGCTCGTGATCGTCTGGTCGGCGGTGAACTGGACGTACCAGGTGATCCGCAAGCCCAGCGAGCTGTTCTTCCCGGTGAGCGGCACGCTCACCAAGGCCCCGGCCGAGACCTGGCGGAGCTACGCGCCGCTCTTCCGCCGCCACGCGACCGCCACCATCACGCCCGAGCTGCTCGCCGCGCTGGCCCAGGTCGAGGGCGCGGGCGATCCGGTGGCCCGCACCTACTGGCGCTGGCAGGTGGCGTGGCATCCCTTCGAGGTCTACCGGCCCGCGTCGAGCGCGGTCGGCATGTACCAGATCACCGATCCCACGTTCCGCGAGGCGAAGCGCTTCTGCGTGCGCGATCACGTGGTGGCCGAGGACGCGTGCTGGTTCCGGGGCCTCTACACGCGCGTGTTGCCGAGCCACGCGGTCGAGCTGACCTCGGCCATGCTCGATCGCGGGGTGACCCGCACGCTCGAGCGCCGCCGCATCGTGACCGCCACGCCCCGGCAGAAGCAGGACCTGGCCGCCATCATCCATCTCTGCGGCGAGGGAGCGGGCGACGCCCACGCGCGCCGCGGCTTCCGCCTCACACCGGGGCAGCAGTGCGGCGACCACGACGTCGCCCGGTATCTCGCGCAGGTCAACGGCATGAAGCGTCAATTCGCCCGGCTGGCCGACGGGGAACCCAGCATCTCAGCGAGGAGATAGCCATGCACCCACGACACGTGGTCTCGATCTGGTTCCTGGGTCTCGCGCTCCTGACCGGCGGGGTCGCGCTGTCGCCGCCCGCCGCCGCGCAGGCCAAGAAGCCGATCAAGATCGGCTTCCTGGCGCCGCTCACCGGGGGCGCCGCCCAGATCGGGCGGGACACCGTGAATGGGTTCGAGATGTACCTGGAGGAGGCGGGGCACCAGATCGCGGGCCGGAAAGTCGAGATGATCGTCGAGGACACCGCGGGCAACCCGGGCACCGCCATCACCAAGTTCCGCAAGTTTGTCGAGAGCGATCAGGTGGATATGGTGGTGGGCGAGGTGTTCGCGCACATCGGGTACGCCCTGGCCCCGAAGGCCGATGAGTACAGGATGCCCACCATTTTCCCCGTCATCGCGGCGGACGATCTAACCCAGCGGAAGCCGTCGAAGTGGGTCGTGCGCCTCGGCTGGACCGGGAGCCAGCCGTCGCACCCCTTCGGGGCGTACGTGGCGAAGACCCTGGGCTACAAGAAGGTCGCGGTGTTCGGAAGCGACTACGCCTTCGGGTACGAGGTGGTGGGTGGGTTCCAGCGGAGCTTCGAGGAGGCGGGGGGCCAGGTTATCCAGAAGCTGTGGGCACCGCTCGGCACCAACGATCTGGCACCCTATCTCAGCCAGATCAAGCGCGAGGCCGACGCGGCCTTCGTTATCCTGGCCGTACCTTCCTCGCTCCGCTTCCCGGCCCAGTACCGGGACGCGGGTCTCTACGGGAAGCTCCCGGTGATCGGAGGTGCGGTGATCGTGGACGAGTCCATCCTTCCCAACTTCGGCGACGAGACTCTCGGCTACGTCACGCCCCTCATGTTCAGCGCCGCGATCGACACGCCGGCCAACCGGAAGTTCGTGGCGGACTACCGCAAGAAGTATGGCAAGGTGCCGTCGTACTTCGCGGAGACCTGCTACACGAGCGCGCGCTGGATCAACGAGGCCGCGAAGCTGGTCGGCGGCAACATGGAGGAGCGCGAGAAGTTCATGGCCGCGTTCCGCAAGGTCGAGATCCCCGACGCCCCGCGCGGGCCGGTGAAGCTCGACCAGTGGGGCAACCCGATCCAGAACATCTACGTCCGCAAGGTGGAGCGCAAGGGCGGCGAGCTGCAGAACACGGTCGTCCACACCTTCCCGGCGGTCTCGCAGTTCTGGACCTACAAGCCGGAGGAGTACCTCAAGCTGCCGGTGTACAACCGCGACTACCCGCCCTGCAAGGGCTGCTAGGGGTGCTGCCGTGCTGACCCGCATCGACCACGTGATGATCTGCGTGCCGGAGCTGACCAAGGGGATCGAGGCGTACACGCGCCTCGGGTTCACCGTCTACCCCGGCGGCTCGCATACCGGCCGACCGACCCACAACGCGATCGCCTTCCACGACGAAGACTATCTCGAGATCCTGAGCATCCGCGACCGGAGCGCGGTGGCGCCCGGCAGCCCGGACGCGAGCCTCGCGGAGTACCTGGACCAGGGCGGCGGCTTCCGGATCGTGGCGCTGCAGAGCGATGACCTGGCCGCGGACGTGGCCGCGATGCGGCAGCGCGGGGTGGACGTGGGCGAGATCCGCGACGGCGGGCGGCGCACGCCGGAGGGCCAGGAGCTTCGATGGCGGGCGGCGTTTCTCGGGCCGGAGAACACCCTGCCTATCTTCTTCATCCAGCATCTGACGCCGCTCGCGGAGCGGAAAGCCCAGGCGATGCGCCTGCCGAGCCACCCGAACGGGGTGACCCGCGTGGAGCGCGCCTATATCGCGGTGCCGGACGTGGCCGAGGCGGCCCGGATCTATGCTCGAGTGCTCGGCCTGCCGGTGCCGAAGATCCAGCGCGGCGCGGTGATCAAGGCGGACATGGCGGTGTTCGATCTCGGCCCGACCGGTCTCACAGTGGCGCATCCGGCCGAGCCCGGTCCCGCCGAGGAGGCGCTGGCCCGGCGCGGGCCCGGCCCCTTCCAGGTGCTCCACCGCACGCGAAACCTCGGCGCCGCCATGCGCTTCATGGTCGACCACGGGCTGCCGGCGCCGATCCAGGGCGTGCGAAACACCGGCGAGCGCGCGGTGCTGGTGCGACCGGAACACGCCGGCGGCGCGTACGTTGGCTTCGTGGGGCCGGGCTAGCTCGTCCTGAACTGGTTGGCCTCCCGCCGCGTCCTAACGGCAGGAGGTGCTGGTCATGAGAAGGACGATCGGATTCTTGCTGGGCGTGCTGCTCCTCGGAGGTTGCGCGGTCTATGCGGAGCCGGTGCCGCCATCCGCGGGGATCTACGTGGCTCCTCCGCCGGCGGTGTTCATCGCGCCGCGTCCCTGGTGGGGATGGGGATGGGGCGGTGGGTGGCACCACAGGTGGCGCTGATGGTGGCCAGATGAAGAGCTCCCGGCGTGCCTAGGGGCACGCCGGGACCTCTGTCCGCGGGACGACGACGACCGTCAGTCGACGACCACCTCGCCGTTGTGCGCGCCGGCCTTGGTCTCGCTCACGTGCACGCTGTAGTCGTAGCTACCCGCCCGGTCGAACTGCACCCGGCTCCCGCCCGGCTCCACGAACAGTCGGAGCCCGTCCTGGAACCACAGCTGGGCCTTCCCCCCGGTCGAGTTGATGAACCGCACGTCGCCGCCCGACTTGATGCTGAGCGTCCTCGGCGTGCTGTCGTCCCGGCTGAGGACGATCGTGCTCTCGGCCCAGGCCCGGGGCACGCCGATCCCCGCGACGGCTACGACACCTGCAAGTACCACAGCCACGAATGTCTTCATCTTGCGGCCTCCTGAGTCTCGATACCAGCTCTGTCCGTTAGATGAAGGGACAGGCCGCATCGTTCGCCCGGGGGCTGTCAGGTTCTTGCGGAATAGACGAACGGCCTAGCTCGGCTTGTCGCGCTCGCGGTAGTCGCCGAACGCGGCGTCGCGCTGGCTCAGCAGATCGCGCACGCTCCCGCCGTCGCGCTTGAACTGGGCGCGGTACTGGAGGCTGGCCGCGGTGGTGAACGCGAGCGCCTGCAGCTCGGTCCCCGCCCGGATGGCCGCACGGAGCCCCATGATCTCCATCGCCCGGTGGACTGACCGCTTGTTGATCTGCGACAGCTCGGTGGGCACGAGCGCGATGCGCTCGGCGATGCCGAGCACGGTCCGCTCGAGCGCCGCCGCCGCGACCGCACGGTTGGCGAATCCCCGCGCGGCCGCTTCCGTGCCGGTGATCGCGTCGCCGGTCAGGAACATCTCCATGGCGGCGCGCATGCCCATGAGCCAGGGGTGGAACTGGTTGTCCGGCGGGCTCATCAGGCGGGTGGGCGGGTAGCCGATGCGCGCGTCCTCGGCCACGTAGACGAGGTCGCAGCACGCGGCCAGCTCGCTGCCGCCGGCCAGGCAGTAGCCGTGCACCTGGGCGATGACCGGCTTGCCCAGGTCCCAGATCGTGAACCACCCCTCCACCACATGCCGGGCCCATTGCCCCGGGCCGCCGGGCGAGTAGTAGGGCTGGCCCACCGAGTTGTCGGCGGAGAGGTCGTAGCCGGAGGAGAAGGCAGGGCCGGCGCCGCGCAGGATCGAGACGCGGACCGACGGATCCGCGTCGGCCGCCTTCAGGGCGTCGAGGATCGCGCCGCGCAGCTCGTTGTTGAGCGCGTTGCGCTTCTCCGGGCGGTTCAGGGTCAGGCGGCGGACACCGGGGTGCGGGTCGTCGAGCAGCAGCACGGCCATGGCGGCGCCTCCTAGGCGAGCTGGGCGCGGACGGCGCGCGCGCTCGCGGTCAGCATGCAGAGCTTGTTGAAGGCGGTGTGCCGCGGCAGATACTTCATCCCGCAGTCGGGGGCCAGGATCAGCCGCTCCGCAGGCACCCGGGCGAGCCCGGCGCGGATCCGCGAGGTCACCTGCTCGATCGTGTCCACCGCGGGGTCCGCGAGGTCGATCACGCCGAGGATGATGGTCTTGCCGGCCAGGTCGCTCAGCACGCCCAGGTCGAGCTTGGGCTGCGCGGCCTCGATGGAGATCTGCTGGGCGATGGTGCCCGCGAGCTGGGGCAGGAACGAGTAGCCGGTCGGCTTCTGATGCTTCACCACCGCCGCGTAGCCGAAGCAGAGGTGGAGCGCGGTCGGCACGGTGAGGCCGGCCAGCGCGCGGTTGATCGCGGGCACCGCGTAGCGCGCGGCTGCCTCGGGATCGTTGCGGAGCCAGGGCTCGTCGAGCTGGATGACGTCGGCCCCGGCGTCCTCCAGGTCGTGCGCCTCGGCGTTGACCGCCTCCGCGAAGTCCATGGCCAGCTCTTCGATGTCGCGGTAGTGCTCGTTCTTGGCCTGCTGGGCCAGGGTGAAGGGGCCGGGCAGGGTGATCTTGGCGGGCCGGTCCGTGTTGCGGCGGAGGAACTGCATGTCGCGCAGCTCGATGGGTCCGGTGCGCCGGATGGGGCCGATCACGCGCGGCACGAGGGTCTCCTGCCCGACCCGGTTCGTGATGACGCCCGGGTTGTCCGCGTCCACTCCGGCCAGCGCGGTGGCGAAGCGGTTCGAGTAGCTCTCGCGCCGCATCTCGCCGTCGGTGATGACGTCGATGCCGGCCCGCTCCATGTCGCGGATGGCGAGGATGGTGGCGTCGTCCTGCGCCTGCTCGAGGAACTCCTCGGGGACGCGCCACATCCCCCGCATGCGGACGCGGGGGACCCCCTTCGACAGCATTCCCCGGTCGACGAGCCAGTCGGGCTGGGGATAGCTGCCCACCACCGTGGTCGTGAGCACCGGCTGCGGCATGCGGCGGCATCCTAGCACGGTTGACCGCCCCCGCCGACGGCGGTAGATTCGCGCGGGTACCCGAGGAGGCGACATGGACGCAGGCGCGGCGATCTTCTTCACCGACTACTCGATCGGCCCGGCGGCACTCGGCCGGGCGCTGGAGGAGCGTGGGTTCGGCTCGCTCTGGGCGCCGGAGCACTCGCATATCCCGCTCTCCCGCGCCTCCGCGTTCCCGCAGGGCGGCGACCTGCCCAAGAAGTACTACGACGTGATGGACCCCTTCGTCACCCTCGCGGCGGCCGCCGCGGTCACCACCAGGCTCCAGGTGGCTACCGGGGTGTGCCTGGTCGTCCAGCGCGATCCGATCCAGACCGCCAAGGCGGTGGCGAGCCTCGACCAGGTCTCGGGCGGGCGCTTCCTCTTCGGGATCGGCGCGGGCTGGAACGCGGAGGAGATGGTCGACCATGGCACCGAGTTCAAGTCGCGCTTCCAGGTGATGCGGGAGCGCGTCGAGGCCATGAAGGCCATCTGGACGAAATCGAAGCCCGAGTACACCGGCGAGTTCGTGAAGTTCCCGCCGATGATGACCTGGCCCAAGCCGGTGCAGAAGCCGCATCCGCCCGTGCTGGTGGGCGGCGCCTTCCCCTACGGCGCGCGCCGGGCCATCGCCTACGGCGACGGGTGGGTGCCGCACGCGCGCCGGCCCGCCTACGGCGACGTGCTCGCCAAGCTGCCCGAGTTCCGCACGATGGCGGTCGAGGCCGGGCGCGACCCGGCCACCCTGCCGATCACCGTCTTCGGTGTGGCCGAGGACGCCGACCTCATCAAGCGCTACCGCGACGCGGGCGTGGCGCGGCTCATCTTCAACCTCCCTCCCGCGAAGGCCGACGAGGTGCTCCCCGTGCTCGATCGCTGCGCAGCGCTCATGCGGCAGGTGCAATCCTGATGGCCACCCACAAGCCCGCCTTCAAGCAGATCGCCTCGGGACTGCGCTTCCCCGAAGGCCCGGTGGCCATGCCGGACGGCTCCGTCATCCTGGTCGAGATCGAGCGCCGCACGCTCTCGCGCGTGACGCCCGACGGGAAGATCCACGTGATCGCCACGCTCGGGGGCGGCCCGAACGGCGCCGCGATGGGGCCGGGTGGCAAGATCTACGTGACCAACAACGGCGGGCTCAAGTTCGTGGAGCGGCCGGGCAAGCTCTTCCCGGTGCTCCAGGCCGACGACTACACGACGGGCAGCATCCAGATCGTGGATCCCGAGACCGGCAAGTTCGAGACGCTCTACGACCGCTGCGACGGCCAGCGGCTCCACGGGCCGAACGACCTGGTGTTCGACGGCGCGGGCGGGTTCTGGTTCACCGACCTCGGCAAGACGCGCGAGCGCGACGGCGACCGCGGCGTCGTCTACTACGCCAAGGCCGACGGCTCCCTGATCAAGGAAGCGATCTTCCCGCTGGAGCGGCCCAACGGCATCGGGCTCTCGCCCGACGAGAAGACCCTCTACGTGGTCGAGACCCCGACCGCGCGCTGCTGGGCCTTCCAGCTCTCCGGGCCCGGTCAGATCGAGTCGGCGAACGGCCCGTACCGCGGCGAGAAGGGCACGGTGATCACTGGGCTCGGCGGCTACCAGATGTTCGACTCGCTCGCGGTGGACGGCGAGGGCCACGTCTGCGTGGCCACGCTCATCACCGGCGCGGTGAGCGATATCTGGCCCGACGGCAGCCGGGTGGACCAGTACATGCTGCCCGACATGATGGTCACCAATGTCTGCTTCGGCGGCAAGGACCTGCGCACCGCGTACGCGACGCTCTCCATGGGCGGCACGCTCGTCTCCTTCGAGTGGCCGCGCCCGGGGCTGCCGCTGCGCTATCTCAACCGCTGATGCAGGTCGGGGTCTGGCTCCCCAACTGCCGGCGCCTGGCCACGCCGGAGATCATCCGCCACACCGCGGTCCGGGCGGAGCAGCTCGGCTACGACTCGGTCTGGGTCAGCGATCACGTCGTGGTGCCGAACGCCAACGTGGACCGCATCGGCGCCGGCATCTTCGATCCGCTGGTGACACTCGCGGTGGCGGCGGGCGCGACCGACCGCGTGCGCCTCGGCACCACCGTGCTCATCGTGCCCTACCGCAATCCGGTGGTGACCGCCAAGATGGTCGCCTCGCTCGACGCGCTCTCCGGCGGGCGCGTGGTGCTGGGTGTCGGCGCGGGGTGGCTGGCCGAGGAGAGCGCGGCGCTCGGCGTGCCGTTCGCGGAGCGCGGCGCGATGACCGACGAGTACCTGGCCGCGATGCGGGAGCTCTGGACGAGCCCGGCGCCGTCCTTCGCGGGCAAGTACACGCAGTTCAGCGGGTTGCACTTCGAGCCCAAGCCCGTGCAGAAGCCGCACCCGCCCATCTGGGTGGGCGGACACGGCCGCGCCTCGCTGCGGCGTGCCGCCGAGATCGGCGCCGCCTGGCATCCGATCAACCGCTCCGCCGAGGAGCTGCGCGCCGGGCGAGCCGAGCTGGCGCATCTCTGCCAGGCGCGCGGCCGCGCGGTGCCGCCGGTGATCGCGCTGCGTAACGACCTCTGCGTGCTGCGGCCGGGCCGGCCCGCCGGCACCTCCGTGCGCGGCGGGAGCGTGCTGATAGGGGAGCCGCCGGCGCTGATCGAGCGGATCGCCGAGCTGGCCGGCTGCGGCGTCGAGCACCTCGTGATCGAGTTCCTGGCCGCCGATCCGGCCGGGGGCCGGACCTCGTGCTCTTCCACGGCGGCATGGGCTCCTGGAAGCACTGGACCCGCAACCTGGAGGCGCTCGGCGAGCGCTTCACGGTGCACGCGCTCGACCACCCGTCCTACGGCGACTCGGCCACCGTCCCGCGCGAGACCACCGGCCCGCAGTACCTCGACCTGGTGCACGCGCTGCTCCTCGAGGCGTTGCCCGGTGCGGCCCCGCTGCGGTTCGCCGGGTTCTCGTTCGGGGCCGCGATCGCGGCCAACATGGCCCGGCGCCTCGGGCTGCGCGTCACGCACGTATGCTTGATCTCGCCTGGGGGCTTCCCGATGCGGAAGTTCGGCGAGCGGCCGATCCGCAGCTACAAGGAGGCGGCGGGCGACGAGCGCCTCTTCCGCGAGGTCTGCCGCCACAACCTGCTCGTGAACATGCTGAGCGACCCCGCGAGCGTCTGCGAGGACACGGTGGACATCCAGGTGGACCTGGTGCGGAGGACCCGCTTCGATAGTCGAAAAGTCAGCGGCGGTGGCACGCTGCTGGGTGATCTCGCGGAAGTGGCGCGGCGCGGATGCCGGATCCGCCTGCTGTGGGGGGAACGTGACGACTCCGCGTTCCGGCCCGCCAAGCTGCTCATCGGCGAGATCCAGGAGGCCGTCCCCGGCCTCGACGTGCATCGCATCCCGAAGGCCGGCCACTGGTCGGCCTACGAGAACGCGCCCGAGGTCAACCGGCTGCTGCTGGAGTTCTTCCGCAGCGGCCCAGAAGACAATTCGAAGAAGGAGGATTCACCATGAGCCCGAATCGTCAGCCGGTCGCCGTCGTGGTGGGGGCGACCTCCAAGTGGCAGGCCGATGGCCGCAATACCAAGCTGGCCCACGGCAAGGCCCTCGACGACCGCGACCTGCCCGTCGGGGTGCGCTGGGGCGTCGGCGGCGCGATCGCCCAGAAGTTCGCCAAGGAAGGCTTCTTCGTGGTGCTGACGACTCGGAAGGCCGCCAATGCGGCGGGGCTCGATCAGGCCATCCGGGAGCAGGGCGGCGCGAGCACGATCGTCGAGATGGATCTCGTGTCGGACGCGTCCATCTCGAAGGCCTTCGCGACCATTCGAGAGAAGGCGGGTGATCCCGAGGTCCTGGTCTACAACGCGGGCTACCTCGAGGGACGCGACTTGCCGCCCGACAAGGAGCTGCTGGAGCACGTCCCGCTCGAGATCCTCGAGACCGCGCAGCACATCGCGATCCGCGGGCCGTTCCTGGTCGCCAAGGAGGTGCTGCCCGCCATGCGCAAGCGCGGCGCCGGCTCGTTCCTGCTCTACTATCCGCGCGTCATGATGCGCACGCTGGCGCAGGTGCTGACGGAGGAGTATTCCGAGCACGGCGTGCACGTGGCCAACGTGGTGATCGACGGTCTCATCGACTCGCCGGGGACCCGAGCCCTGCCGCGGGCCCAGAAGCAGCCGGAGCTCGTCATGAATCCCGTGAAGATCGCGGAGGCGTTCTACTACCTCCACACCCAAGACAGATCCTGCTGGACGCACGAGCTCCAGTTGACGCCCTTTGCGACCAAGCCGAGCTTCTAGCGGCCGAGGGCGAAGCCCTCGTAGCCCTTCGCCGCGACCTCGTCGCATTTCTGCCGGTAGACGCCGACCCCCCCGATGTACGGCATGAAGATGCGCGGCTTGCCGGGGACGTTGGCGCCCATGTACCAGGACTTGGCGAGCGGGTAGAGCGTCATGTGGCCCACCTCGTTGACGTGCTGGACCCACGCCTCCTGCGCTTCGGCGGTCGCCTCGATGCTCGCGTGCCCCTGGTGGCGCAGGTAGGCGAGGCAGTCGGCGATCCAGTCCACGTGCTGCTCGATCGACACGATCATGTTGCTGAGCACGGACGGGCTGCCCGGGCCGGTGATCGTGAAGAAGTTCGGGAAGCCGGCGATCGAGATGCCGAGATAGGTGCGGGGCCCCGCGGCCCACGTCTCTCGAAGGGGCCGGCCGCCCCGCCCGCGGATGTCGATGTTGAGCAGCGCGCCGGTCATCGCGTCGAAGCCGGTGGCGAACACGATGGCGTCGACCTCGTAGTCGGCCTCGCTCGTTCGCACGCCCCGCGGAGTGATGGCCTCGATCGGCGTCTTGCGGAGGTCCACCAGCGTGACGTTGTCCCGGTTGAACGTGGCGTAGTAGCCGGTGTCCACGCAGAGACGCTTGGTGCCGAGGGGATAGTCCTGGGGCGTCAGGGCCCGGGCGACCGCCGGGTCCCGGACGATGTCGCGGATCTTGGCCCGGAAGAAATCGGCCGCGGTGTCATTGGCGTCTTTGTTCGTGAGCAGATCGGTGTACGCGGCCGAGAACCCGAGCCCACCCCGGTTCCAGCGATTCTCGTATTCGCGTTGCCGCTCCTCGGCGGGCACCGCCAGCGCGGAGTCCCCGCTCCGGTCGACCACGAAGCCGACCCGCGACTCGCGGGCCTGGCGCCGGAAGTCGGTGTAGCCCTCCTTCACGCGCCGCTCGTACGCGGGGTCCAGCGGCGCGTTCTGGGCGGGCATGCTGTAGTTGGGCGTCCGCTGGAAGACGAAGAGGTGCGCGGCCTGCCGAGCGATGATCGGGATGGACTGGATCGCGGAGGAGCCGGTCCCGATGATCCCGACCCGGTGCCCGGTGAAGTCCACGCCCTCGTGCGGCCACTTGCCGGTGTGGTACCACTTACCCTCGAAGGTCTCGCGGCCCTTGATGTCGGGCACCTGCGCGTCCGAGAGGCAGCCGGTGGCCATGATGCAGAAGCGGGCCGACACGCGGTCCCCGCGGTCGGTCTCGATGCTCCACCGGCTGGTCGCCGCGTCGAAGACGGCCGACGTCACGCGCGTCTCGAACTGGATGTCCCGCCGCAGGTCGAACCGGTCCGCGACGTGGTTGACGTACTTCAAGATCTCCGGCTGGGCCGCGTAGCGCTCGGTCCACCGCCACTCCTGCTGCAGCTCGTCCGAGAACGAGTAGGAGTAGTCCATGCTCTCGACGTCGCAGCGCGCGCCGGGGTAGCGGTTCCAGTACCACGTGCCGCCGACTCCCTTGCCCGCCTCGTAGACGCGCGCGGTGAGCCCGAGCCCGCGCAGCCGGTGGAGCGAGTAGAGCCCGGCGAACCCGGCGCCGACGATGACCGCGTCGAGCATCACACCGCCTCGTGCACCGGCACCACGTAGGGCCCCTCAGGGACGAAGGCGACCCGCGGGTCCCGGTGGCGCGCCATGCTGTCCGCGATGGCGCCGGCCAGATCGGTCACGCGCTCCACGCCGGTGAGCACCGCGTCGTGCTCCTCGAGGCCGCCGGTGTAGAGCCGCACGCGGCCGACCCGCATGGGCTTGAGCTGCATCTGGGTCTGCCACTCGTCGATGTCGGCGTGCGGCTTCCCGGCGATGCTCGACGCGAACCCGTCAGTGCCCAGGTCCACCAGCCGCCGCTGCGCTTCCACATAGTGCTTCGACCCCATGCCCTCCGAGCACGCGGAGGCGACGATGAGATCGCCGCCGGGCTCCAGGATGTCGAGCGGGCCGACCATGCCCTTCACGGTCTGGTAGTAGGTGTTGTCGAGCGGGTAGCCGGCCGCGCTGGTGACCACGGTGTGGAACCGGCGCCCCACCGGCACCCGCGCGTAGCGGCGGGCGAAGTCCACCGCCTGGAGATGGCTCTGGACCACCTCACCGAAGTTGACGAACGCGAGCCGCCGCCGGTCGTCGATCACGGTATTGAGCGCGAGCGCGCCGCCAAGCATCCCGACGATGGCGAGCTGCTCCTCGTGGAGCGGGTTGCCGTCCAGCACGCAGTTGGCCGCGCGCGGGTGCGCCATGAAGGCGGCGTTGTGGAAGGTGGTGATGGTCTCGGCGTGGGCCACGCCGGGGGCGATCACCTTGCGCCCGCCCGACCAGCCCGCCATGAAGTGCGGCTCCACGAGGCCGGTGGCGATCTTGAGATCGGCGGCGACCAGGCGGCGGTCGAGCCGCACCACGGTGCCGCGCCCCGGCGTCCGGCCGAGCAGCACGTGCTCCTCGTCCGCCCGGGCGTCGTGGTTCGCCACGGTCACCGTCTCGAGCACCCATCGATCGCCCACCAGCTCGGCCAGCTCCTGGCCTTCGTTGGG
>WNFC01013356.1_pt1 | contig 21771 bp, 9 predicted proteins | sample 5400541 | NCBI WGS metagenome assembly WNFC01 (sample SAMN13153342, study PRJNA577476) | soil metagenome | isolation source: 120 cm saprolite under Douglas fir tree site 2 hole 2 replicate 1 | place: USA:California | collected 2015-04-18
TTCACCGGAGCAGGCGCACCATTCGTCCCAACCGGCTGGCCGCTGAACAGGAGGCTGCCAGGGCTGACGTTGAGCGGCGACGTGAAGGCCGCTATTCCGTTGCCCTCCGGAACGTCGAGCCAGCCAAGTCCGGCGGCCATGCCGGTTAGGGGTCGTCCAACACTACCGCCGGGCCCATCAATAGCGCCTCCCGCACTCCCCTGCCAGAGCTTCGCGCCGCCCGCGGGCTCCAGTGCGTAGACAGAGCCGTCGCTGCCGCCAACGTAAACGCTACCGTTGACGACCAGCGGGGCGGTGACGATATCTATCGTGGTACCGTCCCCGAAGGTCCAGAGGGTAGCTCCTGACCCCAGGTCCTGTGCCTGGACCTTACCGCCGCTGACGAAGAATCCCCGACTCCCGGCGAAGGCGGGGGGTGGCGTTGCACTGAAGGTGCCCTGGGAGCGGCCCGTGCTCGCGTCGAGTATCACGTTCGACGTAAAGATGTCGCGGGCATAGACCCGCCCGCCATAGACGACCGGCGCATAGCCACCCGCCGTGTAGCAGGGCCCGTTGGACTGCCAGATCAGCGCGCCGGTGCCCACCGCAAAGTCGTAATCGTGGGAGCAGANNNNTAGACGCCGTCAACGGTGACGGCGGGTGAGCTCCCGTCGTCGCCGGGTCCAGAGACAGCCACCGGCCACTGGATCGTTCCGTCTGCCTGCCGGATCGCGTAGATACCGGTGAAGACGAGGCCGAACGCCGCGGTCGGGGGCGTTTGGGTGAACTGTTGGGGCAATTGGGTTGTCCAGAGGATGGCTCCGGTTGCGGCGTCGTAGGCACGCAGCAGGGCGCTCTGGTTTACGACGAAGACTCGGCCGGCGTCGTATGTGGAATTTGACCAGGGGCGTGGTCCGCCCAGCTCTATCGGTCCCCATGCCGTTGCCCCGGTCGACTGGTTCAGCGCGATGAGCTTGGTGCTGTTGGTCGCGCTCTCGGCTACGGTGACGAAGACCATGCCGTCAGCAATGAGCGGATACGAGACCTTGCCGCCCAGATCGACCGTCCATTGCTTGACGAGGCCCGGACCGGAGGCCTGGAGCGAATCCGACGGTTGGCCACCGGTATGGCTGCTATCAATCTGATAGGCGACGGCGTTATCAGTCGTGGTGACCTGCGGACCGGAGGTCGACGCCGGTGCGACGTGGGAGGCGCTGGCGCGCTCGGGGCCTGCCGCGGCGGGCGGGAGGCTGACGAGCGAAAGGCCGGCACTGATCGGTGCCGCTGCCAGGGTGAGCATGCGCAGGCGCCACCCTGACCTGCCCACCTTATCCCCTCCCCGGCATTCCTAGTAGCTCGCCGCACCGGGAGCGAGCCGCATGACGATGGCCGCCGGCTGGCCGGTCGGAGCGGCCTGCGGCGTGCCGTAGAAGCCGACCAGGTCGATGATCACGTCCGTGGAACCGGCCGCGTTGTAGATGTTGAACGTCGCCGGCGCGCCGAGCTGTGTCGGCGCACTCAGCTTCACCACGACCAGGTTGGGCACGGTCTGCCCCGCCACGAAGTTCAGATCCGAGGCCAATGGCTGTGGGGACCCGCCCGGCCAGAGCGTCAGGTAGCTGGGGGCGGTCGGGTTCGTCACGGTGACGTTGATGACGATGGCCGACACCCCGTTCACCGGCTGCCCGTTCTGGTCATACAGCGTCAGCGGTGCGGTCTGACCTGGCCCGATGGGCCCGATGCCGGGCTGACGGCTGTCGAAGAGCCGGAAGGGAAGGAATCCGGTGAAGCGCGTGCCGCCGGCGGTGCTGCTCGAGTCGGTGAACCACCCGCCCACGTCGGCGATCACGTCGACGGTTCCAGCCGCGTTGTAGAAGCTGACCCACCCAGGAGTTCCGTTGCTCCCCAGCTTGACGATCACGCGGTTGGGCACGGTTTGGCCGGCGACGAAGTTGAGGTTAGAGGCCAGCGGCGGCGGCGTCCCGCTCGGGAACACTGTGAGGTAGCTGGCAGCCGTCGGGTTGGTCACGGTCACGTTCAGGATCACCGCGGCCACTCCAGTCGCGGGGATGTTCAGGGTGCCCGCCACCCGGATGCTGACCGTCTGTCCGGGTCCGACCGGCGCGTGGGGCACGCCGCCGGTGCCGTCGCGGGTGTCGAGGACACGAACCGGCACCACCGAGTTATAGAGCCCGTCCTTCGTCAATGAATTCGACGCCACCCCGACCCAACCGGCCACATCGAAGATCACGTCGGTTTGTCCCGCGGCGTTGTAGATGGTGACCGAGCCGCGACCTCCCAACGCCACCTCGACCAGGTTGGGCACCGTCTCGCCCGCGGTCCAATTGAGATTGGAGGCCAGTGGCTGCTGCCGCCCACTGGGATACACGGTCAGGTAGCTCGCCGCCGTCGTGTTCGTCACCGTGACGTTGAGGACCACCGCCGAGACACCGCTCGCGGGCACGCCACCCTGTCCGGCGATCGGCACCGTGAGGGATCCGCCGGGCCCGAGCCGGCCAGTGGGCGCGCCGACCCCATAGCGGGTATCGAGGATGCGCGCCGGTGCGAGCGGATGATCGTTGCCGCCCTGGAGCGGGGTCACGGCATTCGATGGCGACGATGGGGGCCCCGTTCCGTTACTCGTGGTGGCGCCGACCGTGAATGTGTAGCTCGAGTTGTTGTTGAGCCCGGTGACGAAGGCGCTCGTCGGGGGAGGCGTTCCGCTCACCGTGGTCGCTGCGCGTTGCGAGGATCCCTCGTACGGGGTGACCTGGTAGGCGATGATCGGCAAGCCGCCCGTGTCGGCCGGTGCAGACCAGCTGACAAAGGCGGCCCCGTCCGCCGGGGTCGCCGTGACATTCGTCGGAGCAGCCGGCAGAGGGCCCGTCGGCACGACCGCATTCGACGGGGCGGACGGCGCACTGGTTCCCTGCGTGTTGGTGGCGGTCACGGTGAACGTGTACGAGGTGCCGATGGTCAAGGGGCTCACCACGACGGACGTCGTCGACCCGTTCGTGGTGGCCTGCACCCCGCCCGGGTTCGAGGTGACGGTGTATTTGGTGATCGGGCTGTTGCCGACGTTGGCAGGCGGCGTCCAGGCGACCGTCGCCGACGCGTAGCCCGCGGTGGCGGTGACGCCGGTGGCCGGCGACGGCGCGCCCGGCACGGGAATCGGAACAAGGTTCAGATACACGGGCGCCCCCAGGTATCCGGAGATCACGAACGCTACCGACCCATCAGGACTGATCGCCACTCCCCGGCTCGGAACGGTGTTGCTCGTCCCGCCGAAGTCCACCTTCGCCAGTGGCGCCGCCGGATGGCCGATCTGGTAGGCGTAGAAGTCGGGATCGTAAATGCCATTGAGGCCGCCGCCCATGAGGCCTCCGGCGGCCGGGCTCGTGGCGACCGCCGTCGGGTAGGTGTTCGCCGGGTAGATGACGCCATCCTGCGTGAGGTCCGCGACGTTCCACTCGTCGAACTCGTAAGGCGCCCCCGATGCGGTGATGAAATGGGTGCCACCAGGGTTTACCGCGACGTCCTGCAAATTTCCGAGAATGCCCTCCAAGGCGCTGGCCTTCTGGACGGGGCTGCCGCTCGAGACGTCGAATGTCGTGATCTGCGCGGGATTGGACCCGAGGTCCCAGCCGAGCAGCAGGTTGGGATTCGATGCGGGATTGCTCGCGAACCGAGCGCAAAAGGCGAGGGCATTGGCGCCATTGAAGACGCCGGGGTAGTGCGTGACGGTCGGCGTGGGCGCGGCCGGGTCGACACTGACCAGCTCCACCGTCGAGCTTGCGCAGTTGCCCGAGGTCGACCACAGCTTGCTGCCGGCATAGAAGAGATCGCCCGGTCGTACCAGGCCGTTGACCAGCACCCCCGTCTCGGTGAGGGTGCCAGTGTCGATCTTGTCGATCGCGCCAGTGGTGGTGAGACTCACGTAAAGCGTGTTTCCCACGATGGCCATGGCGTCGGCCCCGGCTTCGCCCGTGATCGTCTTGACGATGTTGCCGTTGAAGTCCAGCACGAAAATGTCGCTGCTCCCCGGACTGGAGACGAAGGTGTGGGAGGTGGCCGGGTCGACCAGAATCCGGCCAAAGCTGGTCACCCCCAGGCTGGTCGGGCCCGAAGCGGCCGCTGGCAATACGAGCAGGGGAAGGCTGCCCAGGGCGACACTCGCCGCCAGCCCGACGACAAGGCCCCGAACTGAACCCTGGACGCCCATACCCCTTCGCCGCATAGCCTGCACCATCGGCCACCTGAGCGCAAGCCGCGAGGCCGCGAAACACCCACCGTCGCACTCGCATATCGTGGAAGGCCCCTGGTAGCCTCGAGGCAGGCAGATCGGTAAGCTACGCGCTCGTGGGAAAGCCGGGAACCCGGCGCTGGCTGCCGGCGGCGCTGCCGTTGCTCGTGCTCGTACCAGTGCTCCTGGGCGGCAGCTCGGTGAGTGCCGCGGCTGCGCCCACCTTCGCGAGTTGGCCCCAGGCACGCTTCGACCTGGCCAATTCGGGTTTCAATCCATACGAGACGAGCATCGATTCGACCAACGCGGCGCGTCTGCAACAGGCCTGGGTGCGGACGGACGATCAGTCGTCCAACGCGGCCCCGGCGGTGGCCGACAACATCATCTATATGGGGTGCGGCGCCGCGATGTGCGCCGTCGAGGCGCCCAACCAGGTCCTGAAGTGGAAGTCGCGCATTCCCTCGGGAACGATCACCTACTCCGCCGCCGCCGTCGCCGGCGGACTCGTCTACGCGGGGACGAACACGAGCGGCGTGGTGTACGCCTTTGACACCAGGACCGGCGCGATCCGATGGAGCTTTCAGACCGGCGGCAAGAATGTGTGGGCGGGGCCGTCGGTCGCCGGTGGCATCGTCTACGTCGGCGCCGATGACCAGAATCTCTACGCGCTCGATGCGGTCAGCGGCGCGAAGGTGTGGAGCTTCAGCGCGGGCACGCCGATCGTCAACACCCCCGCGGTCGTCAACGGCGTCGTCTACCTCGGCGCCGGCGCGCTCTATGCACTGTCAGCGAGTGACGGCCGGCAGCTGTGGTCGGGACTGGCGACCGCGGCGGGCGTGACAGCCTCGCCGGCTGTGTCGGGTGGGAAGGTGTTCGTCGGGGTCTACACGCCCGGCGTGCGCGGCACCCCGAATTTTTATGCCTTCAACGCCGCGGGTTGCGGCGCCGCATATTGCAGTCCGCTCTGGTCGGCGGTGGTCGGCCTGCCGCCGGCCGCTCCGGGCGAGCTCGACGGGATCCAGTCGTCGGCCGCCGTCGCGAATGGATCGGTTTACGTCGGCGCCCCGGACGGCAAGCTCTACGCGCTCGATCCCGCGAACGGCAGCAGTCGCTGGGCCGGTCCGACGCATGGCGCGCAAACCACAGCGCAGCACCCCAGCCCAACGCCGATCGAGGCATCGCCGGCGGTGGCGAACGGCGTCGTCTATGTCACGAGCTTCGACGGCTACCTCTACGCGTATGCCGCATCCGGATGTTCGACGGCGGCCTGCCCCTGGCTGTTTGCCGCGAGCCTCGACGGCGGGCAGGGCAACGGCTACGTGTCCAATTGCTGGGACACGACGACCTCATCGCCGGTGGTGGTGAACGGCGTCGTCTACGTCGGCGGCTGCACGCAAACCTACACCGATGCGCTCTATGCCTTCACCGTCCTGCCCTGCCCGCCGGGCAATCCACCGGCCGGCGGCCAATACCACGCGGTCTCCCCGAGCCGCATCCTCGACACGCGCACCGGCAATGCGCTTGCCGGCCAGGAGACGCGCCGCCTGCCGGTGGCGGGAAATGGCGGCATCCCGAGTACGGGCGTATCGGCGGTAATCCTGAATGTCACGGCGACGGACACGTCGGCCGCGAGCTATCTCACGGTGTACCCGAGCGGCGCCGGGCGACCGACCGCTTCGAACCTCAACTGGACACCAGGCCGGATCGTCGCCAACCTGGTTGAGGTCGCTCTCGGATCGGACGGCGCGGTCAACCTCTTCAACGCCGCCGGATCGGCCGACATCGTCGTCGATGTGCAGGGCTGGGTGCAGGCGACCACGAGCACGGCCGCCTACGGGTCGTACCTCAATCCGATGGCGCCCTTCCGCGTCCTCGACACCAGGGACGGCACCGGTGGTCCCAATATCCGGCTGGGACCCGGCGCGACGATCACGGTCCCGGTCGACGGCGGCTTCTCCGACGTGCTCGCCCTCAACGTGACGGTGACGAACGCCAGTGCTCCGAGCTACCTGGTGGTCTGGGCGTCAGGCCAGCCGCATCCGAGCAGCTCCAATCTGAATTTCGAGGCGGGGCAGACGGTTGCCAACCGCGTCATCGTGCCGGTCGCCGGGTCGATCAACATCTATAACGCGGCGGGATTCGTCGACGTGATCGCCGACCTGAACGGCGCCTTCCGGCCGGAGCGCGCCAACCTGACCGCGGGGTGCCGGCTCACGCCGATCACGCCCACGCGCATCCTGGACACGCGCAACGGCGGCAACCCGCTCGGACCGAATAGCTCGATGGCGGTGCAGGTCGGCGGCACGGTGGTCCCGGCGACCGCCAAAGCCGTGGTCGTGAACATCACGGTCACCGACACCTCCGCGGCCAGCTACCTCACGGCCTGGCCCGATCAGTGGGCGAGGCCGCTGGCGTCCGACATCAATTGGAGTGCTGGCGCAACGGTGCCGAGCATGGCGGTGGTTCAGCTGAGCGCGGGCGGCAAGCTCGACCTCTACAACGCGGCGGGAACGACCGATGTGGTGGTCGACATCGCCGGCTGGTTCCAGTAGCTCGCTAGAGTCCGCCAGGTACGCGAGAGAGATTTACGGAGTTACTTCGATGGGCAACGAGGGCAGGCTGTACGCCGGGAGCGGCGGGTTTGGGGCCTGGACCAGGCCGGGTGGAACCACGAAACTGGGGCGAATGACGTAAGCGCCCGCGGGAACCCCGGCGGTCGGCATATCGACGTTGTACGATCCGACGGCGCAGGTTTGCGATTCCCCCACCAGGCACGTGAATGTCGTGGGATCGTCGAATGGAGTCTGATGCCAGGCGACCCGGCCGCCGGAATCGACCGCGGTGATGTCGACCCTCCACCCATACCGGCGGACGGCCCGCAAGCCGAAGATCGTGAACGCGATGTGTTCCACCTGACCTCTGACGACCCGGGGCGCCGCGTCGAGGGTGAAGTTGCCACTGCGTGCGTGACCGGGCGCTGATGCCCGAAGATCGACGACTCCTCTGGCGATGACTTCGGCCGCATGGCCGCCCTCGGAAAACTCCAGCTCGAGCGGAAGCGTGGTTTTCGGCACGGCGCTGAGCGGAACGGCGACGACGAAGTCCGCAGGGACGGCCGCGGCTCCGTAGCCGGGTGGACAGGAATTCTTCCAGTTGATCACGAACGTCAAGGCGCCGTCCTTGAGGTAAACGGTATCGAGGCTGTTGTCGGCGCACGCCATCGGTTGCATGGCGACGAGGAGCGAGCCGGGCGGGACGCTGAATTTGGCAAAGCAACCGTACTGACCGGCGGTCGTACAGGTCTTGATTGGCTCCCGCCCGATCAACGTCTCCTGTGATCGAAGATCGTCGAGGCTTGTGGCGGCGAAGATCCCGCGCTCCAGCGCGCCTTGCTTCGTCAGCACCGTGAAGTGGACAGGCGTTGCCCCCTTTGGTGGCTGGATTTGCCCGCACGCGGCCAGGGTCGCGGCAATGCCGAGAGACGCCACCGCTTGGAAGCGGTTCACGGAAGATAGGACGGGGATCGGGTGGAAAAGTTCCGGCCCTCACCCTGCCCTCCCCTGGGGAGGGGAATCTGGGAGAATTGTTAGGCGGTCGCTATAGGCGGGGGCGGGAGGGTTCACAGAGTGCCGAGGAGGGGAAAGGCCCCGGTCGCGCGATTCCTTATCCTGGCATTGGCCGGCAGCGTGCCGTTGCTCGCGCCGGCTCCGGCCGCAGCGGGACCGGGGGACATCGCCACCATCGCCGGCGGCGTCGGAAGTGGGCTGGCCACGCAGCTGCGACAGGTCCCCGAGTACCTCCTGATCGCCGGAGCGAGTGTCTATGTCAGCGATACGGCCCAAGCTGTCGTCCGCAAGATCGATGAACGGGATCATCTACCGGGTGGCCGGGGTGGGGCTGGGCGGCTACAACGGCGATGGCATACCGGCCACGACCGCGCAACTCAGTGCGCCGATGGGGCTGGCGGTCGACGCGCACGACAATCTCTTCATCGCGGACGCCGGAAGCAATCGGATCCGGACAGTGGACATGACCACGGGCATCATCCAGACATTTTCCTACGGCACGCTGTACTTGCCATCGGACGTGGTCTTTGACCCCGCGGGCGACCTGCTGATCCTGGACAGTGCGAATGCGCGCGTGATCAAGGTCCTTCCGACCGGCGGAGGCGGGCCCACGATTGCGGGCGGCGGCAGTACGTTCTGCAGCAACTGCCCGGCGTTGAGCACAAATTTGTTTGACGCGACGGGAATCGGCATCGACGCCGCCGGCAATCTCCTCATCGCCAACACCTACTACAACGTGATCCAGAAGGTGGACAAGCTCGACGGTACCGGCACCGTCACAACGGTGGCGGGGGGCGGGCCGCCGGGGACCTTCGGCGGTGACGGCGGTCCAGCCACGGCCGCATCGCTCTACCACCCGTTCGCCGTCAGAGCGAACCCTGCTGGAGGCTTCTTCATCGCGGACAAGGAAAACCAACGCGTGCGGAAAGTCGATGCGGCCGGGATCATCAATACCATCGCGGGAAGCGGCGATTGTGGCTATGCCGGCGACGGCGGTCCGGCCTTGCAGGCGCAGTTGTGCGCACCTCAGGGCATGGCCTTCGACGCGATGGGCTCGGTGTTCATCGCCGACGCCCAGGGCAACCGCATCCGCAAGGTGGATGCCGGCGGCACGATCTCCACCGTGGCCGGCACCGGAACGGCCGGCTACTCGGGTGACGGCGGTCCGGCGACCCAGGCCAAGCTCAACATCCCCGTCGCGCTGGCCTTCGATGCGGCCGGGGACCTGTTCATCGCCGATGACGCCAACAATGTGGTTCGCGAGATCACGACCGACGGCGTGATTCACACCATAGCCGGCACCGGCACGGCCGGTTTCGGCGGGGACGGGATGGCCGCGACCCTGGCGCTCCTCACTAGTCCGGCCGGCGTCGCCATCGATGCGTCGGGCAACCTGTTCATCGCCGACAACGGGAACCACCGGGTCCGCCGGGTTGACCACAGCACCAACATCATCACGACGTTTGCCGGAACCGGGGTGCGCGGTGCAGGCGGCGATGGCGGCAAAGCGACCGACGCGCAGCTGGACTTCCCCGCGGGCCTGGCGTTCGATCGGTCCGGCAACCTGCTCATCGCGGACTCGGGCAGCAACGAGATCCGCAAAGTCGACCCTTCCGGCATCATCAGCCGGTTCGCCGGCTGGATCTTTGCGAATTACTTCGGCGACGGTGGGCCGGCGGTCGACGCGGCGCTGGCCTCGCCCGTCGCCGTTGCCGTCGGTCCGCACAACGAGGTCTACATCCTCGACATGCTGCACTACCGAGTACGCATGGTGACAACCGACGGCATCATCCGCACCGTCGTCGGGACGTACCAGGGATTCGAGGGTGACGGGGGTCCGGCGACGTCCGCGAGGATCAATGAGGCCCACGGCCTGGCCATCGACAGTGCCGGGGACATCGTCATCGGCGACACCCTCAGCCGGCGGGTGCGCCGCGTCGAGGCCTACGGCGTCCCGGGCGCGCCGGCCGGGGTGGTTGCCAGCCCCGTGAGCGGAGGCGCGACCGTCAGGTGGACCGCACCGCCCTCCGGCGGAATGCCGATCACCAGCTACACCGTGACGCCCTATGAGGGCACCGTCGCCGGCACGCCGACGACCGTTGCCAGCTCACCGGCCACGGTCACCGGCCTTGCCCGCGGTCATACCTATGTCTTTGTGGTGGCCGCGACCAATGCGCTCGGTAGCGGTCCACCCTCGCCGCCTTCGAACCCGATCACGGTATACATGGCGCCATCCACCCCCGGCCCCGTGCAGGCGATCGCCGGGGTCCAGGCCGCCGGGGTCGGCTGGACAACACCGGTCGACGACGGCGGCAGACCGATCGTCAGCTACCTCGTGACGCCCTACGCGGGATCGATTGCGCTGGCGAGCTCAACCGTGACGGGATCGCCGCCCCCGACGTCGACCGTCATCACGGGTCTGACCAACGGGACCTTCTACACCTTCAGCGTGGCGGCGATCAACGAGGTGGGGACCGGGCCATCCGCCGCCTCGAACGCGGTACGGCCCATGGGTGGGGGAACCTACCACCCGGCCCCACCGGCGCGCATCCTCGACACCCGCTACGGCCCGGGCACGCGCGGGGCGCTTTCGAACGGCGAGAACCGGACCATCCTCGTTGCCGGCCAGGGCCCGGTGCCCTCGACCGGCGTCAGCGCGGTCGTCCTCAACGTCACGGTGACCAATACCTCGGCCGCCGGCTACCTCACCGCGTATCCGACCGGCGTACCCCGACCGACCGCATCGAACCTCAACTGGAGCGCGCAGCAAACCGTCCCGAACCTGGTCGAGGTCGCGCTCGGAAGGGGAGGCCAGGTGGACATTTACATCTATGGGTCGTCGGCGGACGTCATCTTCGACGTCCAGGGTTGGGTTGGTATCCCCGCCAACTCGGGAGCCGACGGACTCTTCAACGGTCTCGCGCCGGCGCGGATTCTCGACACGCGCGACGGTACCGGCGGGACCAACCATTCGCTGGGTCCGGGAGCGGCGCTCAACCTGCAGGTCGCCGGCAGCGTGACCTATAACGCCGCGCCGTCGGGCGTCCCCACCACGGGTGTCTCAGCGGTGGTGCTGAATGTCACGGTCACCAATCCCACCCAGGCGAGCTACCTGACCGTGTATCCCGCCGGGAGCCCGCGACCCGTTACCTCGAACCTGAATTTCACCGCGGGTCAGACCGTGCCCAACCGGGTCATCGTCAAGCTGGGAACGGGCGGGGCGATCACCATCTTCAATGCCGCGGGCAGCGTCAATGTGATCGCGGACGTCAACGGCTGGTTCACCGACGCGTCCACCCAGATCGGCGGAACGGATTTCACCGGCATCAGCCCAACCAGAATCATCGATACGCGAACGGCCAACTGGGGTCTCGGCCCACTCCAGGGTGGAACCGAGTACCTGATCCAGCTCCTCGACAGCCACGGCGCTCCACTCACGGGCGTCAGCGCGATCGTTGTCAACGCCACGGCGACCAACACGACGGCGCCCGGCTACCTGACGATCTGGCCGAATACCATCACCTTGCCGGTCGCCTCCGACCTCAACTTCCTGGCTGGACAGACGGTGCCGAACCTGATCGTGCTGCAACTGGGAGCCGGCGCCACGTTCCGGATCTACAACGCGGCCGGTAACACCGACGTCGCGATGGACCTCGTCGGGTTCTACAGCACGCAGGATGCGGCGGTCCCCAACACCCCGCTGCACGCATACGCGGTCGCACAGGGATTTCGCGTCGCCCGCGCCCGCTAAGGCCGGTTGCGCGGTCTACTAAAGAATCCGTAGACGCCTAGGCACATTCGTTACCGGCTACGAATTGCCTTCGTCATGGCGATGCGGTGAACTAGGAGCGAGATGTGGGTGCGCTCGTGGAGGGGGCGTTTGGCATCGATGGCGAGCGTCGCCATGCTCGTGGCCATGTTCGCCACCGTGGCCGCCCCGACACGGGCGCACGCCGCCGTGACGCTGCCGGCCGGGCTGAACTTCGGCCTCGGGAACAACCCGGGTGACCTCGGCTGGATGACGTCGAGCGGGGTGCCCTGGCGCTACCGCTACTGCTACCTGGCCGGCGGCGTCAACACGGGCCGTGGTTGGGAAACGTGGAACTCCCCGCCCGGCCAGTACGCCGCCTACTACATGAGCGACAGCGCGGCCCACGGCTACATCCCGGTGTTTTCCTACTACGAACTGTTGCAGTCGAATCCGTCGAACGGCATCGATGAGAGCGAACGAGACTTCAACAACCTTAATAATGCGGCGACGATGAACGCCTACTACGCGAACTTCGTCCTGCTGATGCAGACCGCGAAGACCTTTGGGGGCCAGGTCATCGTCCAGGTCGAGCCGGACCTTTGGGGCTACCTCGAAGGGCGAGCCAACAACGGGTCACCGGCCTCGCTGACGGCGAGCGTCGGGTCCTCGGGCTACGCGGGCGTTGCCGGCATTCCGAACACGGCACAGGGTTTTGGCGATGCGCTGCTGCACTTGCGCGACGTGTACGCCCCGAACGTGCTCCTCGGCATCCACGCCTCGTTGTGGGCCACGCTTCGGGACCTGGCCACCGATACGGATCCGAACCTCGACCCCAACGTGGTCGCCGACCAGACCGCCGCCTTCCTCAACGCGGCGGGCGTCGCGAGCAACGCTTATGGCAGCACCTTCGACCTGGTTTTCAATGATGTCGCCGACCACGATGCGGCCTGGTACGGGGACAATTCCCACTGGTGGGACCGCACCAACGTCAGCGTGCCCAACTTTGCCCGCTGGGTCACCTACATGAGCCGGCTGCACGCCGACACCGGCCGGCCGCTCATCGCCTGGCAGGTGCCGGTCGGCAACCAGTTCTTCCTGACGATGAACAACACCGAGAACGGGGGCCAGACGAATTACACGGACGACCGCGCGGATGTGATCACGAACAACGCTGGCAAGGCGACCAGTGGCTTCCAGTGCGCGGCGTGCAACGTGCACGCGTCGCAGTACGCGGACGACGATGGCGGCTACCTGCGGCTCGCGGTGGGCGCCTACTACGCGGCCACGCCGCCACCGGTCTCCGGCCCGGGCGGCGCGTACCAACCGCTGACGCCGGCTCGAATCCTGGATACGCGGACAACACTCGGAGGTCATCCGGCGCAGCTCTGCGCGGGTCAGACAATGACTCTCCAGGTCGCCGGCGTCGGCGGCGCACCGAGCGGCGCCTACGCCGCCGTCATGAACGTCACCGCAACGAACACCAGCGCGGCGTCGTACCTGACGATCTACCCGGCGGACGCGCCGCAACCGCTTGCCTCGAACCTCAACTGGACCGCCGGTGCCACCGTCGCTAACCTCGTCGAGGTCCGCCTCAGTCCTGGCGGGGCCGTCAATATCTTCGACGCCGCGGGTCACGCCGACGTCATTGCGGACCTGGCCGGCTGGGTCTCGGCGCCCAGCGCCACGCCCGGCGCGGCCGGCCTCTTCAACGCGGTGGTGCCGGCGCGGCTGCTCGACACGCGTGACGGGACCGGCGCGCCGAGGGCTGCTCTTGGCGCCGGCAGCTCGATCGGCCTGCAGGTCACTGGTCGCAGCGCGGTTCCGAGCAGCGGCGTGGCGGCCGTCGTCCTCAACCTCACGGCGACCAACGTCACCGCGCTCACCTATATCACCGCCTGGCCGGAGGGAACGGCACGGCCGACGACGTCGAACCTGAATCCGGCCGCCGGCCAGACGCTCGCCAACCGCGTGATCGTGAAAGTCGGAAGTGGCGGACGCGTCGACCTGTTCAATGCCGCGGGGAGGACCGACCTGGTCGCCGACGTGACCGGCTGGTTCACGGACGGATCGGCGTCGACGTCCGGGCGCACCTTCGTCGGGCTGACGCCGTACCGCATCCTCGACACGCGCTATGGCACCGGCGGGTTGGGCACGTCGCTCTGGCCGGCGCAGCCCGTCGCCGTCCAGGTGGCGGGACGCGGCGGGGTGCCCGCCATGAACGCGGCCACGCCGCCGACCGCCGTCGTGATCAACGTGACGGTGACCGGGCCCACGGCCGCGAGTTACCTGACGGTCTGGCCGGACGGCGCCGCGCAGCCGCTCGCGTCCGATTTGAACTGGGTCGCTGGACAGACGATTCCGAACCTGCTAGTCGTTGGGTTGGGAAGTGATGGCAAGCTCGACCTGTACAGCCCGTTTGGCTATACGGATGTGCTCTTCGACGTTCTCGGCTGGTATTGAGCCCACGCCGTATCGTTTGAAGGCCGGTAACCGACGTGATATCGTCGGTCCTCCATGCGTAAGCTGATCGCCAGTCTGTGGCTGGTTGCGGGTTTGCTCGTGCCCGCACCACTCACCGGCGTCGCCGCATCACCACCGGTGCCGCACGCCGATCCGCTGGTCGGCCCAAATGGGAGGGACGAGGCCCGTCATGCCCACGATCATCTGCGCCTGATGCCGGCGACGACGGCTGCCAACCCCCTCATCGCCGCCAGGCGGGGCGGGCGGATGTCGATCCAGGGGCCGGCCACGAATCCGGCCGGGGGCGTCGACCGCGAGGTGTTCGGCTTCGCGCCCTACTGGGCGATCGCGAACTCCTCGCAGTGGAACTACTCCCTGCTGACCACGGTGGCGTATTTCGGGCTCGACATCAACTCCGACGGCAGCATCAACACGACGACGAACGGCTGGACCGGATGGAACAGCCAGAACCTGGTCAACGCCATCAACGCGGCGCACGCGGCCGGCGACCGGGCGGTGGTCGTCATCAAGGCGTTCGACATCGCCACCATCAACACGATCGTCAATACCACGACAGCCAGGCAGGCGGCGATCACAAACACGATCAATGCCATCGCCTCCAGGAGCCTGGATGGGGTCAACGTCGATTTCGAGGGATCGACCGACCCGCGCTATCCCGACCTGCAGAGCGGTTTCGTGGCGTTCATCCATGACCTCTCCGCACAGGTGCATCAGCGCTGGCCGCAGGCGATGGTGAGCGTCGACACCTACTCCGGGTCGGCCAGCTGGGACGGCGGCTTCTTCAAGATCGGTGACCTGGCGCCGAACGTCGATGCGTTTTTCATCATGGCCTACGACATGGCGTTCGGGAACAATCCCGGTCATGCGGGCGCCAACGCGCCGCTCAACGGGGGGACCTACAACGACATGCTGTCCGTCTCGCAGTACCTGACGAAGGCGCCGGCATCGAAGATCATGCTGGGCGTCCCCTACTACGGATACAAGTGGAGCACGGCCGACAATTCGCCCAACTCGGCCACCAGCGGAGGCGCGACGGCGGTCACCTATTCGGGCGTTCTGAACGACCTGAGCTGCGGCGCGCAGCAGCTGACGCAGTCATGGGACAGCGTGGCCGCGTCGCCCTGGGTATCGTGGTACAGCCCGGCGACGGGCGATCCGTGCGGAGGCAATCACGGGAGCTGGCGCGAGCTCTATTACGACAACGCCCTGTCGCTGGGCGACAAGTACGACCTCGTCAACAACAGCAACCTGCTGGGGACCGGCATGTGGGCCCTGGGGTACGACGGGACCTCGCCGGACCTCTGGAACGCGCTGCGATTCAAGTTCGGCAATCCCTGGCCCGGCCAGTATCACCCGGTCGGACCGGCGCGCATCTATGACTCGCGGCAGGGAGGCGGGCGGATCGGTCCCTGGCAGTCGCGCACCGTCCAGGTCGCCGGGCGACCGGGCGGCCCGGTCCCGCTCAACGGGGTCGCGGCAGTCACGGTCAACGTGACCGCGGTCGGTGCCAGCGCACCCACCTACCTGACGGTCTATCCGGACGGCGGCGCGCAGCCCACGACATCGAACCTCAACGTCCCGCCCAACCAGACGGTGGCCAACCTGGTCGACGTGACGCTCGGCCGCAACGGCGCCATCAGCATCTTCAACGCCGCCGGGTCGATCGACGTGGTCGTCGATGTCTCGGGCTGGACCTCGATCACTGGAAACGACGCCGACACCTCCGGGCTCTACCGTCCGCTGGTGCCGAGCCGGCTGCTCGACACCCGGTCGGGTCTCGGCGGCTCGGCGACGATCGGGCCGCAGCAGACCGCCAACCTCACCGTCCTGAATCGAGGCGGCATCCCGGCGGGGGGCGTCTCGGCGGTGGTTCTCAACGTGACCGCGACCGGCCCGAGCGCGGCCAGCTACCTGAGTGTCTATCCGACCGGCGGCTCGCGACCGTTAACGTCGAGCGTCAACTTCACCGCCGGCCAGACCGTTCCCAACCGCGTCATCGTCGGCGTGGGCGCCGCCGGCCAGGTCAGCATCTTCAACGCGGCCGGCAACGTCGATGTCGTGGTCGACGTGAGCGGCTGGTTCACGGATGCCTCCAACCCGGCGGCGAAAGGCGGCAGCTTTACCGGCGTGTATCCGGCGCGCGTCACCGACACGCGCTACGGCACCGGCGGCGTCGCGCGGGCGCCGCTACGCGCCGGATCACCGCTGACCGTGCCGATCGCCGGGCTGGGCGGAGTGCCCGCGATGACCGATGTGGTCCCGCCGCACGCGGTCGTGATCAACGTGACCGTGACCAACACCTCGACCTACAGTCATCTCGTGGTGTATCCGAGCGACGCAACGGATCCGGGCAGCTCGGATCTCAACTGGCTCGGGGGGCAGACGGTGTGCAACCTGACGGTGGCCCGGCTGGGCCCGGACGGCCGCATCACGCTGGCGAACGGGGGCGGGAGCACCGACGTGATCGTCGACGTGATGGGCTGGTTCAACTAGGCCCCACCCTGTCCTCCCCAGCGTAGGAGGGGACTGGCTGGAGTTTGGAGCTGACAGTTCCTGACTAACCTCTAGGGAGCCCGATGCCGCAGGCATCCCCCGGCAGCCTGCGTTATTCTGCCAGCCTTGCGAGCCACGGGGATCCGATTCATCACGCTCGGTGCAGCCGGACTCCTGCTGGCCGGAGCGTGGCATTCCCAGGCTCTGGCCGCGGCACAAGCTCCACTCCCGGGGCTGATCAGGGACGAACACCTGCGTCCGGTCTCCGCCTCAACGACGATGTCGGCGGCACAGCTGTCGATGCTGCCGGCGAACCGGCGCCAGAGCGAAATCGCAGCGCAACCCGTTGGGACGCGACGGATGCAGGCGGCGCAGACGATGCAAGCGACCAGCTCGGCGAATGAATTCCTGACTCGTCCCTACACCGTCTGGCACAACATCACCTCGGTCTTCGACCACTGCAACCCCGACTACACCACCGACGGCAAGGTCTGCGAGTTCGATGGATCGACGGGACTGAAGTCGAACGGGGTCGACCCGTCCTTCTCACTGGGCTATGCGCAAACCCCGGGCGGCCACGACTACCTCTATTACGACGGCCACAATGGCTGGGACTATGCGCTCGCCTACGAGAACGTGATGGCCGCGGCTCCGGGAACGGTCCGGCTCGCGGGCACCGATTCCGTCAATCCCTGCTTCGGCACGAACGTCATCATCGACCACCCGAACGGGTTCAGCACCCGCTATGCGCACATGTCCGCGCTCTACGTCAGTCCGGGGCAGCTCGTCGACCGGGGCCAGGTCATCGGGGTGAGCGGCAACACCGGATGCAGTACCGGCGCCCACCTCCACTTTGGCGTCTACATCACCTCCTCGTGGACGGCGGTTGATCCGTGGGGCTGGTCGGGCAGCGGTGCCGACCCATGGCCGAGCGACCCGGGCATACTCTGGCTGACGGGCACCGCGCGCTTCCCAATCCCGACGCCGCCCACCAACGTCGCAGCCGTCGCCGGCAACGCCTCCGCCCTGGTGAGGTGGACGCCGCCCGCGTTCGATGGCGGCACGGCGATCACGAACTACACCGTCACCCCCACGCCCGGATCGCAATCCGTTGCGGTCAACGGCGCAGCCACCAGCGCGGTCATCAACGGCCTCACCAACAACACCTCGTACACGTTCACGGTCACGGCCACGAACGGAGTCGGGGCCACGATCTCGACCCCCTCCAACCCGGTCGTACCCTCGGGCTGGGTCGGGCTCTTCCGGCCACTGACGCCCGCCCGCCTGCTCGACACCCGCACCGGCGTCGGCGGCACGCTCGGCCGGCTCGCCGGTGGCCAGACCATCGATGTCCAGGTTGTCGGCCGCGGCAACGTGCCGGCAAGCGGTGTCGCGGCCGTCATCCTTAACGCCACGGTCACCAATCCGAGCCAGTTCAGCTACCTGACGGTCTATCCAACGGGGATCGCGCGACCGCTGGCGTCGAACATGAACTTCGTCTCCGGACAGGCTCTCGCCAGCCTTGCCGTGATGGGCGTCGGCAGCGGTGGGCGGGTCTCGGTCTTCAACGCGGCCGGTGCGACCGACGTCATCCTCGACGTGACCGGCTATGTCGCCGCCAGCGCCACGACCACGGGAACCGCGGGAACCTTCCGGCCAACCCCGTCGACGAGAATCCTGGACACCCGCATTGGAATCGGCGCGCTGGGACCAGGCCAGTCGCTCAGTATCCAGCTGGCCGGCCAGGGCGGTGTGCCCGCGACCGGAGTCTCGGCTGTCGCGATGAACCTGACGGCGACCAACGAAACATCGGCGGGCTGGCTCAGTGCCTACCCGAGCGGAACCAGCACGCCCCCGACCTCGAATGTCAACTTCCAGGCCAACACGACGGTGGCCAACCGCGCCATCGTTCCCATCAGTCTCGATGGCAAAGTCACGATCTACAACGGCGGTGGCCGCCTGGACGTGATCGTCGACATCACCGGCTGGTTCAGTGACGGCACGGACACAACGCTGACGGGGGAGTACACCAGCACCGTCCCGACGCGCATCCTCGATACCCGCACGGCGGGTCGCCCGATCGGGTCAGGGCAGACCGCGGTCACGGTTGCCGGCCTGGGCCCGGTCCCGGCGATGGGTGCGCCGGTGCAGCCGCGCGCCGTGCTGCTGAACGTGACGGTGACGAATCCCACAGCGGCAAGCTTTCTCACGGTCTATCCCAGCGGGCAGAGCCAGCCGGCAACGTCCGACCTCAATGTGACACCCGGCGTCACCGTCACCAACCTCGTGGTTGCCGCCGTGGGTTCCGACGGCAAGGTCGTAGTGTTCAACCAGGCCGGATCCGCCGACCTCATCATCGACGTCGAGGGCTGGTACAGCTAAACGCGGAGGTGCCGGGTTGGGCCGAGTTCGGCGATCCGGGGACCGATTGGTATCCTTGACGGCGTAGTCGTCGTTCCCAAGGAGGGTCTTTTCATGGCTGTCACCACCCAAGCTCGCCCCGAATCGCGGGCAACCACGACCAAGAAATGGGTCTACCTCTTCGAAGAGGGGAACAAGGACATGCGCGACCTGCTCGGGGGCAAGGGGGCGGGCGTCGCGGAGATGACGCGGGCCGGCCTACCGGTGCCGCCCGGGTTCACGATCACGACCGAGGCCTGCAACGCCTACTACGCCTCGGGTAAGAAGTTCCCCGACGGCATGTGGGACCAGGCGCTCGAGGCGCTGCACCACGTCGAGGAAAAGACCGGCAAGAAGCTGGGCGACGTCAAGAACCCGCTTCTCGTCTCCGTTCGCTCGGGCGCGAAGTTCTCGATGCCCGGCATGATGGACACCGTTCTCAACCTGGGCTTGAATCCGCAGACCCTCGAGGGCCTCGCGAAGCTGACGAACGACCGCCGGTTCGCTCTCGACGCCTACCGGCGCTTCATCCAGATGTTCGGCAAGATCGTGCTCGCCATCGAGGCCGAGAAGTTCGAGCACCGGCTCGAGCTCGCGAAGGAAAGGGCCAAGGTCAAGACCGACCCCGAGCTGAAGCCGGAGCATCTCGAGAAGCTCGTCAAAGAATTCAAAGACATCATTCTCAAAGAAAGCGGCAAGCCATTCCCCGACGATCCACTGGAACAGCTCCGCGCCTCCATCGAGGCCGTCTTTTCATCCTGGAACAACAAGCGCGCGACCGACTACCGCAACTTCAACAAGATCCCGCATGACCTGGGCACCGCGGTCAACGTCCAGACCATGGTCTTCGGCAACATGGGCAACGACTCCGGCACCGGCGTTGCGTTCACGCGCGATCCCAACACCGGCGAGAAGGTTCTTTACGGCGATTATCTGGCCAACGCGCAGGGTGAAGACGTCGTCGCCGGCATCCGGACGCCCCAGCCGATCTCATCGCTGAAGAAGCAGCTGCCCGACGTCTACAACGAGTTCGTGACCAACGCCGAGCGCCTCGAGAAGCACTACCGCGACGTCCAGGACCTCGAGTTCACCATCGAGAAGCGCAAGCTCTGGATGCTGCAAACGCGATCCGCCAAGCGGACCGCCCAGGCCGCCGTGAAGATCGCCGTCGACATGGTCGGCGAGAAGTTGATCAGCGAAGACGAGGCCGTCCAGCGGGTCGAGCCGACCCAGGTCGACCAGCTGCTGCATCCGCGCATCGACCCCAAGGCCAAACCGAAAGTGATCGCGAAGGGCATCGACGCCTCACCCGGCGCCGCGAGCGGCAAGGCGGTCTTCGACGCCGACCGCGCCGAGCAGAAAGCGAAGAACGGCGAGGCCGTCATCCTGGTGCGCATCGAGACCAACCCGGATGACGTCCACGGCATGATCGCCGCCAAGGGCGTGCTGACCGCGCGCGGCGGCAAGACGAGCCACGCCGCGGTGGTCGCCCGCGGCATGGGCAAGCCGTGCGTGGCCGGCGCCGAGAGCCTGAAGATCGACCTCGAGAAGCGCTTCTTCACCGTCGACGGCGTGAGAGTCAAAGAGGGCGACCTGATCACCATCAACGGCACAACGGGCGAGGTGATCCTCGGCTCGGTGCCGATGATCGAGCCGGCCATCAACAAGGATCTCAATCAACTGCTGACCTGGGCCGATGCCCGCCGCCGCCTCGGCGTGTGGGCCAACGCGGACTATCCGCGCGACGCGAAGGTCGCGCGCAGCTACGGCGCCGAGGGGATCGGGCTCTGCCGCACCGAGCACATGTTCATGGAGCAGGAGCGGCTGCCCATTGTCCAGAAGATGATCCTGTCCGCGGACGAGAAGGAGCGCCGCCAGTGGCTCGCCAAGCTGCTGCCCTTCCAGCGCTCGGATTTCGTCGGCATCCTCAAGGAGATGCACGGCCTGCCGGTCATCATCCGATTGATCGACCCGCCGCTGCACGAGTTCCTGCCGAACTATGACGAGCAGCTGGTCAAGGTCACGACGATGCGCCTGAAGAAGGCGCCCAAGAAGAAGCTCGAGCAAGAAGAGGCGCTCCTCAAGGCCATCGAAGGAATGCGCGAGCAGAACCCGATGCTGGGACTGCGCGGCATCAGGCTCGGCCTGCTGTATCCGGAGATCATCGAGATGCAAGTGCGCGCCATCGTTGAGGCCGCCGTCTCGCTCAAGAAAAAGAACGTCGACGTCAAGCCGGAGATCATGATCCCGCTGGTCAGCCACGTCAACGAGCTCTCGCGCACGCACGACACCGTCGTGCGGGTCGTCAAGCAGGTCTTCGCCGAGCTGAAGATGGAAATCCCCTACAAGTTCGGCACCATGATCGAGATCCCGCGTGCCGCGCTGACCGCGGGCGAGATCGCGAAGGTGGCGGAATTCTTCTCCTTCGGCACCAACGACCTGACCCAGACGACCTTCGGCTTCTCGCGCGACGATGCCGAGGGCAAGTTCCTGCTCAAGTACGTCGAGGAGAAGATCCTGCCGGTCAACCCCTTCGAATCCCTCGATACCGTCGGCGTCGGCCGCCTGATGAAGATCGCCGTCGAGGAAGGCCGCAAGTCGCGCCACGACATGGAGATCGGCATCTGCGGCGAGCATGGCGGAGACCCGGCGTCGATCAAGTTCTGTCACACGCTCGGGCTGAACTACGTGAGCTGCTCGCCGTATCGCGTGCCGGTAGCGCGGCTGGCGGCGGCGAGTCGAGCCACGGGCACGCGGTAGGGCGAGCAGCTGACGTAGTTCAGCCCGAGTGTGTGGCAGAACTTGATCGACGCCGGGTCTCCGCCGTGCTCGCCGCAGATGCCGATCTCCATGTCGTG
>WNFC01004005.1_pt1 | contig 21763 bp, 14 predicted proteins | sample 5400541 | NCBI WGS metagenome assembly WNFC01 (sample SAMN13153342, study PRJNA577476) | soil metagenome | isolation source: 120 cm saprolite under Douglas fir tree site 2 hole 2 replicate 1 | place: USA:California | collected 2015-04-18
AGGGGGATAACCCGTGCAGCGAGTCGAGAAAAACGCGTCACAGTTGCCATCCTGCCACCCCCAGATACAATACCCGCCCCGCCGCAACTTCATTCAGGTGGCGGGTCGAGGTATCAGAGGTCCCGCAGCCATGGCAAGTGAAATCTCAGCGAGTGCGGCCTCGACGAAGGTCGGTCGGGAAGTGAACTTGATGTCTTTGGGCCTGACCTTGGTCGCCCTTCAAGTTGCCTGCGCAGGCGGACCAGCCGCCGATCGTTCGCGAGCGAATTTGTCCAATTCCGTTAATCCTGAGAAAGAGCTGACAATTCTGGACCTGAGCGTGATCGACGACCCGGTCCGAACGCTTGATCCGTGCGTGGTGGGTGCGGAGCCACTCCCCCCCTGGAGTTTCGGGAAAATCATGCAAATCGTGGCAAACCAGGCGGGCGCCAAAGACGCGCCCCTGTTTGTGAAGGATTGGCTGGACACCTGGGAGCGCGAGCAAGTCGTCAACGGTCACATTCTGACCCCGGTCGCGATCGGCGAATTTGTCACCACCCCGTGGCTGGTGGAGAGCGGGGGCGAGCGGCTCGACCTGGGGCGCTCTCGTTTCCGGCTGGTCTCGATCGTCAATCGAATCGACGTCAGCCAGCAAGACGGAAAGGGCGAGTTCCGGATGGAATACGTCGCCACCAAGGAATTCTGCGAACCGATCCGCTTCTGGGTCATCTTCGAGTTCGAGCTCCCAGTGGAATCCACCGAGGATCTTCAAGCGCTCGCACGGCGCTGGCACGACCTCGGCGCCTTGCCGTTTGGGGACGAATACAACGCCGCTCTCCAGTCGATTACGAATCAGCTGACCTTGGCCCGCTTGAAACATGTGAATACCATCGAAACAGAGGCCAGCGTGTCCGAATGGAATTACCGGAGCTTTGCGCTGGAAGGTACTTCCCTCGTCAACGTTCCCCTGGCCCAGAGCCCGGATGTGCGCGACGACGGAAATCCGGCGCTGATTTCCTGGGTGAATGCAAATCAGAAGGCCATCCTCGCCGATAAGCACGTGGTGCCCGAGGAGCTTCTGGGGGGAGACACCCGGAACATCGATTGGACTGGAACCGGTTTCGAAGATCCGGTCGAAGTGCGCCATCACTTCGGTCTGACGACGTGCAACGGCTGCCACAACGGCGAAACAGGAACCGACGCCGTTCACACCTCATGGCGCCACCGCGGAACCATGGCCGAGCTGTCCCCCTATATGACCGGCGAAACAACGGTAGATCCCGGCGGGCAGGTGCGAACCTTCAACGAGCTAGAGCGTCGGGCCAACTTCCTGGTCGGCCTGCTTCAGTAAAGGAGCTCGGCGAAATCCGCCCTTTTCAGAGCCGTACGAAATTGGCCTGCGGCCGGGCGAACAAGAACCCCTGACCCCAAGCGACGCCGAGTGAGATGAGCGAGTCTCGCTCCTCGGTCTCCTCGATCCCTTCGGCGATCACCGTCGCTCCCACCGCGCGGCCCATCGTCACCACGCTCTCGATCAGGGCCTGCTTCATCGGGCTCTGGTGAACGCCGCGAATGAGCGAGATGTCGAGCTTGAGGTAGTCCGGCTTGAGCCGAAGCACCTGATCCAGGTTGGTATGCCCGGCGCCCAGGTCGTCTACCGCAACCCGGATTCCGCTGGAGCGAAGCTCGGCGATCCCTTTGGCGAGGATGTCGTAGCTGCGGACGGCGACGCCCTCGTTGACCTCGAGAACAATCTGCGAGGGCTTCAGATGGGTATTCGTGCCTTCGATGATCCCTTTGCGGAAGCTCTTGTCGTTGATCAACGCCGGTAAGACGTTGGCGAACAGCAATGTCCCTTCCGGCAAGTCGCCGGCGCTTCTCACCGCGCACTGCACGCAGGCGCGGTCGAGCTCGGCCACCAGATTGGCGCGGTTGGCCAGATTGAAGAGCATCGCCGGGCTGGCGAGATCGGTTCCCGGCGGACCGCGGATCAGCGCCTCGTAGGCTCGCACGTCCGTTCCGGGAAACTGGATGATCGGTTGAAATGCGGTGGTCAGCTGCCGGCTGATGATCAGGTCGCGCAATCGCTCCCGGCTGCGTGCGTCGATCCGCCGCGCGTAGTCCTCCGCCATCGAGCGCGCTTGATCGATCGCCCGGTAGACCAAGCGCTCCGGCTGGATCATGTCGTTGGGCATGGTCAGGCCGTAGCCGAGGTTGAATCGCCCGCCCCCGCCGAATGGACGGACCAGCTCGGCGATCTTCGGCGCGAGTACCGACCAGATGCGGTCGGCGACCGCCTCCAGCGCGTCGCTGGTCAACTGTTTGGCGGTGCGGGGGGCTTCGAGAAACAAAACGATTTCTTCGCCGAAGGGCTGCACGGTGCAGATCAGATCCTCCGAGCGCACCACTTCGCGCCGCAGATAGAGCACTTCCTTGCTGATCTTGGCGATCACTTCGTTGTAGGCGTTTCGACCGCACTGCGCTTCGATGTCGGCGAGGGGTTTGAGGTCGAGCAGAATCAGCGCCAGGTAGCCATGATGCTGCAGCATCGTCTGGACGTCATGCAGGATCGAGCCGAGCCAGGGCAGGGAGCTCGCGACGTCCACCGTCACTTGAAGGTTTTGCGCATGCCCCCGCTGAGTTCCGCCCAATGGCCCGTCCGGCAAAATGCTCTCCTCGCGAAATATCGAGGGGAACTTTAGCACGCCGTCCATTCCTCCTCGTTCGGAGTCGGCCAGCTGCGCATTCGCGGCAACGGAGGTGAGCAGCGGTGCGAGCGCGCGGCATGTGAGCCGGGTCAAGCCAGACACTCGAGGTCTCGCGAACGAGGCGGGACAACGGCGGGATAAATGCCCGCCGGCAGCCGGTGCCGATGATGGGAAATTCTCCCGCTGCTTCGAACTGTCTGACATTTGGATGCTGGGAGGACCCAAAATGTCATACAGATCACCGAAACCCGAGCAAGGAACGAGACTCGACGGCTCGCGGTCCCCGATTGCGCACGTCGAAGCTTCCGGGTGACGACGTTCAACGCGGTCCCCGCGGCGCGGGAGCATGGTCTGCGCGTGATGATCGAGATTCCCCGCGCCCTAAGCTGCCCCTATGGGCGGCGGGATTTGTGTCGCGGGGGGCTTTCTCGCTTCGCCGGCCTGCCCGGCTCATTCAACCGCTGGGCGAGGTTTTCCAGCGCCTGGTGGAGATCGGGTTTGAGCTCGAGCACCGGGCGCATCGGATCCGATCCCAGCGATTCCATTCGCGCGGCGACATTTTTGATCGTGTGCTGCCTGGGGAGCAGCTCTTGATTTATCTCGCTCCAGTCCAGCGGCGTTGAGACCGGGGCGCCGGGCAGCGGCCGGACGCAGAACGCGGAGGCGATCAACTTTCCGTGCCCGTTTTGCAAATAGTCGAGATACACGCGCTTGCCGCGGTCGGCGATGTTTCGAGTCACCGTGGCGATCTCGGGATTCTCCTGGGCGATGATCCGGGCGAGCAGCTCGGCGAGGGCGGTGGATTGCCGGTGAGTGCACTGACCGCCCAAGGGGATGAGGACGTGCAGCCCGGTTGACCCGGTGGTCTTCACGAAGCTCGGCAGCTCCATTTCCTCGCACAGGGCGCGAACCGCCTGGGCGACGCGGATCACCATCTCGAACGGCGCCTCTTTTGGATCGAGGTCGACGATGCACCAGTCCGGCTGTTGAATCGTCCGGACGCGACTCGACCAGACGTGGAGCGGGATGCTTCCCATGTTCGCCAGATAAATCAGCGATTCGACATCGTCGCAGATGAAGTGGGCGATCTCCCGCTGCGTATCCTCGCTCCACATCCGCTCCCGGCGGATCCACGAGGGAACGTGCGGGGGAGCGTCTTTCTGGAAGAAGGATTTTCCCTCGATGCCATCGGGGTAGCGGGTGAGCACCACCGGTCGGTCTTTCAGGTAGGGGAGAAGCCAGGGCGAGACCGACCGATAGAAATCAATCAGGTCGCCTTTGGTGTAGCCCTCCTTCGGCCAGAACGTTTTGTCCAGGTGGGTCAATGATAGACTTCGGGGGGAGGTGGCGGGCAAGGGTTCTGGTTCGGCGAGGTTGGTCAGCATCGCCCGGACGCACTCGCTGGGTTCCTTGTCCTCCCGCATCCGGACGAAGACGGGAAGTCGCAGTAATCCGTCCTCGGTCCATTGCTTGAAACGGACTTCGCAAACGTGCTTCGGCTCTACCCAGAGGAGACCCTTCTCCTTGGGAATCGCGCCGCCGCAAGGTGGCGTCGGGCGAATGGCCGGGTCGAGCATCCCGCGCAGCTCGTTCAGCTGGCGCTGGCTGAACCCGGTCCCGACCCGACCCGCGAAGACGAGCTCTCCGCGATCAAAGACGCCAAGGTTGAGCGCGCCGAAACCGCTGCGAATCCCGTCGGGCTGGGTTAATCCGACGATCACGAAATCGCTGCTGCGCTCGACGCAGAGCTTGAGCCAGCTCGATGAGCGGCCGGCACGGTAGGGCGCGTCCGCCTTCTTGGCGACGATGCCTTCCAGTCCTCGCTGCCGAACCTGCTCGAAGAGCTCCTGGCCGCGGTCCTCGACGTGGTCCGCGAAGCGAATCGGTCCAGCGAGCGGAAGCAGCCGCCGGAGAATCGCCTTGCGGTGCGACAGGGGAAGCGGCCGCAGGTCGAATTCCTCCCAGCCGAGCAGGTCGAAAGCGAACAGCGTCGCCGGCAACTCGGTGCTCGCGCGGCGAATATCATCCGGTCGCGCAAGCTGGCTTCGCTTCTGAAGCCGCTGAAAGCTGGGGACCCCCTCGTCGTCAAGCACCACCAGCTCGCCGTCGATCACCAGCCGCTCGAAGGGGAATCGCTGGACCGCACTCGCCAGCTCGGGAAACAGAGCGGATGCGTCCCGGCCCCGGCGAAAGAGGAGCTGCGGGGCGCCGCCGTGGCGTCCGGCGAGCAGGCGGTACCCGTCGTATTTGAGCTCGAACAACCAGCCCTTTTCGGAAAACGGCTGATCTCGGGATTCAGCCAGCATCAAGTCCACGTCTTTGGCGTTGATTGGGCGGCTTGGCGCCCCGGCCTGCGCCAGCTCCTGGCGGATCTCGTCCGCGCCGGTCTGGCCATCGCGAAGCTGATCGACGGTCAAATTGGAGAGGATCGACTGGGGGGAAAGCGCGCCCTCCTCGCCGGACCTCGCCCAGCCATCGCGCTCCTTGATCAGCAGCCACTCTTTCGGGTCGCGCTTGGTCCGCACCAGCGTCCAGAGGCCGTGGAGCTTGTAGCCGCGCAGCTCGAAGAGCAGCTTGCCCTTCTTCAAACCTTCCCCCGGATCCGCCTTTGGGATCCAGACGCCCCGGTCCCAGACGATCACTGCCCCGGCACCGTAATTGCCAGGAGGAATAATTCCCTCGAAGTCCGCGTAATCGACGGGGTGATCCTCGACATGCATCGCCAGCCGTTTTTCGGAGGGATCGAGCGCGGGCCCTTTGGGGACCGCCCACGATTTGAGGACGCCATCCCATTCGAGGCGGAAGTCGTAGTGCAGCCGGCGGGCGTCGTGGAGCTGTACGACAAACGCCCCGGAGGGCTCCCGGGCCTCGATCCCGAACGGTTCCGGAGTCCTCTCCGCCGACCTTTTTTGTCGGAATTCTTGCAATTTGTCGGGTTTGGTTGGGGAATTCGGTGACATTGACAACCCGATGCTAGGTTAATCTCATGAGCGCACGCGCGATCTCCACCGGATCGATTTCCTTCGGTCTGGTATCCATTCCGGTCAAGCTTTACTCCACCAACCAGCCGGCCGCTGGAATCTCGTTCAACCTTCTGCACAAGAAGTGCAACTCCCGCCTGAAGCAGCAGTACATCTGCCAGAAGGATAACGAGACAGTCAGCCGGGACGAGATGGTGAAGGGCTACGAGTTCGCCAAGGATCAGTACGTCATCTTCAGCGAGGAGGAGCTCAAGGCCCTCGAGGATGCGGCGTCCAAGGCGATCGAAATCACCGAATTCGTCCCCGCGGAAAAGGTCGATCCGCTCTATTTCGAGGGCGCCTACTACCTTGGACCGGACAAGGGCGGCGAGCGGGCCTTCCGGCTCCTCGGAGAAGCGATGCGGCAGACCAAGCAGTGCGCGATCGCCAAGCACACCGCGCGCGGCCGCCAGTCCCTGGTGCTGGTCCGGCCTTTCGAGAACGGGCTGGTGATGCAGCAACTTCGCTATGCGGACGAGCTGCGCCCGCTCTCCGATGTTCCGATCGAGGACACCGATGTCAAGGAGCCGGAGCTCAAGCTGGCGATGCAATTCGTTGGGCAGCTGGCGACGGATTCGTTCGAGCCCCAGAAGTACGAAGACGAGTATCGCAAGCGGGTCCAGGAGATTATCGACCGCAAGGCCCAGGGCCAGGCGGTGACGATCGCCGCTCCAGACGCCCCCAAGGGTCAAATCATCGATCTGATGGAGGCGCTGAAGGCGAGCTTAAGCCAGCAGTCGAAGGCCGCCGCGGGCAGCAAGTCGCCCCAGCCCGCCGAGCCAGAAGAGCGCAAGCCTCCGAAGCGATCGCCGCTCGTCCCCGCCTCTGAGGAACGCAAGGTGGGCGGCCAGAAGCGAGCACGCGGGGGCAAAGGGTAGGGGTCGATCGCTCCCCCTGCTGCGCCGGAGCGAAATCGCCCCGGCCGGTGCGATGTCCTCGACAGAGTCCGCCAGCCAATCATCGGTGAATCCGACGGGCGGATCGGGCTCCGCCTTGGAGAACCGTTACTTTTCGTAAGTAAGTGATGGCCCGGACCATCGCCGCTGTGAACCGGGCGCGACTCAGCGCAATCTGGACGCGGCCTCCCGGGGACGGGCTTGGCTTTGCGGGCCTCGCAATCTCCTTCATCGCCTGCTGATTGGCCGGCCTTCCCCTCACACGTTGTGCATTTGATGCCGTGATGGCCGGGCCATCACCCCTGCCCTCCACTTCAATTGCTTTGTCTTGATCGCGCGGCTGTTCAGGAAGTGCCAGCTCTAAACTTCGCGGCGAAGTGTGCGACATTTGCGTGCCCGCGAGGCCCGAAATGTCGCACACCTCATTGTACTTCCGCGATGCCTCGGCCCTGCCGAAGCTGGTCGGTCGCCTCGCGCCCCCTCGGCGGAGTCAAGTGCCGCTGTTTCACGCGGATCTGGATCACCTCTTCATCAACAACGTGCCATCGAGGGAGTATCGACCCGGGCCACCGAGGAGGAGGGCCAGCGCGGCCCCCGCGTTGAGAGAGATTCTCTACGTTGAGAAATTCTCTGAACGTTCCTTACACTCGAACCGTCGGTTGCTCGAAGCGTTGAGAAGAATTCCCAAGCTGGGAATTCTTCTCAACGCCAGAGTGGTTTTTGCCATCGCTAGACGGTCGAGATGGTGGCCCGGGCCATCGGCGTGAAGGAAGGCTGTGGATAAGTGACGGCTCAAGCCTGGCGCTAGCCCACCACCTCCGCTCAGTTTCCGCCGCCCCCTGGTGGCGCGAGCCACCACCTCCGCTCAGTCTCCGCCGCCCCCTGGTGGCGCGAGCCACCACCTCCGCCCAATCTCCGCCGCCCCCTGGTGGCGCGAGCCACCACCTTCGCCCAGTTCCCGCCGCCCCTGGTGGCGCGAGCCACCACCTCCGCCCAGTTCCCGCCGCCCCTGGTGGCGCGAGCCACCACCTCCGCCCAGTTCCCGCCGCCCCTGGTGGCGCGAGCCACCACCTCCGCTCAGTCTCCGCCGCCCCTGGTGGCGCGAGCCACCACCTCCGCTCAGTTCCCGCCGCCCCTGGTGGCGCGAGCCACCACCTCCGCTCAGTCTCCGCCGCCCCCTGGTGGCGCGAGCCACCACCTCGGCTCAGTTTCCGCCGCCCCCTGGTGGCGCGAGCCAGACTCAAGCCATCACCCTGAAGGAGCGTTGGGGATTTTTGATGGCCCAGCCGCGCCTTCAGTCCCAAGCCGTGAGAAGAATTCCCGCCGGTGAGAATTTTTCTCACCGGCCCGGTGGTTTTGGTGGCCCGGCCACGGGTGGGGATGGCGCGTCGGAACAAACGTCAGAACAGATTCCCTGCACAGGGAATCTGTTCCGACACTCGAGCTCAAGTTGGACCCCGCAGTAAGATTTTTTCTCGTTGTAAGAAAAAATCTTACGGAGGACGGAAAAAGATCGTCGCCGGCGAGAATCCTTTCTTACGGATTCGCCGCGGAAAGGCTTCTGGGCGGGGATTCGTCCTATCCATGTGCGCCGCTCGCCTACCGCGCGGCGCCAATGAGTGGGCTTCCAGGTCGTCGGTCGATGGCCGGGCCGATGCCTCGGGCCACCGACGGCGCAGGTGGTCTGGGCGGGCGAGCCATCTGGTTGATCGCCATCCCGTCGATTTCGTCGGGCGTGCCACGAACTGGAACTGTCAGCCGGCCGTGGTACCTCTGGCGCACGTGGCTGCATCGCTGAAATGCATAACAGGAGGGGGGGGCGTGGAACCGCCGTCGGCGCCAGAGGGTTACTCGGCGCGCGAAGTTGCCACCCTGCTCAACATTCCGGCTGAAAAGATCCGCTCGTTCGTTCACGCGCGGCTGCTCAACCCATCGCGCGGTCAGCGCGGCGAGTACCGCTTCTCGTTTCGCGACCTCGTTCTTTTGAGGACGTTGAAGGGTCTGGCGGACGCGCAAATCCCTGCCCGCCGCTTGCGGCGCGCACTGGGAAAGCTGAAGGAGCAGGTGCCCAACGAGCGGCCCTTGTCCGGGATTGCGATCACCGCCGAGGCCGATCACCTCTTCGCCAGCGACGGCCGGTCGAAGTGGAATCCAGAATCGGGCCAGACCGCGTTCGAATTCCCGGGCCGGGTCGCTTCACCGCTGGGTGCGATGCCGCCCAAGCCGGGCCCGGTGCCGGCACTCGCCAGTGAGGGGCTCGACGCGGATGGTTGGTACAGGCTCGGCTGCGAGCTCGAGGGGTCCGCCCCGGAGCGCGCTGGCGATGCCTATTGCCGAGCGATCGAGCTGGATGCGCGCCATGCGGACGCACACATCAACCTCGGCCGGATGTTGCACCACGCCGGCCAGGCGCAGGCCGCCGAGAAGCACTATCGGCTGGCGGTGCAGGCGCGGCCCAAGGATGCGGTGGCCTCTTTCAATCTGGGGATTGCGCTGGAGGATCTCGGTCGCACCGACGAGGCGATGCAGGCCTACCGAGACGCGATCGCCGCCGACGCCGGCTGCGCGGACGCCTACTTCAACCTTGCCCACCTGTATGAGCAAGAGGGAATGCGGGCAAACGCGATCCGTTATCTGAAAACCTACCGGACGCTCGCCAAAAAGACGTAGCCCGCGGGCGACTGCGCTGGTTCATCCTTCATGTTTCGTCGAAGAAGGGCCGTGGAAACGGTCGCGTCACATCCGATATCCGATCGTGAAGCTGAGGATATTGGCCGTTCCGCTGTAGGTCCCGGCGCCAATCGGCCTCGTGGGCGAGGTGCTGTCGTTGTTCAAGAAGACCACCAACTGATAACCGAGATCGAAGTTGAAATTGTACCAGCGGTAGCCCACGCCCGCGCCCAGGTTGATCCGGTTGGCATCGGGAATGTCGGGGGTAATCGTCTCACTGGGGCTTGGGGTCATGTCGTACATCACGCCGGCGCGCACTCGCCACTGATCAGCGACGGTGAGCTCACCGCCGGTGCGGACAAGCCAGGCGTGTTTCCATTTCTTCGGTAGGAACGTGTCGAGTGGGCCGAGGGTATTGGGCGGGGTGGGTGGCGTGTCTGGAAAGCTGATCGTCAAATCCTGCACCACCTGCCATCCGGTGTACTCGGTCTCGAGCGCAAGGCGCAGGATTGGAATCGGCCATAGGGCGAGCCCAAAACCGAATGTCTGCGGCAGATGGACAGTGGTTTTCGCTCGTTGATCGTGAATGCTTCCCTGGAATTCCGGCGGGATGCCGGTGAAATGAGCGCTGCCGGTGATGTCGAAGGTCGCGGCGCTGCGGTAGGTGGCGCCGAAGGTGAACACTCTCGGAATGATGTCCACCATCACTCCTCCGTTTCCGCCGACCGCCCAACCTCCACCGCCCAACGTGACCCGGCCATCCTGCTGGCCTGGGAACAACAATGCACGGTCGAGCTTGGCAGTGCCGCGGATGATCTCAACCCCGGCACCGACGCGCACTCTATCTCCAATCCTGACCGCCACTTCTGGATTGATGAAATAAGTCTTCAACTCCGTACGGATGGTTTGATACTTGCCGGGCCAGTCGGGTGCCCAGGGCACGACCAAACCAAACAGCGAGAACATGCCAAGCCCGAGGCTGATGTCATCGTTGAGCGCGTAGGCCGCATAGATATGCGGGGGAGGCACTACCTCTTTTTCGGTGGTGTACGTAGTCCCTGTCGCATCCTTGACGCTGAGCGCGGGAATGATCAGCGTGTCGCCAACCTGGATATCGAATTGGCGGCCCATGATCAGGCCGGCGGGGTTGAAGAACACGGCAGAGGCATCGTCGATGTGGGCCTTCATCGTCTGGGCCATTCCAACCGCCCTGGCGCTGTGCACGTCGACCGCGAACCCAGCCGCCTGAACGACCCCAGTCCAAAGAAGCACCAAGGCAACGGCAAGCGTCTTCATCAGCATCTCCAAGGAGGGAAGTCTCACGGGCAACCTCCGAACGTGCCGGTTGCGACGTAGTTGGCGAGTTGGCTCTGCGCTGCCGCGGTCGCGGGCACGTCGATAAAATTGAGCAAGAAACCGTGGCGGGAAGCGAGCGGGAGATCAGTTACCAACGGATTGAACAGGCAAACGTCAAATGGACCGCTCACCCCCATCCGATTGCCGGCGTTCAGCAATTCTACCGTGGTTGGGTTAGGCACTACTTGATCCTGAGTGATGTATTGGACCAACGCCTTGCGATCGTTGGGCAGACCTGCGCCGTGCAGCACAGAGTAAGCCATGTTTTGGGGATCTGCTGGATCAAGGATCCATTTGGCGATTCCGATAAACGTGTCGAAAGCGATTGAGCCTTGATTAATTCCCTGTCCTACCAGGGTGGCGAGGAACGCGCTGCGTTGGGGGGCAAAGGCGGGGGACGTTAGCAGGATATTGCCCGGATCGGCTCCCGGCACATTGAGGACGACGTTGTGAACATTAGAAGCCACCGAGGTGTAAAGAGTGCCAAGGATTCCGCCCAGACTCTGACCGGCATAATTGATCTTCAGGAGATCGACTGTTTTGCCCGATGCAGCGAGTGCTAGCTGAGCGTTGAAATTGCCAGCACCGGTGCCCGATAAGACTCGGGTCAACTGCGACAAGTCCACAACCTGCTGTCTGAAATTGTCTCGAGTGGCAAAAAGGTTGGTGAGATTTAGGATGTTCCAGCCTGAAATGAGAGGAGTCGGATCGTTGACAGGCGGAGTTAAATCAATGCCCCTCCTGAAATCTCCTCCTTCACATTTCTTGTCTGCCAAGCATACGCCCTGCCTGCGAGCTGGGTCGGAGCAATACAGATCTGGTGGGATCGGGCCGATATCGACTGGATCGCACGACAGTCGCGAACCAGAATTAACAGCGATGCAGCGGCCGAACGTCGGGCTCTGAGGACTCACATCGCACTTACCTCGAGCCGTGGTCGGCGAATCGATGCAGGCAAAATCGTCCGATGCGGCAAGTGGTCCGGGCAGAACGCGGCTGGAACCTGCACACGAGGCGCGTTCGCCGTGCCACATCACGTCGATCGCTATAGAGGCTTGACCTCCTTGAGCCAGGCTATCAGCGATGGGCAACAGGTCAGTGCGCGAACGGCCAAGCCCATGTCCAAAGATCGTCACTGGATAACCCGCCGGAGGCGCGGCTGCGGCCGGCAGCGTGAGCAAGATCGGAATTCTGCGGACGGACGGCGATCCCGGATCAAATACACCCCCAGGGCCGGTCAGCAACACCGCTACGTTGATTTCCCCGAGGACGAACTCGCCAACATTGGGGCAATTACCGGGCGTCGGACAAAGCGGACGTATTGATGCCGTCGCGTCAACTAAGAAAAGAGGGTTGGCGGTCGGTGCGGGCAGGGCCTGCGGGGCCAGCCGAAGTTGCTGGAGCGTAGTCACCTCGCTCTGGGTCGTGAACGCCCAGGCCAGCGCGACGTTTGATCGACCCCCGATGCTGTTCGCCACGCCGTCGATGAATGGCTTCAGGGCGGCGCGCAACGGTTCGAGCTGCTGAGCCTGAGCATCGGTGATCAAATCGACGGTGCTCTTGCCGCTATCGAACAGTGGGTTCGCCGACCGCAAGAGTGCAAACGCCGATGAGGGAATGGCCCTGTGACCCTGCTCATCCGTTACATTCGTCGTGAGGTAGACACCGTATTGCGTCCTCTCATCCAGAGGGACCAGGGGAACGAATTGCAGCCGCTGTGGATTATTAGCTGTTCCTCCGTCCGCCAGCGGACTCGAGGCGCAGTCGAGACATGGTCTTACGAGCAGTGCGGTTGGAGCATGTGAGGGGGTGCCACCCAGTCGCGTGATTCCCCAACCGGTACCCGGGGTCAGACTGCCCGCATCGATCCTGCCCTGATTGAGCGCGCCGAGGTTGTCGGCGTTGAAAACGGAGACGATCGGCGCGGTCGTCGAAAACCCATCCAACGTATTCAGGCCCCCGTACAACTGCACGATGTCCGGAACCCCTCCGTCCGGTAGTGTCCCGGCGTCGGGAATCGGCAGCGAGACGCGGCGTCCGCCGTTGGCGAGCACCGTGGTGCGAAGAATGTCGTTGGGAAACGGAATAATATTGCGCGCGGGATCGAATGTTAGCTGCGGCCGCGAGGTCACTTTGAAAGTCCAGGCGAGCGGAACGCTGTCGCGGGTAATCCCCTGGTTTTCGAGAATGTCTAGGAAGCCGACATATTGTTTGCGGAGCTGCTCCAGCTGAAAGGCGGTGCGGGTCTGGTCCTGCAGCCGCGCGGCTGGATCATGCTCATTGGAAGGAATGACGCTGACGGTCGGCTGGCAATCGGGGTTGAGGCTGCCGTCGGGAAGGGTGAGCGTCATGCAAGTCACCAGCGGCGTTTTGGACCGGACCAAGCCCCACGCCGCCGATCCGACCACCTGCGTGCCTCCAGTACCTTTGAGGCCTGCGCTGCCGCCGACCAGCGCAACCCCAACGATGTTACTCGCGGGCCAGCCGCTCGGCGGCGGTAGGATCGAAATCTGACTTTTGGCCAGGGAACCGCCGGGCGTCGCGGTGTACGCCACGGTCGCCCCAACGATGGGTGCCCTTGCCACAAGGTCAAAAACCCGGAGGTTGTTCAAGTTGACGGTGCTGGGATCCAACTCACTGTCAAAGAGGGCCTTGCCGGGTGTGTCCTCTGGAAATCCGTCCAACGAGTTCAAGAAAGCGACAAACTCCGCCTGCGCCGGCGACGCGTCAGGCGCCAACGGCACGGCGAGCAATCCGGTTCGCGGGTCCATGGCTAGAAGATTGGGAGTGGGCACGACGCTGTTCGAAGGGTCAAACAGCGCGATCACGTACGTCGACGGCGGGGTGTTCGGAATGTCCGGATTGCAGCCAGCGAAGACTCCGGCCAGGCACCCAAGCACAACCAGTCTTTTCATGGTGAAGACCCCTCGACGAAAGCGAAGCAGTGCGCTACGCCCGAAACGGCCCGTCGCCTTTTTAGATCATCCCGCAGGGGTACGCAAAGAAGAGGCCCCGTCGCGCGAGACGTTCGCGTCGCCAGAAGTAGGTGTGGGGTAGTCGGCTGATTCGGGGGTGATTACCGTGCACAGACGCTTCGGAGGAGGCGCAACCATGCTTCTGGTTCTGGGTTTGATTCTCTTGGCGCTCTGGGTCATCGGTCTGGCGGTCAAAGTGACCTTTTGGGCCATTCACCTGGCGATTGTGGCCGCGGTGATTCTTTTCATTCTTCACTTCGTGAGGAGATCCAGCACTCCGGTTGTCTGACCCTCTGCATCTGCGGAACAGCAAAGCTTGCGCCAAGGGATTAGTATCGCCACCTCGGGGGCGATGTGAACAACGGCGCTGATCCCACCTCAACCGTATCGGTCAAGAACGTCCTCATCGTTTGCTTCACCATTCTAGGGGTCGCAACCCTGGTCTATGTGGTGATGCAGACGCGGCTCGCGCTGACCCTGACCATCGGAGCCGCGTTGATCGCCACCGCCCTGAACCACCTGGTGGAAAGGCTGGAGAGGTTCGATGTGAGAAGGCCCGTGGCCATCGCCATCGTGATGGTGACCCTCCTCGTCGTGCTGATCGGGATCGCGTTGCTGGTTATCCCCACCGCGATCGATCAGGGACAATCGTTGGTCAAGCAGGCGCCTCAACTGATCTTAAGGATCCGGCAGACCTATCTTTACGAGAGCCTGAACACCCGGTTTCACCTCGATGAGCACCTCGCCGGGTTGTGGGAATTCGGCGCCGGAAACCTCCAGGCAGCGGTCGAGCCGGCACTCCGCGCCCTCTCCAGCGCCTTGAGCCTCTTCGTGGCATTCGTCACCTTGTTCTTCTTGAACGTTTTCATGCTCGCGTTCGGCGGGCGGTTGCTGACCGCCGCGCTGGCGGAGGCAACCCCATCCCGACGCGAGCGCTACCACCGCATTCTCACCAAGGTCTACGAGTCGATGGGCGGGTACATCGCCGGGTTGCTGGTGATTGCCTCGGTCAACGCTTGTTCTACGACGCTCTTCCTTGCCCTCAATAGGGTGCCGTACTTCCTGCCCCTGGGCATCACCAGTGGATTGCTCAGCCTGATCCCCTATCTTGGACCGGCAACGATGGCGATCTTCACCAGCCTGATCTCGCTGGTTACCGGAGGCATCTGGCACGCCCTGGCCACCGCCATCTACTTCGTCGTCTATGGCCAGTTCGAAGGTCAGGTTCTCTCGCCGATCGTGTACCGGCGGACCGTTCAATTGAACCCCCTGATCGCCGTCCTTTCGGTGCTTTTTTTCGTCGATCTGGCTGGGGTCGTGGGCGCGGTGATCGCGGTGCCGGCGGCCGCGACCGGGCAGATCCTCCTTCGCGAGTTTCTGGCCATGCGGCGGGAGCGGCTGGCAATGAATTCGGCGCCTTGAAGGGGCAGGGACCGGTCGAGCGGGCCTGGTCTGGACACCGGACCATCCAGGCGTACCCGCTGGCTTTGGAATGGGGTACAGTCGCCCTTTCCTGCGAACCGGGGGATATCCGATGGCCGGCGTAAATGCGATGAGCGACACCTTGCGGGTCGGTGGCGGCCCCAGTGAATTCGAAGAATCCTACGACGATCTGCGCGAAATTCGCGGCGCGGTGTTCAGCGAGCCGTTGAGCAAGGTTCCGCGCCGGCCGACGCTCACCCTTCCGCTCTCGACCTCGATTGCCGATGCAATCCGCGCGATGAACGACAGGCGCGTAGGGGTTGCGCTGGTGGTTCAGGGTGGAAAGCTCGCCGGCATTTTCACCGAGCGGGACGTGCTGCGAAAAGTAGCAAACTCGTCGATGGACCTGGACAAGGTGCCGGTATCCAAAGTGATGACCGCCGATCCATTCACCCTGCCGGAGGACTGCTCGGTGGCTTTTGCGCTTCACCACATGAGTGGAGAAGGGTACCGCCATCTGCCCCTGGTAAGGGCGGACCGGACGCCGGTGGGCGTCGTCGGCGTCCGCGACATCGTGGCCTACCTGGTCGAGCTTTTCCCGGAGAGCCTGCTCAACGTTCCGCCCGAGCTGACGACGCCGCGGACCGTCGAGGGCGGCTAGCGCGACCAACCGCCGGACCGGTCAAACCTTCGAGCAGTGAAAAGTCGGGGCTTGAATGCTCACCGCTCATTGGTCGACCGACCGGTCCGCCGCCGCCGGCCGGCTGCGCGCGCTCGGCCGTTCTTCTTCGGCGGATTCTCTTTTGACTTTGATTGAATTGTCGTCTGGTTTTCGGTCAATCAATTTGTTCAACGGATCGATTCCCGCTTTCGCCGGCAGCTGATCGACGACGATGGAGAACTCCATCTCCGATCGGTCGATTCGCTCTTTCTGCAGATAGATCGCGTTGCCCTTTGCGTCCAGGACCCCGATGTCGATGAAATCGTTGAGGTATTGATCCGGCGTCACCTCGCGAAGATAGGTCAGCAGCTCGGCGGAGGTCGTATAGGGAGGTCCGCGAAACGCGACCGCCTGGATATAGCGGGCGAGCGCCTGGTTCAACGCCCATTCGCCGATGTAATCTTGAAGCGCGTACATCACCAGGCTGCCTTTGCGGTAGTGGACGTAGTCCTGGTTTTCCACCCGAAGCAGCGGCAGCTCTTTCTTTCGTTCGGTCGTCCTTCCCAGCAGGTATCGATCCAGCTCGTACCTGAGAAATCGCCGCATCTTCTCCGGGCCGAGCTCCGATTTCATCACCATCAAGGCGGAGTATTGAGAGAGCGTTTCGGAGAGCAGGGTGGAACCCTGGACCCGCGCGCCGATCACTTGATGCGCCCACCATTGGTGCGCCACTTCGTGGGCGGTGACGTAGAACGGGTAGTCGATGTCGTTCTCGTCTTTGTCGTCGACCTTGGCGATGAACCCCAACCCTTCCGAGTAGGGGATGGTGTTCGGGAATGATTGGGCGAAGAGTTGATAGCGCGGAAATTCGACGATTCGCACTTGATGGTGCTGGTAGGGACTGAAATTGCGCGTGTAATAGTCGAGAGACTTCTTCACCGAGCTGATCATGCGATCGAGATCGAATTCATGGCCGGGTTGGTAGAAGACCTCGATCGCCACGTCCTTCCACTGGTCCCGCTTGACCGCATATCTGGCCGAGAGAAACGCGAAGAACTTGAGAATCTTGGTGTCCATCGCGTAGTGAAAGTAGCGGCGCCCGCCCTCCGTCCACTCGCGGTCGAGATATCCCGGAGCGATCGCTACCTGGTCGGCGCTGGTGCTGACCGTCGCATCGAAGGTGATCCAATCCGCGTCCGAAGTGATGTAGTTGTTCTTTCGCCCCTCTGGATCGTTCAGATCGCGCATCCTCTCCTTGGGCGAAAGACCATGTTTCTTGCGATCTTCGTCGTCGGCGATCTCCCTTCCTTCGGTATAGCCGAGCGCGGGTAACACGCCGCTGTTGAAAAAAGAGCCGTTGTAGACAAGATCGGTGCCGGATTCCCCGCTCGTGAATCCGGGATGCTCGTACGCGAGCTCGAAATTGAGTCGCGCTTTTCCCCCCGCTGGGAGCGGCTCGGCGAGCTCGAGCTGGTAGAAGCCGATCGTCTTGTCGTCGATCACCCGCCGGTTAGCTAAGCTAAGGTCAAGCTTGCCGATCAACGCGTCCGAGGGCAGGTTGATTACCACCGAGTCGCAAGGCGCTCCGGCCTTGTTCTCCAGATCATACGTCCCGCGAAGGCTGACCCTCCGCTCGGATGGAAAGAGGTCCGCCGAGACGGTGATCCCGGTGACTCGAGGCTGGGGAGCATCTTTGAGGCGCTTGTACTGTTTTTCGTATCGGGCCTGGAGCTCGTTGCGTTCGAAACCGGTGCGATAGTGGTTGAGCCGATTGGTGTTGTAGAAGATGAACGCCCCGATGGCGACGAAGGCAAGCGCCGCCGTGGCTGCCGAGGCCCGAATCGCCGGCGTGATCCGCATCCGAGCCAGGCGCGCTCGCCAGTGCCAGGACTCATCGACGCCGCGGACCCAGAAGAGATTGGCGGCGATGGTGAGAAGCACCGCCATTGCGGCCCAATAGAGATCGAACCAGAACAGCGGAGCCACGAAATGGCCATAGCCATTCATGTCCGAGTACCTCGCCGGAGGCGTGGTGGGGTAGTTGTAGAGGTGGTGCTCGAAGCCCAGCGCCGAAAGGCCAAATCTGCTGAGCAGGTAATAAATCACCATCGCGAAGTGGCCGAGGTACTTCTGGTTCACCAACACGTGAACGGTGATCGCCAGGACTGAAATCAGGCTCAATTGGACAAAATAGACGACAAACAGCTGTTTGAAATACAGGGCCGGTTCGAAATGGAAATACCCCCGCGACGCCTGCAAGGCGATCCCGGTGACCATCACCACCGCGCAGAGGAGCGCCTGAACCATCACCAGCGAAAACAGCTTCGCGCCGACGAACAGCCAGGTCGGGGTGGGCGAGCAATCGACGATTTGCGCCACCCGCGCGTCCCGCTCGCGCCAGACCAGCTCGCCGGAATAGAAGGTGATGATGATGTAGAAGAATAAGAAGAACGACCCGCCCACGGTTTCCACCATCAGAAACGTCAGCGGATAGGTGGGGGTTCCGTAGAGCCGGTTTGCCACCAGAAGGGCGGTGGTGACCATGAACAGGACGCCCGCGGCGACGATCACCGCGAAATAGATGTTCTTGACCGTCTCGGTGAGCTGGAGCCAGCTCGACCGGAAGAAGACGCTGACCAGGGCGGTAGGCGAGAACGACTTCGCGACCGGAGGCAGGGCGATCGCTCCATCGACCGCCGCGACCGGCTCGCCGTCGCTGGACCGGGATCGTCCGCTCCCCGAAGAGGCGTGCGCGAACTTGAACCGATGATAGGCGATGGCGAAGAGCACCATCGCGACCGCCATCCAGAGAGCCCGGTTGACGAGGAAAATGCCCTCGAGGGGGATGAGCCGGCCGTTGCGCTCGGAAATCGTCCAGTACTCGGTGAGGCGACCCAGGGCGAGCGTTCCGAAGGGGTCGACCAGGGCCGCCCGCGTCTTGCTCTCCAGCTCACCTGCCAGGGACAAGCCAAGCAGATACCCGACGAGGGCGATCACCGACGTGAGGAAAACGGGCAGGATCTTCCTCAGCAGCGCCGCCATGATGAAGAACACGGCGCCGGTAAACAACAGATTGGGGACGACGATGAACAGCATCGGGGCGAGATACCCGATCGCTCGCTGGGGGCCGACGCGAGAGGGATCGATCCAGGGGGCGAGGCTGGCAAGAAGAGCGCCGGCGGGGAGGGCGGAGAAGATCAGTAGGATTAATCCGAGCGCGGCGAGGAAACGCCCGCCGAGGTACTGGAGCTTGGTGATCGGCGAGGTGAAGAAGAATGGGTACACCCCGTACTCGAAATCCTGCTGCACTGCCCGACCCATGATCGCCGCGGTGACAGGCAGCCCCAAAAAGCTCAACAGCCCGATGATGCTGGCGAGCGAAAACGGCGAATTGACCATCACTTTTTCGCCGCCGCCAAACGAAACGGACGCACCCTTGAACACGCCGGCCGCGGCCGAGATCGTCAGGACGGAAAGGCCGAAGAAAGCCGCAGCATAGATGTAGGTAGACAACCTGCGCAGGCGATGCAGCAACTCGAAAGTGAAGATGTGGAACATTGAGGTCCTTCGATCAGTGGATCCGCGGCGAGGCGCTCTCCGGGACGCCGTGGGGCGATTGGCGCTTCAAGGTCCAGAAATACACGTCCTCGAGGTCTGCTTCGACCGGTTGCGATTGCGGATCGGGTCGTTCCTGGCTGTAGATCCGGAGAAGTGTTTTTCCCGAGAAGAGTCGGGTGGAGAGGACCTGAAACCGCCGCTGGTGGTCCTCCACTTCGGATTTCTCGACCGTCTTCTTCCAGACCTTCCCGGTCAGCGCGGCGATCACCTTGGTTGGCTCTCCCATCAGCAGCACCGTCCCGTTGTTGATGATCGCCATTTTCTGACAGAGATCGCTGACGTCGGCCACGATGTGAGTGGAGAGGATCACCACCACGTTCTCGCCGATCTGGCTGAGCAGGTTGTGGAACCGGACGCGCTCCTCGGGATCCAGTCCGGCGGTCGGCTCGTCCACGATGATCAATTTTGGATTCCCGATCAAGGCCTGCGCGATTCCGAATCGCTGTTTCATCCCGCCGGAAAAGGTGCCCAGAGGTTTTCCACGAAATTGATACAAGTTCGTCTGGCGAAGCAGATCGGCGACCAGCGCCTTTCGCTCCGCGCCCTTGGAGATCCCTTTGAGCAACGCGAAGTGGCTCAGCATGTCCTCCGCGGAAACCTTGGGATAGAGCCCGAACTCCTGGGGCAGGTATCCGAGGATCTGGCGCAGCCGATTCTTTTCCTTGAGGACGTCGATCTCTCCCAAGGTTGCGACGCCGCTGTCGGGTTCTTGCAGTGTCGCCAGGGTGCGCATCAGGGTGGATTTGCCGGCGCCGTTCGGACCGAGCAGACCGAACATTCCGGCGGGAATCGTGAGCGAGACGTCCTTCAGCGCTTGGACTCCGTTTCCGTAGGTCTTCGAGAGGTTTTCAATCCTCAGATCCATGTCGCTCATTCTCCTGGGAAAGGTCCGATGGTAGGCGCCCTACGCTGCGCGGTCGAACTGATTCCACACCGTCGCTATTCCAGGCAATCCCGGAGTGCGGCCGAAAGCGAGCTACTCCGTCAGCTTCGCTCGGACCTCGGCGGTAAAGCCAGCGCAAATGGTGAGATAGAGCTTCGTCGGCACCCTGGGCTGTCTATCAGGAGGCTCAAGAGCCGACAACGAGGTATGATGGCTTATCCATGGTCACCGCCCTCCCGCCCGATCGTCCTGGTTCTCCGGAAGCGGACCGGCGCAACGACGAGCGAGTCGTTGCCCGGGTGGACGTGCGCTTCCAGGAACCCTCGGATGCGGTGCGCGCCTTCCGCGCTTATTCGCTGAATTTCTCCGTCGGAGGGCTATGTCTAAAAACGCGGCGGCGGTACGAGGTCGGATCGCAGCTTCGACTCGCGCTGACCGTCGAAGGCCAGGAGTACAACTTGACCGGTGTGGTGGCCTGGGAGCGCGGCGGGGCGATCGGCGTGCGCTTTCAAAACGTGGACCCCGAGGATCGGAAGCGGCTAAGCGACCTGGTGACCCGCTTCAAGGTGCCTTGAAGCCAAGCGACCCCGGATCGGCTAGCCCTTGACCGAGCCGACGGTGAAGCCGGCGATGAATCGGTCGACGAAGAAGTTGTAGAGAATGGCGATCGGCATGCTGGCAATGAAGCAACCGGCCATCAGCGAGCCCCAGAAGTAGACATCGCCGCGGACGAGCACCGTCGGGACCCCCACGCTGATGGTGAAGCGCGACGAGGCGCTGATGAAGGTGAGGGCATACACGAATTCCTGCATCACCAGCGTCAAGGTGAAGATGATCACGGTGAGAATGCCCGCCACCGAGACCGGGACGATGACCTTGAGGAACGCGCCGAAGCGGCTCAACCCATCGATCATCGCCGCCTCCTCGAGGTCCTTGGGAATGACCTTGAAAAATCCCATCAGCAGCCAGGTGGAGAAGGGCACGGTGAAGGAAGGGTAGACCAGCACCAGCGACCAGAGCGAATCCTGAAGCCCGAGCGTGCTGACGATCCGCGACATCGGAATGAAGAGGATCGTCGAGGGGACGAGATAGGTGAAGAAGATCGCGATCCCCAGCTTCTCACCGATCGGACCGGCCAGCCGCGCCAGGGCATATCCGGCCGGGATGGCGAGAAGCAGGGTAATCGCGGTCACCGTCGCACCGACAAACAGCGTGTTCGCGGCAAAGCGGCCGAATTGCGTCTCGAAGAAAAGGACGCGCAGATGCTCGAGGGTGGGCGGCTTGTGAAAGACGAATGGATTGTGGTTGGGGTCGACCAAGTCGCTGGTCTGTTTGAAGCTGGTGATCAGCATCCAGACGAAGGGAAACGCGGCGAAGCTTGCGAATCCGGCGATCACCCCGAAAAAGACAACCTTCGAAACCCATTTCCTGAGCGGTCCGTAGCGAGCCATCTTCAGCCCACCTCTGAGCGGCGAGCCAGCCGGAGAAGGACGATCGCGCCCGCGGCGAGCACCGGGAAGAGGAAGAGGGCAATCGACGCTCCTCCCGCCAAGTCGACTCCGTCGATCCCGGTGA
>WNFC01006416.1_pt1 | contig 21757 bp, 23 predicted proteins | sample 5400541 | NCBI WGS metagenome assembly WNFC01 (sample SAMN13153342, study PRJNA577476) | soil metagenome | isolation source: 120 cm saprolite under Douglas fir tree site 2 hole 2 replicate 1 | place: USA:California | collected 2015-04-18
GAGGACGGCGGCCGCGACCGCGACGATCCAGCGCGCGGCCTGTCCCCCGGCCCCGTTTCCGGCCGCGAACGCCATCCCCGCAAACGCGAGCGCGAGCAATGAAAAGAGGGCGCCGAGGGCAGGTCGCTGCTTCACGGCTGGAAAAATTCCGAAAAGGCCACGGCTACAATCCTCGCAGCCCAGGGGCGTACTCTCGCTTGCAAGTCCGGCGCCGCTTTCGCGGCGCCATGATGACTTGCAAGCGAGGTGTGTCGACTCGTGCCTTGGCGAGCCCCACCGGGCAAAGCCCGGCGGGGCGGCGAATTCACCGGGGCTACAATGCGCCCCGATCCCAGGGGCGTAGCTCAGTTGGTAGAGCGGCGGTCTCCAAAACCGTAGGCCGGGGGTTCGAGTCCCTCCGCCCCTGCTCCGTTGTTCAAGCCGAAACTGCTCTCCGAGCAGGCCATTCCCGCGATCTCGTTGCCGCCACGTTCATCCGCTCCAGACCGCTGGAAGGCGCCCGACGAGATGCTGATCAAGCCGACCAGCTGCCGCAACCGGCGGTTGTACTGCGACTGCTCGGGCAGGTGCGGAAACCAGCCTGGCAGCACGCGGTCGATCAGACCGAGGAACTGCCGGTCAGAGCTGATCCCGATCGCCGCCTGCGCGATCGCGAGCGCCACCAACTCCGCGTCGCTCACAAGGGGCGGCCGACCCCGGCCTGGCAGGGGCCCGGTACTCGTCAGCGAAGACGTAGGCTGCAACGAAAAGGGCTTCCAGATCCGTCATCTCGAGCTCCTATCTCGAGGGGACACAAGGACTGGAAGCCCTTCGTCTCAACAGCGCGGGTCCCTGCCGACCCGCGCCTTTTCACATCAAGCCTCTAGTTGCGCAGCTCCTGCCCTCGTTTCGGTTTTTTAGCAACCGAGCACGGTCTTGATGCGAGTCGCCGTGGCGATCAACGCTTGTGCCTGCCCCGTGGTGATCGTTTTGCCCGGCTGGGCTTTCACCTCGTTCACGAACGCCGTCAGCGTCGAGCACGTTTCCGCCACGTCGCTCGAAGCGAGAAACGTCTGCGCCTGCTTGACCTTGTCGGCGAGACTCGTGCCAGGCCCAGCCCCTATGACCGCGTTGCCCAAGTCAGCGAGCTGCTCCGCCGCACCTTCGACGTGCACGGTGAAACTTGCCGTCGCGGAGTTGCCGTGCGTATCCGTGGCGGTGCAGGTGACCGTCGTCGTCCCGATCGGGAATGTGCTACCCGAGGCGGGCACGCACATGAGCGAAGCGACCGCGTCGTCCGGATCAGTCGCTGATACCGAGTAGGTAACGACCGCTCCGTGTTGCGAGGTCGCATTCGTCGTGATCGGCCCAGGGACGGTGATCACCGGCGGAGTCGTGTCCTGCACGCGTTCGAAGGCGCCGATGTCGCAGCCAGGTCCCTGCGGGCGGCTAACGCCGCGTTGGTCGCTCGTGATCGTCGTCCCGCATCCGTTGATCCCGGGCGGGATCGCGTCGATCGCCGGGCTTCCCGCCAGGAGCGCGATCGTCTGCGTCGGGCCGCCGTTGTCCTTCAGACCGGCCGGGTCGAGCAGCGGGTTGGTGTTCGACTGGGAATGGTTGGCGCTGGTGAAGCCGCAGCTTGTCCCGTCGTCGAGGTTGTATCCGAGGTCGTTGATGACTGGGAAGCCGCCGCAGTTGGCGCCAGCGGCCTGATCGGCCACGATCTTGTTCGAGAGGGAGATGGGTCTGTTGGTCAAGATTCCCCCGCCCGAGCCTGCGCTGTTGCCAGTGATCGTGGCGTTTTGGATGGTGAGGTTACCAGTGTCGTTGCCGATGCCTCCGCCCTCGTTCGTGGCGGTATTCCCGCTCACCGTGCTGTTCGTGATCGAAAGCGTGCCGAAGGTGTTCTCGATGCCACCGCCGAAGAGCACGCCGCCGTTGCCGCTGATCGTGCTGTTCGTGACCGACAGCGCCCCGTCGTTGTCGATACCGCCACCTGCCGGGAATCCGGTGTTTCCACTTACTGTGCTGTTGTTCAGGGAAAGCGTGCCGAAGTTCTCAATACCACCGCCGTCGTTGGTCGTGTGGTTGCCGCTGATCGTCGTGTTCTGGACGGTGAGTATTCCTCCGTTGACGATGCCGCCAAAGACACCGCCGCCGGTCAAGGTCACGCCGCTGATCGCTGCTGTGACGGTGCGGACGTTGAAAACGTCGAAGTTCCCGTTGGCGTCGATCATGAGCTTCGAGGAACCAGGGCCGATAATCGTCACGTTCGCCGTGATTAGCGAAAACGCCGAGACGAGCGTGATCGTCCCGTTAAGGGATGAGAGGTCGATTGTGCTGCCGCTCGGGCTGCCAGGAGCGCAGTCGCCGCCGCTTGTGTCTGTCCCTGCATTCGCGTTATTGATGGCCTCACGAAGGGAGCACTTACCGTCCGTCGCAGCCTCGTCGTTTGTTGTGTTCACCGTGATCGTTGCCGCCGCGTACGCGGGCTTAGCGCCGGTGGTTCCCATAATGAGGGCAACCGCTAGCGCTACGAACAAGCCGAGCGGCCAGGTGCCCCGCCGTCGGAACTGAACACAATGCAGCGCGCGTGATCTCGATCGAAGGTTCATCCCTTCCTCTTTCCCAGGAAGTCGACCTGACCTCGTGATCCTGGTGGCGACCGCTAACCGCGCTCTAACCAGCAGTGATCTCTGTGAGCCCGAAATCAACTCGGCGCCGCCGATAGCACCTTGGGTCGCTTCATCTCTCCCCACTCCTGTTCGCGACTCCGATTGCCGCTACATCGAGCGCTTGAGCGGGGGGCCGAGAGCCTGGCCTGCCTCAGACCTCGGCGGCTCCTCGCCTGCGTTCGCGGTGAAGTCTCCTCCTCTGGCGCTCAGGCGCCAACGGCGGCCCGAGTTTCACATCAAGCCTCTGACATGGAGCAAATCGTCAAGGGGTGAGGCTCGGTCGGTTGGTTTTGCTCTCGGCCGTGAGCAGCGGATGGTCCTGGGCAGCGACGGTGGATCAGACTGACATTCGCCGGTCGGGACGGCATGACTGGTAACCGTCGGGAGCTGCCTCGGTCTAGCGTCGCGGGTCACCGGTTGGTGCCGCATAGAGGCTTCGAGGGTTCTCCGTGTGGTCGGACGCATCCGCTGCTCGAGACCGAGCGCTTACGCGCTCCGGAGTGGTTGCTCGGTCGCGATCGCCCAGACGAAGCCGGCGAGCTCGCGGGCGCAGGCGACGACGATCTTCTGCTGCGGTTTGCCGCGGCCGGCCATCCGTTGCCAGCGGGCGTGGAGGCGCTGCTGGCAGCGCCAGGCGCGCTCGATCACGAGGGCGTCCTGGCCGCGTTGGCGGCGCGCGAGCTGATAGCCGACGCTCGGGCGGCGGCGGGCGTGCCAGGCCGACTCGACCAGCAGCCGACGTACGTGCGCGTTGCCGACCTTGGTGATCGAGCCTTGCCGCCGCTGCTCGCCCGAAGAGCGCTCTGAGGGGACGACGCCGACGAAGGCCATGAACTCCTCGGCCGTTTGGAAGCGGGCGAAGTCGCCGATCTCGCACACGAGAGCGAGCGCGGTCAGCGTCTCGATGCCGCGCACGCAGCGCAGCCGAGCGACGAGCGCGCGCCACGGCTCCTGCTCGGCCGTCTCGCGGATCGCCCGCTCCAGCGCCTCGATCCGCGCGTCGACTAAGTCGACCGTGTGCAGGTAGGCATCGAAGGTCTGCTGCTGGGCCGCGAACTCGAACCGCTGCTCGGACAGCCACTTGCGCCGCGCGACGCCCCAGGACAGGCGCGGCAGCCTCCGCCCGTGGCGCAGGCAGAACTTCGAGAGCCGATGCCGGTCACGCATCCGATCGAGGCGCGCGTCCTCGCGGGCGCGCACCAGATCGCGTGCCGCTTCCAACTCCGGTGCGGGCACATGGATCGGCTCGAGCAGCCCGCCGGCGAGCAGCCGCGCGAGCTTGCGCGCGTCACGGCTGTCGGTCTTGACGCGATCCCCCGGCCGCTGCGGCACCAGCCCCGGCGCCACCACCTGACAGTCGATCCCACGCTCGACCAAATGACGATGAAGACCGAACCCGGTCGGGCCAGCCTCGTAGCAGCAACGCACCACCGGCCAGCGACGCAGCGACCGCTCCACCGCCTCATGGTCATAGGGCAGCGTGCGCTCGTCGAGCAGCTCGTCGCCGCAGACCGCGGCCAAACGAACCGAGCTCGCGTGCACGTCGAGGCCGATCGTTACCCTCATAGACTCGTTCATGGTCGGCGACCTCCGTATGTGGCTCTACCGGGCACACCCCGGCAACCCACGACAGATGCGTAGGCGCCGACCACTCTCAACGACGCCGAAGCCCGTGGGCTACGGCTCCATCCTGTCTAGTTGGCTGACGTTCATTGAGGAGCCAGGCCGGGATTCGCGCGGGCCAAGTCCCGTCGGCCAGGCACCCCTCGGGCGGAAGGGGATCGAGGGGGCCTGGTTGGCCTGACTCCCGACTTAAATTGTGCCTGCAAAGGCGCCCGGCCCGGCGGCGAGAGTGCGACATTTCCTTAGCACCGGCCAGCTGAGCACACCGCAAGAAGCTCCGTCGACTCGACGTCTGGTTGGCGGCGAGATGGGGACGTCGGTCAGAGGGGCTTCTCTATCTCGCCATCTTCTTCGCGCTAGGCTGCGCCGCCGTGCGCGTCTCATTTCTCGTTCCCGCCTACAACGAAGCTACGACCATCGTCGAGCTACTCGACCGAGTCTCCCGCCTCGACCTCGAGGAGCAGATCGTGGTCGTGGATGACGGCTCGACGGACGGAACCGGCGATCTCGTCGAAGGCTGGCAGCGTGGGCGGGACAATGTCGTCCTCGTCCGCCAGGAGAACCGCGGCAAGGGTGCAGCCGTGCGCGCGGCGATCCCCCATGCCGACGGTGACATCTGCGTCATCCAGGACGCCGACCTCGAGTACGACCCTGCGGATGTTCCGGCGCTGATCGAGCCGATCCTGCGCGGAAGCGCGGACGTGGTCTTCGGGTCACGCCTTTCGGGCGGCAAGCCGCAGCGGGCGTACCTGTTCTGGCATCTCGTCGGGAACCGCTTTCTCTCCTTGCTGACGAACGTCCTCTTCAACACCACGCTCTCGGACATGGAGACCGGCTACAAGGCGTTCCGGACGGACGTCCTGCGCTCACTCGACCTGCGCCAGGACGACTTCGGCATCGAACCGGAGATCACGGCCAAGATCTGCAAACAGAAGCTGCGCGTGTACGAGCTGCCAATTGCCTACTACGGCCGCACCTACGCAGAGGGGAAGAAGATCACATGGAAGGACGGCTTCAAGGCGATCCGCGTCCTTCTGGGCGTCCGCCTGTTCGGCTGACATTCGTCGCAGCCGTCGTGCTCGTCGCAGCGCTCGCAGCATCGGTGCTGCTGAGCGCGAACGAGGTCCGACGTCATGTGGCGCAAGCCGTTACCCACGACTCGAGGCTCACGCCGGACGAACGGCGGCACGCGGCCGGCGATCGCCTTGGCCTCGACCCGGCACCGTTCGACGCGTTTCGGCTGGAGCTGCGGCCGCGGGAGCGTTACGCGGTCGACGTCCCGCCGGGCGCCAAAGGGTCGTTCATCACTCGGGGCGCCGTCGTCCGAGGGTATGCCGCGTTCTACTTTCTGCCCGCGATCCAGGTGGCCCGCACCGATCGTGTCTTTCGCTATCGCTTCCGATGAGGATGGCCGCCCTCCTCGCTGCGAATGCGCTGATGCTCGTGAGCGGGCTCGGCCTGCTGCCCTTGCTGGGCATTGCACGATCGTGGCGCCTCCTGCTCTTCCGCTGCGGCCTCGCCTACCTCTGCGGCATCGTTCTCGTCGGGATCGTCTCGGCACACCTCGCTCTCGTGCATGTGGAGTTCGGCTGGATCGGACTCGGTCTGCTCGCCGCTCTCTCGCTCGGGTTCTGCGCCTGGCGCCTGAGCGGCACCGAACGTCCGGTGTGGCGCAGGCCGGATTGGATCGATGCGGCGGGTCTAGCGGCTCTCGTCGCGCTCACGATCGACTTCGGCCGCGCCTTCCGGGTTGCGCCACTGAATCGCTACGACGCATGGGCGATCTGGGCACTGAAGGGTCATGCGCTCTACGCGTTCGGCTGGGCCGACCCGGTCATCTTTGCCGGCGCGTCCTATCGGTTCGCGAACCTCGACTACCCGTTGCTGCTGCCCTCGCTCGAGGCAGTCGACTTTCGGTCGATGGGCGCGTTCGACACGCGACTCCTACACGTGCAGTTCCTGCTCTTTCTCCTCGCGGCGGTGTGGGCTCTCTTCGCGCTGCTGCGTGACCGTGTTCCTTCGCTCGTCCTCTGGCTCTCGCTTCTCGCCCTTGCGCTGGCACCCGCGGTGTTCGACCAGTTGCTCGCCGCGTACGCGGACCTCCCACTCGCGCTGGTGTTCGGCGTCGGCGTCGGGGCAGCAGGCCGCTGGGTGCTCACGAACGAACGTTGGGCGCTCGCGCTCGCGACGTTCTGTTTCGCCGGCGCGCTGCTGACGAAGAACGAAGGTTCGCTTTTCGTCCTCGCGGTCTTTCTCGGCCTGGTCGCCGTTGCCCACACGCGCTGGCGGGTGCTCGCAGTCGCCGCCGCTGCAGACGTGCTGCTTCTGCTGCCCTGGCGGATCTACGTCCATAGCCATCACCTTCACGACATCAACTACAGCTTCGGCGACAGCTTCGACTACGAGCACGTGCGCGGAAGGTTGGGAGTCGGACCGATCGCCTTCAGGACGCTCGCAGGTCAGATGCTCGACCCGCAGCACTGGGGCCTGTTGGTCCCGATCTTCGTTCTCCTCTTCGTTGCCTCCCTGCTGACCGGGGCTCGAGCGCTGCCGTTCTTCGCGCTTGTGTGGACAGTGGTCGCCTGGCTGGGCCTGAGCTGGATCTACGTCATCTCCCGCTACGAGTACAGCTCTTACCTGGACTCGACCAAAGAACGGGTGGTCGCGTCCATCGTCGTCGGCAGCGCAGCGCTCGCGCCCCTGCTCGCAGCCGAATCGTGGGCGCGGCTCAGCGCTCGCGACCGAGGCCGAGCTCGAGTCGGCGCCGGATGAATTCCTGAACCTCTTGGAGGAATCTCGAGCAATCGGCCTCGAGTTCCTCAGAGACGAATTGTCCAGGCGGGTGTTGCTCGTCGCGTTTGGGATCGAGGTTCGTCTCACCGGGGTCCACACGCGGCAACCGTGCTCCTGACCGTCGTCGAATTGGCGTACCAGCGCACGATTCGATCCGAGGGCTAGGTCCACAACGAACCGTCGTGCGCCTCCGCCTCCGAGTGTAGGCGTTCGCCGCGCGCGCGGCACAGAGTTGCCCGCAAAGTGGGAAGGAATCAGGCGAAGGCGAGCTGCTGGTGGCTCGTGAGCCCGGAAAGGCCCACGCCGACGAGTCGGAGCGCTCCCGGGCGCTCGGCAAGCGCGCGGTCCAGGAGTGCGCACGCAAGCTCGCCGATCTTCGCCGCCTCGTTGATGCCGACGCGTAACGACGTGGAACGCGTGCGAATGGAGAAGTCCGGGTAGCGCAGCTTCGTCGAGACGGTGCGTGCCGTTCGTCCGGTCGTACGCAGATTCTCGGCGAGACGGTCGGCCATGCGCCGCAGTTCCGCATGCAGCTGCTCGCGATCGGCTACGTCTCGCTCGAAGGTGTTCTCCACGCTGATCGAGATGCGCTGCGTCTGCTCATCGAGCCCACGCGGATCGATTCCGCAGGCGCGGTCGCGCAGAACGCGGCCGACGCTGCCCGGCAGCAGGGTGCGAAGCTCCACGTCCCCGAGGACGGCCAGTGCACCGATGGTCGTGACTCCGGCGGCGACGAGACGCTCCTCCGCCTTCGGTCCGACGCCCGGCAGGCGGCGCACGTCGAACGGCGCGAGGAAGCTCGCCTCTTGGCCGGCCGGGACAACGGTCAGGCCGCCGGGCTTGCGATGGTCGCTTGCGATCTTGGCGACCACCTTCGAGGAGGAGACGCCGAGCGCGCACGTCAAGCTCGTCGCGGCGCGCACGGCCGTCTGGACTGCTTCGCCGATCTTGCGAGCGTGGAGAAATGTCGCCGCTACCTCGCCGACGTCGAGGTAGCCCTCGTCGAGCCCCGTCCTCTCGACGGTGGGAACGACGCCGCGCACCGTCTCCCACACGTGCTGCGAATACTCCCGATAGAGGGAGTGGCGCGGGCTCACGAAGACTGCCTGCGGGCAGCGCCTCAGAGCCTCTGCGCAGCTCATCGCCGAATGAATGCCGAACTTCCGCGCCACGTAGTTCGCCGTCGCGACGACACCGCGGCCGTGCGGGTCGCCGCCGACCACGAGCGGCTTCGTCTGGAGGCTGGGATCCTCGAGCTCCTCGACCGCGGCGAAGAAGGCGTCCAGATCGAGATGGGAGCCTAGACCCCGGACCTTCCGGCACTCGCCGCGATAGGCTCAAAGCGATGGCCGTCCTCACCTCGCAGGTCGAACGCGAGTCCGAAGAGTTCAGTCGCCGCCGCGCGCGCATGGAGGGCCTCGTCGCCGAGTTGCGCGAGCGCACCGCCCAGATCGCCCGCGGAGGCGGAGAGAAGGCGACCGAACGCCACCGCTCGCGGGGGAAGCTCACGGCCCGCGAGCGAATCGACCGGCTCGTGGATCCCGGCGCCGCGTTCCTCGAGCTGAACGCACTCGCCGCCTGGGACCTGTACAGCGGCGAGGCGCCCGCTGCCGGCATCGTCACGGGCATCGGGATCGTCGAGGGCCGCGAGTGTGTGATCGTTGCCAACGACGCGACCGTCAAGGGCGGCTCGTACTTCCCCCTCACTGTCAAGAAGCACCTGCGGGCCCAGGAAGTGGCGCAGCAGAACAACCTGCCGTGCCTCTACCTCGTCGACTCCGGGGGCGCCTTCCTACCCCTGCAGGACGAGGTCTTTCCCGACCGTGACCACTTCGGACGCATCTTCTTCAACCAGGCGCAGATGTCCGCGCAGGGCATACCGCAGATCGCCGTCGTGATGGGATCGTGCACCGCCGGCGGGGCGTACGTGCCCGCGATGTCGGACGAGACGATCATCGCGCCGAGGAGCTCGGCGGGGCCGACGTCCACACGCGACAGTCCGGTGTGGCCGACTACTACGCGCTCTCCGACGAGCATGCGCTCGCACTCGCCCGCCAGATCGTCCGCAACCTGCAGGGCCGCAAGCCCGACCTGCCCTGGTTGCCGGCAGAGCCCGAGCCGCCTGCAGCCGACCCAGCCGAGCTTTACGGACTGATCCCGGAGGACTTCCGGCATCAGACCGACGCGCGCGAGCTGATCGCCCGGATCGTCGACGGCTCGCGCTTCGACGAATTCAAGGCACTCTACGGCGAGACCCTCGTGACGGGCTTCGCGCACATCGAGGGCTACCCGGTCGCGATCCTTGCCAACAACGGCGTCCTCTTCGCGGAATCGTCGCAGAAGGGTGCGCACTTCATCGAGCTCGCAACGAAGCGGCGGATCCCGCTCGTCTTCCTGCAGAACATCACCGGCTTCATGGTCGGTCAGGAGTACGAAGCCGGCGGCATCGCCCGCGACGGCGCCAAGCTCGTCATGGCGGTCGCGAACGCGAAGGTGCCGAAGTTCACCGTCATCGTCGGCGGCTCGTTCGGTGCGGGGAACTATGCGATGTGCGGCCGGGCCTACGAGCCGCGGCAGCTGTGGATGTGGCCCAACGCGCGCATCTCCGTCATGGGCGGTGAGCAGGCCGCGACGGTCCTGTCGATGGTCGGAGACACAGATCCCGACGAGATCCGAGCGAAGTACGAGCGCGAAGGCAGCCCGTACTACTCGACGGCCAGATTGTGGGATGACGGCATCATCGACCCGCTCGACACGCGGCGCGTCCTCGCCCTCGGCCTCTCCTCCGCCCTGAACGCACCCATCCCCGAAACGACCTTCGGCGTCTTCCGGATGTGATGCGGCTGTTCAAGAGGAACTCGAAGCGCCGCCTCCGCGAGCTCGGGGAGTCGGAGGCGTACCACCACTCGTACGGCGAACCGCCTCGCGACGTGAAGCTCGTGAAGCTGCCGCCGCGCCGGCCCCGGTACAAGCAGGTGCTCGCCGACGGCGAACGCCTCCGGCAAGCATTCGCACAGCGCCTGGACAAGCGAACCAAGGAGGGATAGTGGCTACGTATGACGTCGTCGATGTCGGCGAGCTCGAGGCCGAAGGTCCGGGCGGCATGGTCAGGAAGGCTCGACGCGCGGTCGACGCGAGGGCGTTCGGCTTCAACTACTTCATCTTCCCGCCGAACCAGGAGGGACGCGGGCACGAGCACGGCGATTCGAACCTCGAAGAGGTCTACTTCGTCGTGAAGGGAAGCGGCACGATGCGCATCGACGGCGAAGACGTGGACCTCCAGCCCGGCCGCTTCGTTCGCGTCGACCCGGCAGCTACACGGTTGCCCAGCTCGGGCGCCGATCGTCTCGAGTTCATCGCGATCGGCGCTCCTCTCGACCGTCAGTACGAACCACCCTCGTGGGGCTAGGAGGCGCAATGCACATCATCGAACTGTCCGAGCAAGAGCTGACGCTCCTGCACTCCGCACTGCACGCGTACCTCGACGACTTCGGCCACAAGGAAGCCGACATCCTCCGCGAGCTCAAAGCGCTGATCGCGAAGCTGCCGCAGCCGGCGTGATCCTGCGCCTCGTCCTCTGGAATCTCGCCGACTCGAAGACGACGATCCAGGAGCTTCGTCGTTACCTCCGCGACGAGTCTGCCGATGCCTTCGCCGATGTGCCGGGCTTGCGCTTCAAGGCGTGGATCTCGGATGAGGTGACCGAGCGTTGGGGCGCGGTGTATCTGTGGGAATCCGCCGAGGCCGCCGGGCAGGAGCTGCCGAGCGGTGCGCGTGACCTGATCGGCAAGGATCCCGACGTCGGCGAGACGTTCGACGTCGAAGCCACGATCGAGGGCCGCTACGTCAACGAGCAGCTCTCACGGCTGGGGTTGGCGTTCGAGTAGCAGGCTCGACGCGCCTACAGGACAACCGTCTCCGGAAACGCCGTCTCGCTACTGAAGCGTTCGAGGCGGTACGGCGAGAGGTCGAGGGACGACTCGCCGTGCAACAGCTCCTCCGCGACCGCGCGACCCACCGCCGGCGACTGCATGAAGCCGTGCCCCGAAAATCCGCACGCGGCGTAGAGCCCGTCCCCGACTGGGCCGATGATCGGATGTGCGTCGGGAGTCATGTCGTACAGACCGGCCCATGCGCGCGCGATGCTCGTCCCTTCGGTCGGCGGGTAGCGATGTGCGAGCCGATCGATCCTGTCGGCGAACACCGTTTCGTCCACGGTCTCCTCGAAGCCCCAGCGCGGCTCGGCGTCGGCCATCGCGATCCGCAGGCAGTCGTCGCGCCGCCGGAAGTGAAAGCCCGACTCGGCTTCGATCACCATCGGCAGATCGTCCGGCAGTCCTTCGAGCGGCTCGGTCTCGAGCAGCTGGCGTGCCAGCGGCCGGATCGGCAGGTCGACGCCGAACTCGCCGGAGTAGGCACCTGCCGCGACGACCAGCACGTCTCGCTCGAGCTCCCGTGCATCGGTCCGCTCGTGGACGTCGACCCCGAGCGCGGCCGCGCGGCGAACGACCTCACGCGTGAGCGCCGGCGGATCGGCGACGCCGTCGGTCGCGCAGAAGACGGCCCCGAGCACGTCGTCCGCCGCCAGTCCAGGCACGCGGCGCGGATCGACCTGCTCGACCGGCACACCGAGCCCGGTCTGGAGCTCGCGTCGCTCTTCCAGCTCGGCCAGCCCCGCCGCCGTCGTGGCGAGAAAGAGATAGCCGACCTGCTGAAACCACCGGACGCCGAGCGCCTCGAAGAAGGAGATCGACTCCTGGACGAGGCGAACCTCGGCTGCCGACGAGAACTGCTGCCGCACGCCCCCCATTGCCTTGCCCGTCGAGCCGGACGCAATTTCCGCGCGGTCCGCGAGCACCACGTCGCGCGCCCCGAGGAGCGCGAGATGGTAAGCGATGAAGGCGCCTACGGAACCGGCACCGGCGACGACGATTCGAGCCATTGCTCTAGCTCCCTCCGCTCGTCGGCGGTCAGCAGACGCAGCGGCCGCCGCACGTCGGAACCGATCGGAACGCCGCGTCTCGCCAGCACCACCTTCGCGGCCGCCTGGAACGGGAATCGCTCGAGAGCGGCGCGCACGGGGGCGAGGTCGAAGCTGCCCGGATCTCGCACAGCCGCCGCGACGAGCTCCGGAAACGCCGAGGCGAGCGCCGACACTGCCCCGATCGCGCCGGCCGCAAGTCCTTGCGGCAGCAGCGCCTCAGGCCCGACGAAGACATCCAAGCCTTCGATCAGATAGGGCGCAAAGCGCCCCCAGGGTGTGTCCGACACCTTGAGCCCCCGAAAGTTCGGCGCCGCTTCGCGCAGTCGCGCGATGACCGGCACGGGGACGGGATAGCCACTCCGTGCGGCGAACTCGTAGACGTAGAAAGGCGTCGGCGCGCAGGCGCGCGCTGCCGCCTCGAAGTGCGAGAGCAGCTCCGCCTCGTCGAGCATGAAATACGGCGGCGCCATCACCGCGATGCCGTCGGCCCCGATGTCTGCCGCGTGAGCAGCGAGCTGAACGGTGTCCCACGTCGACTCAGCGCCGCAGTGAACCGCCACGAGCAGCCGCCCGCGCGCGGCCTCCGCGAACAGCTGCGCTGCACGTAGGCGCTGCTCGAGCGGAAGGAGAAAACCCTCTCCGGTCGTGCCGAGGGCGAGCAGGCCGTCCACCCCACCCGCCGCCAGGAAATCGACGTAGGGCTCGATCGCGTCCTCGTCGAGGGCCTCGCCGCCATCTCTGAGCGGCGTCAGCGCCGCCGCCAGTGCTCCTCGCAGCATGGACCAACTCTAAGCTGAACCCGTGGCAGGGCTGAAGATCGAACGGGCGGGGAACGTCCTGCGGGTCACACTTGCGCGCCCCGAGCGGCGCAACGCCTTCGATGCCGCGCTGATCGCCGAGCTGACGGAGGCGTTCACGGACACCGGTGATGCCCGCGTCGTCGTTCTCGCGGGTGAGGGCAAGAGCTTCTCCGCGGGCGCGGACGTGGAGTGGCAGCGAGCGGCGGTGGATCTCTCGTTCGCAGAGAACGTCGAAGACGCGCTCCGGCTTTACCGGATGTGCGAGACGATCGACCTCTGCCCCGCACCTGTGGTCGTCCGCGTGCACGGGTACGCGCTCGGTGGCGGCTCGGGCCTCGTCGCGTGCGCAGACGTTGCGATCGCGGCACCCGATGCGGTGTTCGGCTTCTCGGAAGTCAAGCTCGGAATCATTCCGGCCGTAATCTCGCCGTTCGTGCTGCCAAAGATCGGCGCACATGCGCGACGCTACTTCCTCACCGGCGAGCGCTTCGACGCCGCGACGGCTCTCCGGATCGGGCTCGTCGAGGAGGTCGCGGCCGATCTCGATGCCGCTGTCGACCAAGTCGTCGTCGAGCTCTTGACGGCCGGCCCCGAGGCGGTGCGCGAGGCGAAGCGCCTGGTTCGCGAGCGGCCGGAGGGCGAGGAGACGGCACAGATCGCGGCGCGCCTCCGTGCGGGCCAGGAAGGACAGGAGGGATTGCGCGCCTTCCTCGAACGGCGCGAGCCGAACTGGCTCTAGCGCCCGCAGACACAGGCGGAAGTTAGCCTCGGCCTGTGCGCAGGCTGCTGCTACTGACCGGGGCGATCGTCCTCGTCGACACGATGTTCTTCGCGGCGCTCACGCCGCTGCTCCCGCACTACGTCGACGAGTTCCACCTCGGCAAGGCCGGCGCCGGTGTGTTGCAGGCGATGTATCCGGCGGGCGCCCTGGTGGCGGGCATTCCCGGCGGGATGGCCGCGGCGCGGCTCGGCGTGAAGCCCACCGTGCTGATCGGGCTCTCGCTGCTCGCATTGACGACGGTTGCCTTCGGGCTGGCGGATTCCGTGTGGACGCTGGACCTAGCGCGCTTCCTGCAGGGAATCTCGAGCGCGTTCTCCTGGACCGGCGCACTTAGCTGGCTCGTCGCGGCCGCGCCGGCCGGCCGGCGCGGCCAGTTGATCGGGTCCGCATTCGGCGCCGCGATTGCGGGAGCTCTCTTCGGGCCTGTGCTCGGCGCGGTCGCCTCGTTCACCGGGACCGGCCCGGCGTTCGGCGCGGTTGCCGGGCTCGCGCTCGTCCTGGCCGGCGCCGCCGCGGCCACGCCCGCCCCGGCTCCTGAACGCCCGCAGCCGCTCCGGATGCTGTTTGACGCGATCCGGCGCAACCGGACGATCCAGACGGGCGTCTGGCTCTGCCTCCTTCCCGCACTCGGTTTCGGGACGCTGTCCGTCCTCGCCCCCTTGCGCCTCTCCGACCTCGGCTGGGGCGCGGCCGCAGTCGGCGCGACCTACCTCGTCTCGGCCGCGTTCGAAGCCGCCTGGTCGCCGGTGCTGGGACGGATCTCCGACCGTCGCGGTCGCATACCGCCGCTTCTCGGTGCGCTGGCCGCCTCGGCCCTGGTTGCCCTGCTGCTGCCCTGGCCCCGCAACGCCTTCTTGCTGGCGTTTCTCGTGGTCTGCGCCGGCTTCGCCTTCGGAAGCTTCTGGACACCGGCGATGTCGTTGGTCACGGACGCGGCCGAGCAGAGTGGGCTCGAGTACGGCTACGCGTTCGCGCTGGTCAACCTGGCGTGGGCGCCGGGTCAGGCCGGCGGTTCGGCGATCGGCGGCGCGGTCGCATCCGCCACCACCGACGCGGTCTCATACCTCGGCCTGGCGGTCCTCTGCCTGGTGACGCTCGCCGCACTGATGCGCTACAAGGAAGCCGTCGTGCCGCTGACCGCCGAGCGGTAGAGCGCGTCGACGGCGCGCACCTGATCAACGGCGTCGTCGCGCCCCAGGAGAGGGTCGGACGCACCCCGAATGGCGTCGCTGAGGTTCTCGAGCTCGAGCCGATACGAGTCGGCGCGCTCGACCTCGATCCGCTCCACCCCCGCGTCGCGGCGAAGCTCGATCACCGGCTCGAAACAATGCCACGGATCGTCGAGGAAGAGGGACCCCTCGCTCCCGATCGCCTCGAGGTCGTCACGCTCGGGAAGAGCCGTCCCGCAGTCGAACTGGGCGACGACGTCGTCCGGGAAGCGCATCGTGCCTGTAAAGACCCAGTCGGTGCCGCTCGGGCCGACGAACTGCTGCCCGTACACCTGCTCGGGCTCACCGGCGAGCAAACGCGATCCGCTGACGCAGTAGCAACCGACATCCATCAGACTGCCGCCCTCCACCTCCGTCCGCAATCGGATGTTCTCCGCGTCGTACAGCGAATAGCTGAAGCAGGACCGGACGAGCCGCAAGTCGCCGATCGCGCCCTCCTCCACTAGCTGACGGAGCCGTCTGGTCTGGGGGTTGTGGCGGTACATGAACGCCTCCATCAGAATTCGCTGCGCCTTCTCTGCCGCATCGAACGCCGCCTCGACGTCGCCGACATGCCGGCTCATCGGCTTCTCGCAGAGCACGTGCTTTCCCGCTTGGACTGCGCGGATCGACCACTCGCAGTGCAGCGTGTTCGGCAGCGAGATGTAGACGGCCTCGACCTCGGCGTCCTCGAGCAGCGACTCGTACGAGCCGTACGCGCGGTCGATCTCCCACTCACGCGCGTACTCCTCCGCCCGCCGTAGGTCGCGGCTCGCCACCGCTATGAGCTCGACCTTCTCCGAAGCGTGTGCGCCGGGAATGACCTTCCGGTTGATGTTGGCGGTCGAGAGGATCCCCCACTTGACTGCGTCGAGCGTCGTCATACGTCCTCCAAGGGTCGAAGGGCCGGATAGAGCAGTCGGAAGCGACGGTAACCGCGCTCATACGCGTCACCCCACTGAGGGTCCGGCTCGACCGCGTCGAGCAGACGGACACAAGTCGCGACGGCCTCGTGGACATCGCGGAAGACTCCGGCGGCCACGCCGCCAAGGAGCGCCGCTCCAAAAGCGGAGCCCTCGTCGGTCGCCGTACGCTGGATGGGCAGGCCGAGGACCGAGGCGATGATGCGAAGCCAGAGCTCGCTGCGAGCTCCGCCGCCGGAGACGTGGCCGCCATGCGGTTCGACTCCCAGCTCGCGCAGCAGCTCGAGCGAGTCGCGCAGCCCGTAGGCGACACCCTCCAGAACGGCGCGGACGAGCGCCCCGCGGTCGTGGCCGAGCGTGAGCCCGGCGAAAGCGGCCCGGGCGTGCGGGTCCGCGTGAGGCGTTCGCTCACCGGTGAGGTACGGGAGGAAGGTCAGCCCCTCGGTGCCGGGTGGCCATTCCTGAGCCGCGGCGGTCAGCTCGTCATACCCGCTCCCGGTCCCGAGAGCACCGCGCAACCAGCGCAGCGAGCCGGCCGCGGACAGCATCACTCCCATCGCGTGCCAGCCACCGGGAACGGCGTGGCAGAACGCATGCACACGCGCCTGCGGATCCGCGGCGAAGGCGGGCAGTGCCGCAAACACGGTGCCTGACGTACCGAGCACGACCGAGACCGGTCCCGGCCGGTCGACGCCGACGCCGAGCGCCGCTGCCGCCTGATCGCCGGCACCGGCGGCGACCGGAATGCCCGCAGCGGTCTCGCCTGAGACCTCCGGCGACTCCAGCGCGCACGGCAGCCAGGCCGGGTCGAGCTCGAGTGCCTCGAGCATCTCCTGGCTCCAGCGCCGACCCGCGACGTCGAACAGGAGGGTGCCCGACGCGTCTGCGACGTCGATCGCGTGCTCGCCCGTAAGACGCAGGCGGACGTAGTCCTTCGGCAGCAACACGTGCGCGATCCGCGCGTACGTGGTCGGCTCGTGCCGGCGCAGCCAGAGCAGCTTCGGCGCCGTGAAGCCCGTGAGCGCACGGTTCCCGGTCAGCTGGATCAGCCGCGTGAGCCCGACCCGCTCTTCGATCTCGACGCACTCCGCTTCCGTCCGCTGGTCGTTCCACAGGATCGCCGGCCGAAGGACCCGATCTCGGTCGTCCAGGACGACGAGACCGTGCATCTGACCGGAGAGGCCGATCGCCGTCGGTTGGCCCCCGAGCGCGGCCAGCGCCCGCTCGGCTGCCCGCCACCAGTCCTCGGGATCCTGCTCGGCCCAGCCGGGGTGCGGTGTCGAGAGGTCGTAGCTCTCCTCGGCCCGGGCGAGCACGTCACCTTCCGGCGAAAGGGCGAGCGCCTTGACACCCGTCGTGCCGACGTCGAGACCGACGAGCTGCGTCACCCGCCGAGTGCCGCATAGACGAGCTCGTACGCGGCCACAGCGTCCTTCTGCCTCTGCGCCGACCGCAGCGCGGCGTCGTCGATCCGCGACGCGGCGGAGTCGATGAAGCGCCACTGGAGCACGCTGCGCCGTGCGGCCGCCACTGCATCCTCCGTATAGGGGTACAGGTCGAAGCCGAGCCGTTCGCCGTTCTCGCCGTAACCTGCGCGGCGCAGCTCGACGGCGAGCTCGAGCGTCTCCATGAATGCCAGCGCTCCGACCATGTTGTCGTCGTCGAAGGTTCCCCAGCCCGAATTCGCGTGCTGATGGCCGAGCACTCCCTCGGCCGCCAGCAGGGCCGCGTACTCCCCAAGGCTCTCGCCGTTCATCAGCAGGTGCTGCCAGTCCATGTTGACCTTGACGTTGTCGAGGCCCTGGGCCCGGAGCTTGTGGATCACGTGCAGCGTCATGCCGATGTTGCGCATGAGGATCTTCATCGCAGGCTCCGAGTTCTTGTGCTCGAGGAGAAGCTGGACCCCACGCTCCCGGCAGCGCTCGGCCGCCTGACCGATTCCCTCGACGAACCAGGCCCAGCTCTCGCGGTAGGGCGTCTGAAACGGGTAGTTATAGCCCTCGATCCCGGGCCAGATGATGAAGTGGGCGCCCAGCTCGCCGGCGAAGTCGACCGCCGCGAGGGTCCGGCGGAGTGCCTCCGCCCGCGTCGCTTCGTCGGGCGACACGAGTCCACCACGGCCGAAGCGCGGGTCGAGATGTAGGCCGCTCGCGAGGCAGTAGACGTCGTGTCCGTCCAGTGCGTCGCGAACCTGATCCAGGTTGTCCTCCGACAGCTCCTGCGGGTAGTGGAACTCGTAGCCGTCGATCAGGTCCCCGAGACCCTCGACGGCGCGTCGGACGCGCTCGACGGTCGTCTCGTTCGCGAGCTCGGGCTTGTAGCCGGCCGGGACGAACCTCGTAACCATCGAACCGAACGCCCAGATTCCGAGCGAGGTCTTCATGTCGCGCCCTCCTGAGACATTTGAGGCTCCACTGTTTGGTGCGCAGCCTAGTATCACGGGCGTGTGCGGCAGACGAGTCGTGAACGAGGACCAGTCGGCGACGAGCGGAAGTCCCGACACGCCGTGACCAGGGCCGAGGCGCGCGAGCGGGCGGCGGCGATGCTCTCGGAGGCCGGCATCGTGCTGACGGCGCACGAGCGTGAGCAGATCGAGATCGCGGACTTCGGTCTGGACCGGCTCGACGAAATCGGACTGCAGATCGTCCTCTATGTGAACACCGAGCGCGTGTGCGCGAAGGAGCTGGTGCTGTTCCCGCACCAGCGTTGCCCCGAGCACCGGCACCCGCCGGTCGATGACCAGCCGGGCAAGGAGGAGACGTTCCGCGTCCGCCGCGGTGCCGTGCACCTGCACGTCGAGGGTGCAGGCGACATCGTGCTAGTGCCGGGCGAGCAATACACGATCCCGCCGAACACGCTGCACTCGTTCGAGGCGGGCGACGACGGCGCGATCGTCTCCGAGTTCTCGACGACGAGCCGCGACGCCTTCGACGTCTTCACGGACCCCGGGATCGTTCGTTAGCCACGTGCAGTACAGTCGGCGAAGTGGCTGAGACGCCGGTCGACGCCCTCCGCCGACGGGCCCGCACCGGGTTGCTCGAGAGCGCCGAGCGTGCGCCTGCGCGCGCGCACTTCCGGGCGATGGGAGTCGACCCGGCGCGGCTCGGCGGACCGATCATCGGCGTCGCGTCGACATGGACGGGAACGATGCCCTGCAATCTCAACCAGCGCGAGCTCGCCGACCGCGTCGGCGAGGGCGTAACCGCGGCGGGCGGCCTGGCGCTTGGCTTCAACACGATCGCCGTGTCCGACAACCAGTCGCAGGGAACCCCAGGCATGCGGGCGTCGCTGATCTCGCGCGAAGTGATCGCCGACTCGATCGAGCTGATGGTTCACGCACACGATTTCGACGGGCTCGTGTGTGTTGTCGGTTGCGACAAGACGGTGCCTGCCGCGCTGATGGCGCTCGCCCGCGTGGACAAGCCCGCGGTGCTCGTCTACAACGGTCCGATGCGCGCCGGCCGCTGGCGCGAACGCGAAGTGACGATCCAGGACGTGTGGGAGGCGGTGGGAGCCGAGGAACGCGGGCTCATGCCGCGCGAGGATCTCGACGAGCTCGAGCGCTTCGCCTGCCCAGGCGCGGGCACGTGTGCGGGACACTTCACCGCGAACACGATGGCCGTCGCGATCGACTGTCTGGGAATCGCGTGCATCGGGGATGCGCTCGTGCCGGCGGACGAGCATGAGCTGAAGGGCGAGGCCGCTGCCCGCGCCGGCGCGCTCGCCGTGCGCCTCGTCGAACAAGCCGTGACGGCACGCCGTTTCCTCGACCGGCGCGCGCTCCTGAACGCCATGGCTGGAATCGCCGCGACCGGCGGCTCGACGAACGGCGTGCTTCACCTGCTCGCGATTGCCCACGAAGCGGGAGTGCCGTTGACTCTCGAGGAGTTGACAGGCGTTTCGAGCCGCACGCCAGTGATCGCGAGCCTCGCGCCCTCGGGTCGGTGGATGGCGGAGGACTTCCACCGCGCGGGCGGCTCGCGCACCGTGATCCGCGAGCTCGTGCGAGGCCGGCACATGGACGGTGAGGCACCGACCGTCGACGGGAGGACGCTCGCAGACGCGACAGCGGACGCGCCGCCGCCGGACGGCGAGGTCGTCTACACGCTCGAGGAGCCGTTCAAGCCGAGCGGCGCATTGCATGCGCTGCGCGGCAACCTCGCGCCCGAAGGCAGTCTCGTCAAGGCATCCGGGACGACGCGCCGCTCGCATCGCGGCCCAGCGCGGGTGTTCGACAGCGAGGAGGCCTGCAGCGACGGCGTGCGCGCGGGCCTCGTCGCGACGGGCGACGTGCTCGTCGTGCGGTACGAGGGTCCCGCGGGCGGGCCGGGTATGCGCGAGCTGCTGAGCGTCACGGCATCCGTGATCGGAGCGGGCATCGGCGAGTCCGTCGCACTCGTCACCGACGGCCGCTTTTCCGGCGCGACCCGCGGGCTGATGGTCGGGCACGTCGCGCCCGAGGCCGCGCGCGGCGGACCGCTTGCCGTTGTGCAGGACGGTGACGTGATCGCAATCGACGTGGACGAGGGCACGCTGGTCGTGGAGCTCGACGAGCGCGAGCTGGCAGAACGCCTCGCCGGCTGGCAGCCTCCTCCCCCGCGCTATGACGCCGGTGTCTTCGCGCGCTACCGAGCGCTCGTGTCTTCCGCGTCTGACGGCGCTGTTCTCGTCGCGCCCACGTGAAAGACGTGTGCGGGTGGCCCGCTCACTCCCGGCTGAGTGACGTAGACGTTTCCGTTCGGCGCCGCCGCCGTCACGAAGAGAGAGCGCCCATCGGCGCCGCCGAAGCAGCACGAGGTGACGTTCTCCGCCGGCACTTCGAGCACAGCGTCGAGGCGGCCACGTTCGTCGTAGCAGTGGACGCAGCTCCCGCTGCCGTCGTAGCGGTAGAGCGCGCCCGCGCCCGGCGTGAGGTCGAGCGCCATCGTCCCGATCCAGAAGCGGCCGGCGGCGTCGCAGGCGCCGTCGTTGGAACGCAGAGCGGGTCCGTGCGGCAGCGTCACGAGGGTGCGCACCGACTCGTCGGCAAGACCGACCAGCGCAAGGCGATCGGCGAGCGCGACGAGCCCCGAGCCGCCGGTCGTGGGCGCCGCCGCGCCCACCATCGCATCGAGGCGAATCGCCCGGTCCTTCCCGCTCTCGAGAACGTGCAGTTCGCACCCTTCGATGTCCACCCACAGCAGGCGCCGTGTCGCCGCGTCCCAACGTGGCCCTTCCGCGAGCTTCGCGTTGGCGCGTACGGCGATCTCCACGGCCGGAGAATTTCATGATCGCGCTCGTCACGGAACCGGGACAGACGCACACGACCCACATCGAAGAGGTTCCGGCCGTGGAGGCACGCGAGGGCGAAGTGCTCGTCCGCACGCTCGAGGTGGGCGTGTGCGGGACCGACCGCGAGATCTCGGAAGGCCTGTTCGGCATCGCACCGAAGGGCGAGTCGATGCTCGTACTCGGCCACGAGGCGCTGGCCGTCGTCGAGCGAGATGGCTACGGCTTCACGCGTGGCCAGCTCGTCACCGCGACCGTCCGCCGCTCGTGCGGCCATTGCATCGCCTGCGCGGAGGGGTCGCCGGACTCGTGTCTCACCGGGGACTACAGCGAACGCGGGATCACACGCCTGCACGGCTACGCCCGTGAGCTCGTCGCGGAGGATCCTGAGCAACTGGTCGCGATTCCGCAAGCGCTCGGCCGCCTCGGCGTGCTCGCGGAGCCGGCCTCGATCTGCGAGCGCGCGCTCCGACATGCTCGGACGATCGGCGGCCGACAGCCGTGGCAGCTCGAGCGCGCACTGGTCCTCGGCGCAGGCGCGATCGGCCTGCTGACGACGTACCTCCTGCGCCTCGCGGATGTGGAAGTGTGGACGGCGTCGCTCCAGCCTCAGAACGAGCTCGTCGAACAGTCCGGCGCGCGCTACGTCTCGACGCACGACAACGAGCTGTCGGAGCTCGGGAAGTTCGACCTCGTGATCGAAGCGGCCGGCAACGCGCAGGT
>WNFC01002012.1_pt1 | contig 21754 bp, 17 predicted proteins | sample 5400541 | NCBI WGS metagenome assembly WNFC01 (sample SAMN13153342, study PRJNA577476) | soil metagenome | isolation source: 120 cm saprolite under Douglas fir tree site 2 hole 2 replicate 1 | place: USA:California | collected 2015-04-18
GGCGCGCACGCAACGGCGGCAGTTTCCTGTGCGCGTCCGGTATTGGACGAGACCACATGTCTTGCAGCGGATGACTTCCCGATCCATCTCTAACGAACTCATCTCTTTTTCTAATTGAGCAGACACCGGCACTCCTCGCTGACTGTTTTTCCGGCGTGCGGATAGGGGGAGGAACGCTGGAACGTTCGTTTCGGAAGGCAGTTGCTGGCGCACACGGAGTATCGTGTGAGCGCCAAACTCTGTCAAGAGTATTTTTGAACTATTTTTTACCTTCGTCGTACGCGTTTCGCCATTCTACGCCGCGTTTTCGCCTGTCCGTCCGGGCAGCCGCGCCTCCTTTGCCTTGCTTCTCCACTAAGCCTTGTGTCTCCTCTTTCTATCTACCACACCGCTTGTGGTCGGCGCTCCCTCATAAGCCTTCCACCGCTCCGACCTTGCCCAGGCGTCCTCGCGAAATAGCCCAAAGGACTGAGCCCGAGGATTCCGCTCGATTTTTCGTCATGAGGGTTTCTTGGTTGGGTCAGGCTCGGGCGGATTAACGACGTAGGTGATTCCAGCCGCCCTCTCTGCCGCGATGACGGGCAGTGTGCGCAGAAGCAAGCCGCAGATGTAGGCGAGGACATTGGCGCGACGAGAAGAGATGCGGTTCTTGCCAACAAGCCAGTGAAGGCTGCGCAATGAGAGGTTGATGCCCTTCGCGGTTTGGAAGTCTTGGGAATCGCGGAAGAGGATGTCGGCGACGTCGGCGCGTTCGTTTTGCTTGAGGTCGGCATGATGATTGGCACAGAGACCAGACTGCGGGTCGAAAATGGCGAGACGGCATTGGCGGCCCGAGGCAGTGCGATACGTACAACGAGTGGAGAGTACGGCTGGGTCAACAGTTTGAAGTTTCATTTGGTCCTCGATTTGAGAGATGCGGATTCTAAAGGATTTAGGATCCGGGAGAAGCGATTGCTGGAAATACGACCACCCTTTATTTTTGTGAAAGAGTGCGGAAGGGTATGAAAAGAAAAGAGTTGAGTTTTGAGTGTATGCAAAAAGACGCAAAAGAGTGCGTAGATAACAGGAAGTAAAGGAGATAGATGAGGTAAAGGAAGTAAAGGAGTGAGGAGCGGGAGGCCGGGCGGGCGGTACCCTTCGCGCCGTTAGCTCAGGGTAAAGTGTCGTCGATCAATCACGACCCATGCTAGCGCTGAATACTTATATTGTCAACTACTATTATAGTATAAATAAAGTGCTTGTATTGAGCAAGTTGCGAGAGCGTTCGAATGGGCGCGTAAGAGAAAGAGAACAAAGGGGTAGAGCACACTGGTGGCGGGTGAACTGCTGAAGGGCTAGGGTATCGTCAGGCCGACGGCAGTGGCGAGGCCGGCTTGTTTTTGGTCAAACGTGTAGAAGGCAGCGGCCTTAAGAACGAGTGCGCCGGCGACGTGCAGCACGTCGAGCGTGCGGGTGCCCAAAAGAGGAGTGTGCGTTCGTGCAATCTGCTCTGCTTGCTGGTAAGCAGCGGCGGGAAGAGGGACGATCTGCACCACGCCCTGCTCGATGTCTTGGCGAAAGAGACCATAGACTTTCCTCGCTTGGGCGGGCCGCAGTTCCTTTCGGAAAAGTCGCAGTCCGACGGCGTTGAGGATTTCGATTTTCCCCACATCGGTAAGGAGCAGAGGCAGGACCGCACGCCTCATCTTGGCAGAGGCCGCGGCGGAATTCACATCGAGAACGTAGAGCGAGAACAAGAAGCTGGCGTCGACGCAGGAAGTCAAAAGCGCTCCTCACGATCCAGAGCGATGATTTCGGCGCCGGAAACTTTCATGCGCTTTTTACCGAAGATTTTTTTCAGACGTGCCAGGAAATCGGGGCGGCGGACCCGCGTAGCAGGCTTCGGCGGGAGGAGGCGGGCGATGATGCGTTTACGCTTGGTGATCTGGATTTCTTCGCCATCGCGGAGAAGGTCTTCCACGGCGGAGAAACGATAACGCAGATCGCGGACGCTGGCTTTCTTCATGTGATGCATTTTAGCATCACAAAGTGAAGATTGCAAGAAAGTCCCCACCTTTCGCGTCGTGAAGCGATGTGGCACTCTGGCAGCGCCGGCTCCCTGAGAGCGGGCGAAGTGCTGGAAGGAGGAGGGAGGGCGCGAGCGCGAGGTGATTTTTCAAACTGTGAAGATTTCAATCACACGCCGCCTGCCATGCAATGATGTGCCGGTGAAAGAAGAGTCTCAGACCAGCGTGTCCGGCTTGACGATTCTGTCTTTCTGCGGCGATTTTGATATTTCTCCAGAGAAGTCTTCGTTGGTCAGAAAGATCACATCCGGAATGGCCAAATACATGAGCATTTGCCAATCGACGTACAGACCGCGGTCGTTCTTTCGAGGGTTCGCACCTTGGGCCACTCTACGAACTGAAGTTTCGACGTACTCAATTGCCGCAGAAAACCGATGGCGGACAAGGATCGGGATCGGGCGGCAGCCGGGAGCACCAAAGGTGCTCGCCAACCGTCCAGGGATGTCGAGGTCTTTGCCTTGCTTCGCTAAATCCTCAAGAGCCCTCAATTGGGTCTCGATTTGGTCTTCGTGTATCTGACCCAATGATTCGATCTCTCTCCAAACACTGCCATCTGCCTTGCACCGCTGTACAAACTCATCGAAACTCGCGGAGTTCACGACCATCTCGATTAGCTGTGCATAGTGCTGTGGAAAAACTCCTGAGTTCGCCGGCAAAGTGGTCCGAAGAACTTTGGCCATGAAGGGCCGGGTTAGGTCGAGGATTTCGCATTCCTTGTGTTTCATCCAAGAAAACATTTTTTGGTCTTCCGAGAATCTTTCGCTGCCGCTGCGTACTAGTCCTCGCACCAGTTCGATTAAGGCGGGCGGGCCTATCAGGAATTTGTCTCCGCCAGCCAGGGCCCTCTCGAACTTGGGAGTGAGAAGTTCATCTTTACCGATGTATTTCCAAACATTTGTATCTGGCAGGAACGTTCTCATGGCTGGCACCGCTCAAGATTTATATCGAATAGTACACCTCGCTCTCCAACGAGACACCATTCACGGTTGCTCGGTCAAACTGGACTCGGAAATTCTTACCCTCTTGAGGAAGCCAATCGTATTTAAGCAGATCGCTCATTGCGAAATGTAGTCCCTCTGTGCGGCGAAGTGCCTTAGAAAAAGGTTCAAATTCGACGATGGCAAGCTCCTTCGTGGGCTCAACCCATATCCAGTGGTCCCTCGCCACGAGCAAATAATAAATATTAGCATAGTCAGTTATTGCTCTCGGAAGCCTACCCAAGGAATGTAAATAGTTTGGGTGCTTAGTCAGAAAATCTCGAATCTCCTTCAGCTGTCCGACTCCCTTGAGCACGTCGGCGTCTCTGGACAGCCGTTCAACGGGTCGCACCGTCTTCCGAATCCACTTCAATTCGGAAATCACAATGGTAGAAGACGCCTCGTCTGTCAGGAGAAGGTCGATGTCAGGCGCGGGATGAGGCAATGCTATGGGCCCTTGTAAGAGATACGGGGAGCCGAGCTTTTCTAAATCTGCCCGAAATTCGGGCTCTTTTTTCAGCGAGGTCACGTCGAAGTCGCTGGGTCGCAGTAATGAGCAAACTCGTAGGATATTTTCGTCGGGACGACTGTGAAGAGGAAATTGCGGAGCAATTGCTAAGTTCATCGTTGAAGCATCCAAAGGTATAATCGGGTGAACGTGAAGATCGACAGAGGTTGAAAAGTCAAAGGTGAGGTCACGAACCATCGCCTCGCACTTCTCCGCGCTAACCCCACTAAGTCTTGATAGCGTCAATGCCCAAGTATGACCTGAGCGGATGATGAGCGAAGAATCTATTGGGTATCCGCCGTGGCGAACTCCCCACAGAAAACAGAGATATTCATGTGCCGCGCAAATTGACAAAAGCGCTGAATAAAACTGTTTAAACTCCCCAAGGGTAAATGTTCCAAGAGACAAGGATTCAGCCCGACGAACAATGCCGGACACTCGATCCTTATACTGGGGAAGCAATGCAAGCCATAGGTCCCAGGGGTCGTCGTACTCAAATCTTAGGACGCCTGTCTTTTGGCAATTCTGTAAGACCTGACCGAATAGCGTCTCAATCTGTGAGGTTTGTTTCAGTTTTTCGGCGCGCACACCTTTGTAATGCCCTTCGGCTGGTCTGAATCCCTTCTGATATGCACTAACCTGCCGAATTCTCCCGGACCCCAGTAGCGTGAATCTCACAAGGGTTGGGGAAATTAGCTCAGCGGCGAAGAAATCCTTGTGCCAAAGCGGCAGGCAACTCAGAAAGTGACTATATTGGAGGGCGACAAATATCGCTTCTTCCACAGCCGCCTCGAGACTTGCTGTCCATCGCCTGCTAGCCAGTTTGGAGATTCTTCTTCCATGGTCAAAAGCCCATTTCATTGCTATCGGCAAGCTACGGCTAAGGTTTATCAAACCACTCTGGAGTTGCGGCGAATTGTCTCCATATTGTGAAATCTGCTGTTCAACGCGGCGGATACCCCCTACTAGCACAGACCAGATTGCGATGTTGGACGGATGTATAAGAAGCTGAAGAGATTTGAAACACTCGTCAGCACGCTCTTCGATGTCTCGAACCGCGTTAATCAACTCGGAAGATGCGTCCTTCTTAAGAAGTGCCATCGGAAGAAGCTGGGGACCCTCAACGTAAAGTCTACGGGACGCATAGCCCGGAGTCGATGGCCGCGCGTGGACGGGTGCCCCGTTCACGCACGGCCTGGGCGGGGATTTTCTCTTTTCCTTATTCTGTTTTCTTGTCGGCGTGGATGCGGTCGGCGGGGACTTCGACTTCGGTAACGCCGCGGAAGGAGAACAAAAGCTTTACGAGGTACTTGGGTGGCTGTTCCGAAGTCTGTTTCACAATGTGGGCAACCGCGTCGGTGACCGCGGCCTGGAACATGACGCCCTCGGCTTGCAGGCCGGCGAGGTTCACGCGCACGAGTTGACCGGGTTGGAACATGACTTACATTGCTCCGCTAATTTAGACAGTCAGGACCTCGTTTTTTAGTACCTCTGTGAAAGCCAAGAAAGCCTCGCGTTTGAATCGGTCGAGGTCTTCGCACACGCTTTTCGCCGTCACGGCGCGCGATTCTATATTCCCTCCCAAGCAGCACAGCGGCAGTTCCCTACCATCGCGCCCATCAACTTGAGGGTCCGCTGACCACCTGGTATAGCATGACAATAGTGAAAATCATGGTCATAACGCCGGGAATCATTCTCAAATACAGGTGATACTTCACAACCCTGTCGATCAGTTCCGTCGACTTTGCCTCATTCAACTTCATGTGGATCGGGATGACCATCGTAGACGTGACCGCGGAGATGAAGACCTGTAAAGCGGCCGTGATCACGATCCACGGCGTGGAAATAGCCGGAGGGTGGAACCAGATCAGTACGATGTTGACCACGACACTCAAGAAAACGAAAGGGACGTAAAGTACGCTGGTCCGCTTGAAATAAGACCGGTGGAAACCAGGAAATTCCTCTGCGCCGATAAGTTTCCAGTCGGGATAACCCAGAACGCCTAGCAATACACCGCCGCTGAACGCGTAGATCACTAGGAAAAAAAACGCCACGGCCAGAATCTCTCGTGCGGCCATAATCACACTCCTACAAGAAGATGCTCCCTCTGCGAGTCGTCAAACGCAAGCCGTTTCCCATGATCCCGGGCGCAGAGGGCCGCCAGTCGATCCCCAATGATGCCTCTTGGGTGGCCCATTCTTTTCTGCGGTTTGTACGCACGGGTCTGAAGACTTGCCACTATGAAAAGCACGGGTCTGAAGACCCGCCACTACGGGCTCGGTGGCTCACCCAATCATCTCTGTCCGCGCGACATCGCACGGCTGATCGAGCAGGGCATCCACGCGTTTGAGGAATCGGAGGGTGTGGGGCAATTCCGCGTGGACTTGGAATGCGGCTTCGTCCACCCACCGCGAATGAATGTAAAAGAGCCGGCGATCCCGGATCGAGTGGAAGATGTGAAAACTCAGGCAGCCAGGCTCGTCCCGCGAAGGCCCGGTCACTTCGCGCAAGGCCTGCTGTGTAGCACGCCCTCCCCGTCACGCGCATGCAGCCGCACAAAAAACGCATTGCTCCACGGCTGTCTCCATGTCACTGCTTCATTATTGCCTGCCACCCAAGCTACACTAGCTGCTCATTTTGGGGGAAAGTCGAAGAGAGGGCACGAACCATCGTGCCCTACGGGGCGGAGAAACGAAGAGCCGGGACTGGGTCCCCGACAAGGTCGGCGCAGGCGGGATGAATGCCGCCCGGCGGCGCACCGGAGGACCGAAGAGCCGGGCTGAAGCCCGGCCACTACATTTGGAGAGCTGCATGCCGACACGCGAGGATGCCTGGAAACTGCTGTGCGAGTACACCGCTTCGGAGAGCTTGCGAAAACACATGCTGGCGGTGGAAGCGTGCGTGCGCGCTTACGCCCGCAAATCGGGCGCGGACGAACAGGCTTGGGGACTCGCCGCGTTGCTGCACGATTTCGATTACGAGCGCTGGCCCAATCACGAGCACTCTCCCGATCGAGGGCATCCTTCCGAAGGCGCAAAGATTCTGCGCGAGCAAGGGTACTCTGAGGAAATTGTTCGCGCGATCATCACGCACGCGGACTATTGCGGCGTGCCGCGCCAAACCGCGCTGGAGCACACGCTCTTTGCGTGCGACGAGATCGCCGGCTTCCTCACGGCTTGCGCGTACGTGCGCCCGTCAAAAAGCATTCTGGACCTGGAAGTGGATTCGGTGAAGCGGCGCATGAAAGACAAACTTTTCGCCAAAGGCGTGTCGCGCGAGGACGTGCGCAAAGGCGCTGAGGAGCTTGGCGTACCGCTGGAAGAGCATATCGGATTCTGCATCGCCGCTTTGCGCGGGCACGCCGACACGCTGGGGCTACGCGGCAGCTTATAGTTGGATGGAGTTCCGCGTTTATAGAACACGCGGCGGGAAAAAGCAGATTCCTTCCGACAAGGTCGGAATCTGGCGATCGCCGACGCTCGGAATGACAGATCAAGGCCGGGACGCCAAACGCTGGAATGACAGATCACGGCTGGAACGGCAGCCCAGAAAGGTAGAGTGCTCGGCGGCCCGGCTCCTTGGCACCTGTGATTTCGCGGGAAGGGCAAATCACGCTAGAATTGGAAGGAATGCTTACGCAGATTGAAGGATTTGACGCGGCTGCGAGCCGCCATCCGCGCCGCAAGACCTATGGCGTGAAGGTGGGACACGTGCGCGTGGGCGGAGGCGCGCCCATCGTTGTGCAGTCTATGACGAACACCGATACGGCGGATATCGCGACGACGCTGAAGCAGACTTTGGAGCTGGCCGAGGCAGGCTCGGAGATCGTGCGCTGGACGGTGAACGTTCCGGAAGCAGCGGCGGCAGTGCCGGAGATCAAGAAACGGATGCTCGATGCAGGATGCGGGGCGCCGATTATTGGCGATTTTCACTACAACGGGCATGTACTGCTGACGAAGTATCCCGAATGCGCGAAGGCGCTGGATAAGTACCGCATCAACCCGGGGAACGTGGGCGCGGGGCAACGGCGCGACGAGCAGTTCTCCACGATTTGCAAAATTGCGCGCGACAACGGCAAGCCCGTTCGAATCGGCGTGAATGGCGGCTCGCTGAATCAAGAGCTGGTGATGCGCAAGATGCAGGAGAACACGGACAAGAACCTCGGGAAAGAGAGCGAAGAAATCATTAACGATTGCATGGTCCTTTCGGCGCTGGAATCGACGGAGCTGGCGCTGGAGTCCGGGCTGCGGCACGAGCAGATCATTATTTCGTGCAAGACTTCGCGGCCCCGCGACCTTATAACCGTGTACCGCGATCTTTCCGCGAAAACCGAACAGCCGCTGCACCTGGGCCTGACGGAAGCCGGCATGGGGATGAAGGGGCAGATCTGGTCGGCGGCTTCGCTCGGCGTGCTGCTCTACGAAGGTATTGGCGACACGATTCGAATCTCGCTAACGCCCAAGCCGGGCGGAGACCGCCGCGAAGAAGTTTACGCCGCATGCGAATTGCTGCAGGCGCTGGGGCTGAGGTCGTTTGCACCCAGCGTGACGGCGTGCCCCGGCTGCGGGCGGACGACGAGCACAACTTTTCAAGAATTGGCGGAAGCGATCCAGGGCTACATTCGCGACAGCATGCCGATTTGGAAGACACAGTACGAAGGCGTCGAGGAAATGACGCTTGCGGTGATGGGCTGCATTGTGAATGGTCCGGGAGAATCGAAGGCCGCGAACATTGGCATCAGCCTGCCGGGTACCGGCGAAGCGCCGCGCTGCCCGGTCTATATCGACGGCAAGAAAGACGTTACGCTGGAAGGCACCTACGATGAGCTGGCGGTCGCGTTTCACGCGCTCGTCGACAACTACATCGCGACAAAATACCCGCGAAAAACGGCGGAAGCAATGCCAACGGGTCGCTGAGGAATCCCAAGTGAAAATTAGCCGGGAAGACGTGTTGCGGGTGGCGGAGCTGGCCTATCTCGATTTGAGCGAGGCAGAGCTGGAGACGTACCGCGCGCAGATTGACGAGATCCTGGAATACATTGGGAAGCTGAACGAGCTGGACACGGCCAAGGTCGAGCCGATGGCGCAAGTGCTGAGCGACGACCAGACGGCCGACGCTACCCTGCGCGAGGACCTGATTGTACCGTGCGCGGTGGCGGAGGACGTTTTGAAGCATGCGCCGGACCCGGAATGGCCGTATTTCCGGGTGCCGAAGGTGATTGAGAGGTAGGCAGTTATCAGTGTTCAGTTTTCAGTGAAGACAAGAAAATGAGGCAAGAAGCGGGAGGGCACGATATATCGTGCCCCTACATGACCAGATGACTGCGAACTGGACCATAGACGGAGTAAAAGAGGCGCTGGCGGCGAAGAAGATTTCGGCGCGGGAGCTGGCGGCAGATTTCTACAAGCGCATCGAAGCGCGGAATCCGGAGCTAAACGCTTTTCTGGCGCTGTCGCAGGAACGTGCCCGGAGGCAAACGGACAGAATCGATGCGCTGGTAGCGGAAGGAAAGCCGCTGCCGCCGCTGGCGGGCGTGCCGGTGGCCGTCAAGGACGTCATCAGCACGCGGGGGATTACGACGACGTGCGGCTCGAAGATATTGGAGAACTATATTCCGCCCTACGATGCGACGGCGGTGGAACGGCTGGAAGCAGCGGGCGCGGTCATTCTGGGAAAGACCAACTGCGACGAGTTCGCAATGGGAAGCTCGAATGAGAACTCGGCTTACGGGCCGGTGAAGAATCCGCTGTCGCTGGACCGAGTGCCGGGAGGATCGAGCGGAGGCTCGGCGGCGGTGGTGGCAGCGGGGCTGGCGGTGGCGTCACTGGGAACGGATACGGGCGGATCCATCCGGCAGCCGGGATCGTTTTGCGGAGTTCCGGCAATGATGGGGAGCTATGGGCGAGTTTCGCGGTACGGACTGATTGCATTCGCGTCTTCACTAGACCGAATCGGTCCGTTGGCGACCAATGTGAAAGACGTCGCGGCAATCCTGCAAGTAATTGCCGGGCGCGACCCGCACGATTCGACTTCGACGACGGCGCCGGTTCCGGATTACCGCGCGGAACTTGGAAAAAACGTGAAGGGCCTGCGGCTGGGAATCCCAAAAGAGTATTTCGCCGAAGGTATGGATGCGGGAGTGCGGAAAAAGATTGAAGCGGGCATCGAAGTTTTCAAAAAACTGGGATGCGAACTGGTGGAGATTCGCATGCCGCACACGGACTACGCGATCGCGGCTTATTACATCATCGCGACGGCGGAAGCGAGTTCCAACCTGGCGCGGTACGACGGCGTGCGCTACGGTTTGCGCGTGGAGGACGATTCCCTGCTGGCGATGTACCGCAAGACGCGGGGCGCAGGATTCGGCGCGGAGGTGAAGCGCCGTATCGTGTTGGGCACGTACGTACTTTCAGCGGGTTATTACGATGCTTATTATTTGAAGGGACAGAAGGTACGCGCGCTGATTGCGCAGGATTTCCGCGATGCGTTTACAAAGGTGGACGCGATCCTGACGCCGACTTCTCCGGTTCCCCCTTTCAAATTCGGGGAGCGTACGGATGACCCACTCCAGATGTATCTTGCTGATATATATACAGTTACGGGATCGCTGGCGGGGGTTCCGGGGATCTCGGTGCCATGCGGCAAGATCGACGGAAAACTGCCGGTAGGCTTGCAAATATTCGGCGGCGCGTTCGCGGAGGCACGGGTGTTGCAGCTTGCACACGCTTTTGAGCATGCTGGGGGAGCCGCTGTCTGAATCTATTATTGCGCGTGTGTGAATGAAACCGTGGCATCGCTGAAAACCATCATTGAAAACCTGGCTCGCGCGCAACAGAAACTGATGCGGGCGGCGAATGCCGTGCCTGCGGATCAATGGAAAACGAGACCGGAGGAAGGGCGGTGGTCGGCCGGCGAATTGGTCGCACACTTGGGCGCGGTCGAGAAGGCCATCCTGAGCCGCACGAACAAGGTCCTGCAAAAACCGCCGAAACCGGTGCCATTTTACAAGCGATTTCACGTTCCGATGATGATCGTCGAAAGGCGCGTGATACGGCGCAAGGCGCCGAGCGCGGTCGAACCACAGATGGTCGGCGAAAAGGAAGAGATGCTGGCAGAGCTGCGGCACGTTAGGGAAAGAACCTTAGCATTCATCGAGGAAACCATGGAGCGCGATCTCAGTAAATACCGGATGCCACATGCGTTTTTGGGAAATTTGAACGCGTATGACTGGATGCAATTCATCGCCTCGCACGAAATACGGCACATGAAACAGATGCGGGAAATTGCCCGCAGTCTACCGAAAACCGTAACAAGTTCGCAAAAGTAGAACTTTTTTACCACTCGAATGGGCTTCGCTCTCCTTCGTACCGCCTGCGTGAGACACGAAAAAGTGTGGAAAAGGGGCTGGTTTATTGGGATTTAGAGGGAAAGTACTAGCCTGATCGTTTTTTCCGAACAGAACGGAACGACTATTGCTGAGAAAATAGTGCAGCGTGTACGATGCCTTCAGCATCTAAGTAAGTGTAGGCAGAGTACGGCGAAGCACAGGAGCCGGGCCATGGTTACCGTGAAATCGAGTCAGAAAATCTTCACCGATTCAGAAGTCGCCAGCTTGACGGGGATTTGCGTCGAGCACGTACACAATTTTGCGAAGAGCCGGCACTTGGGCTTCATCGCGCGGGCAGCGGAAGCGGCCGGCATCAGCGCGGATCAATGGCTGTTCACACTTTCAGACCTGATGGTTATGGTGACTCTGTTCCCGAAGTGCACGCACTAAAGCGTTAGCACCAAACTGATTTTTGCATGGCTCCTTGGCTCGTCCGGGGAGCCATTCTTGTTTTGAGGGCGTCCAAACGGCAGGTTGCAGCCCAGTAATGCGCGGGGGTATGCTCGCGATAGGGGCAAACCAGGCCGGCCCACATGCATCGCACTTCATGGCATAGACCGATGGGATCACTCAGAATACCGGCTCTGATCGTTTGCGCTGTTCTGATGAGTTGGGCGGGCGCTCCCACAAACCACCAATCGACGGGTGGAACTCCGGCCCCGCAAGAGCCGTCACCTTCTGCAGGAAGGCAAACCAGCACTAAAGCCGAGCAGACTGGAGTGCCTGCCTTGCCGCGCGGCAAAAAGCTCGTTTTGAAGGACGGAAGTTTTCAACTGGCGCGGGATTATCAGCGCATAGGGGAGCGGGTCCGCTATATAAGCGCGGAGCGGGGAGGTTGGGAAGAGATCCCGGCGGCCATGGTGGATTGGGACGCAACCGCCAAAGCTGCAGCTGAAGAACAGAGCGAGGAGGATGCCCTCGCCAAGAAGATCCATGCCCAGGAGCAAGCCCAAAAAATGGAAACAGTGCTGGACGTGGACGCGAGCCTGCAGGTGGCGCCGGGCGTCTTCCTGCCACCGGGAGAGGGGATGTTTCTAATCGACGGAAAATACGTGATGCACCTGGAGCAGGTGGGCTCGCAAATCAAGACAGACAAGAAGCAGTTTCTGAAACAGGTGATGTCGCCGATTCCCATCGTCTCCAGCAAGAGAAACGTGCAGATTCCGGGAAGCCACGCCACCATTCGCGTGACCAACGCGCAAGCGGAGTTTTATCTGCGAGAGGCTCCGGAGGACCCGGAGCGCACGACGGCCATCGTGAAAAGCAGCCGGCCGGGTGAATCCGGGCCGGAAGTGGAGCTGGTGCGCGCGACCGTGAAGGGTAGTGCAAGACAGCTGGAATCGATCAGGAGCCTTTTCGGAGAACAGGTGGAGCAAAAGCGCGACACGATTTCGATCCAAAGATGGGAAATTGCGCGCACTGTTTATCGCTTTACCCTGAGCGCGCCCCTGCCACCAGGAGAATACGCGCTGGCGGAGATTCTTCCGGATGGAATGAACCTGTACGTCTGGGATTTTGCGGTGGACCCGGCCAAGGGCGCGCAGCCATCGACGCCCCCGAAAGGAAAAAAATAACTGTGAACGGCTAGCTAGGTGTGGCGGGTTCCCGCAGGGGCAGTCGATAGCACGTCTTTCAGCAGAGCAAGAACGTCCGAAATGCGGAAGGGTTTTTGCAGGCAGATGGGCTGACTGCCACCTGCAGCGTCCGGCAGATTTTCAAGCAAATCACCGGTCATGTAAATCACCAAGGGCTTCTGTGTCCCCGCGGCTTCTAGGATGCGGAGTGCGGCGTCGCGGCCGTCCACGGTGAAGCCTCCGGCGGAAAGGTGCAAGTCGCAGAGCACGGCGTCATAGCTGGAGGTCCGTAGATGAGCGAGAGCTTCGTCAGTGGTCGCGGCACAACTCACGCGCAAGCCGCGGGCGGAAAGGCCTTCTTCAAGAAGCATGCGGAGACTCTCTTCGTCGTCGAGAACGAGGATGCTGCGGCCACTGAGTGAGTCGGCAAGCGGTTGAGCCGCTTCAGAGAAGGTGGCGCCGGTTTCCGGGAGAGCGGGAAGCGGCTCACAGACCTGGTCGGGGGCGACAGGCAGATAAATGGTGAATGCGGAGCCGCCGGCGGGGAGCGTTTCGGCTTCGATGTTTCCGCCATGCTCGCGAATGATGGACATGCAGATGCTGAGACCGAGGCCCGTGCCGCCTCCGGGACGCTTGGTGGTGTAAAAGGGATCGAAAATGCGCAGCAACGCTTCGGGGCGGATGCCGACACCGTCGTCCTGGACGGTGATGGCAAGCTGGTTGCCGTTGCGTGCGGCACGGAGCTGGATGCGGCCGGTGTCACGAACTTCGCGGATGGCCTGCTCGGCGTTGGTGACAAGATTCAAAAGGACCTGAATGAGCTGGTTGGCATCACCGATGACGCCAGGAAGATCACTCAGTGGATGGAAATCCACCTCGATATTGTTGCGGCGGAGAGAATGTTCGTGCAGTTGAAGAGTGCGTTCGAGGAGGTTGTTAACATCAAGAATCTTCTTCAATGGCGATGCAGGGCGGGAGAATTCGAGAAGATTCTGGACGATGCGCGCGGCACGCCGGGCCTGGCGGTGAGTGAGTTCAAGCTGGCGCTTGGTGGGATCATCGGCGCCCTCACGCTCGCGAAGGAGCTCGGTAACCCCGAGAATAGCAGTTAAGGGATTATTCAGCTCGTGGGCGACGCCCGCAAGCATTTGACCCATGGCGGCGAGTTTCTCGGCCTGGATGAGCTGCTCCTCCAAACGCTTGAGGTCGGTGACGTCGCGGCCGGAGAGAACCACGCCTTCGATAATGCCCTTTTCATCAGACAAAGGACTGAAATTAAAACGAATCCGCCGCCAGTCTCCCAGCTTGTGGCGGACGCGAATCTCCAGGGAAGCGAATGTTTGCTGACCGGCGAGGACGTCTTTGTAGAGCGAGAGGACGGCGGGCAAATCCTCTGGATGGGTGCGGCCCCCGAATTCCATGTTGCGCGTTTCTTCGGGATCGTATCCGAGCACTTCCGCAGCGCGGGGACTGACAAAGGTGTAGTGCGAGGCGCTGTCGAGTACCAGGATGAGATCGGGAAAGCTATCGACGAGGCGGCGGGCAAATTCCTGCTGCTGGTGGAGGCGGCGTTCCATTTCACGGCGTTCGGTGATGTCCATGAGCGCGCCCTGGTAGCGCACCACGCGGCCGCTATTGTCGCGAACGGCGGCAGCGGTGTTCAGACAAACGATGGAGGTGCCGTCCTTGCGAATCAGGGTGATTTCGCGGCCCTGAATCATGGCCTGGCGCTCGACTTGTTCCTGGACGCTCTTGCGCTCCGCCTGGTCGACGAAGATTTCGGAAACCTGCCTCTTGAGCAATTCTTCCTTGGAGTCGTAGCCCAGCATGCGGACCAGCGCGGGATTGACTTCCAAAATCATTCCGTCGGGCGTGGTGATGTAGATGCCTTCCTGGAGCGATTCAAAGAGTTCAGTGAAACGAGCTTCATTCCTGCGGAGAGCGGAGACGTCGCGGGCCAGGACGGTGATGCCGTGGACTTCGTCTTCGCGCATCATGGCGTGCGCCACGCAATCGAAATGGAGAACCGCCGCCTGGTTTTTCACGCGTACCTGGATAACGCCCGTCCAGATGCGGCGTTCCATAAAGCGCGGCATGGCACGTTCCACCAGCTTTCCAGCGTCACCGCTGCTCTCCTGGACAAAATCGGCCAAGGGCCTGCCGATAATCTCCTGAAAGGGCGTGTCGACGAGGTCGGAAAAACTGCGATTGACGGCGCGAATCTGGCCGTCGAGCGAGAGCGCGAGCAGGACGTCGTCGAAGGAGTCGATCAGGTCTCGAAAACCCTGCTGTGACTTGGAGATGATAGCGAAGAGCTGGTCGAGCTGTTTGTCGCTGGGAGGCTCCTCATCGCGGTGTTCCAGGCCGCGCATCAGGCCGCGCAGCTCGGAGAGCTCCTGCATCTTCTTCCACATGTAGACTGCGAAGAGAAGGATGAGCACGACGAGACCGATCGGCAATGCCTCAAAGCGTTGCGCAAGAGAGCGGACGGAACTCCAGGACGTCCAGGCGTAAGCCAGCCCAAGTAAAACGATAACCAGAATGGCCATCCGCCATAGCTCGCTCTGCCGCTTCTCAAACTGCTCGAAGCGCGAAGAGATTAGCGCATGCCTGTTAGCGTGCTGCGCCGAGCGGCCAGCCGTTTCGGGGACGCGTTGTTTGTCGTCGTGCATGAGCTTAGACGGGACCCTGCGGAGCTCAAGAATCATCCGCCAGAAAGAGACGTATCCCATATTGTAGGAAGCTTAAGTGGATTTCAGCAACGAAAGCAGCAGCGGAAGGTTCCTGAGGGACAACTGGACGGATGGACCAGAGACGAGAACGGCGCCCCATTAACCACCGGGACGCCGTTCGATCTGGTTATGGCCGGCCAGAGAGCCGACTGATTATTGGGGTTAGACTTCGGTCGCGGCGTCCGCCTCGGTGTCCTTTTGGAGGAAGTCGAGAGCGGCGGCCTCTTCGGCAGTGAGCTCGGCGGCTTCCGGAATCTCCTCGATGGGAGCAGGAGCGGGCATTTCCGTCAGCAATTGGATGCTGCGGTAGTGCTCGAGGCCGGTGCCAGCGGGGATGAGGCGGCCCATAATGACGTTTTCCTTGAGGCCGCGGAGATAGTCCACCTTGCCAGCGACGGCCGCTTCGGTGAGGACGCGAGTGGTCTCCTGGAAGCTCGCGGCCGAGATGAACGAATCGGTCGAGAGCGACGCCTTGGTGATACCGAGGAGCAAGGGACGGCCCGTTGCGGGGCGGCCGCCATCCTTGATGACCTGGTCGTTCTCTTCGCGGAAGCGGAACTTGTCCACCTGCTCTTCGAGGAGGAAAGAAGTGTCGCCAACGTCTTCGACCTTGACCCAGCGCATCATCTGGCGCGAGATCGTCTCGATGTGCTTGTCATTGATGTTGACGCCCTGGAGGCGGTAGACCTCCTGAATGGCGTTAACCAGGTAAGACTGCGTGAATTTTTCGCCGAGGACGGCAAGCAAGTCGTGCAAGTTGAGCGGGCCATCAATGAGGGCTTCGCCGGCCTTGACGTGGTCACCTTCCTGAACGTTGATGTGCACGCCGCGGGGGATGGAGTATTCCTTGGTGGTCTTGCCATCCTCGCTCTCCACGTAGATCTTGCGCATGCCCTTGGCGATGTCGCCGTAGCGGACGCTGCCATCGATTTCGCTGATGACGGCAGGATCCTTGGGCTTGCGGGTCTCGAAGAGTTCGACAACACGCGGAAGACCGCCGGTGATGTCCTTGGTCTTGGTGGTTTCGCGGGGGATCTTGGCGAGCACGTCGCCAGCTTGCACCTCGTCGCCATCCTTGACCATCAAGTGAGCGCGGGAAGGCATGAGGTACTTCTTGCGGACCTTGCCGGAAGAATCGCGGACCAAGATTGCGGGCTGATGCTTCTCATCGCCCGGAGGCAAAGTGACGACGTCCTGCGAGAGGCCGGTCACTTCGTCGACCTGCTCTTCAATTGTCAAACCGGGGCGCAGGTCGTCGAATTTCACATCGCCCGCGGTCTCGGTGAGGATCGAGAAGGTGAAGGGATCCCATTCGGCGAGAATCTGGCCGTGGGTAACGTGTTCGCCGTCTTGCACGCGGAGGCGCGCACCGTAAACGACGTGGTAGCGCTCCTTTTCGCGGCCCTTTTCATCAACGATGGCGATGAGGCCGGAGCGGTTCATGGCGATGGCGGTGCCGCCGCGACCCTCGACATGCTTGAGGTCCACGAACTTGATGACGCCGTTGTTGCGCGCCTCGAGAGTGGAACGCTCGGATACGCGGGTAGCGGTTCCGCCGATGTGGAAGGTGCGCATGGTGAGCTGCGTGCCAGGTTCGCCGATGGACTGGGCAGCGATGACCCCGACGGCTTCACCAAGTTCGACCATGCGGCCGGTGGCGAGGTTGCGGCCGTAGCAAAGAGCGCAAACACCGCGGCGAGATTCGCAAGTGAGCACCGAACGGATGCGTACGCGCTCGATACCTGCGGCTTGCACCTGGTTCGCAAGTTCCTCGGTGATTTCCTGGTTCACGTCAACGATGACCGTGCCCTCGAAGTCCTTGATCTTGTCGAGCGAAACGCGGCCGACGATGCGGTCGCGCAGCGGCTCAACTTCGACGCCGGCTTCGATGATGGGCTCGACGTAGATGCCGTCGTTCGTGCCGCAGTCGCGCTCGTTGATGATCACGTCCTGCGCCACGTCCACGAGGCGGCGAGTAAGGTAGCCGGAATCGGCGGTCTTGAGCGCCGTGTCGGCCAAGCCCTTGCGCGCGCCGTGGGTGGAGATGAAGTACTCGAGCACCGTGAGGCCTTCACGGAAGTTGGAAGTGATGGGCGTTTCCATGACTTCGCCGGAAGGCTTGGCCATCAGCCCGCGCATGCCGGAGAGCTGGCGAATCTGCTGTTTCGAGCCGCGAGCGCCGGAGTCCGCCATGACGTAGACGGGGTTGATGCTGCCTTCTTTGTCCTGGCTTTCGAGAGCCTTGAACATTTCGTCGGCGACCTTTTCGGTGATGTCGCCCCAGATGGAAACGATCTTGTTGTAGCGCTCGCCGTGGGTGATGGCGCCGTCGAGGTACTGCTGCTGAACGCGCACGACTTCCTTTTCGCCGCCTTCGACGAGCTTGCTCTTGTCGCCGGGAATGAGCATGTCGTCGATGCCAATCGAAATGCCGGACTTGGTGGCGTAGGTAAAGCCCAACTCCTTCAAATGATCGAGGAGGACGACTGTGTCCTCGAGGCCGAAACGCAGGTAAGCGTAATACACGAGCTGCTGAACGCCCTTCTTCTTGAGAAGGCCGTTCACATACGGGAATTTTTCCGGCAAGTGCGAATTGAAGATGACGCGGCCGACGGTCGTCTGAATAAACTGGCGTTCCATCTTCACGGGCACGGTATGCGGCACGTCCTGGTTGTCGTACGCGGTCGTGAGGTCAATGAGTTCACCGGAGTAACGCAAACGAATGGGGGTGAGCAGCTCGACTTCGCCGGCTTCCAGCGCGAGCACGACTTCATCCGTGGCACCGAAAACGCGGCCTTCGCCCTTGGCTCCCGGCTTGTTCTTGGTCAGATAGTAGATGCCGAGAACCATGTCTTGCGACGGCACGGCAAGAGGCAAGCCGTGAGCCGGCGACAGAATATTGCGCGAGCTGAGCATGAGCACGGACGCTTCTACCTGTGATTCCGGCGAAAGTGGGATGTGCACGGCCATCTGGTCGCCGTCGAAGTCGGCGTTGAACGCGGTGCAGACGAGCGGGTGAATGCGGATGGCTTTGCCTTCGACGAGAACCGGCTCGAATGCTTGAATGCCGAGGCGGTGCAGGGTCGGGGCGCGGTTGAGCATCACGGGATGTTCGCGGATGACGTCTTCCAGGATGTCCCAAACCACGGCTTCCTGTTGCTCGACCATTTCCTTGGCCTGTTTGATGGTGGTGCAGTGGCCCTGCGCTTCCAGCTTGTGGTAGATGAACGGCTTGAAGAGCTCGAGCGCCATCTTCTTGGGCAAGCCACACTGGTGGAGCTTCAGCTCCGGGCCAACGACGATGACCGAGCGGCCGGAGTAGTCCACGCGCTTGCCGAGCAGGTTCTGGCGGAAACGGCCCTGCTTGCCCTTGAGCGTGTCGCTGAGGGACTTGAGCGGGCGATTATTGGTTCCGCGGAGAACGCGGCCACGGCGGCCGTTGTCAAACAAAGCGTCAACGGCTTCCTGAAGCATGCGCTTTTCGTTGCGCACGATAACGTCCGGCGCGCGCAATTCCATGAGCTTCTTCAGCCGGTTGTTGCGGTTGATGACGCGGCGATACAGATCGTTGAGGTCGGAGGTGGCGAAGCGGCCGCCATCCAGAGGCACCAGGGGGCGCAATTCCGGCGGAAGAACCGGAATCACGTCGAGAATCATCCACTCTGGCTTGTTGCCACTCTTGCGGAAGGCTTCCAGAACTTTGAGGCGCTTGGCGAACTTAATGCGCTTCTGGAGCGACGGGTCGGCCTTCATTTTTTCGCGGAGTTCTTCAGAAAGTTTGTCCACTTCGACGCGGCGGAGAAGCTCCTTGATGGCTTCCGCGCCCATCTTGGCGGTGAACTGGCCGGGGTATTCCTTCTGCAGCTCGCGATACTTATCCTCGAGCAGGACTTCCCGTTCGCGGAGAATGGCGACTTCGCCGGGATCCACGACGACGAAAGCCTCGAAATAAAGAATGCGCTCGAGATCGCGCATGGAAATGTCCAGCAAATAGCCGATGCGGCTGGGCAATCCCTTGAAAAACCACACGTGCGAGCAGGGCGAAGCAAGCTCGATGTGGCCGAGGCGCTCGCGGCGGACTTTGCTGAGCGTGACTTCGACACCGCACTTATCGCAGATAACGCCGCGATGCTTCATCCGCTTGTACTTGCCGCACAGGCATTCCCAGTCAGTGACGGGGCCAAAAATTTTGGCGCAAAAGAGACCGTCGCGCTCGGGCTTGAACGTGCGGTAGTTGATGGTCTCCGGCTTGGTGACTTCGCCGTGGGACCAGGAGCGAATTTTTTCCGGGCTCGCCAGGCTGATGCGGATGGAATCGAAATCGGCGATCAAACTGGCGCGATCATAAGGGCTGCTGCGATACAAGGTTGTTTCCTCCCTCCCCAGCTTTCGCCGGGGCCGCGTCCACGGCCAGCGTCCTTAAAGGATGCTGACCGGGACGGCTGAGAACCCAACTACGAAAACTACGAACTCTGTTCTGCTCGACGAGCACAGGCTAAAGCCTGTGCTACCTAATCCGCGGCTTTGTCAATCGACGGCTTTTGCCGCTTCATCAACTCGACATCCAGGCAGAGCGACTGCAATTCGCGGACGAGGACGTTGAACGATTCAGGAACGCCGGGCTCGATCCCCGGTTCGCCCTTGACGATGGCCTCGTAAATCTTTGCGCGGCCATAGACATCGTCCGACTTCGCCGTCAGCAGTTCCTGGAGGATATGCGCCGCGCCGTAAGCTTCCAGCGCCCAAACTTCCATTTCACCGAAGCGCTGGCCGCCGAACTGCGCCTTGCCGCCGAGTGGCTGCTGCGTAATGAGCGAGTACGGCCCGATGGAACGCGCGTGAATCTTGTCGTCGACGAGGTGCGAAAGCTTGAGCATGTAGATGTATCCGACGGTGACCGGCTGGTCGAATTGATCGCCGCTCATGCCGTCGAAGAGGTTGATCTTGCCGGCATGCGGCAGACCCGCGACTTCAAGCAAGTGGCGGATTTCCGGTTCGCGCGCGCCGTCGAAGACCGGCGTGGCGAAGGGAATACCTTCGCGGAAGCCTTCGGCATATTCGAGCAGCTCCTCGTCGCTGAGCTTGTTAAGCGTCTTCCACACCGTGGTGTCCGTGAACACTTCACGGAACCATCGGCGCACCGCTTCGGCGCGGACTTCCTTGCTGAGCAGGCGCTTGAGGCTGTTGCCGAGCTCCTTGGCGGCCCAGCCGAGGTGCGTCTCGAGAACCTGTCCGACGTTCATACGCGAAGGAACGCCAAGCGGGTTGAGAACGATCTCGACCGGAGTGCCGTCCGGCATGTAGGGCATATCTTCCTGCGGCACGATGCGAGCAATGACGCCCTTGTTGCCGTGGCGGCCGGCCATCTTGTCGCCGATGGAAAGCTTGCGCTTCATGGCGATGTAGACCTTGACCAGCTTGATGACACCCGGAGGCAACTCGTCGCCCTTCCTCAGCTTTTCCTTGCGCTCCTCGGTGATCTTGCGGAGCACATCGATTTGCCGCGAGGTCATCTCCTCGACTTCTTCGATCTTCTCGATGAGGAGCGGGTCCTTTTCGTTGAGCTTCAGGCGCTTGAGGTTGCGCGTGGAGATCTTTTCGATGATTTCGCGGGTCAGCTCGACGCCCTTGGTCAGCAGGCGCTTGTTGGTTTTTTCGTCGTGCAGGTCGGCCTGGAGCACTTTGCCGCCGAGAAGATCGTTGAGGCGCTTGAGCCGCTCGTCCGTGAGGATGCGGATTTCATCGGCGAGGTTCTTCTCTAGCTTGAAGACCTGCGTAGCTTCGATGGCCTTGTGGCGTTCGTCCTTTTCTCCGCCCTTGCGGGTGAAGATCTTGACGTCCACGATGGTGCCTTCGATGCCCGGCGGGCAGTAGAGCGAAGCGTCGCGAACATCGCCGGCCTTTTCGCCGAAGATGGCGCGCAGCAGTTTTTCTTCCGGAGTGAGCGTGGTCTCGCCCTTGGGCGTAACTTTGCCAACCAGGATGTCGCCGGGCTTCACCACGGCGCCGATGCGGATAACGCCGCTTTCGTCGAGGTTGCGAAGGAACGACTCGCTGATGTTGGGAATGTCGCGAGTGACTTCCTCGGGGCCCAACTTGGTGTCGCGCGCTTCGATTTCGTACTCCTCGATGTGAATCGAAGTGTAGTAATCGTCCTTGACCAGCTTTTCGCTGACCAGGATGGCGTCCTCGAAGTTGTAGCCGCGCCAGGGGAGGAAGGCCACCAGAACGTTGCGGCCGAGAGCGAGTTCGCCGCGTTCCGTGCAAGGGCCATCGGCAAGAACCTGGCTTTTCTTCACACGGTCGCCTACGCGAACAAGCGGCTTCTGGCTGATGCAAGTGTTCTGGTTGGAACGCTTGAACTTGATGAGCTGATAGATGTCCGCGCCCACTTCGCGGCTGAGCACGCCGGAGTGATCGGATTCCACGCGCACGATGATGCGTTCGGAGTCGACCTGATCGACGATGCCCTCGCGTTTGCAAAGCACGACCGCGCCGGAATCGCGCGCA
>WNFC01003861.1_pt1 | contig 21743 bp, 19 predicted proteins | sample 5400541 | NCBI WGS metagenome assembly WNFC01 (sample SAMN13153342, study PRJNA577476) | soil metagenome | isolation source: 120 cm saprolite under Douglas fir tree site 2 hole 2 replicate 1 | place: USA:California | collected 2015-04-18
CCCAGGCCTCCTCCACGACCCAGTACTTCAATCCGCCGGGTATCCATCCGAGCCTGCCGAACTATCTCTGGTTGGAGGCGGGAACCAGCTTTGGCATCAGAGACGATGCGCTCCCGCTGGTGCACCATCAATCCACCTCGGAGCACCTGGCCACGCTGCTGGAGAACGCCGGCATCTCCTGGAAGACCTATCAGGAAGGCATCACGGGTACGGATTGCCCGCTCATCGTCAGAGGCAGATACGCGCCCAAGCACAATCCCTTCGTCTATTTTGACGATCTCACCGATACCATCAATCCTCTGTCGCCGCACTGTATTGACCGCGTCCGGCCCTATCCCGAGCTCGCCGATGATCTCGCCGCTGGGAATGTGGCTCAATACAACTTCATCACGCCGGACCAGTGCCATGACATGCACGATTCGAGCGGATGCGAGACGAGCGACAGCATCATGAATGGCGACCTCTGGCTCTCGCGTGAGATTCCGCAAATCCTCCAATCGGATGCCTTCGCCAACGGTGGGGCCCTCTTCATTACCTGGGACGAGGGAGAGGGTGGCGATGGTCCGATAGGAATGATCGTGCTCTCGCCCTTTGCCGTCGGCGGAGGGTATCAGAGCTCCATCCAATACACGCACAGCTCGACGTTGCGGACGTTTCAGGAAATCTTCGGCGTCACACCATTGCTGGGAGACGCGGCGAAGGCGACCAGTCTCAGCGACCTGTTCGTCACCTATCCGTAAGGTCGGCCGAGGAAGGTCCGGCGCAGCATCACTTCGCCGCGCGCGCAAGCACCAGGACTGCCATCGATCGACCGATCAGCTCGAATGTGCGATCCACCTTGAGCCCGTTGGCGGAGATCCCGTCGCCGGTGTAGGTGACCACCTCCCAACTCACGCCCCATTCGCTGCCGGGCAGAGCGAAGGTGATCGGTTCGTGATGGGCATTGAGAAGCACCAGGAGGGGCTCGCCGACGATGTGCTTTCCTTTTTCGTCGACCATCGCCGTCGCGTCCCCGCCGAGAAGGAACGCGAGGGAACGCACGAACGGCTTTTGCCAGTCTTCGGGAGACATTTCCGTTCCGTCGGGCCGGAACCAGGCCAGATCCTTCATCCGCGAGTCCCAGATGTGATCCCCGAGGAAGAATCGCCGGCGCTGGAGTACCGGCTGCAGATGGCGAAAATGGATCATCCGCGCGGTGAACTCGAGCAACTTCCGCCCTGCCTCGTCCGGGTTCCAGTCCAGCCACGAAATCTCATTGTCCTGGGCATAGGCATTGTTGTTGCCCCGCTGCGTCTTTCCCATTTCATCGCCCGCGGTGATCAATGGCACGCCGAGAGATACCAGCAGGGTCGCGAGAAGGTTGCGTTGCTGTCGGCTCCGTACAGCGTTGATCTCCGGATCGTCGGTTTCACCCTCCACGCCGTAATTCCAGGACTGGTTATCCGCGGCCCCGTCCCGGTTCTGCTCCCCGTTGGCCTCGTTGTGTTTCTGGCCGTAGCTGACGAGGTCTTTGAGGGTGAAGCCGTCGTGTGAAGTCACGAAGTTGACGCTCGCGTGGGGACGGCGGTTGTTCCACTGATAAATGTCCGAGGATCCGGTCAATCGATACCCGACCTCCCCTGCCAGGTTTTCATCGCCTTTCCAGAAGCGCCGAATCGCGTCGCGGTACTTTCCATTCAACTCCCGAAAGGGCGGCGGGAAGTTCCCGATCTGATATCCGCCGATGCCAACGTCCCACGGTTCGGCGATCAGCTTCAGCCTGGAGAGGACCGGATCCTGGATGATGATCTGAAAAAAAGCGGACGCCGGATCGAAGTCCCCCTTCCCCGTCCGGCCCAGCGTGGCGGCCAGATCGAAGCGGAAGCCATCCACGTGCATTTCGGTCGCCCAATATCTCAATGAGTCCACGAGCAGGCGCGCCGCGGCCGGGTTCGAGGCGTGGACGCTGTTCCCGGTCCCGGTGAAATCCAGGTAGTACCGTGGGCGATCGAGCATCAACCAGTAGTAGGCGGCATTGTCGATGCCCTTGAGCGAAAGCGTCGGCCCGAGGTGATTTCCCTCGCAAGTGTGATTGTAGACGACGTCGAGCAACACCTCGATTCCCGCCGAGTGCAGGGTCTTGACCATCTGCTTGAACTCGGTGACTTGTGCCCCCGGCCGTTGGTCGCTTGAGTAGGGCTTCTGCGGCGAAAAGAAACCGAGCGTGTTGTAGCCCCAGTAGTTGCTCAGGCCCTTCTGCTGGAGGAAGCCGTCGTCAGCGGCGGCATGGACAGGCAACAGCTCGACCGCGCTGATGCCCAGCTTCTTCAAGTGCTCGATCGCTGCGGGGGAAGAAAAGCCGGCGTAGGTTCCGCGCAGAGGCTCGGGGACTTGCGGGTGGCGCTTGGTGAATCCCTTCACGTGCACTTCGTAAATGATGGTCTTGCGCCAGGGAACGTCCGGGCGGCGGTCATCTCCCCAGTCGAAGTCATCCGAAATGACCATGCATTTGGGCACACCCGCGGCGCTGTCGCGCGAGTCCAGCGCCAGATCCTCCTCCGCCTGGCCCGGCACATAGCTCAGGATGGGCTGCGACCAATCGATGTGCCCCTCGATCGCCTTGGCGTAGGGATCGACGAGAAGCTTGTTCGGATTGCAGCGGTGACCGTGTTCCGGATCGTAAGGCCCGTGGACGCGTAGCCCGTAGAGCGTGCCCGGGCCGAGTTCGGGGACGTATCCGTGCCAGATGTAGCCGCTGACCTCAGGCAGCTCGAACCGACGAAGCTCGCGCGAAGGATCGGACGGATCGAAGGTGCAGATTTCGACCTTCGTCGCCACGCTCGAGAAAACGGCAAAGTTGGTTCCCCGGCCATCGAAGGTAGCTCCCAGAGGGTATGGGCTCCCCGGCCAGACGTCGCCACCAATCATGATTCCTCCGCGCTTAAGCGCGAGCCCAAGATGTGCATTGGGCGAAAGCCCTGCTCGGGCGGGCGCATCCCGGACCACCGCCCGTTCTCCGAGCAACAGTGCCGGGTTATCCCGGATCTCGATGGTCAGGCTGATTTCTTATCGGAGGCAGTCGTGGCTGATTTTTTCCGCATTCTTCGCCAGTCGGACACAGCTCAGGGCGTCAGGCCGAAGGCGCTTCCCCTGGCACTCTTTCAGCTCGGAACCGAGCAGATTGCGGATCTCCCGCCGCTTCCGATCCGACAAGACCGGGTCGCGATAACCCTTTTCCTCGAGCTCCAGCTGGACGATTCGGTCGACAATTTCGCCGCAGTCAGAAGCGGTGGCAGGACGTCCGCGGCAGGAAATGAGGCCCGCGGTGAAGATGGCGATACCGGCGAGGAGCCAGGGTGGTGGGCGGGTGAGGCCGCACGCCGATGGCCTGGGGCTCATCGGGTAAACCTCACCCGGAGCGGCGGAGACTGTGCCTTGATCGGCCGTCCTTGACGGTCGTGGGCCGGTGAGAACTTCGTCCGCATGGCGCAAACGAACGCCTGCGGACCGAAGCCATGGCCAGGGTCGGCGAGAACTTTGACCGACTCGACGGTGCCATCGGCCCGAACGACCACCCCCAGCACGACTGTTTGCTCGTCGGATTCCGTTTCGCGCGGGAAAGGGCAGTTCCAGTCTTTTTCCTCCAGCGAGACTGGACGCGAGAGGTCGGGCGCGCCCGGTGGTGCACGGGGATCGACCTCGCGAGTCTGGACGGCGACCGGATTCGTGCCCCTCGAGGCGGTAACGCCGCCGGCATAGGTGCTTGCCGTCCCGGTGACGAAAGTCTCGCCGGTGAGATCCGCTGGCGCGTTGGGATTCGGCTCGCGCGCGATGATGTTCCCCGCCTGAGCGGGTGGCGGTGGCCGTTGGGTCGGCGGACCACGATGCACGGCCCGGGCCTTGGGGAGACTTGGCTTCGGCGGTTTTTGCTCCGTGGGCGGAGGTGGCGGGGGCGGCTTGGCCAACTCGACGAATTGCTCCCGGGAAAGCTCCGCGTGGACGCGCGCGGCAACGGCGGCAGACCAGGACTCGAGAGATCGCTCTGAATGAACTGCCCACGCCAGCACGGACACGTGGATGGCCACCGCGACCAGCATTGCGACGAGCATCGGCAGCCGATGCTCCGGAGTCGCCGCGGCGAACACCGCATCGACGATGCGAGGGCGTGGGTCCTGGCGCGGCGGCTGGCTCTGCGGCAACGGCTGACTCACCGGTTCCCTTCGTCGGGTGGAAGCGCGCCGAAAGCGATCTTGGCAATCCCAGCGGTCTTGATCAGGTCCAACGTGTGAATGATCCGGCGATGGGGAACCGCACCATCGGCATTGATGACGGCTCGAACCTCGGGATCTTGTCCCACCGCCCTGCCGGCGACTTCAAGTAGGGCCTCGTCGGTGGTCGCCAGCTCGCCATTCACCAAGATTGGTCCATTGGCTGGAACGATGACGGAGAACACCACCTGGATCTCTTCACTCTGGCTCGCCCGTGGCAAATCCAAGGGGACCGCGGGGGTCACGATGATCTTCGCGGTGACGATGAAGATGATGAGCAGGACCAGGGTGATGTCCACCATCGGGGTGACGTTGATGCCCGCGATGATCCCATTCGCGCTCTGAGAGCTCGATGCCATAGGCTATCCCACGCTCGGGCTCAGTCTGGTCACGGCCTCTGGCGCCCTTTCCACGGCGCCAGGAAGGGGTTGCGACTGCCCACCGCCTCCTGGCCGCTCGACGTGGTTCTCGGAAAGATAGGCAAGGACGAGGTTGGACAGGACCTCGGTGCCGGACAGAAGCGATGCAATCCGGCGCTGAAAGTAGTTGAAAGCGGCCACCGCCGGAAGAGCCACCAGGATGCCCACGGCGGTCGCGACGAGTGCCTCGGCGATACTGGCCATGACCGCTTGTGAGGCAACCTGGGATGCTGCCGCGGAGGTGCTCGCCGCTCCGTGCCCGGGGGCCCCGTGCCCAAGCTCTTCGAAGGCCCTGATCACGCCGATCACCGTTCCGAAAAGACCGATGAACGGCGCGTTGTTGCCCAGCGTTCCCAGGTAGGCCAGCCACCGTTCGAGCCGGCCGCGCTCCAGGGCGACCGCGCTCTGCATTGCCTTGTCCGCCGCGGCAGGCCCACGGTCCGCGAGTCGCAAGCCCGCGGCTGCTATCGCCGCCGCCAGCGAGCGGGACCGCGAAAGCTCCTCGGCGGCGACCTGCCGATCACCCGCCGCCAACCGCGCATCGAGCATTTGGGCCAGCGCTTTCAGATCGCCACCGCGAGAGCGGTAGAAGAGCCAGCGCTCCACCATCACCCCAATGCTGAGGACGGAGAGTATGCCGAGAAACCAAAGCACCCACGAGGCTCCGCCCCGCAAGAGAATTTCCTTGACCGCATCAATTGTGTTCAAAGCTCCCTCCGATATCTGGCGGCGCAATCGGAAGCCGCCTCAAAAAGAAGTCGTCAGCCGAAGGAATGCCGACCGGCCCGGAGCCCAGTGGCTGCCGTTGAACCCATTGGCAATCCGATAGGCGTACTGGCTGTTCAACACGTTGACGACGTCCAAAGTGAGCTTCGGACGGAGCGGCCAGTCGCGGAGCTCGTGCCCCAGGCTCGCGTCGATCCGGACATGGTCCGGCACATGCTGGTTGTTCGCCGGTCCGGTGCGCAGCCCGCTGGCATATGCCAGCAAGCCCGACAGCTGAGTCGTCCGGAAGAAACAGTTGTAAGGAGAGAGCACGTTCGTGCTACCGACCTCGATATCGTCTAACTGATCGGTGGCCAGCTTTCCCCATACATTGAGGCCCAGCGTGAGCTCGGGAAGAACCCGCGCGGAGATGCCTATTTCAGCGTAGCGGTCCTTTTCCGGTCGAAGATCATAGGTGACGAACTGATCCGCCGGGAGGACACCGAGCTGTCTGGCGGCCGCCGGCGTGTCGAGAACTGGCGGAGGCATCCAAAGTAGCCCGAAGAATGCATGCGCCACCACGTTCGGAGTGAACGCATAGGCGACGCCCAATCGGGGCTCAAGCCCCACGTGCGTAGCCTGATCAGGCGTACCCGTGAACGAGACTTTTTGAAAGTCGAACCTCAGCCCGGCATTCACCACGAACTTGCCGAAAGTCAGCCGGTCCTGGGCGAACACACCTCCGCTCGTGGCGTGAGCCTGATCGCTGCCGGACACGGTCAGGTCGGGGTCGGGACCCATCAGCACGTCGCTGCGCGTGTAAGACGTGTAGTCCGTGGATCCAAAGAGCTGATCCACCTTGCCGCCGAACTTCAACACGTGGTTTTCGCCGATTCCGAGCAGGTATTCCGCGTCTAGACCAATATGGTTTGCCTGACGGGTCACATCACTCGTGGTTGCGCAGGTGACCTGTCCAGTGTCATCGGTGCTGCATGGATCCTGCGTAGGTCCGAGCGCATGTGTTGGGTCCCCGAAAAAGATGCCGGTCGAGCGTCGATAGTACGCGGAGGTCCGAAGAGAAGAGCGTGGGCTGAAGTTGTGACGGTAGGACACCAAAGCAAGGAAATCGCGCTCCGTCTGGGTCTGATTCGTGTCTCTGGGAAAGAATGGCGGCGGAGGATTGCCGTATGCATCCGGCAGTCGAGTGGCGTTTGGGTCATTGGGGTCGAGCGGCTCGGCAAAGGGGTCAATGGGAATTTGGTACCGATTCCGCGCGAACGTGCCCAGTAAAGACAAGTGATCCTGGTCGCTGAAATCGTAGTCCAGCTTCAGGAAAGCGCGCTCCTCGTCTCCCTTGTCGTGAAGAATGGGGGCAAATGCTTGCGGATCCAGAGCCCGGTTCGTCCCTTTGTAGCTGGCTCCGGCGAGCACCGAGAGCGCGCCGAACTGACGACCATAGAATGCGCTGGGGCTGAACGTCTGGTAGGCGCCGTAGACGATCTCCGCCTCTCCCTCCCCGTCGGGGCTGGGATGGCGAGTGTTCAGATTGACCACCGCGGCCAGGCGTTCGCCGTACTCGGCGGGCAATCCACCGGTGATGAGCTCCATGTTTTCGATGAACTTCGCCGACAGAAATCCGCCGAAAAGGCCGCTTACCGAATCTGGCAGGGGGACGCCATCGAGCTGGTATTGAATGTTCGCGTGATTGCCGCGAGCAAAGAGATTCCCAAAGGCGTCGTAGACGAAACCGGGCTGCGTGGCCAAAACCTCATTGACCGAGGCAGTGTCCCCGCGCGGAAGTGATTGAATATCTGCATGATCAAGTTTGGAAGACGAGCTCGCCGTCGTAGGCGGTCGCGGGGCATGCGGCCGCGGTGCAACGACAACAACCTCTTCCTCGCCCTGTCGCGGACCGGGCATAACCACATCCAAGGTAAGGACATCGCCGGAGGCGATTTCCACAAGCTGCTCATCGGTACGTCCGTCCGGCGCCTTTGATACGATGCGATATTGTCCAAACTGCACCTGCTCAAAATCAAAGTGCCCATCCTTGTCGGTCATATGCTGGTCGACGAGCCGATTTTCGCGGGCGAATAACGTCACACTTACGTTGGCGATGGGCACACCCTCCTGGTCGCGCACCGTCCCGTGAATGATTCCAAGATTTGCTGCCTGTACTCCACCCAACGGGATGATCGCCAAGCAAAGCGACGCCAATGCACGAAGAGCGGTGGATCGCTCCTTGTATGTTTTCAAGGTCTTCTCCCAATTTACTGAATGAGTTAAAAATACCGGCCGGTGGCCTGAGCGCTTCGCCGCTCCGAACGACGATCAAGGTGAGCGCGACCGCTCTTCCAACGCCAAGCTCGCGAGGCGAGAAAGAGGATGCGCCTAAAGCGGGCCAGGGTCCGCGCGACAACTAACGAGCCTGCTCGTCATTATCGTGACGGCCCCCAGCCTCTACGCGGGAGGGGATTGCTTTGGTGCCAAACGGAACAGCTCGGCTTGAGCTGGCTGAAATGCTTGACTCGGTGCCGCATCGGCGTCGGGCGACGAGCAGCACAAGCCGACGCGGAGCGAGGCTGGTTGCGAAAATTGATCTCGTCGGTGCGATTGCAGGAGGCAGTGCTGGTGCGCATCCCGGATTTGAATCTCTGCCGAGCTGCGACCAAGGCCGGAGAAATCACGAGACGCCGCGTCAGCCGCTCTCGAGCCGACGGAAGACGACCCGGGTGATGCGGCGTGAATCGCCTCGCCATCTTCCAAACACAGCGTGTGCTGGACGAGTGCAAAGTGTAGGGTCCCAAGAAGTTGGACGAGCAGGAGCCCCGAAGCAGCGATGGCTTGGGAGAGGAGAACCCGGCGCTTCCGCGGGACTCCCACCCCTGAGCATCGAAGCCATTCGGCAGCCATTGAGGCTGCCCTTTTACCCATCTCGAGGTTGTGTTAGTCAAGAGGTAAGTGCGCGTCACGTCGATTGATCATGTTGTTTTGACGGTCAAGGACATCGGCAAAACGGTTTCGTTCTACACCGAGGTCCTCGGAATGCAGGTGCGGACTTTCGCCGGCGGCAGAAAGGCCCTCCATTTCGGCAGCCAGAAACTGAATCTCCATCCCGCGGATCGGGTGCTGGATTCGAACGTGAAGCACGCCACACCTGGCTCGGCCGATATTTGTTTTCTTGTCGATCAGCCGGTGGAGGAATGGGTGCAACACCTGGCTCGGCACGCCGTTCCTGTCATTCTCGGCCCTGTTCATCGGACCGGAGCCGGTGGCCAACTGCGGTCGATCTACATCTACGACCCCGACCAGAACCTGGTCGAGCTGTCCAATCTCGATCTGAGCGAATAACTTTCACTGGTTTTAGCCCGCCTTTGACCCTCTGGCAGGGCGAAAACTTCCCTGCAACTTGCCTGTGCAGCCGGCGGAGCTTTTGCTATACGGCCCGATATGCCCAGTCGGACGATGCGTCGTGGTTTTCTGGCAACCGTCGTTTTCGCTGTTGCCCTCGTTGCGCTTCCGGTCAGTGCGAAGGACACAGTCAAGATCGCCTTCATTGGATCGCTCACCGGGGGCAACTCCGCCAACGGCATCGGCGGTAGAAATTCGACTGACCTCGCGGTGAAGGTGCGCAATACGAATCCCAAAAACAAATACCAGTACGAGCTGGTTGTCCTCGACGACGAGTGCAAACCGGACACCGGCGTTCAAGTGGCAACCAAGGCGGCGGCGGATAAATCGATTGTCGCGGGCGTTACGCATTACTGCTCGGTCGTAGCGATCGCCACGGTGGATACCTTCCATAAGTTTGGCCTGCCCACCATCGTCTGGGGCGCCGTGCTTCCGGATATTACCTATGGCCACAACTATCCCGAGATTCATCGGGTGAACGGCACGATGATCAACCAGAATGACACCGCGGCGAGCTTCATGTTTGGCCAGGGTTATCGGAAATGGGCGGTGATCCATGACACCACCGATTACGGGAAAGGTCACAACAAATACTTCAGCGAAGACGTGAAAAAGCTCGGCGGCCAAATCAATGCGACCTTCGGTGTGACCGCCGACCAGCAGGATTTCACCGCCGAGCTCACCCAGATTAAACCGTTGAAGCCTCAGGCGCTCTACTTCGGCGGGCTCACTCCGATCGGTGTTCGGATCCGCTCACAGATGGATAAGCTCGGTATCGACGCCGCCTTCCAGGGAACGTCCGGCATCCTCTCCGATGATTTCATCAAGGGACTCGGTCCGCTGGCCGAGGGCGCGTTGGCATTTCGGGAGGGAGCGCCGCTGGAAAAGTTGCCTGGCGGCAAATTCTTCGCCGAGAAATACGCCGAGCAGAAATACACCGGCAATCCGGAGGCCTACGGCCCCTTCGCATTCGCGGCAGCGGAGCTGCTGATGGACACCATCGAGAAGGTCGGCCCCGATCGCCGAAAGATCATCGCCGATCTGGCCAAGGTCAAGGACCGCGACTCGATCGTCGGCAAGATCACCTTTGACGACCACGGACAGAACACCGTGGCGGCGATCACCAAATACGTCGTGCAAGATGGAAAGTGGGTCGTTTGGGAGGACAGCGAGTACGCCAGCGGGAAGCGCAAGCTCCGCGGCAAGTGAGCGTTGAGTCTTCGGTCCACCGATGAGCATCGGCCTCCTCGGACAGTACGTGATCAACGGCGCGATGCTGGGGATGATGTATGCGCTGGTCGCGGTAGGCTTCACGCTCTTCTTTGGCGTGCTCGACGTGATCAAGTTCTCCCACGGCGATCTAGTGACCGGCGGAGCCTTCGCCGGGCTTGCGATCTATTCTCTCCTCGGTCAGCTCGACGGCGGAACGTGGTGGATGACCCTGGTGGTGGTGATCTCGGCGGCGTTCTCGATGGCGGCTTTGGGCGCGCTGATCGCTCGACTTCTCGTCTTGCCGCTGCGCTCGGCGCCCTCTCTGAACACGCTGTTGATCACGTTGATGGTCGGTACGGTGGTGCGCGAATCGATCCGCCTCTTCTATCCGGGCGGATCGCAGCCTCATCGATTCCCCGCGTTGCTCGGGGCCCGCGCCTACCAGATGGGCAGTCTCAACCTCCGGCTCGACAACATCATCCTGCTCACTACTGGAGGCCTGCTGATTGTCGGGATGCACCTGCTCATCACCCGGACGCGCCTGGGTCTCGCCATCCGCGCCGTGGCCCAGGATGAAGAGACCGCGCGCACCTCCGGGATCAATTTCGAGCGGATGGTATTGCTTACCTTCGCGCTTGGCTCGGCGTTGGCGGGCATCGCTGGAGTGATGAATGGTCTGTATTACAATGAGATCAATTTTGGCATGGGGCTGCTTCTGGGCGTGATCGGCTTCAGCTCGGCGATCATCGGCGGGCTGGGGAACATGTACGGTGCGATTCTGGGCGGATTCCTTTTCGCCGCGCTGCAGACGATCGGCGCGGTCGCCCTTCCCTTCGCGAGCGCATACAAAGACGTCTTTGCTTTCGCGGCGGTCATCGTGTTCATGGCCTGGCGGCCGACCGGCCTGATCGGGGAAAGGGTCAGCGAACGGGTCTGATGCAAGCTGCCATTTCCCGGGGACGACTCTCTCCATCAGCGGTCGCGGCGGTGTTCGCGGCCGGCGCCGCGCTCTTCCTGGCGGTGGAATCGCAAAAAGCCATGCTCGCGCTCCTCTTGGGAGCGGGCGCGCTGGTGGTGGCGATCCGCCAGCTCAAGGGCCTGCGCCCCTTTTTGCAGGCTGCCGCGGAGCATGAGGAGACCGGGGCCTTGACCGGGGTCGTCTTCGCGCTCCTGATTTGCGTCTTGTTCCGCGACGATCATTTCACCGTGTTTCTCATCGGCCGGGTGCTGCTGGCCACCCTCGCCTGCCTCGGCCTGCACCTGCAATTCGGGTCTGCGGGAGTGGCCAACTTCGCTGGAGCGGCGTTCTTCGGCGTGGGTGGATACACCGCTGCGGTTCTCAGCTCTCATACTCACCTTCCAAACCTCCTCGCGCTGGCGTTGGGCGGGGCCGTCTCCTCGCTGATCGGTTCCCTGCTGCTCCTTCCTCTGCTTCGGACGCGCGGCCATTACGCGGCGTTGATCACCATTGCCTTTGGACTGCTCTTCCGGACCTTCGCCGAGGTCAACGACTCGCTCGGTGGTCCGCAAGGTCTCAAGCTCCAGGGCTTCAAGCTGTTCGGCTGGCAGTTCAACGAAGAGTTGACAATTGGTCCTTTTCACGGCTCCTTCTACATAAACTATGTGATTGCCGCGGTCGCGCTGCTCGCGCTCGCCTTCGCTCTGGTTCGGCGCCTGGATCGCTCTTGGCTCGGACTTGCGCTCGACGCGGTGCGCCTGGACGAGACCGCCGCCTCGGTGTTCGGCCTGGAGATCGCACGCTGGAAAATCGTCGCGTTCACGCTGGGCAATTTTCTGATCGGCGCCGCGGGAGCGCTCTCTGCTTTCATGGTCGGTTTCATCGCCCCGAACAACTTCACGTTCGCTGAGTCGCTGACGTTCGTTTCGATTGTTCTTCTCGGCGGAATCGGCAATGCATGGGGCGTCGCGCTCGCCGCCTTCATCGTGGTGGTCTTGCCCGAGAAACTTCAAATCATTCAGGAATACCGATTTCTGCTCTTTGCCGCGCTGGTGATCGTGATTCTTCGTTACCGGCCGGAAGGGTTGGTCCCAAGGCCGCTCCGGCGCTATTTCCGGGGCATCGCGTGAGCGGATCGCCTCCCCTGCTCTTCTGCAGAGATCTGAGCCGTCGGTTCGGTGGGCTATTGGCCATCGATCGATTGAGCTTCAGCGTCGAAGAAGGAGAAGTCCTCGGGCTGATCGGCCCCAACGGATCGGGAAAGACGACCTTCTTCAATGTTCTGACCGGGATCTATCCGGCGAGCGGCGGATCGGTCGATTTTGCCGGATCGCGCGTCACGGGCCTGCGCCCGCAGCAGATCTATCGCGCGGGTATCTCGCGCACCTTTCAGCGCTCCAGGCTCTGTCTGCCGCTTTCGGTGTTCGACAACATCATGATTGGCAATCACTTGCGGCTCGATCACGGGCCTTGGCTCAACCTCTTCCAGCGATCGGCTCTCCGGCAACAGGTTGCTCAAAACTTCGCGGAGGCGCGCGAATTGATCCGGATTTTCAACCGCCCGCTCGCCGATCGAATGCTCGAGGCGGTTGCCGGAATCTCGCTGATCGACCGGCGGCGGATTGAGATCTGTCGGGCGATGATCAGCCGGCCGCGACTGCTTCTCCTCGACGAGCCTTCCGCCGGAATGACTCGAGAGGAGACCAGCCGACTGATGGACGATATCCTGGAGGTGAAGCGTCGTTTCGGTCGTCTCACCATCGTGCTGATCGAACACGAAATGTCGGTGATCGAGCGCTGCACCGATCGCTGCGTGGTCCTCGACTACGGCAAAAAGCTGTGCGAGGGCACCTATGCCCAGGTGGCGGAGAATCCACTGGTTCGGCAAGCCTATCTGGGAATCTCATGAATGCTTCCGAAGCCGAGCTGCGCGTGGAGAATCTTTTCGCCGGGTATGATCGGGCGGATGTCCTCGAGGACGTCTCTCTCTCGGTCGCTCCGCGAAGCATTACCTGCCTGCTCGGATCCAACGGCTCCGGAAAAACCACGCTCATCCGCTCCATTCTCGGGCTGACGCCGCCCCGCCGCGGCCGCGTGCTCTTTGGGCAGATGGACCTGGTCGGGATCCCCACGCACCGGATCGTCGCCCAGGGCATCGCTTGCATCCCCGAGGGGCGAAGGGTGTTCCCCAAGCTCACCATCCTCGAGAACCTGCGCGTCGGGTCGTACCTCGAACGCGACCCCGCCCTGATCGCTTCCCGACTGGATCGCGTCTTTACCTGGTTCCCTCGATTGGCGGAGCGACGCGCTCAGTTGGGCGGAACACTGTCGGGCGGTGAGCAGGCCATGCTTTCCATCGGCCGAGGGCTGATGAGCGAGCCCAAGCTGCTTCTCGTCGATGAACCATCCCTGGGCCTGTCGCCCCTGCTGGTCCGGGAGAACTTCGCCATGCTCCGGCGCATCAATGAGCAAGGCGTGACCATTTTCCTGGTCGAGCAGAACGTGCACCAGACCCTGGGGATTGCCGACCGCGGTTACGTCCTTTCCAAGGGACGGGTGGTCGCCGAGGGAACCGCGGCGGAGCTTGCCCGCGACGACCGGGTGAAAGAGGCGTACTTTGGTGGCACTGGCGGAGCGCGAGCATGAACCTTTCGACCCGAGCAATCGAGCTGACTCAGGAATTGCTTCGATTCAACACCATCAATCCCACCCATCCCGAGCGAGCTTGCGCCGAATACCTCGCGCGACTGCTCGAATCCGGAGGCTTCGCCGTCGAGTTCGATGAGTTCGCACCCGACCGCACGAGCCTGGTGGCGAAAGTCGAAGGCGCCTCCGCCGATCCTTCGCTCGCATTCACCGGGCACATCGACACCGTGCCGCTGGGCGGGGCGCCCTGGTCTCGAGATCCATTCAGCGGTGACGTCCTCAACGGCAGGCTCTACGGTCGCGGATCGAGCGACATGAAGAGCGGGGTGGCCGCATTTGTCATCGCGGCGCTCGATCTCGCCAAGCTTGCACGCAGCCACTCCGGGCTGGTCCTATTAATCCTCGCCGGGGAAGAGAGCGGTTGCGAAGGAGCGTTTCACCTTGCCCGCCAGACGACGATGCTCGGCAAGGCCGGCGCTCTGATCGTCGCGGAGCCGAGCTCGAACCGTCCCCTCGTCGGGCACAAGGGGGCATTGTGGCTGCGCGGACGAACCGCCGGGGTGACCGCGCACGGGTCGATGCCCGAAAAGGGTGTGAATGCCATCTATGCGGCAGCCCGCGCCGTCAGCGCCCTGCAGCAGTTCCGGTTCGACGTAGCGCCGGACCCTCTGCTGGGGAAGCCGACCTTGAATGTGGGCACCATCTCCGGCGGGCTCAACATCAACTCGGTCCCGGACCGCGCCGAGATTGGAATCGATATCCGAACTATCCCCGGCCAGGAGCACGCGGCCTTGCGCCGGCGATTGCAAGCCGCTCTCGGCGAGGAGGTCGCCCTCGAGCCATTCGTCGACGTGCCCGCGGTGCTGACGCCGACCGAGAACGGCTGGGTGGAGGATGTGTTCGAGATAATGACCGGGGTCCTCGGTTCTCGTCCCGAAGTGGAAGCGGCGCCCTACTTCACCGACGCCAGCGCCCTGACGCCCGCATACGGTGGTATTCCGACCATCGTTCTCGGTCCCGGGGAGATGGCGATGGCGCACCAGACGGATGAGTATTGCGAGCTCGATCGAATCGGCCAGGCGGTGGAGGCGTACGTTCAGATCGCCAGGCGGTGGTGGGAAGTGTGAAAGCGCTCCATCAGCTGGCGGCGGCCGAGGCAGTGGGTCTACTTTCCCGGCGCGAAATCAGCTCCGAGGAGCTGGCGCGGGCGTGCCTGGATCGAATCGGCACCCGGGAACCGGTGGTGCAGGCGTGGCAATTCATCGATCCCGACCAGGTGGTGTCCCACGCACGCGCCCTCGACGCCAAACCGATCGGGCCATTGTTCGGACTTCCGATCGCGATCAAGGACATCATCGATACCGCCGACATGCCTTGTGAGTACGGCTCTTCGATCTACCGGGGTCATCGACCGCTTGCCGACGCCGAGTGCGTCGCGGCCCTTCGCCGCTCTGGAGCGCTCATCCTGGGCAAGACGGTGACGACGGAGTTTGCGTACTTCACGCCTGGGAAGACCCGAAACCCCCATCACCCGGAGCACACTCCCGGCGGCTCGTCGAGTGGCTCGGCGGCGGCGGTCGCGGATTTCATGGTGCCGGCAAGCCTGGGGACCCAAACAGCCGGATCCATCATCCGTCCGGCCTCATTCTGCGGTGTGCTCGGATACAAACCGAGCTTTGGCGAGCTCCCGATGGCCGGAATCAGACCCCTGGCGCCATCGCTGGACACCTTAGGCATCTTTGCCCGTTCCGTCTCTGATTTGCCTTTGCTGTCGCAGGCAATCCGCGGCAAGCAGCGGCCGCTTCCCATCCTTCGGGGCCCGCCCCGCATCGGCCTGTGCCGCACCGAACAATGGCCCCTGGCTGATCCAGATTCTCAGCGCGTCGTCCTCGATTCGGTCGACCGTCTGCGCAAGGCGGGCGCACAGGTCGAGGAGCTCGAGCTGGGCGATTCGTTTCATCGCCTGCTCGAAGCCCAAAAGCGGGTGATGGCGGTCGAGGCTTCACAGGCGCTCAAGAACGAACGGCAGCGCCATGCCGATGCGCTGGGGCGGAAACTCCATGAGCTTTTCGCCGACGCAGATGCCTGCTCACCCGAGGCGTATCGCTCAGCCCTGAAGCAGGCGGAAGAGTGCCGGCGCCAAATGCTGCCCATTTTCTCGAGGCACCAGGTGTTGATTAGCCCCAGCGCCACGGGAGAAGCTCCGGCGGGTCTCGAAGCCACCGGAGATCCTGTGTTCAACCGCATCTGGACGATGCTCCACCTGCCTTGCATCAGCTTGCCGGTGGGGACAGGCCAAAAGGGTCTGCCCATCGGTCTCCAGGCGGTTGGCGAAGCCGGGGGCGACGTGAGGCTGCTCGTCTTCGCCGAGTGGATCCATTCGCGCCTGGTCGGGGCGGTCTAAGGGCTTGCATCATAGCGGTAACCAATGATCCGGACGTCGAGACGCCTAAAGGGCGGGCCTCCGGCCGCGCGCAAAAGCCGCCTCAGAGGAATGAAGACTTTGCCCTGACGAAGGCAGTCGCTGCTTATGAGACTTTCAGATGAAAAATCGGGCAGATGAGCCTGACGCTTCCGACGCGCAATTAAATCCAAAGCCTTCATTCCTATGCAGCGCCTTAAAAAACGCCAGGGCAGCACGGCTGGCATGGGGATCGCAGGTCAGACGAGGAATGAGGGACATCGAACCGGTCATTGAGGCGCTGCTCGCGCAACGGCCGACCGGTTTTCGAAATAAGCATCTCGCGGAAGCGCTGGGCGTCTCGCACACTCGCGCCTGCCAACTTCTGGCTTCTCGAGTCTTATCGGGCGAGCTGCAAAGAACAGAGGGGCCTCGCAGTCAATACATTCGCGGACCCGACCGCGGCGAAGCTGATGGAAGTCTGGCCCGGGGAGCACGCGCCTGGGGGTTCTGGAAAGTGCTGGTGGATGCTTATCCCAAGCTCGTCTATGTGTCCTTGAGGGCGGTGGGATTGATTGAAGTGCGAACCCGCCGGCAGATTCGGGGAGCGCTGCGAGGCGCAATGGATTACCGGAGGTTTCTGATTGTCGACTTCGAAGGAGTTCGCTTCATCTCGGACGCGGCGTCACGTGAATTGTTTATCACGCTAGCGCGCCGTTGGGGAATGCTCGTCGAGGCAATAAACCTGGACTCTCGAGTTGCCCAGTCCGTTGGACACGTCCGCTTCGGCGACTGACGAGCAATAATTGGCTGGCGCGTCCGGAGCCCCAGCGGTGCGGACAGGGCGAGCGCCGATTGGCATATCTCGACGCCCTTCCCTGCAAAGCTTCTTCGCCCATGGATGCGCGATACGGACAGGGCCGACGCCCGACTGGCATCCCTCGACGCCAATCCCTGCCATGGCCGCGCCATCGGATCCATGCGCGACGGTCGTGGCAAATCGTGGACCGCGTCGGCCGTGTTTGACTTCACTCGCCCGTGTTTGAATTCAGCCGATCGCCACGCCGAGCGCGCGACCGATCAAATAAGTTGCGCCGCCGGCGGCGCACCCAATCAGAAGCATCCGCAATCCGCCCCAGAGAGCGCTTCGGCCGGTGAACAAGCTGATCGTTGAGCCCACGCCAAACAGCGAGGCCGCCGCTAAGGCGATGGAAGCCTCGAGGGCCAATGGGCCTTGCAGGAGAATGAAGGGGATCAGCGGAATGAATGCGCCGAACGCGAAGGAAACCAGCGACGACGTCGCTGCTTTCCAGGGCGACCCAAGCTCATCCGGGTTGAGCCCGAGCTCCTCCCGGGCCAGCGTGTCGAGAGCGTCCTTGGGATCGGAAATGAGCTGATCGGCGACGCGTTTGGCGTCTTCTTTCGACAGTCCGCGGGCATGGTAGATCAGCGCCAGCTCCGCCGCCTCCTCTTCGGGGTATTTGGCGAGCTCCTCCCGCTCTGCCGCAATCTGCTTCTCGAACATCTCGCGCTGCGAGCGAACCGAAATGTACTCCCCGGCGGCCATGGAGAAGGCCCCCGCCAGAAGACCCGCCGTACCCGAAACCACGATTGTTCGGGTACTCGCACTGGCTCCGGTAATTCCGAGGATCAGGCTCGCGTTCGAGACCAGGCCGTCGTTCACGCCGAAAACCGCTGCCCGCAGACTCGTTGCACCGTCACGGGTATGGTGCCGGCGCCCAACCTCGGAGACGGAGGTGGGCATCGGATGACCCTGCTCCGTCCTCAGCGGGTGAACCCGGCCACCTCCGTCGTAGACGGCCATCCCGCGGACTTTCATCGCCGCGAGGACCGTGCGCAGCGGCCGGACGCCGAATCGGCGGACGAGTCGAGCCACGAATCGAACGCGCGGGCTGGGCTTGTAGTCGCTGTCGACCTTCTTGCCGGCCGCCTGAGCCTGCTCGGCCCAGATAGCCGCCTGAGAATCGGCCTCCTCGGCGAGCGCGGCGAAGAGCGCCTTGCGGAGGGGAGAAGGCTCGACTTCGGCGATCACGCGATACAAGAATGCCGACTGCTTCTCCTGCCTCCAATTGTCCTGAGCGTCCATGCCTCTTCCGTGGGACCGGACGGCGGGAGTACCCCCGGTGATGGAAGCGGCAATCTTGTGAGATTTTCGAGGCTGGTACCAGAAATAAGGGCATCGCGGTGCGCCTGACCGATTTCGCGGATTCGGGCGGGAATGCCTGGGCGGGCGGCTTTGGCTACTTCGTCACCACGATTTGTCCCGACATGTCTTCGTGGCCGCTTCCGCAAAAGACGTTGCAATGAAAGGCGAACGTTCCGATCTTGTCTGGAACGAACCGGATCTTCGTCACTTCTCCGGGCTTGATCTCCCCCCGAAGGGCGAGATCGGGAACCTCGAAGCCGTGAACTCTATCGAGAGTGCTCAACTCGAGGACGACAGGCACGTTGAGCTTCACCTGGATGACGCTCGGCGAATACTCGAAGCGCTTCGCGGTGACCTTGATCAGCTGTTCCTGTGCTGCGGGCGTGGGTACTTCGCCTGCCCGGGCCTGGAGGCCGAGCAGCAAAATGACTCCGAGGAAGAGGCGGGCAAAGAACATTCTCATCCCCGGCCGATCGAATACTCGTCAATTCGAAAGTCCCGACCGGCTTGCGCGTCGATGCCCCGGTAGCCAAGCCCCTGGTTGGGATGAGCTGGCTCCCACGGCAGCGGCGCGCGTTTTGGCGCTGCTCCCGGCGCGGGCAAAGGAAAAATCAGCGACCGGGCGGAGTGGTGGGCAATCCGGCCGGTCATCTGGTGATGCTCCTGGTGGATGTGACCGTAGAAGACAGTGACGTTCCGATGATTTTGCAGCAAGGCGATCGCCTCGTCTCCATCCTTGGTCGTCCAATCCCAGGACGGATACAACGCGAACAAGGGCCGGTGGGTGAGGACGACAATCGGCTGTTCTACATCCAGCTTCTCCAGATCCGACCGCAGCCAGGCGAGCTGATTTTTCCCGATCGCCGCACCCGGATCAGAAACGTTGTCCAGGACGATGAAATGAATGCCCTTGTGGTCGAAAGTGTAATGGAGCTCCCCGAAGAATTCCTGGTACGCGGCGCCGGCATCGAGCGCTGCGTCGTGCTCACCCGCCATGAATCGCATGTTCTTGACGCTGAGCCCTTTGACGATCTGGTTGAACTCGCCGAGTCGCTTGCGCCGCTCGTCGCCGTCGTCGGTCGTATGCGTCAGGTCGCCGGTGAACACGATGAAGTCGGGCTGCCGCTGAAGCGCGTTCACCAGGGAGACGGTGTTCTTGAGCGTCACGTCCGCCTCCGGGTTTGGAGGACCTTTAAACCCCCAATGCGTGTCGGAGAGCTGGAGGAAGTAGAAGTCGTCCGCGCCGTCCGGCTTCTTGCGCGAAGAGGCGCAACCGGCGACCCCCATAAGACCCGAGCCAAAGACGACGCCGCCCAGACCGAGTCCGAGAAGCTGCAAGAAATTACGGCGATCTGGTGTTTTGAAGTCCATGTATCCTCGTCAAGAGCGCGAGCGGCCTGCGCTCTCGCTTTGGGAGGTACACCGGACCCGTCTCTTTGGATGGGCCCATGCCCCGGGATGCTTCAAATCCCTGGGTAACCGCGGATCCCCGCGATCCTGCGCCGGAAAGGGCCGGCGCGCGGGACGCCTCTACGATTCGCTGGACGGAGCCTTGGCGCGCATGCTGTCCACCGGCGGAACGGAAAATCCATTGGCCGCCATCGGCGGTACCGCCTGAGGTCGAGATGCGAATTCGGCGAGGGCGACCTTCTCGCCGATCCAGCGATGGCGATTGAAGGACGGCAGGTTCTTGTTCGCTACTATCTGGAAGCAGGTGGACCGGCCTTGCTCCGCGATGAGCACCGACCAACCGAGAAACATGTGCCAAAGTCGGAACCAACGCTCCCCGTAGGCGGCGAGAATCGTTTCGCGGTTGCGAATCCAATTCTGATACCAGCCGTCGATGGTGCACGAATAGTGGATGCCCACGTTTTCGACGCTGTGAATTTCGAATCCCGCTTTCTCCAACTGGTTGGTCACATAGGAGAGCGGCAGCGACGCATCTGCTCCGGGAAAAATGTACTTGGACATGAACATGCCCCAATTAAAATCCTCGGCGTCCCAATTTCGCCGCAGCCCGGCAATCTGCAGGAAAAGAATTCCATTGTCCGCGAGCAATCCGCTCAGTTGCCTGAGGAACTTCTGGAAGTGTTTGATCCCCACATGCTCAGCCATTTCCAGGACTGAAATCTTGTCGTATGTGGTGGCTGGAATTTCTCTGTAGTCCAGGGTCAGAATGCGGGCGCTTGAAGAGAGTTTTTTCTCGGCGATTCGCTGGGTGCCAAAATCCGCCTGGTTCTTGCTGATGGTGACGCCGGTGGCGTCCACTCCGTAGCGTTGCGCCATGTGCGCAACAAGCGTACCCCAGCCACAACCGACGTCGAGCAACCGCTCGTTGGGTTTGAGCTGTAGCTTGCCCGCCACGTAGTCGAGCTTTTGACGCTGGGCGGTCTCGACATCGTCCTTGCGGTTTTTGAACACCGCGGACGTGTAAACCATCACGTCACCGAGGAATGCCTCGAAAAAATCGTTGCCGCGATCGTAGTGGTCGGTGACCAGCTTGTGATCAATTTTCTTCGTGTGCTGGATCACCGAGGGAATGAATTTCTGAAAGAAGAACTTCGCCTGATCGGACGTCACCCGATAGTTGACGAACAGCTCTTTTTTCCGCATCAAGTCCTGGAGGTCGCCCTTGAGGTCGAGCTTCTCGTCCAGGTAGGACTCGACCAGCGTATTCATCGGGATTCGTGAATCTGAGTACCGCCGCTTCAGACCTTCGTCGCGAAAGGAAATCCAATTCGACAAGTCTATCGGCACGCCTTTCCTCCTGAATCGCAGAGGCGAAAGGCCCCGGCGGTGAGGTGCAGCAATCAACGTATCACAGGTTCTGCCGTCTCCGCCGGTTTTCGGAACGGTCATTCGAGACCGAGCCGGCAGGGCGACCAGCGGTGCGACCGCCCGAGGACCCTGCTTCCAATGCTCGGGATGAGCTTCAAATTCCCTGGCGCACGCCGCACTCGTCCAGGTGAGCGAGGAGATCGGCTGGATCCGAGTAGACCCGATAGGCACCGGCGCGAATCAGCTCGTCTTCGCCATAACCACCCGAAAGCACACCCACCCCCAAGGCTCCGGCTCGGCGCGCCGCCAACAGATCCCAGACGCTGTCGCCCACCACCATGCAGTGCTGGATTTTCACGCCGAGGCGCTCGGCGGCGGCGATGAACAAGTCGGGATCCGGCTTGGCACGCTCGACGTCATCCCGGGTGATCAGCGGTGTTTCCGGATCCAGTTGGAGAATCTTCAGGGCGTGGCCCGCGCTCCGGCGGCGGCCACTGGTCGCGATGGCCCAGGGGACGCCGGCCTGGGTCAAAGTTGCGAGCAACTCCTTCGCCCCGGGAAGGGCCCGTATCTCATCGATGCGACGCAGATATGCTTCGGAGTGAGTCTCCTGCATACGCGCCGCCTCTTCGGCGTCGAACGGATGGCCGATTTCCCGGCGGAGCGCATTGACGAACAGGCCGCCGCTCATTCCGACTCGCCGATGAATGCGCCAGGCGGAGAGCTCGATCCCGGCTTGTTCGAGCGCCTCCTGCCAGGCAAGCACGTGCTGATAGACGCTGTCGATCAGAGTGCCATC
>WNFC01003146.1_pt1 | contig 21739 bp, 17 predicted proteins | sample 5400541 | NCBI WGS metagenome assembly WNFC01 (sample SAMN13153342, study PRJNA577476) | soil metagenome | isolation source: 120 cm saprolite under Douglas fir tree site 2 hole 2 replicate 1 | place: USA:California | collected 2015-04-18
ACATCTCGGAGCGATCATGGATCTCGAACTCAAGGGTTTACGCGTTCTGGTAACCGCCGGCGCAGGCGGCATCGGGCTTGCGATCGTGCGCGCCTTCGCAAACGAAGGCGCCAGGGTTCACACCTGCGACGTCGATGAAATGGCGCTGTCCGCGCTCGCCTCCAGCGATCCGGCGATCACGCAGACATCATGCGATGTTTCCGACCGATCGGCGGTGAAGAACCTGTTCGCCGACGCTGTCGTAAAACTCGGCGGCCTCGACGTGCTCGTCAACAATGCCGGCATTGCCGGACCGACATCCAGGGTCGAGGACATGAATCCGGAAGACTGGGACCGTTGCCTGGAGATTTGCCTGACCGGGCAATTCAACTGCGCGCGGCTCGCGGTGCCGCATTTGCGCCAGAGCAAGAACGCGTCGATCGTCAATATCTCGTCGGCCGCGGGCCGGCTCGGCTTTGCGATGCGCACCCCCTATGCCGCGGCGAAATGGGGCGTGATCGGCTTCACCAAGTCGCTGTCGATCGAACTCGGGCCGGACAACATCCGCGTCAATGCTATACTGCCGGGCCTCGTCGCCGGCGACCGCCAGCGCCGCGTCCTCGAAGCCAAGGCGCAGCAGCGCGGAATCTCCTACGCCGAGATGGAGCGCACGGCGTTTTCCTACACCTCGATCAAGGACTACGTGACGCCGGAGCAACTCGCCGATCAGATCCTGTTCATGTGCAGCCCGCGCGGCAGGACGATTTCCGGTCAGGCGATCTCGATCTGCGGCGACACGCAGATGCTGGGATAGAGGAGTGGCGGGATCGCTCACGCCGACAAGGAAACCGGCTTGTGCTGGCCAGGCACCGCCGCGAGAAGCTCGCGGGTGTAGGGATGCTCGGGGCCTGCGAACAATGTCGCTGTGGCCTTAAGTTCAACGATCGCGCCGCGCTGCATCACCGCGATGCGGTCGCAGATCTGCGCCGCGACGCGCAGATCGTGGGTAATGAACAGCATCGAAAGTCCAAGCCGGGTCTTCAGGTCTTCCAGCAAAGCCAGCACCTGCGCCTGCACCGAGACGTCGAGCGCGGAGACAGCTTCGTCGGCCACCAGGATTTCCGGATCGAGCGCCAGCGCGCGCGCGATGCCGATGCGTTGCCGTTGGCCTCCTGAGAACTCGTGCGGGTAGCGGTCCATCGCTCCGGCATCGAGACCAACCATGTCGAGCAGGTCGCGGGCACGCTGTCGCGCCTGCTTGGGGTCGGAACCATGCGCAATCGGCCCGTCGCTGATGATTTGCCCGACCTTGCGGCGTGGATTGAGCGAGGCAAACGGATCCTGAAAAATCATCTGGATGCGGCGGCGCTGGTCGCGCAGCGCCTTGCCCTCGAGTTGCGTCAGATCGATGTCGCCGATCCGGATGGTGCCGCGATCGGCTTCGATCAGCCGCAACACCAGACGCGCGACCGACGACTTGCCGGAGCCGGACTCGCCGACCAGACCGAGCGTCTCGCCTTTCAGAATCGAGAAGTTGACTTCGTTCGCGGCCTGAACCGTGCGATCCGGCCGAAACCAGCCGCCTGATGTGACATAGGTCTTGTCGAGGCCGATCACGTCGACCGCCTTGTCGCGATCGACCAGCGGCGTTCGCCGCGGCGGGGTCATCGAGGGTACCGCGGCGAGCAACGCCTTGGTATAGGCGTGCTGCGGGCGATTAAGGATCTCCGGCGCGCTGCCTTGCTCGACCACCTGTCCATGCCGCAGCACCACGACGCGATCGGCGATATCGGCAACCACGCCGAAATCGTGGGTGATGAACATGACGGCCATATTGCGGCTGCGTTGCAGCTCGCGGATCAGCTTGAGAATTTGCGCTTGCGTAGTGACGTCGAGCGCGGTGGTCGGCTCGTCCGCCACCAGCACGGTGGGCTCCAGCGCCAGCGCCATCGCGATCATCGCCCGCTGACGCTGGCCGCCGGATAACTGATGCGGATAGGCGCGCACGATTCTCTCAGGATCGGGAAGCCCGACTTCCCGCGCGAGGCCCAGCGCCTTTTGTCGGCGTTCGCGCGGCGACAGCAGGCCATGGGCCTCGAACATTTCCATCATCTGGTCGCCAATCCGCATCAAGGGATTGAGCGCCGTCATCGGCTCCTGAAACACCATGGCGATGCGGCGCCCGCGCAGATCGCGCCAACCGTCTTCATCGAGCGCCAGCAGATTATGGCCTTCGAACGCGATCTCGCCGGTTTCAGTGGTGACGCTGTCCGGCAGCAGTCCCATCAGCGCGTGAGCGCACATCGACTTGCCCGAGCCGGATTCACCGACTACGCAGACGATTTCGCCGGGCTTAAGATCGAACGAGATGTTATCGACGGCGTAGGCGCGCTCGCCGCCGGGCGGCAGCGCTATTCTCAGGTTTGTGATGGTGACGGCGGGATCGGCAGGCATGTTCAGCGCCCATCCCTCGCCAGCCGCGGATTGAGGGCGTCGTTGAGGCCTTCGCCGACCAGATTGAGACCGAGCACGGAAACCAGGATGGCCAAGCCTGGAAACACCGTGATCCACCACGCTTGCCGGATCACCGTGCGGCCGGCGCCGACCATGTAGCCCCACGAAATCAGATTGGGATCGCCGAGGCCGAGGAACGACAGCGACGATTCCAGCAGGATAGCGGTCGCGACCATCAGCGACGCCAGCACGATCACAGGCGACAGTGCGTTGGGCAGGATTTCGTGCCAGATGATCCATCTGTGGGTCTGGCCGGTGACGATGGCGGCCTGGACATATTCGCGGGTGCGCAACGACAGCACCTCGCCGCGCACCAGCCGCGCGACCGGGGGCCAGCTGACGATGGCGATGGAGGCGACGATCGAGTAGATCGATGGCTGCAGGATCGCCACCAGCACGATGGCAAGTGCAAAGCTCGGAATGGTCTGGAAGAATTCCGTGAAGCGCATCAGCGCGTCGTCGATCCGGCCGCCGAAATAACCTGCGATGGCGCCAAGCGGAACGCCGATCGCAAGCGCGGCAAGTGTCGAGACGAGGCCGACCAGCAGCGAGACGCGTGCGCCGTAAATGATGCCGGCAAAGACATCGCGTCCCAGCGCGTCGGTGCCGAGCGGAACAGCCGTCAGTGTAAAAGGCGGGAGGAACGGCCGTTGTACCATTCGCCACGGCGAGTTCGGGAATACCATTGGCCCGAGCGCGGCGAGGAAAATCGCGATCACGAGAATGACCAGCCCGATCAGCCCGCTGGGGTTGCGCAACATCTGCTTCAAGAACTGCTTCATGCGGCGAAGTCGATGCGCGGATCGACCATGCGGTAGACCAGATCGGTGACAAGATTGAAGATCAGCACCATCGCCGAACACACCACGAAAACACCCAGCAGCAGGTTGTAGTCGCGCTGCAGCAGCGCCTCGTACATCAGGCGGCCGATCCCGGGCCAGGCGAACACCGTTTCGGTCAACACCGCGCCGCCGATCAAGGTGCCGGAATGCACGCCTGCCAGGGTCACCACCGGCAACAGGGCATTGCGCAGCACATGGCGTCGCTGAATTACATTGTCGCTAAGTCCCTTGGCGCGGGCGGTCTTGACGAAATCGAGGCGCTTCACCTCCAGCATCGAGGCGCGCGTCATCCGCGCATAGGTCGCCATGAAGAAGAGGCCGATCGTCATCGCCGGCATGATCAGATGCGCGCCGACGTCCAGCATGTGGGCAAGGCCGGTGTAATTCGCGCCGATGGTTTCGTAGCCGAAACTCGGCAGCCAATCCAACACCACCGAGAACAACAGGATCGCCATCAGTGCGATCCAGAACAGCGGCGTGGCATAGAACACCAGCGCCAGCACTGTGATCGCGGTATCGGCCCAGGTTCCGGCCCAGCGCGCCGCCAGCGTGCCAAGGAGAATGCCGAGCAGGAGCGAGATCGCGAACGCCGTCATCGTCAGCAGCAGCGTCGCCGGCAGGCGATCCATGATCAATTTTGAAACCGGCGTCTGCTGGCGAAACGAAAAGCCGAGATCGAAGCTGAGGATGCCCTTGACGTACAGAAACAATTGCTCCGGCAGCGGCCGGTCGAGACCGAATTTCTCCCGCAACTGGGTCACGAATATCTGGTCGCCTGCGCCGGCCTCGCCGGCCATGACGACGGCCGGATCGCCGGGAGCAAGCCGGATCAGGAAGAAGTTCAAGACGATGATCGCAAGCAGAACGATCGCGCCCTTGACGATGCGCTGGGCAACGAATGACAGCATCAGAGCAGCCGGGTGAGGGGGATGGATAAGTTCAAGGCTAGCGCGCGAAACCTTAGGGCATCGCAAACAAGCGCCGAGGCAAAACTTTGGCAAGCGCTGCGTAATCGACGGCTGGCGCAGTGGAAATTTCGTCGCCAGCATTCAATCGATCGATACGTCGTCGATTTCGTAGCGCTCGACGGAAAACTGATCGTCGAAGTTGACGGAGTAACGCACGCTGAACCATCGGAACAAGCAAGAGACAAGGCGCGGTCAGGCGTATTGGAGGCCTGCGGATTCCTTGTTGTGCGTGTATCCAATACGGATGTGTACGACAATCTTGAGGGTGTTCTCGAAATGATCGAAAGCACGCTTCGGTCAGATTGACCGGAAAGAGCCCTCACCCGGTTGCTGCGCAGCCGACCTCTCCCCGTCGGGGAGAGGTGAAGAAGGCGCCGACGTTCGTTGTTCATTTTCGTCCCCCGCAAATGTCGGCGATCTGCGGAATATCTCGAGCCGGTCGACTTACCGCAGGTCATGGGCATATGTCCGCGCCCTGCTACGCTTCGCCGCCGATGCGTTCACTTGTCAATCCAGGCTTCGCGGAAGCCGTCGTTGACGCCAATGGCTGTCGTAACAAGGTCCTTGATCTTGCAATGGGTGATGGTCGGAAATTGCAGTTCGAGCATCCATGCCACCGGCACGTCCTCCACCAGAATCTTCTGCACCTTTTCGTAGATTTCCTTGCGCTTGGAATCCGGCGTCGCGACCGCGCCGTCGGCAAATAATTTGTCGACCTCCGGATTGGAATAGCCCTCGACATTGTTGAACACGGCACCTTTGGCGATCGCGCTGGAGACGTAGTTGCGGCCGACGCCGAGCGCGGGATCCCCGTACTGATAGAGATACGAGAAAGCGATGTCGTAGTCCCAGTCGCTGATCTTCTGGTTCCCGCCAGGCACATCGGTGGCGATGGTCTCGATGTTGATGCCGACGTCCTGCAGGTTCTGCTTTACGGCTTCGCCCCAGCGCTGCCAGGTTTCGCCATAGGCCAGCGGCATCATGCGCACCTTCTCGCCGTTGTAGCCGGCTTCTTTCAGCAGCGCCTTGGCCTTTGCCGGATTGAAGTCGTATTTCGGAACGTCGTCGGTGTAGAACTTGATGGTAGACGCCGACGGGCCGGTGGCCACCTTGCCCAGCCCGTTCCAGATCACGTCCTTGGCGAAGTTGCGGTCGACCGCATACATCACGGCCTGGCGGAATTTCTTGTTCGACGTCGGGCCGGCGCGGTTGTTGAGCCACATCCAGGCCAGCGGGCTGAAGAATTCCCAGCCGGCGCCGGTGACGCAGACGTCCTTCAATTTGCTGAGCCGCGGCACATCGAAATTCTCCACCGAGCCGCCGGGCAGCACATCGACCTTGCCGGTCTCGAATGCGACGGAGCGAGCCGCGGCGTCCGGAATCACCTGCCGGTAGATTTCATCGATGTAAGGCTTGCCCTTGACGTGGTAATTGGGATTTTTCACAAGGCGAACGAACGAGCCCTTCTGCCATTCCTTGAACATGAACGGGCCGGTACCGACAGGCGCGTTATTGTAAGGGTTGGTCTTGAAGTCGGTGCCTTCGTACAAATGCTTGGGAACCATCGGCAGCGAGCCGACCTCGAAGATGCCGAGGAACGGTCCGAACGGCTGTTTCAGCGTGAACACCACGGTGAGATCGTCGGGCGCTTCAACCTTTTCAAGCTGTACCAGGTTGGCGCGCGCGCGCGCATGGGTTTGCTTGCACATTTCGATCGAGAACAGAACGTCGGCCGACGTAAACGGCTTGCCGTCATGCCAATTCACCCCCGGTTTGAGCTTGAAGGTGTAGACCTTGGCGTCCTCGCTGACAGTCCAGCTTTCGGCGAGGCCGGGCAGCGGCTCCAGTTTCGGGCTGTAGCGCAGCAGACCTTCAAATATATTGCCGGACACCATCTGGGTCGGGCCGTTCTGGATCATGGCCAGCATCAGGCCGGGCGGCTCGGGCTGGATCACGGCATTGATGACACCTCCCATCTTCTGCTCCTGCGCGAGCGCAACGCTTGCGCTGCAGGTCAAAACGAGGCCGAGCACGATTTTCTTCAGCATGACTTACCTTTTGCGGGCGGGATGCTACGGGCGGAAAGCCCTGTTAAAGCCGGAGAATGCAAGCTTTGGGCCGGTTCAAACCATAGCGAGGGAGGCTCACATGACGCTAATCCAGGCCGCAAGATGAAACTGTCGACAAACGGCGACTAAAATTTGGACAGGGGGGGCTCGGAGTCCGATGGTTGCGTCCGCCACTCCAGCAAAACGGCACGCGCGACGTGGCCGCTGCCTATGCTAGACCTCGCACGATTCAGCCAAAACAGCGTGGAAGCATCGCATGATTCCGTGGTTGCAGCTCGATACCGCCCGCGTGCCTGGCGCCGACGTCCAACTTCGTCTGATGCAGCGAGGTGGCGAATTCTCCATGAGGCTGGGCCAGAACGAGCTGATGAGCAGCCGCCTCAGTGGATCGGAGGAGGCGCTCGCCACGCTCGCCTGCAGAAGAATCGAAGCCGTCAAGAGCCCGCATTTACTGATCGGCGGACTGGGCATGGGATTCACCCTCCGCGCCGCGCTTGCCGTGCTGGGAAGCGACGCGCGGATCACGTTGGCCGAACTCGTGCCGGCCGTGATCGCGTGGGCGCGAGGTCCGATGGCCGACATCTTCGGCGGTAGTCTTGACGATCCCCGCGCCAGCATTCGCGAGGCAGACGTCGTCGATGTCATTCGATCTCACGGCTCGGCGTTCGACGCGATCCTGCTCGATGTCGATAACGGCCCGGAGGGTCTGATCCGCAAAGCGAATGATGCGCTCTACGATCTGAAGGGGCTGAAAGCGATCCGCAGGGCGCTGCGGCCGGGCGGCGTCCTCGCCGTATGGTCGTCGGGGCCGAATCCGCTGTTTTCCAAACGGCTTGGCGCCGCCGGCTTCGATGTGAACGAGGTCGCGGTGCGCGCCACGACAAAGCGCAGCGGTTCGCGCCACGTCATCTGGTTTGCGACGAAACCGTAAAGGCGCGCGCTGGTCACGACTGCTTTCGATCCATCGCAGACCGTCATTCCGCTCACCAGCCGGCAAGGTCACTGCCGCAGTATCGGATAGTCATTCAGCACATCTTCTCTGATGGATATGGCCTGAATCGCGCGGAACAGTATCCGCGCTGTCTTCAAATCGTTGGCCTTCAAACACAGGTCCACGATCTGACGTACCGCGGAGTCGCGCAAGAGATCATCGGAAATCTTGATTGCGATTTTCATCGCGGTCTTGGCGGCCTGTTCGTACCGTTCGGCCTCGTGCGTGTGGGTCTTGTTATTCAAGCCGTCAGCAAGGCCGCCTATTTTTTCAGCGCTATTATTGGCGGACCGGCAGATGCCGCGTATCTTCTGCGCCGCTTCAATATCGCCAATCGGCCACTGGATATCTTCGTCCCAGATTTCTTTGGGCTTACCCTTGTCGAACCACCACATTGCCATGCCTTTGGATATCCCCGAGCATAGATTGCCGTGGTACCATTTCAATAATCAATCCACCGCCACGCGCCGTCGTCCGTTCGAAGGAGATTGCGTCGCGGGCCAGCCGGGTCGCCTGGCTGCTCAGCCGGGCGACTGCGCCCCCTGATGACTTTATCTGCTGTCCCGTTGCAAAGTTGAGCTGGCGAAACCTCCGGCTGTGAATCGGCTCGCGATCCTGCTCACCAGCGGCACCGGCGCATCTCGAACGATGTTTGTTGAGATGTGCCTTGTTGACCGCCGCGTGATGTATTTCGATAACCATAAACTGAAACGAAATTTTCAGGATAGTCTGTGAGTCTGTCTGATGAGTTTCCAATCAATGGCAGGGGCCGGTAATGTATCCGCGAAACTTTGCTCGCGTTCGCCCGACGGGCAGGAATTCCAAGGCCAAAATAATCGTTGGCCCGAAGGCTCCCGTGGTTGATTGCAACGTTATTGACTATTCGCCCGGTGGGGCATGCCTCGAGGTAGATCCGCAGACCAAAGTGCCCAATCGATTTGAATTGCTGTTTGGCGTCACGAAGAAGCGCTGTCGGGTGGTTTGGACCCATGGGCGACGTCTAGGGGTCGTGTTCTAACAACCTCGCCGCTGGATCTGAACGCTTCCGCTTGTGGCGCAAAATCCAACGTGCCGCCCGGGAAGTATCGCTTGTTGCGGTAGCCGCACCAATTCGGACCTGGCTGCTGGCCGGTAGGTCCACGCCGTCCAGTAGCAGATACACCACCAGGGAAATTGGGCAGGCCGCTATTCCGCTGCCTGCGACGACGGCAGGCGCATGGTGTCAACGCCATCCGCCTCGGTCGCGGAGATTGTCGTGCGGACCATCAGGCGCGGCTCGTGCGCCGGCCACGGGCGTCCGCGATGCATGGTCGCGCGGTTGTCCCACATCACGACATCCCCTCCTTGCCATTGGTGCAGGTAGCTCGTGCCTGGCGCGGTCGCTGCCGCCATCAGTTCGTCGATCAGCTGCTTTCCCGCCGCCGCCTCCATGCCTTCGACCGCATAGGCATGCGAGGCGAGATAAATCGCGCCGCGGCCGTGCGTGGGATTCTTCCACACCATGCGCCAGCATTGCGGCGGCAGCGCCGCGCGCTCCTCGGGGCTCGCGAGGTCGGCTGTGATCTGCTTACGCGAATGCGCATAGTCGTGCCAGGCAAAGGAATTCTCGAGCTTGTCGCGCAAGCCCGCGTCGAGCCGTTCGAAGGCAAGTCGGGTCGAGACGAATTCGGTTTCGCCGCCGCGTGCCGGGATGATTCGCGCCGAAAGGATCGATGTGAGCGCCGGCACGCGCTTGAACGACGAGTCGGTATGCCAAAGCTGGTTGGCCTTGCTGCGCAAGGCTTGCCGGTGATCGGAAGGCACCACCTTTCCGTCAGGGCCGATGGTGCTCAGGATCACGAAATGAGTACCCGTCCCCTGTGAACCGACCTTGGTCACTTCCGGAGGGCCGAAGCGGCGCGAAAACGCCAGTTGAACCTCGTCGGTCACCTCCTGGCCGCGCAACACCAGAACGGAATATTCCTCAAAAGCCGTGCGCGCCGCGCCATACGCGGCATCGTCCGAGGCGACATCCGCAAGCGTCACGCCGCGCAATTCGGCGGCGAATCCTGGACCCAACGGCACGACGTCCATCGGCAAATTCCTCCCTGTTTTTATTGAATAACTTTACGGCAAAATTTCCTGGCCGGCAACGAACTGAAGCGTTCCGGCCTGACGGCGTTCCGATCCTGGTCCGTTGTGCAGCGCATGCCAGCGTCTTACCTCAGCAAAAAAAAGTGTGTCCTGGTTCGCAATGGCTTCGCGGCGGCTAGCGAATCCGGCGCGCCACACGCATTCGCACTCTCACAAAATCCGAGAGGTCTTGTCGGCCCAGTAGCGGTCACGCAACAGCCGCTTGTAAAGCTTTCCGGTCGGAAGCCGCGGCAACTCCGCCTCGAAGTCGATCGAGCGCGGCACCTTCTGGCGCGACAGCGATTGGCTGCAAAACAGCATCAGCTCCTGGGCGAGATCCGGTCCCGGCAGAATCCCCGGCATCGGCTGCACCACCGCTTTTACTTCCTCGCCAAGATCGGCGTTGGGAACGCCGAACACGGCGGCGTCCGCGATCTTGGGATGGGTGATCAGCAGATTCTCGCACTCCTGCGGATAGATGTTGACGCCGCCCGAGATGATCATGAAGGTCGCGCGATCGGTCAGATAGAGAAAACCGTCGCTGTCGACATAGCCGACGTCGCCGACCGTGCTCATGCTGCCGTCCGGTGAGCGGGCCTCTTTCGTTTTGTTTGGATCCTTGAAATATTCAAACGGCGCCGCGGTCTTGAACCAGACCGTGCCCGGCGTGCCGACCGGGCAGGGCTGCATGTTTTCATCGAGAATGTGAAGGTCACCGAGCAGAACCTTGCCGACGGTTCCCCAGTGCGCCAGCCATTCCGCGCTGTTGCAGGCGGTAAATCCAAGGCCTTCGGTGGCGCCGTAATATTCGTGGATGATCGGTCCCCACCACTCGATCATGTCTGCCTTCACCAACCCGGGACAGGGCGCCGCGGCGTGGATCGCGATCTCCAGTGATGACAGGTCGTGGCGTTTCCGCGCCGCCTCCGGCAGCTTCAGCATGCGCGAGAACATCGTCGGCACCAGCTGGCTGTGGGTGACGCCCCATTTCTCGATTAGTTCGAGGTAACGCTCCGGATCGAAACTCTCCATGATGATGGCGGTGCCGCCGCTGCGGATCGTAAGATTGACGGCGGCCTGCGGTGCCGCATGATAGAGCGGCGCCGGCGACAGATAGATCATGCCCTCGCGGTACTGCCAGAGTTTTTGCAGGAAGTCGAACATCGGGAGCTGCTGTTCCGGCGGTTGCTCCGGAAGTGGGCGCAGGATGCCTTTCGGTCGGCCGGTCGTGCCGGACGAATAAAGCATCGCGGTGCCGATGTGCTCGTCGCCGATGGGCGCCTTGGGCAGCCCAGCCGCGACCTCTTGCAGGCCGACGATGCGTTCGCTCTCTCCCGGGCCATCGGCAACGATGCAGAGTTCGACCTTGGGGCACTCCTTGAGCGCCTCGCGCGCGACGTCAAGCTTTGCCACTGACGTGATCAGGACGCGGGATTCGCTGTTGTTGACGATGTAGGCGAGTTCGCTTGGCGTCAGATACGAATTGACGCAGGTGTAATAAAGTCCGGACCTCTCACCGGCGCCGCAGGCCTCCAGGTAGCGGCTGTTGTTCTCCATGAAGATCGCATAGTGATCGAGCCGCTTGAGACCGCGATTGCGAAGCAGGTGCGCCAAGCGATTGCTGCGCGCTTCCAGCTCGGCATAGGTCACCGCCTCGCCGGAGTTCGCCATGATGAAGGCGGGCTGAAGCGGACGGAGATGAGCATGCTTGCCGGTGTACATGATGTCTCCGACGCTCCTATGCGGCCAGAACAAGGATCTCGCGCACCTGCGCCGGGCCATCGATCTTGCGCGGGTTGCGCGGAATCCACGGCGTCGCCATGGCCTGCTCCGCGATCCGCTCGAAATGCTCCGGACCGATCTTGATCTCGTGCAGGCTGCGCGGCATTCCAAGGTCGCGGATGAACCAATCCAAAACCTCGGCGGCATCCTCGCCGGGATGTCCCATCGCCGCGGAAACCAGTTCCTGCCGCTCGGCGTTGTCAGGTTTGTTCCAGCGCATCACCGACGGCAGCATCACGCAGGAGGTGTATCCATGGGGTACGCCATACACGGCGCCGAGCACATAACCGATGCCGTGGCTGGCTCCCATCGGCACGCCCGCGGACAACGGTCCCATCGACAGCCAGGTGCCGATCTGGCAATCCATCCGGGCGTCGAGATCACCGGGGTTTTCCTTCACGCGCGGCAGCGCATGCGCCAGCATCGAAAGTCCCTTCACCGCCTGGGCGTCGACGTAGGGATGCGCCTCCCGCGAGCACAGGCCTTCGACGCAATGATCGACGGCGCGGATGCCGGTCGAAAGAAACAGCCATTCGGGCGTATGCACGGTCACCGCGGGATCGAGGATCGCTGCGCGCGGCATCACCAGATCATGGCGCAGCATCTCCTTGACCCTGGTCTGCTGGTTGGTGACGCCGGCGATGGCGCTAAACTCGCCGCCGGCAATCGTGGTCGGGACGCTGATCTGGCGCACCGATGGCGCCTTCATGTCCGGCGCGACGCCCTTGTGCGCCCGGATCTTGTCGATGCCTTCGACGGTGCTGACATTATTGGCGAGGCAAAGCTGAACCGCCTTGGCACCGTCGGTGATCGAGCCTCCACCCACCGTAACGATAAGATCGGCGTTGACGGCGCGGGCCTGCGCAGCGGCGGCAATGACGGCCTCGCGTGGCGTATGCGGCGGCATCGCATCGAAGGTCGCCGCGCAGCGGGATCCAAGGCGTTGGCGGATTTTCTCGATCTCGTCGGTCTCGCGGTTGAGGGTACCGCTGACCATGAGAAACGCGCGGACCGCACCCAGACGGTCCATCTGCCCGACCACCGCCTCGGCGGCGGGGCGCCCGAAAACCACCTCGTCCATGGCGCCGAATACGACACGCCCCTTGTGCACAACGATTGTCCTCCCCGGACGCTCTTGGTTTTGTTATGGCCTTTTAGGATAATCTAGCGGAGTTCTCGGGGAGGGGAACCATAAAATGTCCTCGGGCGCGCATTCGCGCGGGTGGCTCCGTCCGGGCTACGGAAGGTGTCGCCCAAAACACGGCTTCGCGATCTCGCGGCGCAATCCGCCCGAGCTTTGCTGGAAATTTCCTTACTTCAATCAGAGGGCGCAGGGATGCCGGGCGCCCGATGCGCCCGCACGTGAGAGGATGACAGCCCAATGCAGGCGGCTCGAAGACCAGGCTCATTCTGGCCGCTTACCGGCTATCCAAGTCGTAAGGACATCGAGGTTAGTTGTTAATGCGACAATGTCTGCTCGAGCTCCGGCACTTAGCGTACCGCGATGGTGCTCGATTCCCAAAAACCGTGCCGGGACCAGCGATGCGGCGCGAAGTGCATCATCGAGGGAAATCCCTACGAGCGTTACTGCATTCTTGACAGCAGATGCCAAGTCGAGATGAGCGCCGGCGAGCGTACCGTTTTCGGAGACCAGTCGCCCGGACCGCAGCTCTATCCGCCTCCCCATAAGTTCGAAATGGTCTTGTTCAGTGCTAACGGTGGGCATCGCATCACTGACAAGGGCAATGTTGCTCCGATTTTTTGCCGAAAAGGCGGCCCGTACAACGAGCGGATCGACATGGATACCATCGAGAATGATGCCCGCTGTGAGACGTTCATCGGTAAGGGCCACACCAACAATGCCAGGTTCCCGGGCGCTCATGGCGGGCATTGCATTGAAGAGGTGTGTAACTCCACTAAGCCCCTCGTCGATGGCCCTTATCAAAATGTCGGGAGCCGCCTCGCTGTGTCCAACTGACACCCGAATTCCGCTCGTAGCGAGGGTCTTCACAAATCCCGCAGGTACGCATTCTGGCGCTAGGGTCACCATGGACGATCCGACTGCGGATAGCTCCCCGAGCCAATCCAGATCGTCCCTTGTCGCGGACCGAATACAGTCGTCCCGATGAATTCCCGGGCGCGAGCGGCTAATAAACGGACCTTCGAGATGAAGACCCAGGATTCCGTCGGTGCCGTCCAGCAATTTTGCGGCAGCAATTGCGGCGGTCGCCTTCGCGCGGGTATCGCTTATCAAAGTTGGTAAACAGCTTGTGGTGCCGTACCGGCGATGTGCTCGAGCAATGGCGCGCATCGCGTCCGGCGTTGGCTCATCATTGAGAAGAATGCCGCCGCCACCATTGACTTGCAGGTCGATGAAGCCGGGCGCAAGCACCGTCCCAGGCGGCATAACTTCGGTCGGCCAGTCGTCCTCACTCTGATCACGCGGCGCGATCCACCGAACCACCCCACCATCGACCAGGATGACCGCATCATCGTGCCAACGATATCCATCGAAAATACGGTCAGCCGAAATCGCCAACTGGGGTCTTCGGGCGTGTTCGGCTGGTTCCAGACCCATCGCCTCACTTCCTCACTGGCCGATTGGTAGGCCCGTTCGATCCACTGTAGGATGCACCGGCTCGGAGCCCCGGACACCATCATGAGAGCGGAACTCAGGGGACCTTACAAACGTTCCGGGAAGGTGCGGCCACAACGTTTGCGCACCGAGCATAGCCATTTTTCGCGAGTAGGTGGATGAGCAAATACGATTCATCGGATCACGCTCAGTTTTATATTGGTGTCGATGGCGGTGGAACTAGTTGCCGGGCCCGCATCGAAGATGCGGAAGGTCGTCTTCTGGGTCAGGGCGCCGCCGGGCCTGCTGCAACGCGTATCGGCGCGGATAGGTCGATGCAGGCGGTGCGCACAGCGAGTATGGCGGCGGCAAGCGACGCCGGTCTGCTGCCGACCGCCCTTGCACACACGAGCGCCGGCGTGGGATTGGCTGGAATTGATCGTAAAGGGGCCCGTGAAGCGCTTCTGAGCTTCCCACATCCGTTTCGAAACGTCGTCTACGCGACTGACGCGAACGTTGCTTGCTTGGGAGCGCATAGTGGCCGCGATGGAGGCATTGTCGTTCTGGGCACCGGCAGCGTCGGCTTCGCTCGGGTGAAAGGCCGCGAGCTCCGTATCGGAGGATACGGATTTCCAATCTCCGATGAGGGCAGTGGTGCCGACCTCGGACTGCAGGCTGTGCGGCTCGCCCTTCGCGCACACGATGGCAGGGCTAGACCGACTCCCTTTTTGCTCGAAGTGATGGGACGGCTTGGGCCTGATGCATTTACGTTGGTCGCGTGGGCCGAACAGGCGACCGCGACGGAGTATGCGAGCTTGGCTCCAGTTGCTTTAAACTACGCAGAGGCTGGTGATCCGTTCGCAGAAGAAATTGTCGCCGAAGGTGCCCGTCATGTCGACGTGCTCATTCGTTCACTGGTGGAATTCGGTGCACCGCGTATCTCGCTGCTTGGGGGTATGGCATCGCGTCTGGTTCAGTGGCTTTCACCTGACGTCCTGCAGTTTCTTTCCCCGCCTGAAAGCGATGCGGTAGCCGGGGCCCTGCTTTTGGCCCGTCGCGAAGGATGCGTACCAACAGAGCCGAGGCGGCAGAGGAAAGGTGCGCAGATATGCTGACTGAGCACATAAGTCCACGGTTCGTCGACCTCGATTCATGGTCCACCAGCGACATGATCGAAGCCATGTATGACGGACAGCTCGTCGCTTGCGCAGCCGTAAGACCGGCCCTGCCGGCGATAAATGCCGCCGTAGATGACGCGGTGTCGGCCCTCAAGCGCGGCGGTCGCTTGGTTTACGTAGGTGCTGGCACCTCCGGTCGCATCGCCGTTCAGGACGGTGCAGAGCTTGGTCCGACATACGATTGGCCAAGCGATCGCATCGTTTTCGTGATGGCTGGAGGAATGCAAGCGCTAGTGGAGAGCGTTGAAGGTGCCGAAGACAACGAAGCAAAAGGGGCAGAAGCGATCGCCCAGGCTGAAGTTCGTCAACACGACGTTGTTATAGCTGTAGCAGCGAGCGGTACGACGCCGTTCACTGTCGGCGCCCTGCGTTCCGCAGAAGCGAGGGGGGCCATCTCCATTGCAGTGGCGAACAACCGAGGCGCGCCGCTTTTTGAACTGGCGCGCCATCGTATTTTGATTGAGACCGGTACGGAGGTGCTCGCAGGCTCAACGCGGATGCAAGCGGGAACAGCCCAAAAGATCGTCCTCAATCTCTTTTCCACAGCCGTAATGGTCAAGCTCGGCCGCGTCTATCGCGGTCTGATGGTAAGCATGCGCGCAAGCAACGCGAAGCTCTTGCGCCGTGCCGAGATCATCGTGAGCCAGATCGTGGGATGCGACGAGAATGATGCTGCCAAATTCGTTCAGCGCGCGGAGGGCGACGTCAGGATTGCCGCGCTACTCGGTCTAGGATGGGAACAAACTGAAGCCATTGAGGCATTGATCAAGCACGAGGGCAATCTGAGATCAGTTATCGACGGGTTGGCTCATGATCCAAAATGACCAAGCCCAGACGGCCATGGCTCGAGAGATCCGGGAGATCCCGCTTGCAACTGAGCGCCTTCTGGCAGCACATGATTTGGTCGCAACTGTCGCACATCGCATCCGCCACGCCAACCCGCGCGTCGTTGTGATTTCAGGCCGTGGCAGTTCCGGAAATGCAGGAACTTTTCTTCGCTATTTGTTTGAAGCTCGGGCGGGTTTACTCGTTTCGACGTCCGCTCCCTCAGTCGTGACAACGTACAGACAATCGATCGATATGCGGAATGCCGTTTTCATCGTCATATCGCAATCCGGCCGTAGTCCCGATCTTGTGACAGGAGCGCGATCGGCCAGGAAAAGTGGAGCACTGACAATTGCAATTGTAAACGATGTGACATCGCCCGTCGCCATGGCCTGCGAATTGACGCTGCCGATTGGTGCCGGCCTGGAGCGCGCAGTCGCGGCTACAAAATCTGTTGTACTGTCGATGGTCATAAGTGGACAACTTATTGCATCGCTGACCTCCGATCATGCTTTGAGCGAAAAGATCAACCGGCTCCCGCAAAGGTTCAGTCACGCCCTTACCTGCGATTGGTCAGCGTGGAGCGACAGCTTCGCGGCAGCACGCGCTGCGTTCGTAGTTGGGCGGGGATTTGGATTGGGACCGGCGCGCGAGATCGCGCTTAAGATCACCGAAACGATGCGGCTACCTACATTAAGCTATAGCGCCGCAGAGGTAAGGCACGGGCCACTTGCTTCTGCCAGCGCCGAGACTCCCCTTCTCGTGTTGAGGCAGAACGACGGATCATCTGCGATGGTCGATGCTTTGATCGCCGATCTTCGTGTCCGAAAGCTGAATGTCTTTTCCGTGGGCGATCCAAGCGGAACGCTTCCGTGGATAGGAAATGATGATCCAATTTGCGATGCGATTACGATGTTGTTGCCGGCCTATACTACCATAGAGCAGGCTGCGCGGGATCGCGGTTTTGATCCAGACAATCCGCCAAGTCTTACCAAAATAACGGAAACGCTGTGATGCCTCTAGGGACGCCCCAGTTCATGGTCCGAAGCTCCGCAATGAAAAAGGCACAAATAGCCTGCGGCCATCCATAGCCCAGGCGACCGCATCTTTAGGGGTCAGAACGATTGCCTTGATAGGGACTTAAGCCAGTCCGGGAGGACGGTCACAAGGGCGCGGCGGACGTCGCCGTTGGGTTTTGGCTGCGTGAAAACGCCGAAATTGAATTTGCGAACGGAAATTTCGTCTCGACTTCAGTCAATTTAAAAAACGAAAACGCTGGCGACAGTTGCCGGGACAAGACAATAGAGAAAACAATTCTGCGCGCTCTTCGTGCGCGCACGTTTTCACGCAGCCAGGGTCATTCGCGTCAGTTCGGTGCGCCGCTCGTTTCCGGTCCTCCCCGAAAAGCGGCCAATTTCCGAGCCGGTTGGCATGTCTGAAAAGTGACAACGGACATGGCCCTTTCAATGACCTCGTCGGCGCGGGCGAGACGAGGCCCGGCGCAGGGTGATGCCATTATCAACTCAAATTATCGGCACTCTGATTCAGCCCCCATTCACCCCGTTGCTAGATCGCTCTTGCGAACAGGGACCCCTGAACCGCGCATTAAACTGCTTCTTTTAGAGATGGGCATTAAACACGGAGTAATTAAGATGAAAAAAATCATCGTGCTTGTTGCCTTGATATGCGCCTTGGGCTTTTTCGCGAGTCATCCGTCGGTTGACGCACCCCGCCAGGCCGCTGTAGAGACGCCTTCGCCGTTAGCGACGATGCAGGCATCGCGATGGCTTCCAACGGAAGCCTACGACGCGATCTGATCTTTTGGCAGTGCGTGACGCCAGTGATATTGCGCTCCGGTCTAGCGTAACTGGCTACCACGCCGAGCCCTTCCGTTCTTCCCCGATAAGCGGACAATTTTCGCGCCGGTTGGCATGTCTCAAACGTGCCAAAGGACTAAACCGCTCGCGCGGTAGGGCGCTGCGGTTGGGGACACAGCCAGCAGGATAGCGCGACGGGGCATCCCGTCCTCGGATGAGCGGGGCCGCAACCTCCCCTCAAGATAGGAGCATCCCGGCCCGAAGATGCAGCACGACGCCATCCGCACCGCCAAGGATTCGAATAATGAAATCCGCACAGTCCGAGATGCGGTGATTGTCTTGACCAGCAGATCGAGATAGTTTCAGTTTGCATGAGTTGAGTTTTTCGACTCTCTCTACGATCGGCTCGCCTCAATTCTCGGTAACCCACGCCGCACCGCCTGACGTATCCCTTCCCGTCCCTTCCCGCGGTTTCCTCCATTGGAAGTTTGCGTACGCCGGCCCCCGGTGTGTGCGGCGCCACCGTCATGGGGCCGGCATCCGCAAACCTTCACATGCGCGGACATGACGGGTGGCTGTGGAATGTCCGTTTTACCCCGAGGTAACAGACATCGGCGGTCGCCGACGCGCTCGACAAAGGCAAGCGACCGGTCGAGCGCGACGCGCTGACGATTCCGGAAGGACGCCGGGATGGGCGTTGCTTGATCCAGCAATTTCTTTAGAGCGGGATGACTTTTCTTCGAATCGTCATCCCGCTCTATCTTTTTGTTTGAGCATGATCTCCGCGCAAACGCTTCGCGTTTGTCGCGAGGGAAAACCGGTCCCCACTTTTCCGGATCATGCTTCAGTGCGGTTTCGAACGTCCGGCGGCCGCGCATCCTCGTCAGCAATGCGCCGCCACAACGCCCTGACCATATCCTTCATGACAAGTGCGTCTTGCCAGCGGTCCGATAATTCGGCGCCGTCAGGGCCGGTGATGGCGTAGGGCGGCGGACCGAGTTCGCACAGGAAGGTCAGTACCGCGTCGGGTTTGGCGCGTTTCCGCCAGGAGCGAATGGCGTATTCCCACCAGTCCATGAACAGTCCGACCCAACCCTGGTGCTGCGGAAAGCCCAGCGAGATCTGTACCTGTTCGCGGCTGGCGATCCGTCCATGAATGCCCCAGCTGTTGTCGAGGATGCGATGGATCAAGGCGTGATTGACCTCATCCACGGGCCAGGCGAATTCCCGGCCCACCAGATAATGCGAAACATCCGCCGTCAGCCGCAGGTCGGGAAAGCAATCGAGCAGTTGCAATGTAAAGAACAGATCGGTGGTCATGCGGTCGCGGTGGGTTTCCACATGCACCGCCACGCCGGCCTGGTCGGCCAGCCGCCGCCATCCCTCGAGCAGCGGAATGCAATGCTCGAGCCGCTGCGGCCGCACATTCGGCTGCAAATTGACGTGGTCGGCGCCGAGCCGCGCCACCAGCTCCAGCACTGGTTTCAGGTCATCGACATTGGTTGGGTAGCACTGCGCCTGCCATATCATGCCGTGCGCGCGCAGGAAGGAGGTGACTTCGGTGGCGAAGCCGGTGTCGATGAACCGGACGCCGGCGCCGTCGAAGCCGGCGTCGCGGATCATCTCAAGTTGCGTCTGCAATGGCCACTCCGCCTCGTCAGCCCGCCGCCGCTCCATCGCCCAGAGCGACTGCAGGATCCGAAGTTGCTGCGCCATGTCCTAAGACTTGCCTCAGGCTTGCTGCAGCACGGCTGCCGCGTGCATCTTGCCGTCAGAGGTATTGTCGACCGTGATGCTTTCCTCGTAGGTCTCGGGACCACACCAGATCGCGAACGCGGTGCACGCCGCGAGGAAAGCCGCATAGCAGGCAACCGGCCACCAGCTTCCCGACCAGGCCACCAGCGCCGCCGCCACGAACGGTGCCGGTCCGCCCGCGAGCAATGAGCCCAGTTCACGGGCAAAAGCAAAACCGGCGAAGCGTCGCTGCGGTGGGAACAGTTCGGCGAAATAGGCGGCCTGCGGCCCGAACATCGCCGCCGTCACCACCGCACGGGCGCCGATGAAGGCCACCGCGATCCATATCCACTCCTTGGTTCCGACCAGCAGGAAGAACGGAAAGGCCCAGGCGATGCCGGCCAACGCGCCGAACATATAAACAGGGCGGCGGCCAATACGATCGGAAAGCGTGGCGAAGCCCACAATGGTGAAGAGCTCGATGACGAAGGCCAGCATCAGCGCGCTGAGCGCATCGGCTTTTGGTACACCCAGCGTGGTGATGACGTAGCTGAGGCCGAACACCGGAAACAGGTAGCCAAGGCCGTTTTCAGCCAGCCGCGCCCCAAGCACCACGAAGAAATTCCGCGGATGCCGCTTCAGCGCTTCCATCGCCGGGTTGCGCTCGATCTTGCCGCGCGCCACCACCGCCTGGGTGAAAACCGGCGTTTCGGTGATGCGCAGGCGAACGTAAATGCCGACCATGATCAGCAGGAAGCTCGCCAGGAACGGCAGCCGCCAACCCCACGCCATCAGATCCTCGCGCGGCAATAGCGTCACCAGCGCGAAGGCGCCGGCCGCGAGCAGATTGCCGATCGATACGCCGAGCGGCGCGAAGCTACCCCAGAAGCCGCGATGGCGCGCCGGCGCGTTTTCCACCAGGAAGATCACCGCACCGCCATATTCAGCGCCGGCTCCCAGTCCCTGCACGACACGAAGTGTGACCAGCAGCGCCGGTGCCCAGTAGCCAATCTGGGCGTAGGTCGGCAACAGACCGATCGCGGTGGTGCCGATGCCGATCATCAAGAGCGTCGCCACCAGCACCGGCTTGCGGCCGAACCGGTCGCCCATGATGCCGAACAGGATGCCACCGAGCGGCCGCACCACGAAGCCGACGCCGAAGGTCAGGAACGCCAGCAGCGTGCCGACCACGGGATCGCTCTTCGGGAAGAACAGCTCGCCAAACACCAGCGCGGCGGCGGTGCCGTACAGGAAGAAGTCGTACCATTCGAGCGCGGACCCGATACTGGCTGCAAGGATCACCCGCAGGCGCGAACGCCCGGCGTTATCGGCAATAATATCCGTCATCGTTTCCCCCGTTGCTTTGCGTTCTTATTGTTGGTAGTCGGCGGCTGCGCCTTGGCGCAGCCGCCGTCGCAAGATCACGCCGCGCGGGTGAAGTAGGATTTCTTCGCCGCGGATTGCGTTTCGTAAATCGATCCCTGCCGCGTGGCCGGCGGCAGCGGAAGGCGCACCGGCACGTTGGTCATCCGCGGCGCAATGACGGGGTCGCCTGACAGCAACCGGCTGTTGAACTCGGCAAAATCCTTCACCCCCATCAGCGGCCAGGCGTCGCTCGCCGCGACCTCGTACAGCAACAGGTTGCGCGGCCGATCCGAGGTGTTCATGGCTGATCCGTGCAGCGCCCGGACATGGTGGAACGACATGCTGCCGGCCCGGCCCATGCAAGGCACCGCGCGTTCGATCTCGCTCTTGATGGTGTCGGGATCGATCAATCCGGCAAAGCAGCCGTCATCGCCATGATGATTCCAGACCTCGCCGGTATGCGTGCCGGGCGTCACCAGCATCGGTCCGTTGGAAAGATCGCAATCGTCCAGCAGCACGCCGATGGCCAGAACATCGTCGTTGGTATGCGGATAGAACGCCCAGTCCTGATGCCATTCCACCGGCGAGCCGTATTGCGCCGACTTCATGTTGAGCTTGGAGCCGTGCAGCCTCAAGCCCGGACCGAGCAGTTGCTTCAGGATGTCGAGCACGGCGGCACTGCGTACGATCTCGTCGAACAGCGCATGCACCTTGTGCGGTGTCTTGATGCGGCGAACGCGCGGGTTTTCGGCGGTATGGCCGGGCTCAAGATCATAGACATCGGTGTGTTCGAGAGTTGTTGCCGATCCCGCGACCAGTTCCGCGATCACCGACCGCAGCTGGGCCAGCGTGTCCGCGCTCAATACGTCCGGCACCACGATCACGCCGTCGCGCTTGTAGGCCTGTACATCTTGCTCTGAAATCATCCGGCTTCTCTCCTTGTTGCTTCCCACCCACTTCGTGAGGCGGGTTCTCTCGCTTGCGGACT
>WNFC01006103.1_pt1 | contig 21738 bp, 17 predicted proteins | sample 5400541 | NCBI WGS metagenome assembly WNFC01 (sample SAMN13153342, study PRJNA577476) | soil metagenome | isolation source: 120 cm saprolite under Douglas fir tree site 2 hole 2 replicate 1 | place: USA:California | collected 2015-04-18
CAGATTGATCCTCGCCGGAAACAGTCCCCGTGGACGGGCCCCGCCACGCGTAGGTCGTTTTGGCCTGCAGGTCTAGTTCTGTCCTCTCCGAACCGGAGTTGCTACCCCTGTCTCAACCGTCGGCAGAAAGTTAGCCATCCGACGACCTTGTGGGTCAGCTCTCCGCGCTGGGCACCTTGTCCCGGCCATGCATCACGAGCCATAGCGAATTGACCGGAAAATCACAAGCGGATTGAGTACCCCCGTGACCACCTCCGCCGTCGCACTCCAGGGGCCGCCTCGCACGATCAGTTGGGAACGTCCGCCGGCGTGCGGGCGACTTCGATCCAGCGAGCCCCGTCGAACTGGAAGTCGATCGCGCGACTGAACCCTTTGGCAGGCTGAGTCCAAACCGCGGACCTGTAGAGTGAACCCAACGTCAACGCCCCGAGCACTCCAAACGTATTGCGAATGCGGACGGTAATGCGCTGGCCGGTCATCGCGTTTTTCGGATTGCCGATGGCAAACGCAGCGCCGTTGGTGGGCGTGATCACAAACTCGTTTCCGAGCGATGCATCAATGTCGATGGAAGATCGGTAGGAGGGCGTCTGTCGCGGGTAATACTGCGTATCCCCCAAAAGAACCTTGGTCGGAAGACCGACGATAGCTACCGGCGAAGTGGTGGGGACAAAGTTCGAGCTGTTATTGGTGATCCGGTAGTTGGTTGGATTGACCGCAGCAACACAGACTGGCCTGGCTTGCGCAATCTCGTTCACGAAACGGTTGTCCTCGATGCTCAGGTTAGAAATTGGTCCTGGCACAGCTCCGGCGGCGTTGTCAAGATAGATGATCACATCGTTGCCTGGGGGTCCGCATTCGACGAAACGATTTCCTTTGATGGCGGTGTTGTTGTTTATTGCTACGCCGCCCATGGGGTCTTTTAGGCTCTGCATCCAAATGCCGATGTTGAACGATTTGAAGAAGTTGTGGAAGGCATATAGGCCCAGCGAGCTGTCCCGTCTCTGATATCTGCACCGGTGCCGGACGGCCCTTCGCCGGCCGCGGATCTTCCCGCGGTGATAGTTCGATAAATATAGCCGTGGTTGCTCCGCAGGTCTCCAACAAGGTAGTCGGCGCGCGGCTGCCAGGCGGGCGGGTTTGTCATCGTGGCGCTGTTATGGTGAATTTGAATTTGATTGACGGCGCCGTGCCCTCCCGCCCCCACCGTACCGATGAAATAGGCCGTTGAATCGGCCATTCCGGCAGGGCTTCCGGATGCCTTTGGGTTGATGGTTACTGTGTTATCGGAGATCACTACGTTTCGGACTTCACGTTTGACCCCACCGGGACGTCCGTCTTCAGTGTCTGACCAAAAAGTGATGAAAGCGAAATTCAAGTCCTCTGCGGTGTTCCCGGTTATGACGACGTTCTTCAGAAGACTGCTGATTCCCTTTTCAGCGCAGATGAAGAGCCCCTGCCGCATGCCGACAATGATGTTGTTGGTAAATGCGCTGTTGTCGCCATGGATCTCGACCGCGGTCGCCAACATGCGGCCTAGCCGTGTCGAGTTGGTAAAGCGATTTCCGGTGATCACGCTGTTGTCAGCGAGTGTTACAATCTGGCTCAAGTCGAAATTCAACGGATTGTCCGACGTTGGATTGTCGAACGTACAGTCGCTGACGCGAAAATTCTTTGCGACACGAGCGCGGTTCAGCCCCAGTCCCACCCAGATGGAATTACCGACATCGGTATCCAGAAAGTCTACCCGCTCTATGGTGACGTTGCTCGTGTCGCCGAGTTGAATCAAAACTCTCGGTATATTCTTCTGCGGACCAGGGTTCCATTGATTGCCATGGGAACCGTTGGCATTGATGGTCAAATCGCGAAAGTTGATGTGGCTATATGAACCAATGTTTTCGAAGACAGGGTTGTCGTACGTAGAAAACAAGTACGCATAGCTAACTGGGGCTGAGTACGTGTTGTCCTTCATCTTGATCACGCTGATGCCTCTGCCCGCTCCAGCAATCGTGACGTTGCTTTTCAGGTTGATGATGTTGGCATGCGGGCCTGTACCGAGAGCGGCAATCAAGTACGTGCCGGGCGGGAAAAACACGGTCCCTCCCCCGGCCACCGAGGCGGCGTTGATCGTCGCTTGAATCGCGGCAGTATCGTCGACCAAACCGTCGCCCTTGGCGCCAAAGTCTTTGACGCTCACGATATCGGCTAGCTTGTCGGCGATCGCGCGCGCTACCGCCCCCCTTCCCGGAGCCTGGATTCTGACTGATTCTGGCGGTGCGGCGAGGGTAGGACCGGCCGCTAGGCTCAAGATGCAAGCCGCCAACTGTGGGACGGGCCATTTCATGTCGATGTTGTGCTCCCAGCCTCAATGTCAACCGACCGGTTGGGGAACACCGTGAGAAGCGGCCGCGTACCAAACCCGACCCGCGGTGTCAAGCTGCAGCCGTTATAGATCAGTTCGTGTCGAGCCCTCAGCGGTTTGCTGAAGGAGACTCCCAGTCACGTTAACGAGCTCCCCGCGGCGAATTGACGAAGCAAACCACCGAGGGGGCCGCAGATGGTTGCGGGCTTGCACGTTCGCATGTCCTGAAGTACTACGCTGCTGGATTCCTAACACAATCCCCTCTCGCTTTGTCTTCGAGTTGGAATGGCAAGCCGCTCTCGTCTTTTTCGCCTCCCAGCACTGCTGGCACTAGTGTTCTTTTCCCGTTTGCTTTTTGCCTTGCTTATCTGGAAAGTGAGCGGACCTTCGGGCTTCTACACGCCTGACTCGGCTGCCTATGTAGTTTTGGCGCGGTCTCTGCTTCACGGATCTTTTTCAGATAACGGGTTACCCCATATCGCCAGAACTCTCGGCTTTCCTCTCCTTCTCATGCCTGCAGTTGCCTCCGGGCACTTCTTGGTAGTTGCGATTTTCGAGAATCTCCTGTTGGCCACGTGTTCCGCCTGGCTCATCTGGCGGATCGTTCACGGCCTCTCCGCAGAATCGGGGGCCTCCGCTTGGGCAGTTCTTCTCTACTGTTTCGAGCCCGTCGCGCTTCTGTGGTCCGACAAAATCATGACCGAGACCGCGTTCAGCACGCTGCTGCTCCTCTTCATCTGGTTGGTCATCCGTTTTTTCCGTGAACCGACGTACGCCACACTGCTTCTTGCTGCCTTGGTACTCGGGTTCGCCACGCATACGCGACCGATAACGCTCTACCTTGGGCTTTGGCTGATACCAGTGTTTCTGTTCTTTCCCCGCACGTTGCCAATGGGCCAGCGTGTTTCCAGAGCGATCGTGTTTGTGGTTGTGTTTGCTTTGACTTTGGCGCCGTGGATCCTCCGCAATGCTAAGGTTGCCGATTACCCGGGATTCTCGTCCATCTCGGATGACAATCTATATTTTTACCAGGCCGCCGCGGTCGAAGCGAACTTGCAAAACAAGAGTTTTGGTCAACAACAAGAAGAAATGGGCTTCTGGGATGTTCAGCGCTACCTCCAAGCCCATCCAGAACAGAGCACATGGTCCCGTGGCCAGATTGCCGTGTTCACCCGCGCCGAGGCAAAGAGAATCATTTCGCAGCACTTGCCCATCTACCTGCGCCTTCACGCTCGTGGCTTCATTATTCTGCTCTTTGATACCGTGGCAACCGTAATATTGCAGACGCTGGGGCTCTATCCGGAACGTGGGGGCCTGCTGACAAGAACCGTTGACCAGGGACTCTATCGAGGAATGATGTGGCTGATTCGGGAACACCCGGTCGCCGGCACAGTTTTCGTTTTGCTCGGAATCCAGTTGATGTTCTACTATGTTCTTGCGCTCTTTGGCGTGCGTCATCTGCCCGTGGCGGCAGCCTGCTTCTTCGGCTCTCTTCTGCTGTATTTCATTCTAATATCGAGCGGACCCTATGCGTCCGGTCGCTTACGTGCCCCGATAATGCTGTTGGTTTGCATCTCAGCCGGAATCGCGGTGGCAAATTGGCGACCCCTAAGAGCAAGAGCACCCAAACCTGTTTGATGGCCCAACGGACGATTCAATGCCATCCATCCTGGTGGCGCTCCGCTCGGAATCGGAGGATCTAGGCGTCGGCTCCCCGGTGCTTCGGGACCCCAACCGGGATCACGGAAAGCGCTGGCTTGCACACCCGAGGTCGCTGCCCAGGTTCCGGGGGGGTGGAAGGACACCCTGATACCGGGCTGCTCACCTTGAACGACGCCGCCTCTTGCTGCTAAGAGTACCGGATTTCGCATCAAGACCTTGGGTTTTCGTATGTTCCCTGTCCATCCGCGCAATCGGTTTCTGGTCGCACCCTTCGAGCGTCGGCTCTCCAAACTTCGACTGGGGGCCCAAACCGAGGTGCCCGCCTGCAAGACGTGCTGAGTGGGACCGACATCGTCGGGATTTTCCTTCGCGCGCCTCCTGGCGGTAGCGCCCTTCGTGTTCGCCCACCGGCGTGGAGCCGCCAGGCCGCGCCCCGAGGTTCCCTCGGCCAATCAGGTCGCGCGCTCCGCGGACTCGCTCGTGGGGGCTACCTCTGACCTCGCGGCAGTGCGCCCAGGAGAGTGCGGTCAAGCCGCCAATTGCCCACTCGGGTAAGTGATCCAATGCTCCTGGCCACGATCATTGCATTTGGTCTTTTGCTCTGGCTCGCCTGCCTTCAAGGCCGTAACTTGTTGTTCCCTCCCGCGCTCTTTCTTGCAGTCTGGCTAGTGACCCTTGTCGGCCTCCTCCTCTTTGGCGATCCATTTTATCCTGTACCGGATAAGGCGTACTACATCTACATCGTCGGCGCTGCCGCATTCACCTTCGGCGGTATTTTGGCTTTGCGGCTGGGGTCGTCCCCATCCGAGGCTTCACCCATCGACGCGCCATGGCGGGGTTCCCCTTCGACCTATCGGGCACTTGATCTGACATTGCTGGTACTGGTGATTGGATTGCCTTTCTACTGGCGCCAGGTTTCAGAGTCTGTCTCGCTGGATGACCTCTCCACCATGTTCCACAGTCTCCGGGATGAACAACTGGCCCGAGCCGAGGAAGGTTCTTCATTCAACATCATCGCCAACCTCGTCGGGTTGAGCCATTTCACCGCCGCGGCGATGTTTCTTGAGTCGAACGCTGATCCACGGCGACGTTGGCGGGCGATAGTCGCGGTCATCCTTGCGTTCATCTACGGTGGAATGTTAGGCGCCAAAATCAACGGCCTTTCACTCGTGATCATCCTGGCGTTAATCGCCTCGGTACAGGCGCGGAGAATAAAACTCTCCACAGTTGGCGCTACCGTTGCGTTAGCGGTCGGATTTTTTTCAATGGGCCTACTGCTCGTCAACTTCGCTTACGAGAGCTTCGGGGGCTCGTCCGAGCTCGTGCAGAAGGTCGCCCACGGACTCAGGCTTTACTGGCTCAGTGGACTGGTCGCCTTTGGCGTGATTGCCCTCAATCCTGACGCAATGCCCTCGACCCAGCAGATTGACCGTTTCTTCTGGGATACCGCGCGCAGCTTGGGTGCGAATGTGACCCCGCCACCCAAGTATGCGGATTTCACCAACGTCAGCCTCACCGAATACACGAATGTTTATACCATCTACTTTTCCTATTTCAAGGACTACGGTTGGATCGGCACAGTGATACTCATGTCTGTGATGGGCGCGTTGATGACCCTTTTGTACAAGAGGGCAATGAGCGGGAAGCCCATCGCCATGATTCTGTTTGGACATTTTGGATTCAGCGTTATTGTATTGAGCATCGTTGCCGAGAGCGGTTTTTCCTTGCTTAATACTCACATCAAGTTCATCATTTTTCTTCTCTTCATGTACTGGCTTCTGCCTGCCTTCGACGCTTGGCGTGAGACGTCACGTGCTTAGGGTAGCAGCATTCACGGGGGGCCGCGACAACCCGAGCTCCCGCTTTCGCGTGCGACAGTATGTTTCACCGCTCGTCGATCACGGCATCATCCTTCACGAGTTGACCGCGCTGCTCTACTCCTCCCCACCAGCGACGAAGTGGATCCGGCCGCTCTGGGGGGGGGCGGCCCTGGCCTGTAGCGTTCCCCAAATTGCCATTTCGTGGACCCACGACGTGTGCCTGCTCCAGCGAGAGCTCGTCAATACCTTCCTCACCCTGGAACCTTTCACGAAAAAGCCGCGCATCCTGGACGTGGATGATGCCATCTTTGTGTACCGAAAAGGGACAGCTGCGCGTAAGCTCGCGCAGCTGTCCGATAGCGTCGTTTGCGGCAATTCCTATCTGGCCGAGTGGTTTGGCAAGTGGAACTCGAACACCACGATTGTTCCGACTGCCGTCGACACGCAGAAGTACACTCCCCACCCTGATCCGGACCGGGGCGCGAACGGGGACGAAGGGCCGGTCATCGGTTGGATCGGGGTGTCCGCGAACTATCGGTACTTGGTGAGCATTGAACGGGCTCTGGCGCGGGTGCTTGATTTGTTCCCGAAAGCGCGGCTTCGAATCGTTGGCGATGCGCCACCTACTTTCAAGGTCCCGTCATCTCGGGTCGACTGGGTGCGATGGACCGAACGCGCAGAGGTCGCGGAAATCCAGAGCATGGATATCGGCATCATGCCGCTCGACGATACGATTTGGACTAGAGGAAAGTGTAGCTACAAGATGCTCCAATACATGGCCTGCGGCCTGCCGGTGGTGGTGTCGCCGGTGGGGATGAACGCCGAGGTCCTTGCACTCGGCGAATGTGGACTCGGGGCCTCGACCGACTCTCAGTGGGTGGAGAGCCTGGTGGCGCTGCTCGAGGATAGGACCCTTCGCCGAAAGCTTGGAGCTGTTGGACGGCGTATCGTCGAGTCGAACTTCAGTATTGAGGCGGTAACGCCTAAGCTGGCTCGCTGTTTGCTCGCCAGCTGACTCTCGGAGCCGCCAGCCTCGAAGCTCGCAGAAAAATGGCGACCCCTTTTTAGAGGACGCCTCGATAGAGACCAATCAATTCACGATCGGAAAGTACTTTGTCACTTTTCCGACCCAGGAAGTAAAAGCCCGAAGCCCCGTCGAGAGTCCCCGGCTTGTCGAGGACCAGATAGTCCAGATATTTCAGCCAAAACAGCGTACAACGCGAAAGCCCTTGCACCAGGGAAATCACCGTTTTCGATTTCACGAACGAAAGCATGAAATATCTGATCGACCAGTGCAGAACGGTCCCTGGTCCGGCGCACGCGCCGCTGCCGATCTCAGAAAAATTGCGAAACACGCGCCGGTGTCCCAGATGAGTGAAGCGGGTAAAGTCGTATCGGCCCATATGCACTTGCTGCATGAACGGCGTCTCGGCATAGACCACGCCTCCCGGCTTCAACACGCGGTGCAACTCATCAACGCACCGGTATGGATCAAGGACATGCTCCAGCGTCGCCTGGATGATTGCCCCATCAAACGACGAGGCAGCGAATGGGAGATCGTGACCGTCGACAATCAGCGCGGTGCGTGGGCCGAAAGCCACGTCGGTTTCAATGAACTCGATTCCAGGCAAGCTTAGAAGCGTGTCGAGGCCCTCCCCCACCTCGCTCCCACCTACTACCAGCACCCTTGGGCTCTGCCGAGGCAGAAGTTCCGAAAATCTCTCGAAGTTCGCCCTGGTTTTAGGATTATGGTGAATCGTAGGCAGAACGCGTCCAAGGACCTTTTTCAAATTCGAGCGGGGAGCAAATGTGGTGGAGGCGTGTGTCTGAAAATCGGCAATGCTAAACACGCTGTTTTTTTCATTGATGAGAACCGGGATGCCGTCAACGATGGGAAAAGAGGTCTCACAGCCGACTGCCCTGCAAGAGATTCGGTCCTGCTCAACCGAGACGGGGCCCTTGCAAACCGGACAGGCGAGGTTTCGCTGAAATTCTTCTGATAGTCTCAATGGATGTCACCCACCTACGTAATCCACTCGGCAGCGAAAAGCTCGATCAGCTTGTGCGCGCGGTGGTCGCGATCTCTGCTCCTCGCCATGGTCAGCACCCGATCCACATCAACCGGCTAGCTCGGACGTTTGAAGCCATGGATCAAGTACCAGTGGCGGGACTCGCCTTTAATCACCTGCTGCACATCGAACACCTTGCCGAAAGTTCTTATCCGCGCTGGTGAAAGGTATACTGGCAGACGCCAGTTGTACATCGAGACTCCCGGATAATCGCGCGCCTCGTTGTTGTGCAAAAAATGAACAATGCGCCGACCGAGGACGCTAAGCGGATTGTGGAATCCATTCTCAATGAATGCGACCTGGCCCTTGGATCGGAGCTTGGTCGAAAGGCCGTGTAGGAATTTCTCAAGTTCAGGAACCAGAAGGAGTACGCTTTTAGTAAAGGCGATATCAAAATCTGTGTGTTGAATGTCCTGGGGGTCGCCCGAATAAACGGTGAATTGGATACGGTCCTCGACCCCCCAACGCTTGGCTTCTGCAACGGCTTCGAGCAAGGAAACTTCGTGCGTATCTACCGCGACCACCTGGGCCCCGAGCAGAGCGAAAAGACAGCTCATTTGACCATGGCCGAACCCGATATCCAGCACCCGACGTCCGGTCAGGGATAGGCTTTGCCCCGCAGGCGTCACTATGGTTGTGGGTCCGGAGGGCCTAGCCGGAAGATTCGTAATCAAACCGCTCGACTCGGGCATAGTTGATTGCTCGGGAGATCTCGCAGCTACCTGCTGTCTGGGAATTTCGCAAGCATTGTTCCTAGAAATTTGCAACCGCGGTTCATCAGCGACGATCGAGGACGGCGAAAACCCAGGTAGTAATGAAGTCAATCTCCGAATAGCGCCGGTTCGGCTGGGCCTGATACACACGACGAAGGGCCTCGGAAGTGTCAGTGCGGAAAAGCCGCTGGTCGAACCCGGAACGCTTGAAGAGACTCGACCACTCCGATGCCCTCACCCGGTTCGTATAGGCGCCGCGATTCCAAACCATCGCCTTCCACAGCCAGTCGCTGTAGCGCAGATGGTTCGCCGCTTCCTCCGGAGCCAGGTGATAGTGATCCTTCAGGTCTATTCCGCAGATCATCGTTCCACCAGGGCGGAGGACCCTCACACACTCTTTGACGGTCAGTTCAGGGTAGCGGACGTGTTCGAAACAGGAGGTCGACCAGACCAAGTCGAAGCTGGAGTCGTCGAACGGCATCCGTTTCCCGTCGTAGAGGCGAACGGTGATTCCGGGAGGTGGATGACCTTCGAGGTAGTCAGCCACATCCAACCCGGTCGCTGACTTCGCACCGGCATTCAGGGCGTACTGGAGGACGCGCGCAGACTGCCCAGGGCCAAGCTCGAGAACATCCTTTCCTTGAGGCGATCCGTACTGCGCGAACTCGTCGAAGACCCGCCGGGCCTCTGACGCATCATTCATCAGACCCGTGTCATGCCATCGCCGCGCAAAGGCTCGCACCGGAGGAAACAGCATGGCCAGATTCTGGGCGATTTCCTTCGGTACAAACATGGCTCCACTCCCAAAGGTTCGGGCAACTTATTGCGGACGAACGACCTAAAGTTTCTTCCCTTCGGCCGTGAAGTGGTCCGTGCTTCATGGCTACTTACAGCGCGCCGCCCGGCAGAGTCAAGCCAGAGCGAAACCTGAAAGGACCAATGCCAACGGCTGATTGTCATAGCGAGGGGAGTATGAAAATTCGAAGCATTCGGCTCTGCCACGCACAACCTCCGCGGCCGACGTGCTGGGCATCAGGGGTATCCCCGGACCTGGCTTGCATTTTTCCAACTTGGAACTTGGTGTTGGTACGATGGCAAAGTGGTGGGTCAAAATCGATCGGGCTATAGACCTCTTGCGCCCTGCTGGACGGCAATAGCTGCACCGCGATAGAGGTTCCTTGTCGATGCGCATTACTTTCGTGATCACTGGACTTGGGATGGGCGGCGCGGAGGTGCAAGTATCCACTCTCGCGGCCGGTTTTTCAGGACGAGGCGCCACCGTGCAGATCGTCTCGATGCTTTCGAAGATCGCCGAGCATCCTCAACTTTCAAGAATTCCCGTCTCAACGCTGGCCATGACACGGGGAAAATGGTCGCCGAGGGACTTAGTTCGCTACATCAAGACAGTGCGGGGCTATCAGCCCGATATCGTTCATTCTCACTTGTTTCACGCAAACCTGCTGGCCCGCATCGGCCGACCCTTTGTCCGTACTCCCCTTGTCTGCACCGTCCACAATACTGCCGAACATCCCGAGCAAGCGAAAAACGCTCCTTTGCGGACGCGGTTTCGCGAGCTCGCCTATCGATGCACGGATCGTTTGTGCGATTTGACAACGCAGGTGAGCGCAGAAGGCGCCGAACGGTATGTGGCTATCCGGGCCACGCCAGCCTCGAAAATGCAATTCGTTCCAAACGCCGTCTACACCGAGCGCTTCCATCCCGATGGGGAGCTGCGGAGGCGGATCCGCGAAGAGTTGGGACTCGGTGACGTGTTTACCTGGATATGGATCGGCCGGATCGAGGAGCAGAAAGACCCCTGGACCATCCTCCAAGCGTTCAAGACCGCGGCGGCATCTGACCGCGCTTGCGCGCTCCTGGTGGTCGGTTCAGGCTCCCTGGAGCAGCAGATGCAACAACGCGCGGCGGAGCTTGGTATCGCCAGTCAAGTGCGCTTCATGGGCTTGCGAGGAGACATCCCTGCCCTCCTCAACGGAGCCGATGGATACGTCCTCTCGTCTATCCGGGAGGGTTTCCCGATGGTCCTGCTGGAAGCGTCCGCTTCGGGTCTGCCGCTCGTTGTTACCTCTCCCGGCGCTGAAGCAGTGGTCCCGGATAGGAGCGGCTGGGTCGTCGGAACGCGTGATCCCAACGCTCTGGCGGAGCGAATGCGCGCGCTGATGGCGTTGCCGCCGGACCGGCGTCGAGCGATGGGTGCGGAGGGGAGGAAGTTTGTTTCTTCGAAGTTCGCTCTTGACGCCGTGCTCGACACCTGGGAACGGGTGTATGCCTCCCTCTTGAAAAAGACGCGACTCGAGACAGATGGTATCTGCTCCTCGACTTAGGCGCATGGCGCTGACAACCAACGGCCCTACTCATGCGGATCACCTTTGTCATCACCGGACTCGGAATGGGGGGGGCTGAAGTACAGGTATGCACGCTGGCAGCCGGCTTGTTGAGACGCGGTGCGGCCCTCCAGATAGTCGCGATGCTCCCCGATAGAGCAGAACATCCACAACTCTCAGGTGGCGCGATTACCGTCGATACGTTGGGAATGACGCGGGGGCGGTGGCAAACCAGCGACTTGTTTCGCTATGCGAAGACGGTGCGCGCTTTCCGCCCGGACATCGTCCATTCGCACATGGTTCACGCAAACTTGCTTGCCCGCCTTGGCAGGCCACTTGTCCGTACTCCGCTCGTCTGCACCGCCCAAAATATTGTAGAGGGCCCCGAGCACGCAAAAACCGCCCCTCTCCGGACGCGCTTGCGGGAGATAGCCTATCGACTCTCCGATCCATTGTGCGAGCTGACGACGCAAGTGAGCGCGGAAGGGGCAAAACGCTACGTGGCGATCGGGGCCACTCCAGCCTCGAAGATGAAATTTGTCCCAAACGCCATCGACTGTGAACGGTTCCGGCCCGAGCCGGAACTGCGCAGGCGGGTCCGCGAGGAGTTAGGGCTCCGCGACGTTTTTGCCTGGATGTGGATCGGCCGAATGGAGCAGCAGAAGGACCCCTTCACACTCCTGAAAGCGTTCCGGATCGCGGCAGCGACTGCGATTCCTTCCGTTCTGGTGGTCGTTGGTTCAGGCTCATTGGAGAAGGAGGTTCGAGAGGGGGCGCGGACGTTGGGCATAGCCTCTAAGGTCCATTTCTTGGGTCTACGGCGTGATGTGCCTGCCCTCCTCAACGGAGCTGACGGATACGTGCTTTCGTCGAAGCACGAAGGGCTGCCGCTGGTCCTGCTGGAAGCTGCCGCTTCGGGCCTACCGCTTGTCGTCACCTCTGCCGGAGCGGAAGCAGTGGTCGCGGATAGGAGCGGTTGGGTGGTCCCGATACGCGATCCCGAAGCCTTGGCGGAGCGGATGGCCGCTCTCATGGCTCTCTCGCCGGAGCGGCGAAGAACCATGGGCGAAGAGGGGCGCACCTTCGTTTCTTTGAGCTTCGGTCTTGAAGCCGTGCTCGACACTTGGGAGGGGATTTATGCCTCCATCCTAAAGAAGAGGCAGCCCGAACCCCATCGCTCCGCTTCCTGACTTTAGGCCTCGGGACCCGCGGTGAGCATTGTATGCCCCACCGCACTCGGCGGACCCGGGTAGAATCCGACACATGCTCGACAACGCTACTTGCGCAGGCAAAAATTCGAACTAAGGCCACCTACCCTACGGTCCTTGACGTTCCTTTGGAAGCATCGTACTCGGACACCCAATGAACGTTCTCGTCACCGGCGGCTGCGGCTTCATCGGCTCCAATCTGGTCAAGTATTTGCGCCACCATCGGCCGACGTGGCGGGTGATCAATCTCGACTGCCTCACCTACGCAGGCAATCTCCAGAATCTCGCCGACCTCGAAGATGACGCCGGGCACCGCTTCGCTCGCGTGGACATCACCGACCGCGACGCGGTTCAGCGCTTGATTCGCTCGCACGCCATCGACGCCATTTTCCACCTCGCCGCGGAAAGCCACGTCGACCGCTCCATTCTCGGCCCGGAAGTGTTCATCCAAACCAACGTCCTTGGCACCCAGGTCCTTCTCGAAGCATGCCAGAAAGCCGGTGTGAAGCGCTTCGTGATGGTTTCCACGGATGAGGTGTACGGATCGCTCGGCCCGACGGGTCGTTTCACCGAGTCCTCGCCGCTCGCACCCTCCAGCCCCTATTCGGCCTCCAAGGCGAGTGCCGACCTGCTCGCCCTCGCCTATCACCGGACCTTTGGGATCGACGTCGTGGTAACTCGCTGCTCGAACAACTACGGGCCCTACCAGTTTCCCGAAAAATTGATCCCGCTGATGATCGTCAACGCCCTTCACGATCAGCCTCTGCCCGTGTACGGAGACGGGGCCAACGTCCGCGATTGGCTCCACGTCGCCGATCACTGCCAGGCGCTTCTGCTCGCGCTCGAAAAGGGACGAGCCGGTGAGGTCTACAACATCGGCGGCGGCACCGAGTTGCGAAACATCGAAATCGTTAAACGGATCCTCGGACTCTTGAACAAGCCCGAGAGTTTGATCCGCTTCGTCAAAGACCGCCCGGGGCACGACCGGCGTTACGCGATCGACCCCTCGAGAACCAAGGCGGAGCTCGGCTGGTCTCCGGCGCACACCTTCGAGCAAGGGATCGACGAAACAGTTCGCTGGTACATTGACAATCGGGGCTGGTGGCAGAATGTGCTCAGCGGCGCCTATCGCGACTACTACGAGAAACAATATCGATCGCGGCTGGACCCGGTGACGGCCTGAGCGATGCGCATTGCCGTCACAGGAGCGCGCGGTCTGGTGGGAAGTCGCCTCTGCCTTGAGCTCTGGGGCCGAGGCCACGACGTAGTCGGGCTCCTCAGAGGCCCCACGGCTCCCGCGTATCCACCCTCCGTAGCTCAGAGCCGGCGACCTCCCTTCGTGTACCGCCTTTGCGATCTCACCGATGGGCGGGCGGTGGAGGGCATTCTTGCCGAGGCGAAGCCGGAGGTCATCATCCACACCGCGTCAATGACCGACGTGGACCTCTGCGAGCGAAATCCCGACCAGGCCTACGCCCACAATGTCCAGGCGACCGCCGACTTGAGCCGCGCGGCACGCTCGACAGGCGCTCACCTGGTGCACGTTTCCACCGACTACGTCTTCAACGGAGAGCAGGGACCCTACGGCGAGGAGGACGTGCCCAATCCGCGCGGCGCCTACGCGACCACCAAGCATATGGCGGAGCAAGCTGTCCGAGTGCTTGCGCCCTCGTGGGCCATTGCCCGCACCGCGGTGGTCTACGGGTGGCCTCCATCTGGAAGACCGAACTTCGGATCCTGGCTCGTCAGCACGCTGCGTCGAGGGGAGTCGGTCCGCCTCTTCGAGGACCAGCTGGTGTCTCCCAGTCTCGCGCTGAGCGTTGCCGCCATCCTGGCGGAGATCGCCGAGCGCAAGCTCAGGGGAATCTGGAACGCCTGCGGAGCAAGCGTGGTGGATCGGCTGACCTTCGGCCAAAAGCTCTGCGGCGTGTTCGGTTTCAATCCAGCCTTGTGCATCGCGAGCAAGGTGGACGACGCGAAGCTCGCCAGCCCACGACCCCGGCGTTGTGGGCTTCGCTCGGACAAGGCCGCGGCGCAGCTGGAAGCAAAACCCCTTCCGATCTCTGCCGCGCTGGAAGCATTCCACGCGGAATACCTCCGCAACGGATGATACTGTGGCGGCAGATCTGGCCCCGCGGCCGTAGCTCGTCCAGAAGCGGGATCACCCAGGGTGGGTAGCTGGAACGATGAACAGCAGAACACCAAGGGAGGCATGATGAAAGGAATCGTCCTCGCCGGCGGATCGGGAACGAGGCTCTACCCGCTCACCCTGGCGATGAGCAAGCAGCTGCTGCCCGTCTACGACAAGCCGATGATCTACTACCCGATCAGCGCTCTGATGCTCGCCGGAATCCGGGACGTACTGATCATTTCCACCCCCACCGACATTCCGCGATTTCGCGACCTGCTCGGGGACGGTGAAAAATGGGGCATGAAGTTCGAATACGCGGTCCAGCCGAAACCCGAAGGGCTCGCCCAGGCGTTTGTCATTGGCCGCAACTTCGTCGGGCAGCAGAGTGTGTCACTGGTGCTGGGCGACAACATCTTCTACGGCCATGGGCTGAGCGAGCAGCTGCAGCGCGCCGCCAAACAGAAAGGCGGAGCGACGATTTTTGCTTATTACGTGAAGGACCCGGAGCGCTATGGCGTAGTGGAGCTGGATGGCGAAAACAAAGCGCTCAGTCTCGAAGAAAAGCCTGCGCATCCAAAGTCCAACTACGCGGTCACCGGGTTGTACTTCTACGACAACGCAGTCTTGGAAATTGCAGCCAACCTTCGGCCGTCCAAGCGGGGTGAGCTGGAGATCACCGATGTCAACTTTGAATATCTCAAGCGCCGCGAGCTGAGGGTCGAGGTGATGGGACGAGGCTACGCCTGGTTGGATACGGGAACGCACGAGTCGCTGATGCAGGCCTCGAAGTTCATCGAGATCATCGAACAACGACAAGGGCTCAAGGTCGCATGCCCCGAGGAGATCGCCTTCCGCATGGGATACATCGATGAAGCGCAGCTCGCTCGCGTCGCCGAGCCGATGCGCAAGAATGACTATGGTTTATATCTCTTGAGCCTCCTCGACGGTGCGATCTCATGAAACTGACCGAGACCCCCCTTCCTGGCGTCCGGGTGATCGAGCTGGATTCTTTCGGAGACGCCCGGGGATTTTTCTTCGAGCTCTACCAGGCCCGGCGTTATCTCGAAGCAGGAATCGATCTACCCTTCGTGCAAGACAACTTCTCCCGGTCGTCCAGGGACACTTTGCGGGGCTTGCATTACCAGGAGCCCTATCCTCAAGGAAAGCTGGTTCAAGTCTTCCAGGGAGCCGTTTATGACGTCGCGGTGGACATCCGGCGCGGATCGCCCACCTTCGGCCGTTGGTTTGGCATCGAGCTCTCCGCCGAGAACAAGCGGCAGCTCTGGATCCCTCCGGGCTTTGGCCACGGGTTCTGCGTCACTTCGCCGAGCGCCGATTTCTTCTACAAGTGCACCGAGTACTACGTTCCGGAAGGGGATCGGGTGATCGCCTGGAATGATCCGGCACTCGGCATCCGTTGGCCAACCCAGGCTCCATTGCTTTCCAAGAAGGACGCCGCGGCAAAGCCCCTGAGCGACGCAGCGGTGCTTCCGCAGTTCTCGGAAACCAAGGCAGGAAAATAAACCGGCGAGCGGGTAATGCGCTTCAACGACCGCTGTCCGCGGGATGTCGCGACTACGCGCGGACGCCCGGAATCTCGTTGCTGCCACCGGGTATGAAAAAGTCCTGGATCCCCATGATGCGGAGCGCGGTATGAACCACATCGGCGCTTCGCGGTTGCCGGCGCGAGCCGTCGCCAAAGGTGAGCTCCTCCCCGACGAAACCGGCGCTGGCAATCGCGGATCCAGGAGCAATCCTGTAGCCCCCGATCATCCGATTCGGAGTCACTCCCCCGCCCACGAAGGCTACGCTCGTTGTCGGCCAGTGATCGCAGCTGTTGCTTCTCGGCCAGGTTCGCGAGAATTCGCTGACGATCAGCACCTGGGTGTCATCGAGCAGAGAGCCGGAACCTTCGGTCGACGGGGTATTCTTCATCACCCCCAGCAAGCGACCGACGGCATCGAACGCCGCTCGCGAGCGCATGAACTGGACCGCATGGCCTTCCGAGTGTGTATCTAGATTCTGTACCGGGACTTCAATTGCCAACGATGTCGCCAAATTGCTCTTGAGCAGTTTCAGCGTCAGGTTGAACAGCTCATAGGGATCCGACCCGTCCCCATAGGGGAAGGCAAAATCGTTTGAACCGGTGACCCAGTCCAACGTCCGGGTGCGGGGATAGTCCGGGATTGCGCCGATCTCGTGCATGATGTCTCTGGCGAGAAGCTTGCTGATGCCCTGATAGCCATTGTAGAGCTTCTCGAGAAACGCATCGGTATCCCTCGTCGAGCGTCCGCGCAACGCGCGCAGCCTTGAAGAGCGGCGCTCTTCGATGGCATTGATTCTGATTGCCGCAATCGGCCGGCCGAGAAAATCATATTGCGGCCGCTGCTCGCGCTCCCCCAGTCCGTCCCAGGCCCGCGAAATATCCTGAGAGAGCCCATAACGGAGATCGGAAATCGATCCGATGGAGATGGGCGAGACTTCCGCACGCAGCTGCACGGATTCCGGAATCATGGCCGGCCCGAGCACGATGCTCGGCATCGGTCGTCGACCCTCGAAGCGAGAAAAGAGACCATTGGCAACCATAGCATTGACCGCAGGGCTCCGGAAATCGCTGCTGGCGACACCGGACATCGCGGCTACTTTTCCGGCGTCGTGGGCGGCGGTTCCCTGATCGATCCCATGAACGACGGTACAATCCTCCCAGAGGTGAAAGTACTCCCAGGCTCGACCGTGCGGGGAAGTCCTGCCCGTCTGACGGTTCCACAAATTCGGAACTCGAAGCCGCTGATATTCCCCGTCCATTGCGTTGCCTGACCCGTCCAGATTGGTGACTTCTTGGGACCTGAAAAAGACGGGGTCAACAAAGGAACGATCGTCAGGCGCCGGCATATAGCGATCGATCTCGGAAGCCGAGAGCGGGGACCACAAGTAGATGGGCATCCACCCGCCCGTCATGAACACAGTCAAGAACTTGGTCGGGCCCGAGGCACTGGCGGCTCGCGAGGAGTTCCCTAGAAGCCCAAACTTGCCAAGAAGGCCCATCTGAGTCAGTCCCAGGCTGGCCTGCAGAATCGAACGTCGCGAGATTTTCACAGCGGCTCCTCAGTAGGTCAGCCAGAGCGGATCCTGCGCCAGCGCCGCGCAGACGGCAATCCACGGCACCTTGTTTCGCTCTGCTGGACTGCTGCCGGGCTGAAGGTAGTGAATAAAAATACTGTTCAGCAGATCGTCTACATCGACGTCGGTGGGAGACTCGCCAAGCATGCTCAGATACAGATAGCCGATGTTGCTTCGAATCCTCTGTATTCCTGCCGGGCTATCCAAAGAGTCACCGATCGACGCGTTCCGAAAGAATGCGCTGTTGTTCGGCTTTTCGACCGCGGTTCGACACCAGGCTTGTGACAGCGGAATCCAGATTTGGAGGAAGGGCGGGCCGAGAACCTTGGTCCGCTTTCGACCGTTCAACAGATTTGGCCCACCGAGCGATTGGAACAGCTGTCTGGAAACTGTCTGGCCGTCATCGGTGATGATGCCGATGGAGTCCGGCGAACGGACGGGATAGTTCTCGACATCAAGGGTCCGAAAGTATGGCTCGTTTGGCGTGCCGCCCGCTGATACCAGAAAGTCGCCATCGGTAAGGCCCAGCTGATCCTTGAGCGTTTCGACCGATTGCTCCGTCGTTTTTCGGCGAAGGGTGACTGCATCCCGCGCGGCGGTCGGTCCACCACCCGAGCGGGGCTGAAGGTCGGAAACCCAGCTTCGGATCTGCGCCACGGTGAGCCGCGTTTGTCCGCGACCCGCGAGATCGGCGAATCCGATGTTCGGCGGCATCGTCCGCCCGGTCCCCGACGTCTGCTCGATAAGTCTAACGAACACGCTCGTGTCCGGAGACCCGATCGTCACCATGCTGGGATTGTAGGCGACGAGATTCTCAAAAGCGGCCAGAGAGCTGAATGAGGGGATCGAGGCTCCAGCGCCATGGCAACCCTCGCAGCTCGGAGTGAGTCCGCGAAAAACCTCATCGGTCGAAAGTCGCGCGACGCTGCCGGCCGGGTTGGCTCCCTGGTCAAGGAAAGAATAGGTCCCCGTGCCACACCCGAAAAGAGAGGCACCGACCAGAACAATTGCAAAGACCCGGTGCTTCATCTTAGAGCCCGTTTCTGAACGCGTCTTGCGCCAGGAGGTATCGAATGAACGGCTTGACCTTTCGTTGGCCTTCGAGGAACTTCGCCACCAGGGTGTCGACGAGTTCTCGCTCGGTCGTCAGATCGATTGGGCGTCCGATAAACCTCTCATGCAGCTGCTGGACGGCGCAGCGATCGAATTCTCCAGACTCGACCAGGATTTTTCCGAAGCCGAGCGGACCGATGGTTCCGTCGCCTCTTCGCCCCAGCAGCGAAGACTGGGGTGAAAGAAAATCGATGAATCGAGCGTCCGGGTTTCGCCCGATGTCAGCTTGGCTCACCGGCGTCAGCGTGGTGTCATGAACGAACGTGTTGTCCCACCGCAGGAATGGGTCGTCGTCCACGACTTCAGGCCAGCGCCACGACCCCGTTCCTCCCATGTAGAGCTGGCCGGTACCGGCGTTATAGCCAAGTCGCTTGAAGAACACGGCGGCCGGGTCGATCACGCTATGACAATGGCTGCACTGTCCCGTTGCCGAGATATCGCGATCAAGTGGCGGAAACTGCTGTCCGGCGGAAGGTGCAGTGAAGTTGTAACAACCAAAGATTTGTAGCCAGCGGGCAGCACTGACCCGTTCTCGCGCGAATGATCCGAGCTGGCCGAGCGTGGTGAGGACTCCCGCGGACGGAATGCCGGCGGGTGCGGCAGCTGTTCGTGGATCAAAATGGTAGTTGCGATCCGACAACAGATTGGGATGCATCGCCGAGAAGGGGACTTCTCTCCAGTCATTCGGATTCGGGATGCCCTGCCACCAGTGCGAACCATCCAGCGCCTGGTTGTCGCTGTTCATCCGCGCCAAGCGGACGTACATGTGCTGGAGCTTTTGATTGACCACAGTATAATCACCCAAAACGAGATCGCTGAATGGCTTGTCGTTCTGAATGACGTGCGCGAACAAACGTGCCGGCTCTTCGAAAGCGGAGCGGCGTTGCCCGTTCGCCACCGAGTATCGGCCGTCTGCCGGCTGGCTCTCGAGCGGCGGGCCCCGGGTGTCGTATCTGGCCCCGACGGCGCAATAACCCAGGTTTGGCCCGCAGGAGCATCCCTCGTCGGGAGCGAAGACGTGACTGTGGAAATTGTCGATCACGAAGATGACCTCTCCGCGTCCGCAGTCCTTCCCACCGCTGGTCACAACGCCTGTTCCAGCTCGCCCGATCGTCTGCACCGTGGTTCCAGGCGCCCACCACGGTTCAACCGCACGGGTCTGCGCAGTGGAGCTGGTGCAGATGCTCACCGAATCACCCCAGGTGGTGATCGCGATGCCGGCATAGCGGATCACTCCGTCCGGGTCCGGTGGAAGGAGATCCAGTTGCGGTGAACGGAAGATCCCAAGTTTCCCGACGTGCCGGGTGCCCGTCGGGCATGGGGTAACCTCGATGCCCATGCCACCGGTCCAACTTGATTCCTCGACCGTACCGAATGCATACGATCCGGTTTGGAGGTAGTCGCGACCGAACGTCACCATCTGCTCTTGAAAGCGATCCGAAGCAAGGGCAACTTCAATCGCCTGCTGTATCAACGCATCCCGCGTTTGGTCCGAGCTCGCTGCGCTGATCGCAGCGTAAGCTTCGGGGCTTGGTTCCTTACCCAGGAGCGTCAAATACACACGGCGAAGCAGCCGCGTTCCCGACAGTCTCGCCGATCCATCCTGCAGGGGCGCGGTAGACTGCGCTGTGGGGCCCTGGGGTGGATTGGCGCAGCTTGCGCTTAACCACAAGCACACCGGGAGAAGATATTTCCGCAGATCTCTTCGCATTTGTATCAAGGAGAGATTTCAAGATGCGTGCCCCCTCACCACCAGAACAATCTGGGGGACTTGGAACCGCGAATGCTGTTGAGGTTGAGGACTCGTGCACCCAACTAGAGGGAAGGTCTCAACAGCGAAGTTGGCGAGCGGGGCGGAAGCCGCGGCACACCTACGGCTAGCCACCCCCTGCCGCGAACAACGAATCGCGACGCCACGGCTCCGGCGGCAAGCGCCACGACGCCTTGAAGGAGGTCCTGCCTCGAACCTCACAAGTGTTCCGGATCAGTGGATCCAGCGGCGATGTTGAATCGCCCTGCTAGGGCTCTGCTAGGGCGCCATCCCACGAGCAAGTGTCGGGCGCGCTCCCAATGGTTCCCTCGATGCAAGGCTGATCAGGGCAACCATCGACGATCCATCGGATCGAGTATCTCGAGCCGACCGGCGGTTGCTCATAGATATCCGCGATCAGCCACCATGTACCCTCCCATGGAACGAAGCCGCTGCCTCCACACGTGTGGTCCACTTCGCCCTGACATCCGCTTGAAAACCACACATTAGCGCCAATATCCCAGGCTGAAGGCCCGGTTACCGTGAAACCAAGGCCCGGCACTTCATAGGGCTGGATCGAGCCTTCCGGCGCGCGGCAGAACTCGAGTGATTCACAATCTATCGATCCCGCCCAGACTTGGAATGGGCACAAAACCATCGCTGCTATCAGTAGCTTCTTCACGTGCTGAAACCCCCGGTTAAAGAGTGACCCTCCTTGGGCCAGACTCGATTTGGCTGCAACACTGCAGTCGCTACTTGTTCATACCCAAACATTGTCTGAAACCAAACTTCATTAATACACGGTCAATATGGCTGGCCGTAGCTCGAACGAGCGTAGCGCCTGCCTGCTTGCTCGATTGGCGCTCGCTGCCATTCGGCCCGATACACGTTCATTCGGTGAGACAATCGAATGAGACGTGGTTGCCCCAAGACATTTCCCCTACCTGGGGCGGTAGCTCTCGCTCCGCGACCGACCGCTGATCGCCGCGGTGCTCGGAGCAGCCCTGGCGTTAAGTGTCTTCAGCGATCAGCTGAGCGCTGAGGCGCGGAAGCCGTAAAGCCGATCGCCGATACAGAGCTCAGGCTGATTGCCGCGGTAAACATTGGACGCAATAACAAACCAGACACGATTGAGAGCACTCCTGCAACGAGTGCAACATTTATGTATTGCAAAGCAGGGACGGCGGCGGGCTCGATTTGCGCAAGACCGAGCGCCTGGGGCGTGATCCGCACCTCGGCGACATTGATCGTCGGGCAGGCACGGTAGCACTGCTAGGGGTCTGCTAGGGGGCTGCTAGGGGACTGCTAGGGGCAATGCCGATCGTTTAAGGCAAACGATCGAGATCACTCAAGAATCCGTCGGCGGATGAGTGAAAGTGTGTGAGTGGCCGGCATGAGATCATGATGGCGCGATCGCAAGGGAGGCGATCGCATGAGCCGTCAGAGAAAAC
>WNFC01002019.1_pt1 | contig 21724 bp, 19 predicted proteins | sample 5400541 | NCBI WGS metagenome assembly WNFC01 (sample SAMN13153342, study PRJNA577476) | soil metagenome | isolation source: 120 cm saprolite under Douglas fir tree site 2 hole 2 replicate 1 | place: USA:California | collected 2015-04-18
TTCCATGGCATGGAAGAGGTCATCGGTTCGATCCCGATCAGGTCCACCAATAAATCAACAACTTGCAAGCTCCCCCCTTTCCAGCTTGGTGTCATTTGGTGTCAAATTTTAAATGACCCATCGGACACTGCTGCCGCGCAATTTCAATTGTGGAGGCGAAATGGAGAGCCGTTTGCCCGTCACCGCCGCGGGCGTGGACCGATTGGTTTTTCTCAATCATGGCAACGGCAGTCTTGAGCCAAGAGAGATCACAGTTGGTCCCCGCGTTGGTGATGAATTCGTTGTGCTCAGGGGGTTGGAAGCGCATCAGTCGATCGTCACTTCAGCCAACTTCCTTATCGATTCGGAAAGTCAGCTTCAAGCGGCAGCAGGCTCCTTTACACCGCCTCCGCCAGGTGCCGGAAGCAATGCTCCGGCGGTGAATGCGCCCACTGCTGCACAAGTGAACATCGACTTTACTACCGATCCCAATCCACCGCAAAAAGGCAGCAATGTCTTTCGAGTGAAACTCACAAATACAGACGGAAGCCCCACGACTGGAGCTGAAGTTACGGCCACCTTCTATATGGCTGCTATGCGGCGATGGGCATGGCAGCCATGAATACAACCACCAAGCTCAACGACAAAGGCAACGGCACGTACGAAGGAAGCAGTTCGCTCGGTTCCGGAGGCACATGGCAGGTGGGCAGGTGATTGCAACGAAGCAGTTGCGCGTGAACGCGACAGGAGGCATGTAATGCTCTCCAGAATTATTGATGTTTGCGCGCGCAATCGCTTCCTGGTCTTCACCGCGGTGTTGCTGCTCACCCTAGCAGGAATCTGGTCGTTGCAGCACGTACCGTTGGATGCCCTCCCAGACATTTCGGACGTGCAGGTGATTGTTCATACGAGCTGGGCGGGTGAACCACCCGATGTTATCGACGACCAGGTGACCTATCCGATCGTCACCAGCTTGCTTGCTGCCCCGCATGTCAAAGCTGCTCGCGCGCAGACGATGTTTGGTGATTCTTACGTCTATGTGGTTTTTCAGGACGGCACCGATCTCTACTGGGCACGCTCGCGTGTCATCGAGTACCTGCAACAGATCAGCGGGCGTTTGCCCGAGAGCGTGCATCCTTCGATTGGCCCCGATGCGACAGGTGCAGGCTGGGTGTACGAGTATGCCATCGTCGACAAGAGCGGAAAGCATAGTCTTGCCGACCTGCGCAGCTTGCAGGATTGGCATCTGCGCTATGCGCTGGAGACCGTGCCCGGAGTTGCTGAAGTGGCCAGCATCGGCGGCTTCGTTCGGCAGTATCAAGTACAGCTCGATCCCAACAAGCTGTTTGCCTATGGCATCCCTCTTTCTGCCGTCATCGACAAAGTAAAGATGAGCACGAATGAAGTCGGCGGTCGCGTTCTTAACTTGAGCAGCGCGGACTATATGATCCGTGGTCTCGGCTATCTGCGTGGACTGGACGATCTCGCTACGGTTGCGGTTGGCAGCAAGAATGGGACACCTATCCTGGTGCGCTATTTGGGAACAGTGAGCTTCGGCCCGGATATCCGCGAAGGGGTTGCGGAGTGGCATGGAGACGGGGAAACCGTCGGTGGGATCATCGTCATGCGTCAGGGCATGAACGCGCTGAACGAACACAAACTGCAAAGCGGGAAAGCGTTGACAAATGCCGATGTGGAAGAAGCGGCGATTGAAGGCGCCGTTCATCGTTTGCGGCCTAAGCTCATGACAGTCTGCGCCGTTCTCGCCAGCCTTGTTCCGATCCTCTGGGAATCTGGCATCGGCTCATGGCCATGGCTGCGCTTGCAGTCGAGTTCATCTTCGGTGCGCTTCATTTGATACCTCAGCAACGCGGCGCACAAATTGTGGAGGAATAACATTCACTGGAACCACACGACCGTTCTCAACATTATTTTTCTAATGCTCGCAGTCGTTTTAGTCTTTCGGTTTCTGCGCACTGGCGGTCCTGAAATGCTGCGCATGATGAGCACTTCCGGTCATCATGAACCTGGCCATTCGCGACACACTCATCACGACCACCATGCCTAAAAACAATGATTGGCTTCGACGCCTAAAGGCATTTCCTGCAGTAGATTACGCGAGTTCTGCACCCTGCCTATGCGCAATGGATACCTGCTTATGCGTGAATTGTGATCTCGAATACCCTGCTTATTGTGTCGATTCCTGCCGTCGCACAGAAAATTGGCATCTCCGCCGCAACCGTTGGAATCAGCAGAATAGCTATGACGGAATTACGTTCCTGCTCAACTGCTCCTGTGCGAGCAACTGCAAAACACGTCGCTTGATCTCGTCGCGGGTCTGCCGCACCGACTCGATGCCTTGTCCTTTTGGGTCGGGCAGCGGCCAGTCGTCGCGCCTGAGACCGGGAACGTAAGGGCACTCATCTCCGCAACCCATCGTGACCAGCATCTCGGCATTCTGTGCCAACTCCGTCGTGAGTTTCTGCGGCTTTGCATCTCTGAGGTCGATTCCCACTTCGCGCATTGCGTCCACGACTACAGGATGAACATGATCGGCAGGATGAGTTCCGGCGGAGATGGCGCGCGCTAGATTAGAATCGGCAAGTCCATTGAAGAATGCAGCCGACATTTGCGAGCGGCCGGCGTTGTGAACACAAGCAAAAATGAAAGTACGCATCCCCGATAGATCTCCTTCTGCTGAGCGGTGTCTATTTGAGCGGTGTCTATTGATGTCCTATCTCGTCGATTTCCTTTTGCAAGGCAAGCTGGTCGAGTGTCGAGAGAGGCAAGGACAGGAACAGGCTGATTCTCCGATCGAGAATGGAGAAGGTGTCACGAAATGCGCGTTCTATTTCTTCAGGCGTGCCCACGGCGGCGGCCGGGTCGGGCACTCCCCAGTGGGCCGTCAAAGGCTGTCCCGGCCAAACCGGGCAGACCTCCTTGGCAGCGTCATCGCAGATAGTAAAGACGAAATGGAGTTGGGGCGCGCCGGGCTTCGCAAATTCATCCCATGACTTGCTAGAGAACCGTTCCGTGCTGAGCCCGGCAGCTTCGATCTGCTTCAGAGCCTCGGGACGGACAAACCCTGCGGGACGACTACCCGCACTATATGCGGTGAAGTTGGGTCGTCCCTTATGGTTCATGATCGCCTCGGCCATGATGGAACGAGCTGAATTTCCCGTGCAAAGAAACATGACGTTGTAGTGTGCTGGCATTTTCGGTGTCTTTCGGCTGCACCTTTATGAGCAGCAGGTCGGGCCACAGCAGTTCTTGTTTGCAGCCGGCTTCACGGCATAAACCTTCACGCTGGCGGCGGCTGCATTGACATCGTATTCGGAGAGGAGCTTGGTCAGATCCTCGTGAAGGCTGGCCGGGCTGGGTGCGTCGGTGGAGCAGCAAGCATCTGCAAGCACTGTCAAACCATTGGCCGTGTTCATCGCCGGAGAGCAGCATCCGGTCTGATTTTCGACCTTGGCATAGGCGTTCAAATCGGCTCCGCTATCCACAATCTCGACGTGTTCAAACCCGGCGGCGAGCAGCCCTTCGCGGTAATCGTCTATTTTGATCGCCCCGCCAATGCAACCGACATAAGCCGCCATGCTCTGTGCGACTGCGGGCGGCAACTCCCCCTTGAGAGCAATGTCGCTGACCGCAAGCCGACCACCGGGCTTGAGAACCCGCGCAATCTCGCGAAATACGGCGGGCTTATCAGGGGCAAGATTGATGACGCAATTGCTGATGACGCAATCAACCGAAGCATCTGCTATGGGAAGGTAGTCGATGGTCGCAAGACGGAATTCGACATTCTGGTATCCGCCGTTCTTCGCGTTTACCCTGGCGCGTTCGATCATCTCCGGCGTCATATCGACCCCGATGACTTTTCCTTCGGGTCCGACCAGCGGGGACGCCAGAAAGACATCCATCCCACCGCCCGAGCCAAGATCGACAACCACTTCGCCCGGACGTATGGACGCAATGGCAGTCGGATTTCCGCAGGAAAGCCCCATATTGGCCTCAGCGGGGATCGAGGTCAACTCATCCGCGCCGTATCCAAAGGCTTGTGCAACTGCCTTCACGCCCGCGTCATTGCTGGAGAGGGTACTCTCCGCCACAGCTCCATACTTTGACCTCACCGATTCAATCAACTGCTCTGTCATAGACCCCTCCGATATATCTGCCAAACTGAATATATTTCCGCTGGACACATCTGTCAATACGAATATAATCCCAGTATGACGGCGAGACAGAAAGCTTTCGATATTGAGCGGTTCTTCCGGGCACTTGGTGACAACACCCGGCTGCGGTTGCTGAATTTGATGGGCGAGCAGGAGATCTGCGTCTGCTATTTCGTTGAGATATTGAACCAGCCTCAGCCAAAGATTTCCCGGCATCTGGCATATCTGCGGAACGCTGGCATCGTAACCACCCGCCGCGATGGAAAGTGGATGCATTATCGCATCGTGATGCCACCCAATGAGGGCGCAGCGAAGGTGCTGCAAGAAATCCTGCAATGGTTCAAAGAAGAGAAGACCATGCAGGCGGATCGGGCAAAGCTCACCAAGGCGTGCTGCACACCGGAGAAGTTCGTGACCTTACTGGGAGCGCCGCTGCCAGCGCCAGTTGAATCATCTACCGTTTTCGCTTCGAGGTGAATATGTCCAGCGTCCCCTACACGCAAGGCCAGGTGTGTGCGCCGATGCCTCGCAAGAAGCTGTCGTTTCTCGACCGCTTTCTCACCCTATGGATTTTTCTCGCAATGGCGATTGGCGTGGGACTCGGACATTTCATACCGGGTTCAGCGGCTTTTGTGAACAGCTTCCAGTCGGGCACGACGAACATTCCTATCGCTATCGGCCTCATCATCATGATGTATCCGCCGCTGGCGAAGGTCCGTTATGAGAAGCTGGGCGAGGTCTTCCGCAATCGCCGTTTACTCGGACTCTCGCTATTCCAAAACTGGTTGATAGGTCCGGCTTTGATGTTCCTGCTCGCCATCACCTTCCTGCGTGGCTATCCCGCCTACATGCGTGGCTTGATTCTCATCGGAATTGCGCGCTGTATTGCGATGGTTCTGGTTTGGAACGAGCTTGCAGAAGGCGATACGGATTACGTCGCTGGTTTGGTGGCTTTGAATAGTGTGTTTCAAGTGGTCTTCTACAGCCTCTACGCGTGGGTCTTCATTACCATTCTGCCCACTTGGTTTGGACTGAAAGGCTCAGTGGTGAACATCGGCATAGGACCGATTGCCAAGAGTGTCTTCATCTACCTCGGCATACCATTTCTCGCCGGAATACTGACCCGGTTCGTGCTACTCCGCGCCTACGGCGAAGAGTGGTACAGGACGAAGTTCATCCCGCGCATCAGCCCATTTACGCTGGTTGCGCTACTCTTTACTATCCTCGTGATGTTCAGTCTCAAGGGCGATTTGATCGTCAAACTTCCTTTCGACGTGCTTCGCATTGCAGTACCGCTCGTGGTCTATTTCCTTATCATGTTCCTCGTGAGCTTTTGGATGGGGCGGAAGCTGGGCGCCGACTACGCGCAGACAGCAACGCTTTCTTTCACCGCAGCGGGCAACAACTTCGAACTGGCGATTGCAGTTTCGGTGGCAGTCTTCGGGTTGAATTCAGGTGAAGCATTCGTCGGCGTAATTGGCCCGCTGGTTGAGGTTCCAGCCCTTATTGGCTTGGTCAACGTTGCCTTCTGGATACGGAAGCGCTACTGCGTCGTGGAAGGGCGGCAGTTCCAAAATACATCCGGTGGAAGACGCATCGCCGCGCAGTTTCTCAACGACGCCCTGCAGGTCCTCAATGGAAGGAATTTCGTCGCGCAATGGCTCCGGCAACTGGCGGGTGACGCGGTAGGTTGAAACCCCAATCGGTTTGTTGCCGGTCCAGAATGTTTCGGTCAATCGACCAGTACAGCAGGATGAGTTCCCGGTTGACGCGCACCTGGGCGCAGCGTGCGGAGCCACATCTCCAGTGCGACGGTTCGCACTCTCTCGAAGCTGGGAGAGAGGCAGACTGGATCTTACGAAGCCGTTTTAGCCTACTGCACCCTCACAGTTTCTCCTGAACGAAGCGCATCACTGGCCGTCTTGACAACTTGATCTCCGGGTTTCAGTTCTCCGAATATCTCAATGTTTCCGTCCACTGTCTGCCCTGTTTGTACGGTCACCCATTCTGTTTTGTTGTTCTGAATTCGGATAACGAAGGTGTGCTGCTGATCGGTGGTTACCGCTGAAGCGGGAACAAACAATGTGGGATAGCTGCGATCTACGGGCCATGGAACATTGCAGAAACTGCCTGGCGAGAGCTTGCCATCTCGATTGGGAACGTCGAGTTCAACCGGCATCGTTCGGGTCTTTTGGTCCACTTCATGGGCGATGCGCTGGATCGGAGCCTTGAAGGGTTGAGCGGGATAAGCGGGCACGGTGAATGACACTTGCTGGCCTGTTTTCAGCTCACCGACCAGTGCTTCAGGGACAGGCGCGACCAACCGCAAACGGCTGTCGTTGACGATTTGGAGAATGGGCTGCGCTCCCGCTTGTCCGGAGGCTGGGCCAATGAGAGCCCCCGGGTGAAGATTACGTGTTGTGACAACGCCGTCAAACGGCGCCGTGATGTCCAGATAGGATTCCGTCTGGCTGACGCTGCGCATGGCATCACGGGCAGCAGCTACGTTCTGTTCCGCGGCCTCGACCATTCCCTTATCGGCAGAGACGGTCTGACTCGCCACCATCACATCATTCTCGGCGATCACGCCTGGAGTCTTTGCCGCAGCAACCATGTGCAGGTAGGTCCCGTTGTCGGAGGCGAGCTTCGCCTGAGCCGTCGCAAGTTGAGACTGAGCGGCACGAACGGCAGACTCTGCCTGGGCGCGTTGGCTGTTGAGTTCCGGCGCATTGAGCCGGACCAGCAGCTGACCACGCCGTACGTGTGATCCGCGATCCACCGTTACGGTTTGAACAAAGCCCGTGACTTTGGGGTAGACGTCGACAGACTCATACGGGATAAGCTGGGCAGGCAGATTGACGATTGTATGGAGTTTGCGTGACGTCACCGGCACGGTGCTCACTGCCGTAGGAGCATTGGCCGGCGCCGGGTTTGCTTTCTGGTCCTGGGTTTTGTTGGACGGCGATGTGTTGCAACCGAGGGCAGTAAGCATGAGGACGGCGGAACCAAGGAGCAATTGTTTCATTGTGCGGCCTCCGAGGGTTGTTCGAACCATCTGCTCTCCGGGTCTTCCGGGTCGAGAGAACGCGAGCTAGTTGAGGCGCGGCTCTGGACGATCCCGAAGACCATCGGGAGCAGAAAGAGCGTCGCAAGCGTGGCAACCAGCAGACCACCAATCACGGCCCGTCCCAGCGGTGCGGTCTCTTCACTGCCCTGACCGAAGGCGAGTGCCATCGGAATCATGCCAGCGATCATGGCGAGGCTGGTCATGAGTACAGGCCGCAGACGTTCAGCGGCGGCGGCGCGCACAGCTTCGTGCGAAGCCATACCCTTTAGTCGATTCTGCTCCGCGAAGCTGACCAGCAGAATCGCGTTCGCAACAGCAACGCCGACGGCCATGATAGTTCCCATAAAACTCTCAAGATTGAGCGTGGTGCCTGTAATGAGCAGTATTAATATCGAGCCGGCAAGAACTGCAGGAAAGGTCGAAAGCACGACGAGTGCCAGGCGTAGCGATTGAAAGTTTGCCGTGAGCAGTAGCAGGATGACACCGATCGCTGCCACCAGACCGATGACAAGTTCGCCAAAGATTTGCTGCAGAGCACTGACCTGGCCGCGTATCGCCGTCTGCACCCCGCGCGGCGGAGTTCCAGCATCTGCAAGTGCTTTCTCCATGGCCTTGTTGGCCAGCCGCAGATCACGGTTGCCGATATTTGCGGAGAGCGCAAGCATCCATTGTCCGTTCTGCCGATCGAGTTCGCCGGGAACCGTCGTAGAACGCAGGTCGGCAAGCTGATTCACCAGTGCCTGAGCCCCCGTCGTGCTGCCTACAGGAATATTGCCAATATCGCCGAGCGAGGTCATCTTCGCCTGTGGTACCTGCACCTGGACCTGATAACTAACACCCGACTTCGGGTCTCGCCAATAATTCGGAGAGACAAAACGGCTGGAGGCGGTCGCAGAGACAATGGCCGAACCGACATCATTCGCGGTTGTGCCAAGCTGGCCCGCGACCTCTCGATTCACACGAATATCGACTGTGGGGTAATGCTGCGGCTCTTCATACTCAAGATCACGAAGGGCGGAAATGGCCGCGAGTTTCTGTCGCACCCGTTCGGCATAGCTCGCGACATCTGCGTACTGCGGACCTGTAATCGTTACCTCAGCTGTTGATGATGAGCCGAAGCTGAGGATCTGGCTGACCAGATCGCCGGGATCAAATGAGAAGTGTGCCTCGGGAAATTGTTGGGTGAGTTTTTTGCGGAGCTCTTCTTCAAGGTCTCCGAGCTTGAGCGCTGTCCCTTGCTTGAGGCCGACGTTGATGATGGCCTGCTGAGGTCCGCTCGTCCAGAGAAAGACTGCATTGATTGGATACGACGATCCCTGGGTTCCGACATATCCGAGACTAATGTCGAGATTTTTCTCTCCGGCGACGTTCTGAATCGTCGTCAAGACCCGGCGTACCAGATCCTCGGTCACAGCGACACGAGTCCCGTCCGGCGCGTCGATGCGAAGACGAAACTGGGTTGACGCAGCGGAAGGAAAGACTTCCTCGGCAATTTGCGGAGTAACAAACAGGAGTACCAGCAGAGCGACGATGGCGTATGCGGCAAGGAGCAGCACCGAAATACGCATCGCACGTTCGAGGATGTTCTCGAAGCGGTTGCGAAAGCGGTCGAAACTGCCTTCCGTGTGCCCGTGGCTGTCTTTCTCCTGAGTCTTCGATTTCAGCAACCAGTTCGCCAGTACCGGGACGAGAGAGCTGGATAGAAGATAAGACGCACCCATTGCGAATCCAACCGCGAGTGACAGCGGCAAGAATAGCGACTGAGCCGGGCCCGTCATGAAAAAGGACGGAATAAAGACGGCCATTACACTAAGCATCGCGAGCAAGCGAGGAATTGCGATCTCTCGGCTGGCGAGATGAACTGCGCGCGGCGTGCTTTCGCCATTGTCGAGATGGACATGGATGTTTTCGAGGAGGACTGTGCCTTCGTCTACCAGGATGCCGACGGAGAGAGCCAGTCCGCCCAGCGTCATGATATTGATGGTCTGCCCAGCCAGTTTGAGGAGAACGACCGCGGTAAGCAACGCGAAGGGTATCGTGATGACGACGATGAGAGACGATCGCCAATCACGCAGGAATAGGAGCAGCGTCAATCCGGTGAGAAGGGCTCCGATCAATCCTTCACGCAATACGGAGCTGAGAGCATCGCGAACGTACTGCGACTGGTCGAACTCATAGGTGATCTGGATGTCTTCGGGAACGAGTGATTGGAAGCGGGCAAGGTTCTGGCGGACCTCACTGACGACGGTAAGGGTAGAAGCGTCCGGCCGCTTTGTGACTGGGATGTAGATCGTCCGCTTGCCATTGAGCAGAGCGTATCCAGCGAGAAGGTCTGACGAGTCGGAGACGTTACCCACGTCCCGGATATAGACAGAGGCTCAGGAGCCGAGCTTGAGCGGAATGCTGAGCAGGTCGTTGATCTGGGTTACGGTCGAATCGGTCGTCACCAGCGTATGTGTTGTAGCGATATCGGCATTACCGGCTGGCTGGATGCTGTTGCCGGAGGTAAGCGCCTGCACCACGTTCTCCGGCGATAGGCCATATGCCTGCAATTTCTGCGGATCGACGTTGATGACGGTTGTGCGCTGATTGCCTCCGAATGGCGGTGGCGAAGACACCCCGGGGAGTGTCGCGAAGACAGGCCGGACGCGGTTGAGAGCAAGATCCTGGATTTCGGCGAGAGTTCGCGACGGGCTGGAGAAGACCATGTAACCGACCGGCAGCGTTCCCGCGTCGTAGCGGATCACAAACGGCGACACGGTTCCTGGGGGCATAAAAGCGCGAGCTCGATTTACGTAGGAGATCGTCTGCGCCAACGCTTCACTCATGTTGGTGCCGGGATGGAACGTGAGCCGCAGAAGGGCGGTTCCCTGAATCGACTTCGCCTCGACGCTCTCAATTCCATTGATATAGAGGAAGTGATACTCGTAGTAGTACGAGATGAACCCTTCCATCTGCTGCGGGCTCATGCCGCCATAGGGCTGAGCCACATAGATAACTGGCAGATCGAGATTCGGGAAGATATCGACGCGCGTCCGCATGATTGCCAGAATGGACGACAGACCCAGAGCGACCACCAGCACGAGAACTGTAATGGGTCTTCGAAGCGCTGCGCGAACGAGCCACATAGATCGTTAGTTTCCTTCCTTATGGTTGGCTCTTGAGCATCTGCAGGAACGGTTGCAAATCCCCTTGCGCTACAGTGACGCCGAGTTCTGCTCGCCAAACACTTAACCTTGCGATGGCATCGTCGCCCTCGGCTTGAGCAAGAACTCCTTCGGCTGCAGCAACGTCCACGACAGTAGCCAAACCGGAACGATATCGAGCTTGCTGCTGCTGTTCGCTGGTGCGAGCCGCGGTCAGCTCAATAGGAGTGTTCGCCGCGACCTGCCGGGCACCGGCGAGTGTGGCCCTCGCCTGTTCTATGGCCACTGAAATATCGTCAATCGCCAGGTTGTAACGGGCGTGTTCTGCCTGAACATTCGCCTGCTGGACTTTCTTTTGTTCGCGAAGGCCGAAGTAATCGAATGCTGAAAACGTGACCTGGACGCCCGCAGCCCAGTTGAAGGTATCCGGCGCAAGTCCCGCACTGCCACCGGGAAAGTTCCCGGTTAACACCGTTCCAACCCCTCTCCCCGACACCGCCCCCAGTGTGCTGAACACGGGGACGTAACTGCGATCAAGAGCGCGCTTCTGAGCCTCTTGCTCTCCCACGAGAGCGCCTTCCTGCAAAACCGCCGGATGGGAAATTGCCTTCACCGCATCAGGATCAGAAGGAGGAAGTGTGGCGAACAACGGCGACGCATCGATCTCCGGTGACTGCTCATTCGCGGATCGCAGATATTTCGATAGAGCGGATCGGCGAATCGTTTCCTGCGTTTGGGCTTGAATCAGTTGATTGCGTGCAAGCGCAAGTTGGGCATCCGCCTGAGAGGCGTCCGCGCCCGGACGGAGCGTGTTATCGACGAGCACATGGACCGCCTGGTCGAATGCCTCGATCCGCTTGACGTTGGCCTGAGCTACTGCGACGAGTTGGTGAGTTGCTGCTAGATCGAAGAAGGCACTGCTCGCACCGGCGCTGACCTCAAGGTCGGTCAATGCTGCCGCTTGTTTGGCGGCCTCGCTCCCTTGTTGAGCCGCATTCACTCTCGCACTTCTCGCTCCGAAGTCAAAGGGCTGCCAACTCAATAGCGCGGCACCTCCGCTACTCCATGCGCTCCGCGACACATCGGAGCCAATAACCGGGCCAGAGATTGACGGGATGACACTTTGCGGAAGGAGAAGGCCGTAAACGTTGTTCGCCGTGGCCCGGTTGGTTTGCCAGAGCAGATCAGTTCGGGGAAGATAGGCCGTTCGTGCGACGCCGACTGTTCCTTGAGCCGCTTTCTGCTGTGCTTGCGCCGCCTGGATCGCCGGGTAATTTGCTCTCGCAAGGTCTATCACTTGTATCAGCGTCAGGTTGCGATGCTCATTTGCTTCGGACGCCTGAGCAAATATCGCTTCCCGGTTTGACGACACGCAGATGGCTGTCGCGCTGAAAGCACACGCGAGAGCGATGACAGGTATACGCATAAAGATGAGGACGACTCCCACAGGGAAACCGCTGCTGTCTTAGAGGCATCATATCATCGAAATTCGATAACATGATCCAGTCTGATTCAGTTGGTGAATCGATTCAAAGTATATTTACAAGCAGTTTGCAGAGAGAGGAGAAAAACCAATGGCAGAAGGAATGCAATTTCCCGAAACCGACCCGCGTTACCACACGCTGAAAATCAAATCCATGCTCGGGGACGTAGTCCAACACACACGGGAAGACATATCGAAGGTGAATGAGCCTAAAGCGCAGGCGCTGTTCGAGACTACAGCCGAAGTGCTTATTGGCCTACAGAAGGCTTTCAGCGACTATGAAGAGGGTAGTGAACTGGCATGGAGGCGCAGTTAGACCATCCGCAGCATTTCATGGCAGGCACACTTGCATCACACGGTATTCTTCAGTTGTGGCAAACCATCAACGAGAACTTTTTTTCGGCCTAATTCGGATACACGTCCTGGTGCACGCTTCTCACGAACCTATCTTTGGATTGGCGATGATGGAGGAGTTAGGGCACCACGGGTACCGCATTGGCCCGGGGACGCTCTATCCCCTTCTCCACGGACTGGAGCGCGGTGGCCTGCTTCGGTCTGAACTGAAGAATGTTGAAGGGCGCCGAAGGCGAGTTTATAGAATTACAGCGGCCGGAAAGAAAGCACTGGAAAGGGCCAAATTGAAGGTGGATGAATTGCACCACGAGCTACATGACGACCAGCCGCGGAAGATCTCTCCTTTGAAGTAAGACCGATTCTCGTGGGTGTTGTCGGGTGCGGGCGCGAGGGGACAGATGAGCCGAAGTGGCATCGGAGGATTTTTGTCGCCACTTGAGCGGAGCCACGCGAACTTTTACTCGTCCAGTTTGAACACTTTGATTTTTACTAGCTGAGAGATAGTCAGGTTCTGGAATCCACGTGCCTTCATCCGCTCCACAAACGGAGCGTCGATCTTGAAGACGCTCATTTGAATCAACTCCTCTTCCGTGGGCGAATACCCCATCGCCCGAACTGCCTGCACCTTCTCCGGAGACACTCCCACGGCCTTCATGCTCGTCAGTTTATTGGCGTGTAGCTCCGGGTATCCCGCCGCAGCCATCGCCTTTACATAGACAGCATCCACCTTCAACGCCTTCAATCCCATCAGTTTTTCTGCTGTCATTTCGGTGACGCCGGCGTCTTTCATCTCCCTCACCCAAGCGGTGGTCACATCCAACATGGCGTAGCCCTGCAAGCGTTCAGGGGTCTGGTCAGAAAAGCCCATTGCGGTCATGCGCTTTGCAAATTCCGCGTCAGGAGTAAATGAGTACGTCCCACGCATCGCCGCCTCGTGGACCGTGCCTACACAACGCATCTCGCCGGATTCAGCCCTCATCCGCGCATCCACCGCCGCACCTTCGCGCTGCAAGTCTCCAGGCGTCACACCGCTCCATTTGCTCCAGAGCATGTCCGAGCCGCCGTCATTGCACCTGTGTTCCGCGGCGCAATCTCCACGTTGCCAATTGAACGACATCTTCTCCTCGGTTCGCCCGGCGCGGATCGAGCAACTGCCGGTCGTGTCGGCAACCGCAGCCGTCACATCCAGTCCTAAGAGCAAGCCAAACGCAAGAATTCGCCGCATATTTCTCTCCTTTGAAACCTGAGCACGAGGCCTATCGCTACTCGTCCAACAGGCCCGACATCTTCAGCCGCAACAATTTATCGAAGTTCTTCTCATCGAATCCATGCGCCTTCGCCTGAGCCAAAAATTTTTCATCCAGGTGGAAGATCGCGGCTCGCTTCAATTCCTCAACGGTTGCCTTTGGAAACTGCTGCTTGAGCCATCCCGCATACTCCGGTGTCATACCCTGCGACTTCAATGCGATCAACTGATGCAGGTTTAGATCGCCGAAGCCCTTCTGTTTCATTGCTGTCGCATATTCCGGCGTAATACCCAGTGACTTCTCTGCCACTGCTTCATGAAAGTCCTTTGGTCCCAGTCCACTCTGCTTCAGCGCAGCGACATACTCCGGCGTTACACCTAGCGACTTCAGCGTGATCAACTCATGCACTGTCGGCTTACCGAGTCCCACTGCGCCCATTGATTTCGCATAGTCCGGCGTTACGCCCAGCGACTTCAGCGTTACCAAGATATTCAGATCATTGTTTAAATCCAACGGATATCCTGCAGCGCGCATGTCATCCAGATACCCTATGCCTTTCGTCGGCGTTGTCCCGCCCGCTGCCTGCGGACCGGCCTGCACCGGCGAAACCCCTACGTTCACCTCGACCTCCGGTAAGACCAAAGGCTCAACATGCACCTGCGCTACCGGTGTTGCCACCCGCATAGGTGCGCTCTCGCTAAGTTTCGCGCTCAAGTTAGCCTCCGGCACCGACGCGGTTGCAGGAGCCACCACCTGCGCCTTCTCCGCGACCATCTGTGAAGTCACCGCATGAGGCAGCGCCGCCAGGACACGTGCCACCACCGGCTGCGAAGCACTCACCATCGGGGCAGCTAAAGCCTCGGTTATTTTCGGCCCCAGCAATAGTGCTACTACCACAGCGCCGGCAGCCGCCACACGCACTCCGCTCGTCATCCTGCTCTCCATGGCCATACCCTCTCCAAGTACCTGCTTTACTCGTCTCAAAAGCGATCCGTTGCATCCGTCCAGCGCCACCGCCAACCGCAACTGTACCGTCCTCTGCTCCTCCAACCGCAACAGAGCTCGCGCATAGACCGTGGCACCCGCGCAGCTTTGCACCGCAATCTCGTCGCAGCAGATCTCACGCCGTTCCCGCACCACGCGGCTCAATGACCATACGGAGGGATGGAAGAAAAGCACGCTCTCAACAGCTGTCTGCAATAGATTCCATAGATAGTCCCAACGCCGTATGTGGCCGAGCTCGTGCGCCAAGACTGCCTCCAACTCCTCCATCGGCAGCCCCAACACTGTACTCACCGGCAGAATCACGGTCGCTCGCCACACACCCATCGCGAGCGGCGAAATCACCTCACTCGACACTCGCAGAACCACTCGCCGCCCGACTTGAACCTGGTCGCAGATCCGATTGAAGGAACGCTTCAACTCTTCAGGCACCAGGGTTCGCGCCCGGCGCCGCACTTGTTCCAACTGCCACCATCCGCCCATGGCACGCAAAGCCAGCAGCAGCATCCCCAGGATCCACACACTATCCACCCATGGCAACACGCGCTCTGCCCGTGCGACTAACCAGGGATTTGGCCGCTCGACCGCCAATGCCAGCGTCAACGGAATCTCTCGCAAGGTTGGTCCCTTCCGCCCATCTACCCGCAGGCTTGAGGCTGCCCACGCTGCCTGCCCGTTCGCGTGCGACGGAGCCGCTACACGCATCTCCTCCACAAATGTGACCATGACGACCATCGGCATCAGCGCCAACGCAATGAGTGCGACCGCGTACCGGACTCCTGAAGTTGCGCGCGCCGTCACTCGATCTACCACCGAGTACGCCACCGCCACCGCGGTACCCTGCCAGCAGAAGTGGAGCAGCGTCCATCCCAGCGCCACGATCTCTCCCCGAGACAACCAACTCATCGTGCTCATGTCCGATCCTCCAAACATCATTTGAAGTAACGTCGTCCGCTCACTGCCAGCCTCTAACTGAGGGAAGCCCGACCACTAACTCCCAGCGCTCTTCTTCCTGATCAATTTCCTGATTGCCTCAAGCTCTTCGTCGCTGGACTTCTCCATTTCCAGAGCGCGTAGCGCCAACTGCGCGGCACTCCCCGCAAAAAATCTTTCGCTCAACTCGCGCAGAAGTCGCTGCTCTGTATCCGCCTGCGACACCGCTGCCCGGTAGACATGCGCGCGCTCCCGTTCATCCCGCAGCACCAGCCCCTTCTCCGTCATAATCTGTAAAAGCTTCAGCACGCCGGTATACACAACCGGACGTCCCGCGTTCACCTCCTCAAACAGCTCCCGGACCGTGGACGGCCCGCGTTCCCAAAGAATCCCGAGCAGTTGCAGCTCGCCCTCAGTTGGCTTCGGTAATTCGCGTTTCTTCACCATGCGCCTAACCATATACGAGACCATTCGTACTTGTCAACGAAACTATTCGTATATTGAGGATGGATCACCACACAAGGCCAGCCTTTGGCAGTTACGAGACGAGGGAGACAGCTACGCCCGCCACTATCGCTTCCCTTGGACACGTGCCGATCCCGAAAGGGTCTCCTCTGCTAATTCAGGAAAGATTGCAACAGTTGGCATTACTTCTGGGCTGAAAGCTCGACAGCATGCGCGGCGCCCTGCAGTGCCCCCTGCCGCCCCGGGGCGTTTGTCAATGCCTTCTCGAATTCTTTCAGCGCTAGCTCCGGGTGATTCTGCTCCTGGAGCAAGTAACCCAGTTGTTCGCGAGCGGGGATGATTGGCCCCGGAGTCACCGGAAGCTTCTCGATTGCGTCCTCCTCGTCGGCTGCCGCGCGCATCAAAGCTGCGGCTTCCTCCGGCTTGCCGTCCGCCTGGGCCGTCCACGCCATGACTTCGCGCGTCAGAATCCTCACCTGCGTGGCCCAATAGTCATTCTCTGAGGCGTGAAGCTGCTCTTCGATCTGCCGCAATCTCTCAATTTCCGCGTGTGCCTCGGCAGAGCGTCCGCTCCGAGAGAGTCCCAGGCCCCGAGCCCAAACCGCGATTGCGACAACTTGAGGTGGGGCTCCTATCGGAGGAGCGATGCCAGCAGCGTCGGCCCATTGACCTCGCTCTACCGCGTAGCGAACCGGCATCGCGATAGAGGCATACGTTATCTTGAAATCCGCTGCATTCAGGTTCGGCATGTTTTTAAGTTGCTGTATGACCTGAGCCGCGTCTTTGTCGCGTCCACTCTGCAGGTAGGCATACACCAGATAATCCATGGCATGGAGCTCTTCTCCTGTGTCGGCCTGCTGATGTGCCGCTTCCCTTGCCGCAAGATTGGAAGTGATGGAGTCGTCCCATAGCCCGAGTCGCGTGAAGATATGCGATGGCATGTGCAATGCGTGCGGCGCTGAGGGTGCAATCTGAGAGTAGGCTCTTGCCGCCGGGAGGCCTCTCGCTGCGAGTTCCGTATTGTCGTAAGCATGGATGAGGTAGTGGGGGATTCCCGGGTGCTGCGGATAAGCCCGATCAAGCGGCTCAAGCAAATCGGCCGCTTGTTTCTGCTTCGCATGAGTCTTGTCGGCAGGAGATGCGTTCGCCAGAAGTGCGAGCGCGTAAAACACCTGTGCTTCGGTATCTTTCCTGTTCTTTGACGCGAGTTCGCTCATTGCGTGCTCGTAGTTCAACGCCCGCGTGCGATATGGAACGGTGGCAGCCTCCTGATATAACAACGCCAGCGCATTGATGAACTGGCGCTCGCGTTCGGAGGCCGTCCCTATTTGCTGCGCCCGCTGGATTTCCTCTTGCGCAGTCGAAATTGTCGCGGGCGCGATCGGCGGGTCCCAAAGCTGGTGAAAGTACGTCATCGCCATTCCCCAATGTGCCATCGCACACCGCGGATCAAGTTTGGCCACGCCTTGAAATGCATCTTCGGCAGCCGTGTAAGCGAAGGAGTGAAGCAGAGCCACGCCTCGATCGAACTGCTCCTGAACCGCCGGTGCGCAAGAAATCGGAAACGATACTTTGCCCAGTTTCTCAGGTGCGCTGTGGTGGTGTGTTTCTTGTGCTAACGAAAAAGGAAATAGGAACAGGAGGGTGAGTAATATTCGCCATAGATCGGGCATCCCTACCTCCATCGGCGCGCGGCACTTTGTGTGACATCCGAATTCTAGTCGCTCAGGCGCGGTACCGCTCTTGGCCACGCTATTCTTCACCGCCAACGACTGCCTCGACTTCGGCACCGACCTCGGCTCTCCTGTATCGATAGACTACTTCGACAAAGCGCCATTCCCATTCACCGGCACCATCATCGGCGCCAACGTGAAGTATCCGCAGGCAGGAGTAAACCAGGTCGTGGGAGATCCCGACTGATAGCTGGCACTCAACTAGGAGACCGCCTTAATGGTGACGAATTAGGTTCTTGAGCCTTGCTCTGGCTTGTGTCGCGGGGACGGGTGCGGGCCATTTTTTTTGCTAAAAATATCCCAAAAACACCAGCATTCTTGCATGTCAAGCCCCGGAATCACCTAAACCACTATGAATCAGCAAGATACCTTTGGCATATTAGTTACATCCAATCTGCTATTCTTAAATAAGTAGAAGAAACGAAGTCCGGCTAACGTCGGACTTGTTTCATTTAAGCCGCAGGCCTGCACTGGAAGTCCGGACGCAGGTCATTTATTTTGAATACTTTGCACATTTTTGACGGGATGGGGGATCAAGCCATGCAAGACGCTATATCAAGAACTACTGAACGGGCCAAACAGTACCAATGCCCAGTAGTTTGCCAAGGTCTTGAAAGACCGTCGCTCGTTTGTCTTGGGAAGCCTCCGCTCTAACGTTTCATCACGCACCGAAAGCCAAGGTGATTGGTTCCCGTACTCACCTCTCCTTTGCCTCGCGTGCCCACGATGTAGCGGGAACAGTACTGATCAGTACAAAGATACGAGCCTCCGCGATGGACTTTCTTCGGCTCGTTCGGCTCCGCAGGGTCATACGAGGTCTCCGGTCCTTGCGGATTGCGGGCCACGCCGCCGGTCTCCGCCAACTGCTTGTAATAGTCCGGTCGGTACCAATCGCTCGTCCACTGCCACACATTTCCCGCCATGTCATATAAGCCGTATTGATTCGGTGGGTATTGAGCGACGGGTGCGATCCCGACATGCCCATCTTCGCCGGTGTCATGACTGGGAAAGTGTCCCTGATGTGTATTGGCCATCCATTTGCCGCTGGGCCGAAAGTCGTCGCCCCAAACGAAGGGCTTTCCACTTAGGCCTCCGCGCGCCGCGAACTCCCATTCCGCTTCGGTCGGCAGTCGCTTGCCCGCCCACTTTGCGTAGGCTGTCGCGTCTTCATAGGCGACTTGCACTACGGGATAGGCTTCCTTGCCCTTTATGTTGCTCGCTGGGCCTTGCGGATGCTGCCAATTCGCTCCGTGTACATAGCTCCACCACTGGAAGTGGTCATTGAGTGGTACGGGGTGGTCAGGAGGAGAAAAAACGACGGAGCCAGCAACCAGGTTTTCGGGTGGAGCGTTGGGATAATCTTCCGCCCTTGGCTTGCGCTCCGCCACAGTGACGTAACCGGTAGCCTTCGCAAACTTCGCGAACTCGCCATTCGTAACATCCGTCTTGTCCATGAAAAAGCCCTCGACATAGACGCGGTGAATGGGCCGTCCATCGGGAGTAGCTTTCATGCCGACTTCATCCATGTCCGGCGGGTCGTTTGCCCCCATGGAAAACTCACCACCCGGAATCCAAATCATCCCCTCGGGCACTTTGCCCGCAGCATCGCTGCGGTTGGCGACGGTGGGCTGGAAAACTGCATGGCTAATCCCTGCTGCCGGGTTAGTCCCAGCTACGACTTGCCCCTTTTTGCTGTCGTGGTTCGAATAAACGGCCCAGACGGACAAAGTTAGGACGACCGTTGCGGCCGTCAAGCCTAACGCAAAACCGCCCCATTTAGGCCGATGCTCCCGCCTAAATGCGTCTTCACGTCGTCGCTTGTTGCTATTGCTCACTTGCCCGTTACCACCGAGATGAAAATAGAGTAGGGCGGGAAGAATATCACGCTAAGGGAGTACAACCAAACGTAATTCCGAACGTAATGAATTGATAGACAGTATTCGCTGAGTTGCAAGAAATCCTAAGACCTTAGAACTACACGCCATCAGGGTGGGTCTTTGAAAAAAAAAAAGAGCGTTTCTCCGGACTTGTTAGGGCAAATCTTTCAAGAAGGAAAATGCGTGTTCTCGCAGCAACACTCCGGTTTGTTTCAAGTCTCCCTTTTTCAACGAATCCACGATTGGCTGGTGAATCCCGGCTAAAGAGCGCAGCTTTTTTTCGTTCTTCTGCAGGTTGAGCCGGGACAGCATCCCGATCTCAAGAGAGTCCCAGACCTTCAGCAGCGTTTGGTTCGATGCGAGGCTGACGATGCTTCGATGGAACTTTGTGTTGGCGCGCGCGAAGCCGTCCGCATCTCCAGTTAGCGCAGCGGTTCGCATCGATGCCTGCAAGGCCTCGATAGAAGCAATCGCGTCCTTCAGCTTCGCCATGGGAATGAGCTGCACCGCGATCTCTTCCAGGTATCCGCGCAATTGATAGGCATCATGGATCTCCTGACTGGAGATACCCCTTACTCGCGTTCCCCGATAGTGCTCTGAGACCAACAGGCCCAAGGTTTCCAATTCGCGGAATGCCTCCCGCACAGGGGCCTGGCTCACTTCAAATTCGTGCGCCAGGGCCATCTCCTTGAGACGTTCGCCAGGCAAATACACCCCTTCGGAGATCCGTTTCAACAGCGCAGATCGAATAAGGTCGCGTGCAGACTTGTGTCTCTCGATCGCGGCGGTCACTTCCGCTGCTGGGACCTGTCTTAGATTCGCGGGGCCGTACGAATTGATTGCGTCTACTTTTGGCATATTCCTATCGAAACCCATCGACCTGCGCGACCGATTACATCTTCGGCAGCTGAGTCCTGTCCCAGCCGCCGCCGAGGGCCTTGACCAGTTGAACGCTGGCCGTCATTCGCCGGGTCATCAGGTCGGCTGCGGTGCGTTCATCCGAGAGGGCTATACTCTGCGCCGTGAGAACTTCTAGATACGTTGTGATACCACGTTTATACCGCGCAGTCGAGAGATCGACCGATCTGCGGGCCGAGGCCACGGCGACCTGCTGCGTCGCTAACTCCTGATCGAGCAGACGCAACGCGGCGAGATTGTCCTCTACCTGCTGAAAGGCTTCGAGCACGTTCTCGCGGTAGCTGGCGACGGTCGCAGCATGATTGTCTCGCGCTTGCTGGGTGACCGCCCTGCGCCTCCCCCCATCGAAGACCGTCTCAAATGCGGAACCGCCGACCGACCACAGAGCGCTTGGCCCCTGGAACAGCGATCCGATGGCGGTGCTCTCCAACCCACCACTCGCTGAGAGAGAGACCTGCGGATAGTATGCAGACACCGCAATACCGATCTGTGCATTTGCGGAGGCTACTCTGCGCTCTGCGGCTGCAATGTCTGGCCGCCGCTCCAGAAGTTCGGAGGGCACACCCAACGGAATCTGGGGTGGCGACGCCGTCAGGGGTGCTGGAGGAATCGAGAAGGTAGAGGCTGTCTGACCAGTCAAAACGGCAATGGCGTGTTCAAATTGTGCTCTCGCTACGCCAACCTCGATGTCCTGAGCGCGCGTGGTCTCGAGTTGCGTTTCAGCCTGTGCAACATCCACATCCGAGGCAACGCCGCCGTGATAACGGGCTTGCGTTAGCTGCAACGCCTTTTCAAAGTCGATGACGGTCGCATCGAGCAGCTGCTTCTGCAGGTCTAGCCCGCGCAGAGAGAAGTAGTCGAAGGCAAGCTCCGAATGCAGGCTCAGGCTGATATTTTCGAGATCGCCTGCGCTCGCCTGCGCGTTTTCGCGGCTGGATTCAATGGTTCGCCGGACCTGTCCCCAGAGATCCACTTCATAGGAGAGTTCTGCGGGCAGAACCGTATCGCTGTATTGGCTTTTAGTTGTCGGAACTACGTTGGGTCTGTTTTGCGACAGTTGAATTCGCGAGCCGGATGGCTGCACTGCAACGGTAGGGAACAGCTGCGAACGCGCCTGTCGGACCAGATCGCGGGCGCTCATATACTCCTGATACGCGACCTTCAGATTTTGATTGGAGACTGCGATCGTTTCTTCAAGTGAGTTGAGTTGCTGGTCTCCATAGATCTCCCACCACTTGCCCTTTGGCAGTTGGTCCTGCGGCCTCGCCTGACTCCAATTAGATGGCGTCTCCTTGAAGGCTGGCGGTGGCGGCGGCACAGTTGGCTGGACGTACTTGGGGCCGAC
>WNFC01002020.1_pt1 | contig 21724 bp, 16 predicted proteins | sample 5400541 | NCBI WGS metagenome assembly WNFC01 (sample SAMN13153342, study PRJNA577476) | soil metagenome | isolation source: 120 cm saprolite under Douglas fir tree site 2 hole 2 replicate 1 | place: USA:California | collected 2015-04-18
GACGATCACCCGGTCGTATTTGAGATCTTTTTTCACCTCGTTCGCGCGGGTGAAGCAGAAAGTCACGACGTATTGACCGTCCTCGCGTCGCTCGATGCGCTCGACCATTCCGTCGAGCAGCGCGTTCTGCGACTTGAGCTGGTAGGTGTCGAGCAGGTTGTTGTTGACCGCGCGCAGATGGCCCACATAGTGGGTTTTCCAGGCAAAGCGGATCGAGCTCGGGCCGGCGACATGAATCACCGCCGCGGTCGCGATCAGATTGTCCGCGGTCTCGAAGCCGGAGTTGCCCTTGCCGATGATCAAAACCCTTTGATTGATGAAATCAAGCGGATTGACCGAGACCGTGCCGTAGACCTCCGCGGTTTCGATCCCGGGGATGGTTGGAATGTAGGGTTTGGATACGCCGGAGGCGACAATCAGCCGCTTTGCCTCATAGGCTTGCCCATCTTGATCGATGGCGTGAAAGAGACCATTGCTTCGGCTCACCCGGACGACGCGGGTGTTGTACTGGACGTGGAGGCGGTGAGCCCCGGCAAAATCGGAGAGGTACCGCACCATGTCGTCGGCATCGGGAAAGTAGGATTCGCTGTAGCGCGTGAAGCGCAAGCTCGGGTCGTCGGAGAGGAGCGAATTCCAGTCCATCCGCAGATTGAGCTCCGCGTCCTCCCAGCCGGTGTAGCGCTTGTTGCTCGAAATGAGCTTCCGATGCCGTGGAAAAGTGCGGAAAAAGGTTCCCGGCTTATCCCCCGCCTCCAGGACCCGATAGTCGCGGCCTGCCCGCGCGAGGAAGTAGGCGAGCTGAAGCCCCGCCGGGCCCGCTCCGATGATCAAGTAATCCATGAATCTCCTCCGAATACTTCGGAAATCACGCCTGGTTTCTGACCTGGACCAATTCGATTCGCTTGGCGAAGTCCGAGCCGAGGTAATGGGTCTCGAGCTCGCTCTTGCGCACCAGCCGGCGCAACACCGGAGCGGTGACATAGGTCGTCAGCACCGCCATCAGCACCAGCATGAAAAAAACGCTCTTGGGGATGATTCCGAGGTCGTAGCCGAGGTTGATCACGATCAGCTCCATCAGCGCCCGGGTATTCATCATCACTCCGATCATCGAAGCCTCGCGCCAGGGCAAGCCGTTCGCCCGAGCGGCCAGTGCGCACCCGCCGAACTTGCCGATGAACGCCGCCCCCACGACCAGCCCGCACATAATCCACAAGCCGCTTCCCGACATGGTGCCGATATCGGTGCGCAAACCGGTATAGGTAAAGAAGATCGGGAGGAAGAAAACGGTGACGAAATCGCGGACGCGCGCCTGAACTGCCTGTCTGAATTCGGCCTGATCGAAGAGAATGGCGCCGAAGAAAAATGCGCCGAAGATTGAGAAGATCCCGATCAAGTTGGTCGCCAAGGCAGACAGAAAGACGAGGATGAGCAGAAACGCCAAACCGGTCAGCGAGAGCTGTCCCTGATGCGCTCGCAGATGGCTGACGGTCCATTTCTTCAACGCCGGACGCACCAGCTTGACCATGAACAAAGCAAAGCCGACCGTCTCCGCAACCATCAGGGCCAGCTTGACCGGGTCCAGCGTCGAACGAACGATGGCGGTGATCAGGGCGAGGAGGATCCAGCCCGTTGCATCATCCGCGGCCGCGGCGGAAATCGTGATCGACCCCAACCGAGTCCGGTTGATGTTCAGCTCCACCATGATCCGACCGAGGATGGGAATGGCGGTGATCGACATCGCCGTTCCCATGAACAGGGCCAGGTTGACCCAGCTTCCGCCCAGACCGAGGGCGCCGTGCATCCACCGTCCGAGCAGCACTCCGAGGCCGAAGGGCAACAGGATCCCGACCAGCGAGACCGAAATCGCGGTGCGCCGATTTCCACTCAGATGCCCGAAGTCGAACTCCAGGCCAATCAGGAACATCAAGAGGATGAGCCCAATTTGGCTCATCACGGCGAAGATCGGCCCTACGGAGGGATCGAAGACTCGATGGAAGAGGTTGGGAAACATTCCTCCGAATACTGAGGGACCGAGAATGAGCCCGGCGGCGATTTCGCCGCCGACCATGGGCTGTCCCAATTTTCTGAACAGCAGGCCGAAGATGCGCGCCGCGCTGACGATGACGATCAGTTGAACGATGACGAGGAGGAGGACATTCTCCGTGTGGCTGCTGGTCGGGGACACAGATCATTCTCCTGCCCAGGGTTTCATCAACCCAATCAGCTAGACACGTCCGCTGCGAGCCCGTTGCATTGCTCCCCCCTGATAAAGCGATCGTTTTCGGCTGCGGCAATGCGGGCTCTGCTAGGCTCGCCGCCCGAAAGGCACCCACCGCATGCAAACCAAGGCGATCATCCTCGTCACCCTCGCGTCCATCTCCTGCTCGACAACCCAGTCCCGCGGGCCGGAGGGAAGCGCGGATGCTCAGTTTCAGTCGGTGGCGGCGAAGTACGTCGAAGAAACACTCCGGACCAACCCGGAGCTGGCGACCCACCTCGGCGACCACCGATTCGATGACCGACTCGACGACTACAGCCTGGCCGGCGTCCAGAGAGAACGCGACCTCAGCCTCCGTTACTTGAAGGGGCTGGCCGAGATTCCAACGTCAAATCTGAGCCCGGTGAACCAGGTGGACTACCGGATCCTTCGGGATCGGCTCAACTACCAGGTGTTTCGCATCGATGAGCTGAAGGAGCACGAATGGAATCCGCTGCGCTACAATGTGTCGGGCTCGATCAACGCTCTGCTGATGAGGGAATTCGCGCCGCTGCCAACCCGCCTTCACAGCGTGAAGGAACGCTTGGCAAGTGTTCCTGGAGTGATCGCCCAGGCGAAAGCGAATCTCAAAAACCCCCCGCCGATTCACACCGAGACCGCGATCTCCCAAAATACGGGAAGCATCCGGCTGGTCTCGGAGGAGCTCAACCGTTTTGTCGCTCAGGCCCCGGAGCTCAAGGAGCAGATCGCGCCGATTCAAGCGCGCGCGGTGGCTGCGCTGCGCGATTACGGACGCTGGCTCAAAGAGGATCTGCTGCCCCGATCGAAGCGGGACTTCAGGCTCGGGGACGAAAAATTTAGGCGCAAGCTTCGCTACTCGTTGGAATCCGACCTCACCAAAGAAGAGATTTTGAAGCGGGCCGAGGCCGACCTGGCCGCCACCCAAAGCGCGGCGTACGAGGTCGCTCTTCCCCTGTACAAATCATTCTTCCCAACCCTCGCGGCGCCGGAGTCCGCCGACCGGAAACAGGTGATCGCCAAAGTGCTGCAGAGGCTGGCCGATCAACACCCCACCAATGACACCATCGTGGCGGCGGCAACCGAGGATCTGAAAGAGGCGACGAGCTTCGTTCGCTCGCACAATCTGATGACCGTGCCCAGCGAGCCGGTGAAACCGATCGTGATGCCCGAGTACCGGCGGGGTGTGGCGGTTGCCTATTGCGATTCGGCTGGGCCGCTGGAAAAGAATGGCGAGACCTTTTTCGCCATCTCCCCCACCCCGTCCGACTGGCCCGCCAAGCGCGTCGAATCCTTCTTCAGGGAGTACAACAATTACATGGTCCAGGAGCTCACCGTTCACGAAGCCATGCCTGGCCACTATCTCCAGCTCGCGCATTCGAACCGGTTCAAGGCCCCGACGATGCTCCGATCCCTTTTTCACAGCGGCGTCTTCGCGGAGGGGTGGGCGGTCTATGCGGAGCGGCTGATGGCCGAGGCCGGTTACGGTGGCCCAGCGGTTCGGATGCAGCAGCTGAAGATGAGGATGCGGACGATCATCAATGCGATCCTCGACGCCCAGATCCACACCGCCGGGATGACCGAGCAACAAGCGATGTCACTGATGATGAACGAAGGGTTCCAGGAAGAAGGAGAGGCCGCAGGCAAGTGGCGCCGCGCGGCGCTGAGCTCCACCCAGCTGTCGACCTACTACGTGGGCAGCATCCAAATGGACGACATCCGGCGCGCCTACGAAGCGAAGAGCGCGGGGCAGGTGGACTACAAGGCGATGCACGACCGGATGCTTTCTTTTGGCACGCCCGCTCCCAAATACGTTCGCGAGATGATGGGACTTTAAGGCGTCAGCTCGTTCGCACCATCGTTTGAAGCAGGTGTTCGAGCGCGGCCTCGGGCTGGTCGCACAGACCGACGTGCACCGGCGAGAGCTGAATCACCGTGCTGCGGGGGGAAACGAGCCAGTGAAACCGCTCCGCCTGCGACAGGCGGCCGATCGGTCCGGCGTCCAGGCCTCCTTCGCAGATTCGCTGGATGCTCTCCAGATGGGCCTCGACCAGGTCCGCGTCCAGCTCCGGCGCCACCGCCATCAATCTGCGACGATCGAGCTCGACCCGAGCGGCGAGGAAATCGCGACCGCGGCAATACAAGACGATTCCGGAGTTGATGCGCTCGCCCCGCTCGACCCGCGGCACCACGCGGATGATCGCATAGTCAAACGAGTTGGGCTCGGGCACGTTCGGCCTCGGCAAGGAAGAGAGAAGACTGTTGCAGTCTGCCGGCAAGCCACCTCCCGTAGGCGGCCCTGAGCTTGGCGGCGTTCCCGACCTCGGGTTCGTCGGCGAGCCACTCGTTGGGGATCTCGGAAAGCACCTGGCCGATCTGCGCCTCGGCCAGCTTCGAACGCAGCTCGGCGTCGGCCTGAGGCAGTTGGGAGGCCTGCGGCAACAGGACGTGGTCCTTGATCCGCGGGAATGGGTTGGCGACGCTCGCGCCCGCCTCGGCCCAGTTGTGATGAAAGTACAGCGCCGCTCCGTGATCGATGAGCCAAAGCCCGTGGTTCCAGATGAGAAGATTGGGGTTCTTCGCGGTGCGGTCTACGTTGAGCAGAAAGGCATCGATCCAGACGATTTGCGAGGCCAGCCCGGGCTCGATCTTCGGCGGGGCGATGGGATCGAATGCGATTGCGCCCGCCAGGTAGGCCAGGCCGAGGTTCGGACCGGCGCTGGCGTTGATCAAGTCCCGGATCTCCGGGTCGCGCTCATTTCGCCCCAGAACGGGATCGAGATCCGCTCTCACCAGCTCCGGTACGCGCAAGCCTACCGCGCGCGCGAGCTCGCCGGCGATCAGCTCGGCAATGAGCGCCTTCGATCCCTGTCCGGCGCCTCGGAACTTGAGGACGTAGAGCTCTCGATCGTCCGCCTCGACAATTGCAGGCAGCGAGCCCCCTTCGCGAAGGGGCGTGATGTATCGGGAGACCTTCACCGTCTTCATCGGTCCAAACTCTAGGCTTTTTTGCTCTCGATGTCGTCGACATCGGTGGGCTTCAGGGGCGCGATCGCTTCGATGTCCGCCGGCGAGCCGCGGCAGCAGAGATCTGAGCGTCGAGCGCGACGAACGCCTCGGCGTTGCCGTCCTGCGTGTAGCGGCTCAGCGTTTCGCTCAGCTGCGGCGTGCGTTGGAGGAAGTTCGTCAGCACCTCGGGGTTGAGCGCCGAGGCATACGCGCCGTACCCGAGCCGCTCTAGATATAGAGCATTGAGAACCTGCTCGAATTGACCGGAGACGGGGATCGACAACATCGGTTTTCCCAGGTACACCGCCTCGCTCATCAGCGTGAATCCGCCGGACGCAACCACCGCCCGAGCCGTCCTCAAGTCCTCGATGAACCCACTTTCGCTGAACGGCCGGAAGGTCACATTTCCCTCTTGCCGGTCCTCCTTCAAATCGCGCAGAGCGCCATAGACCCGGCACGGCAATCCGGCCTTGCGCAGCATCTCGGTGGAGGGCGAAACACCCTCCGCCGTCTGATAAACGAGCAGATGCTCTCCCCGCTCCGCCTTGGCCGCGAGGATCTCCGGCCGAAGGACAGGCGGAACCAGCGTCGTACGCTGCAGTCGCAGCGGCGGACGAAAGAACGCGGTGATCAGGTAGTGAAAACAGCCTGGCAGCTTGGACTTCACGATCGACCGGGCCAGCGCGAAGCTCTTCTCGAATCCGGCCAACAAGGTCGGGTCGTGCAAGCACCGATTGAGGATCTGCATGTTGTCGACGCTGATTACAGGCAGCCGATGATTCTTGGCGAACAGGTAGCTGAAACTTTCGAAATCGCTGATCACCAGCTCCGGCTGGAACTGACCGACGAGCTCGAAGTAACGGCGGATGTTCTGCGGCCAGCCGGAAGCGGCGCCTTTCAAATTCTGCAATACGGTTCGCCATTTATTGATGCGATTGTCTTCGTAGGCGAGGGTGAATCCCCAGATTCCGTGCACTCCGGCGAGCCTCTGTTCGAGGTACCCCTTTGCCCGGCCGGAAGCGACGATGTGAACTTCGTGCTCTCGAACCAGCTTCTCGAGCAACACCCGCGACCTGATCGCATGGCCCATTCCCTCGCCGACCACTCCGTAGAGAATCCGCACCTGGTAACCCTACCGCGGCAGGGGCCCCAAACGACCGTCCTCGTTCCGGACGCCTTCAGCATTGCCTGAACGCGACAATCCGGCTTCAGGCGTCATCGGCGCCCATCATTCAAGTGCAGTGTCAACGCTCGCTCTCGTTCGAAGCGGGGCGAGAAGTTCGCTGAGGACCATGGCGCGCCGAGAAGTCGCCGCCTTCCATCATGTCGACCTCCGTAACCCCGTGGCGGGAAGCTCCACGATCGCTTTTGCACCAACGGGAGATGACTGCAATCTCAAGCTGGCTTGGTCTCCGTAGTTCAAGGCCAGATACCTCTGCAACAATGAAATCCCCCGGGCCTCCGGCCGGGTTGCCCCCTCTGGTAAACCGGGACCGTTGTCCTCGACCCTGCAGACCAACTTCGAGGCGGATACGCCCTCCTCCTTGACGAGCTTCGCGCTCACGATGATCTTTCCACCGCGCTCACGCCGGAGCGCGCCGTGCTTCACTGCATTCTCCACCAGCGGTTGGAGGAGAAGCCGGGGAACCAGCATCGGCTTGGCCACGTCTTCGATTTGCCAGCTAAAGACGACTCGGCTGCTGTGCCGTACCTCCAGGATGTGCGCATAACGACGGAGCCACTCGATTTGTCTCTCGAGGGTCTGCATTTCGCCCTCGCTCCTCAGCGACTGACGCAAGAGCTCCCCGAGATCGCCGAGCAGCTCCCGGGCTGCGCGCGGATCTGCGGTTACCAGCCCAGCGATGGCGTTGAGCGTGTTCAGAAAGAAGTGTGGTTCGAGGTGCGCATGCAGTTGAGCGAGGGAAGCCGCTTCCCGGAGCTTCTCCGCTTCAAGCCGCGATTTCTCCGCTTCCAACGATTGGGCGTGGCCCATCTCGAGCGCGATCGCGGCTTGATTGGAGGCAATTCTGAGCAGCAAGAACTCCAGCTGCGTCGGGAACCTCTGATCGGACGAAGCGGCGATCACCGTCCCCCATTTGGCATTCGCCCCCAGGGGGAGCGGGACGACGTGCAGGGTACCCTCACCGAAGGGGTTGGCGACGACGGTCGTACCGAACCTCTGTAGCTTGCTTTCCAGTAATCGGCCCAGTTGCTCCGGCCTGTTCGATCCATTCGCGGTGGAAGACTTGTAGAAATAGCCTCGGCTCGAACCGGGGCCGGTCGCAACGCTTGCCAAGGCAAAGTCCAAGGGAACGACCGCGATCAGCGCATCGAGCAGATTGTTGATGATTGCCGGCAGGTCGCTGCCTCTCCAGGTCGCTGGAATCATCACCACGCCCAAAAGGTCGCGGATGAGGTTGCGCAGTTGGTTTGGGGGGATCCATTGAACTTCACCGTGAAGGTCAATGGTTTGTGCAGCGCTCAGCGAGTGCTGGGTCTTTGTTTCCCGCTCCTTCAGCTCGCGGAGGAACTCGCTTGCAGGCGTGAAGAAGGGTTGCTCCTGGAGAATTCCGCCGAGGATGTTGGTCGGGTGAGTCCGAACGATGTCGATCACCATCCGCCCGCCAAACTTGGCGGCGTCGTAGATTCAGATCACCGGATCGTCATGATCTAGCAACATCTGGTTGGCAATGATCTCGACGGAAAGAAAGTTCTCGACCCCGCGGCGGTCTTCGAAAATCCAATCCATGTCAGCGAGGAAACGGGTGCGGGGGTACCCTTGAGACCTGGCCTGGCTGAGCACGCCTGAAATGGCAGAAAGCAACCTGTCTTGATCGAAGTGCCCCTCGCGCAGCTGAAACTCTTCCCAGCTTCGTACTTCCAGCTGGCCCGACCGTTGAGCTTGGCGGACGTCGATTCCCGCCGCCTGCAGCCGCTTCAGATGCGTCGCCAACGACCTCGGGTTGACGGTGTGAAAAGCCTTCTCACCGCGTCGAATCCCCTCGACGATGAAGGGGATCAGGACTCGGTACCCTTCTTCTTGGTCTCGAAAAAAAGCGCAAACGTGCGGGTGACTTCCCAGCGCCCTCCCGCTCAAGCAAACAGGTTCGGCCCACGTATTGGCTTGTTGCGCCATCTCGCCTCCAAACACCCCGTCAGCCGGCCTTCAGCTTGGGATTCTTCAGGAGGCGGACGCCGGCGGCATTGGCGAGCAAGATGTCCCGAAGCTCCGGGGACCTCTCTCGCGACACCGGCACGCGGATCCCCTCGCCTTCAGCCCCGACGCTGCTGCCCACGAACAGCGTCGTCTCCCCATCCTGGCGCTCCAGCTCCCGGACACGGGCGAGGTTGATCAGCCAGTTGCGATGCACCCGCAGGAAAGTACGGCCGAACGAGGTTTCGATCGCCGCCAGCGAAAGGTCCATGTCGAACTTCCCAGGCCGGGAGTGCACATAGGTCATCCGGTCCGCGGCTTCGAACGCCCATATTTCGTCCAGCTCGAGAAAGACCAGACTCTTCTTCCGGCGAGCCATCACCCGCATGCTTGGGCCGGCGGAAAGCGTGGGGGGGAAGCGCTCGAGAACCCGGCGCAGACACTGTTCAACGCGCCTCTCGCTGAATGGCTTGAGGAGGTAATCGACGGCTCCGAGCTCGAAAGCCTCGATCGCATGTTGATCGTAGGCGGTAGCGAGAACAAACTTCGGCGCACCGGGTAATCCCACCATCGAGCTGATCAGCGCGAGGCCGGCGCCGCCTCCCGCATCGCCGTCCATCTCCACGTCGACAAAAGCGAGATCAATCGGGGGTTTCGCGCCTGGTTCCAGCGCCTCGCGGGCTTCCTGAACGCTCGAAGCCGCACCCACGACTTCCGCAAGGCCGGTAGCCTCGATGAGCTCGACGAGAAAGTTGCGGGTCGGCCACTCATCCTCAACGACCAATGTCCGCAGGCGAGGTCCGTGGCGCTCCGGGAAGTCTATCATCTCGGCCTCCGTAACCCGTCGGCGGGAAGCTCCACGATCGCCTTCGTACCAACGGGAGATGATTGCAATCTCAGGCTGGCGTTGTCCCCGTACTTCAAGGCCAGATACCTTTGCAACGATGAAATGCCCCGGGCCTCCGGCCGGGTCGCACCCTCCGGCAAACCAGGGCCGTTGTCCTCGACCGTTAAGACCAACTTCGAATCGGGCGCGCCCTCCTCCTTGACTAGCTTCCCGCTCACGATGATCCTCCCGTCGCGCTCGCGCCGGAGCGCTCCGTGCTTCACCGCATTCTCCACCAGCGGTTGGAGGAGGAGCCGGGGAACCCGCATCGGCCGGGCCGCGTCTTCGATTTTCCAGCGAAAGACGACCCGACCGCCGTGCCGCACCTCCAGGATGTGAGCATAGCGATGCAGCCACTCGATTTGCTCGTCGAGGGTCTGCGTTTCGCTCCCGTCCTTCAGCGACGCACGCAGAAGCTCCCCCAGATCACCGAGCAGGTCCCGAGCGGCGTGCGGATCTGCGGTGACCAGCCCGGCGATCGCGTTGAGCGTGTTGAGGAAGAAGTGCGGTTCGACATGCGCGTGCAGTTGGGCGAGCGAAGCCGCTGCTCGGAGCTTCTCCATTTCAAGCCGCGATTTCTCCGCTTCCAACGATTGGGTGTGCCGCACCTCAAGCGCCATCGCGGCTTCATTGGAGGCAATTCGAAGAAGCAAGAACTCGAGCTGTGTCGGGAACCTCTCGTCGGGCGAAGCGGCGATCACCGTCCCCCATTTGGCATTCGTCCCCAGGGGGAGCGAGACGACGCGCAGGCTTCCCTCGCCAGATGGGTTGGCGACGACGGTCGCACCGAGCTTCTGTAGCTTGCTCTCCAGCGACGGGCCTAGTTGCTCCGGTCTGATCGATCCATTCGGGATGGTAGACTTGTAGAAATACTCTCGGCCCGAACCGGGCCCGGTCGCAACGCTTGCCAAGGCAAAGTCCAAGCCAACGACCGCGGTCATCATATCCAGCAGATTGTTGACGATCGCCGACGGGTCGCTACCTCTCCAGGTGGCGGGAATTGTCACCACGCTCAAAAGATCCCGGATGAGGTTACGCAGTTGGCTTGGGGGAATCGATTGAACTTCGCCATGAGGGTCGATGGTTTGAGCAGCGCTCAGCGAGCGCTGGGTCCTTGTTCCCCGCTCCGCCAGCTCGCGAAGGAGCTCGCTGGCGGGTGTGAAGAAGGGCTGCTCCTGAAGAATTCCCCCGAGGATGTTCGTCGGGTGAGTCCGAACGATGTCGATAAACCGCCGCCCGCTGAACTTGGAGGGGTCGAATACGCATATCAACGCATCATCGTGGTCGAGCAGAAGCTTGTTGAGGAGGCTCTCATAGCGAAGAAAACCGTCGACCCCGGGGTGGTCTTCGACGACCCAATCCGTGTGACCGACGAGCCGGGTGCGGGGAAAGCCCTGTGTCCTCGCGTTATCGAGCGCGCTTGAAATGAAGCCTAGCATTCTGTCCGGGTCGAACTGCCCGCCAAGCAAATACACGTCGTCCCAGGTTCGCACCTCCAATTGCCCCGACCGTTGAGCTTGCTTGACGTCGATTCCCGCTGCTTGCAGCCGATCCAAATGCGTCGTCAACAACGCGGGGTTGATGATGTGAACAACCTTCTCTCCGCGTCGAAACCCCTCGATGAAGAATGGGATCAGGACCCGATATTCTTCGTCTGGGTCTTGAAAAAACGCGCAAACGTGGGGGTGGCTTCCCAACGACACGCCGTTCAGAGAGAAGGGCTCTATCCCCGCATCGCTGTACTCCGCCATCTCGCTCTCCAAACCCCGCTGGTTCGGACGGCATTTCTTTAACTTGCAGGCGCCGCGCCAACCGCCAAGGCGTGGAGTTACTCTGGTAAATCCACGCCCGCATCGCCGCGTTGTGCAGTGGTCCGACAGCACTGTCGATGATCGATCAGGGGAGGCCCGCCCCGAAGTCTTTCTCTCGGACTCGTCGTCAAAAACCAGCGCTTCGTAGCCCTGTAACGCCTTCGCGTCAGATTCAGATCACGTCGGCCAGTGTTAGGGGCTAGTTTACCGGGAGTCACAGACCGTGAACTAGCCGGAACTCCCGGCAAACTCAGAGAAGTGGGAGGAGCGTGGGTCGTGGAGGCAGGACAGATGGCTCAGTCGACCCGAGAGTTGAACCTTGAAGGTTTAGACACCATGGCAGCAGCTCGTCGAGAAAGTTTTGACTCCATTCCACGGTTGGGACAGCGCATTCGCGAGCTCCGTAAGGCGCTTACGCTCACGCAGGAGCAGCTTGCGGAGCGAGCCGGCATCAGCGTTTCGTTTCTTTCGATGATCGAGCGGGGAGACCGCGTCCCGCACCTCGAGACGTTGGCGATGCTGTCCAAGCCCCTGGGCGTGTCGCTCGCCGAGGTTTTCGTTGGAATCGGTGAACCCTCCGCGTCACGCCAAAGCACATTGCTTCCACTGGTCGACTTCCTCGAGCAACAGTCTCTTGATGCCGGAGATGTCGAAGCCTTGCTGATCATTGCGAAAACCCTTCTAAGGTACAAGGGACGCTGACCAAAGCCTCCGGTCATCGACGCGTTCGGATCCTCCTCCTCCAACGGTCAGGAAGTCGATGGATCGAATCCGTCGATGTGCATGCGGCTGCCTCGATCGGATAGGACAGCCCTGGCGCACTGGAGAGATTTGCCAGCGCCTGGCAGCTTCTGAACAAGAGAGGAGACGGCATGCGGATCTTCATTACGGGCGCCACCGGATTCATTGGCTTTGAGCTGGCGCAGCGTTTTCGCAGGGCCGGGCATGAAGTCTGGGGTCTCGCGCGGAGCGTCAAAAAGGCGATCCTTCTGCGGCAGAATGAGATCAAGCCGGTGATTGGCGACATGGGTTCTCCGGAGAGCTATCGAGGCATTGCTGCCGAATGCTCAGTGCTGATCCATGCCGCGGCTGAATACTCCGAGCGCGCGGTGGAGCTCGACCGCAAGACGGTGCAGACGCTGATCGAGGCGAGCCAGGGGGCGCTGCAGATCAAGACTTTCATCTACACGAGCGGATGCTGGGTGTATGGGAATACCGGAAGGGCTCCCGTAGACGAGAGTGCTCCGCTCAGACCTCCGGCGCTGGTTGCCGCTCGGCCCGAGACGGAACGGATGGTCCTCGGAGCGAAGGGGTTGCGCTCGATGGTCATTCGTCCGGGCTGCGTCTACGGCAAACAAGGCAGCTTGACCGGCAGCTGGTTTCAGGCAGCCGACGAGAGGCGAGCGCTGGAGACGATTGGCAGCGGGGACAATCGCTGGTCCATGGTCCACGTCGACGACGTCGTCGAGGGCTACCGGCTCGCCGCGGAAAAGGGTCACTCCGGCGAGATTTTCAATCTGTCGGACGGTTCCTCGACGCCAGTTCGCGAGATGGTGGCAGCGATCGGCGAGGTGGCGAAGATTCCCGGACCGGTCCGCTCGATTCCGCTCGAGGCGGCGACGCAGAATTTGGGGCCGCTGGCCCAGTGCCTGGCGTTGGATCAGGCGATTGATTCGAGCAAGGCAGAGTCGAAGTTGGGATGGAATCCGCGACATCATGGTTTCGTTCGTGGCGTCGATCAGTACTACGACGCCTGGAAGGCGTTTCGGGGATGAAAAAAGCAAACATCGGCGAGGCGTAAGCCGCGCTTTAGTGTTTGGCGGGAAGAAGCGTGAGCCGATGGCTGATCTGCCCGGAGATGAAGCGCGTCTGCTCGCCGTGAGCCCAGGAAGCGTGTGAGCTGCGATAGAAGGGAGACAACGGATGCCCGCTTTGGCCGCCCGGCATGTGGAACAATCCGGTCTCTTCATTTCCGGGTGAAATCACCAGGCGCTCGGATGCCCCTTCGTCAGGCGCCTGGACCCGGGGCATCTGCACATCGCCCGGAAGTGCCTCGGAGGGCATGTCCAAAAACCGGTGGAAAAGCGGAAGCGCCCGGCTCAAGGGGTGCTGGATCCGGCTCCGATTGCGCTCGCCCCAGGTTCGCTTGCCGAGCCCGGCGCCATCCGCACCGAGCGCCTCGAGCATCGCGTCGGCCGCGGCGAGGATCTGCTCGTCCCAGCTCTTGAACCTCGCCGAAAGCAGGTTCATCGGCCTTTCCGTCACCAACCTCCACAGGGGCGCTTCTCGTTGTCGGGCAGCGTAGAAGAAATCGAATCGCGGGTCGGCCGCCAGGCACCGTGCGGTCAGCGCTCCGAAGACCTGCCGCTCGAGAATGGCATGGAAGGTCCTCACCGCGCGGTAGCCCACGCTGTCGATTGAAGCCCGTCCACCCCAGTTCTGAACGTACCCTTTCACTTCGCGCCGCCGAGGGTGGTTGGCGATCGCCTGATCGCTGAGCGCCTGGAGCAGTACCTCGCGCCAGCGGGCGAGGAACATCGCCCGATCATCGAGCTGAATTCGCATCATGTCGTGAGGCGTCGCCCGATCGAGCGCGAAAAGAGCGTCGCGGATCTGCTTGGCCCGCGCGCCGTTCGCGTATCCGCCGTCGCCCAATAGATCTAGCATCGGGCCGTCGAGGACGCGGGCGTTTGCCGTCCACAGTCGCCCGGAAGGCGGATCGATGATCCGCGGGTATTCGTTTGGCCGGAGCCATCCGTCCCAGCGCCGGGTCCCGTCGGCCCAGGAAGTGGGGGTCCGCCCATCGAAGCCTACCCGCCGCGGAATCCTGCCCGTCAGCGTCCACCCAATCCGGCCGGTCGCATCAGCGCAGACGAAATTCTGCGGCGGCATCCCCGCGCGGTTCGCCACCTGGACCGCCTCGTCGACCGTTCGGGCATTTTCGAGGCCTTGCAGCTCCGAATTGATCGCCTCGGGATCGTGCGCCGTCCAATGAAAGGACCGGGAGCGACCGCGGTGATCCTGGTCGATCACCGGACCCCAGATCGTCGAGGTTATCTCCAGGGTTTCGTTGGCTGCGCCCTTGACGCGGATCTCTTCCACCGCGTGCTCAAAGGCTCGAGATCCTCCCGGCGCCAAATAGCGACTGGCGTCGGCCGGGTCGGGGTCGATCACGACCAGATCATTCCAGTCGCCCAAGCTGTTGGTGAATGCCCAGGCCACGTATCGGTTGCTGCCGACGGACACCGCCGGCGTGCCGGGAAGGGTGACCCCGGAGATCCAGGACTCGGTGCCATCGGCGGATGGCCAGATCAGCGTGGCCGCGTACCAGGTGTTGGGAACGGAAAGGCCCAGATGCATGTCGTTGGCGACCAGCCCCCGTCCCGCCGAGGTCCGGCTTGCCGCCACCGCCCAGTTGTTGCTGCCGAGCGACTCGATCGCCTCTTCTTCTTCGTTTTGGCTCCAGCGGAAGGGAGACGGCATCGATGGAACAGACGCGGTCCGAAGATTGAAGACCTCCGGCCCGGGGATCGGCGGCGGTGGGAACTGGCCTCCCAGAAGCGGCGCATCCCACTCCGTTCCACGCGGGGCGAGAAAATCGAAGAGCTTCGCCGGAAGCAGGTCGCGCATCACCCCGATGCTCGACTCGCGGCGACCCGAGGTGTCGTGGAGCTTGGCGAACATTGCCAGCACCACGAGGATAGAGTCTTCCGCAAGCCAGGGCGCGGGAGCGCCTCGCAGGACGAGGTACTCGAAAGGCTTGGAGCCCAAGGCGGACAGACCGGCATTGACTCCCGCTGCGTAGGCATCCATCAGCGCGCGGTCGCCGGCCGGGGCGGACTGCCCGACGCGCCGGGCAACCGATCGAAAGCGGTGGATTCGCATCTTGCGATCCTGCTCCAGCGCCGCGGGGCCGAACAGCTCGGACAGCTCCCCCGCGGCGGCGCGCCGAAACAGATCCATCTGGAAGAAACGATCCTGGGCGTGGACGAAGCCCAGAGCGCGCGCCAGGTCGACCCGGCTCGCGCCGCGCAGGGTCGGGACACCGAGCGCATCCCGCACCACGCTCACCGGCGCGACGAGTCCCGGGAGCGCGCGCTCCCCATCGAGCGCGGGCAGACTGGCGACCAGCTGCGAGCGGACCCATGCTCCCGCCGCAATCGCCAGCATGATGCCAAGAGCAGCGATCGCCAGGAGCACCCGGGCGACCCGCCTCCCGAGCGATTTCCTCCGCTGAGTCCCGGGCGAAGACGCGGAGTCGGAGGGACTGCCTACCAATTCGTCACCCACCCGAGGCATTCTCGAACCAAAGCAGACGGTTTCGCTTCGTCGTCAACTGTCACTGTCGACAACCATTTACCATTTAGTCCCCGGCGAAGGGTCGTTTGTCCGCGAACCGACGGGGCAAGCATCTTTTCGCTGGCCGCGTCGGCGGGGGTTGGGGTACGAGCTAGAATCCTGAGTCCCACTCTCTCAGCCGACAAGGCGACGGGAGGACCTGTTTTGAGGGGAGCAGAGGGGCGCAGGATCGATTCCCCGACAACCAAGTGGAAGGAAAACACATGAGACAACAAACTCATCATCGACGTTGGGGAGGCGCTGGGTATTGCGCTCTGCTCTTGAGCGCGGTCGGATTGAGCACCGCCAGTCAAGCCGTGGTGACTGCCGGACCTGCACCCGACCCTACCGGACGAGGCGAGTTCGCCGTTGCGACGTCGCAGTACCGGCTTCCGGCATCGACGGATGCGACGATCATGAGCGATCGCGCCACCGAAATATGGGCCCGCGTCTGGAGACCTATTTCCAACGATGACCTGGGAAGGCTCCCGCTCGTCGTTTTCCTCCACGGAAACCACGGCACTTGCGGAACGTTTTTCTGCTCGGTGGCCAACTGCGGCCGCCCGATTCCCCTTCCCAACGGGCCGCGGATCGACGACCGCATCGACTACACTTTTACCGGCACCTGCCCTCGCGCGGGAGAAGGAAGTCCCCCGGCCGAGACGGACTACGTCGTCTCGCCGAGCCACGAAGGATACGCCTATCTCGCCGAGCAGCTCGCTTCGCGCGGCTACCTCGTCGTTTCGATCAACGCCAACCGCGGCATCACCGCCGGTCCCCCGCAGGACCTGGGAACGCCGGGACATCCCTTCATCGAAGACAGGGGTCTGAACCTCGCGCGCGCGAGACTGGTGCTCAAGCACCTCGAGCTGCTGAGCCGCTGGAACCTGGGAACGGACCCGACCCCCACTTCGCTGGGGTTCAGCCTCCTAGGCGGAATCGACTTCCGAAGGGTGGCCCTGGTAGGGCACTCCCGCGGAGGCGAGGGAGTTCGCGGCGCGTACAACATCTATACCGGTCGAAACACCGACATCAATCCGTATGCCGCGATCAACTGGAGGGCGCGCATCTCCGACGCGGTGGACTTCAGGGGCATCTTCGAAATCGCTCCGGTGGACCGGCAGACGGTGAGGACGCTCAATGCCGAGGGGACGACCTGGAGCGTGATGCTTCCGGGCTGCGATGGCGACGTGATCAACCAGCAGGGAATGTGGCCGTACGACCGGATGATGAAGAGCTTTACCGAGGACCCGGCGCGGCAGAAGGCCTTCTATTACGTCCTCGGCGCGAACCACAATTACTGGAACACCGAGTGGCAATTCAGCGACTCGTCCGGCTGCTACAACTCAGCGGTGCAGCTGTTCCAGACCGACCCGGCGACCGGCATTCTTCCCGGGGTGACCGGCTCGGAGAGACAGCGGACCACCGGCTCCGCGAGCATCCTCGCGCTGATCCGCGGCGCGGTGTCTACCTCCGAAGGCGACGATGAGGGGTCCGCGCGATTTCTCACCAACTTCGACCCGCAGTTCGGGCTCCCCGCGGTGGTCACCAGTGCGGCGCTCGTCCAACGTGGATTCATCGCCTCACCCAATTCGAACGTGACCCAGGCGCTGGAGGATTTTGAAGGGCCGACGGGCACGAGCCAATTCGGCGTGCCGAACCAGACGAGCAACGTCACCGTCGAGCACGTGGGCGTCGTCGAGCACGGGGCACCCTTTACCGCCCGCGCTGGGGATTTGAGCCGGGTGCCGCTGCCTGCATTTGTCCACGCCGGGCGCATCACCTGGCAGCGCGCCGGGGCCGACGTCTTCTTCCAGATCAATTTCGCGGCCGCGGGGCAGGGACTGGATCTCTCGAGGTACGCCACGCTCGATTTCCGGGTCGATCGCGAGTCTCCTCTGCGGACGACGCTCAATCCCGGCGGGCCGACCAATTTCCACGTGCAGCTCGTGGCGGCCGACGGAACCCTGTCCGCACCGGTATCGGCGGCGGATTTCATCGAGCTGGTCGGCCCCTACGGCACCCCGGATGCGGACCTGACCTTCATCAGCCCGGCTTTCCCCGACGGCTATCACATCAACCTGCCCACGGCGCGCATTCCGATGGGAGCGTTCCGCTCCGACGACGTGAGCGAAACTCGCGGCATTCGCCTGACCTTCGACAGCACGGCGACGGGGAAGATCTACGTGACGAACTTCCGGGCTTCCCGGCGGGGAATCCGATCCCTCGAGGACGGGGACTCCTCGGGGGCGGCCAGCTCGCTCTTCGACGGACCGACCTTCAACGGGACAACGCGGATCATCGAAGAGGGCAACGTGATCGAGGACGTTCAGTACATTCCGGCGACCGCTGCGGGAATGGCGGCGAAAAACGGCGGCGGAACGGTGCGTTTCACCGTCTTGACCGAAACGCCAATTCTCCCCGGAGATGAGTTGACGCAGATGGCCATCGGCACGATCCGCTGCGATGGTTCCTACGTCGACGGCTCGACCCAACGGATGACCTTCGAATGCCCGGCCAAGGGCCTTCAGACGGTTGCCGACGGCGAGCCGATCGTCGTGGGCGGCAACGCGCGCACCCGATGGAGCTTCGGCGCGTTCTCCAGCGACATGCTGAAGTAGGAGACCACCGACGCGGCGTCGGCCCCGGCGCCGCAACGTGCAGAAGCGATGCGAATTGGCGGCGCACCGGCTGTTTTGCCTTGGCCGGTGTTCCGCTGCCGCGAGGATCGGAGCCCTCCGGGTCCCGCCGATTGATTCGGACCCGTGGCCCGGGCCACAATCTCGACAGTCATTTAACTGTTAAGCAGTCCCTTCAAGTGTAAAGAACCCGCCGGATTTGATCTCGGGTGGTGGCCCAGGCCACCACCGCGAAGGAGGGCTGTGGATAAGTGGTGGCTCGAGCCAGCACGAAGGCTGCTGCGCCTTTCGGCTTTATGGCCCGGGCCATAACCTCGACAGTATTTTGACTGTCAAGTAATCCCTTCAAGTGTAAAGAACGCCCGGATTTGATCCCGGGCTGAGGAGGCCTGTGGATAATTGATGGCCCGGGCCCTCACGAAGGCTGCTGCGCCCTTCGGCTTTATGGCCCGGGCCATAACCTCGACAGTACTTTGACTGTCAAGTATCCCCTTTAACTGCAAAGAAATTGTCTCAACTTTCCCCGAGGCAAGTTGAGGCAAGAATTCCTAGGCCTCTTCGCCTTCTACGGCCACCTCGATCTTCGCGCCCGGTCATTGAAAGGGCTCAGCGCTCGAACTTGAGCCGCTCGGTGACCGCTGGAGCGGCGCCGTGTGCGGGAAAGACGAGCCGAAGATCGAACGCGGTCTTCTCTGTCGGCAAGCTCCCCCAACGAACCGAGCCGGTCACTTCGGTGGCATCGATCGCACCCTCGGGCCACCGGCGCAACGTCCCGCCGCAAGCGCTTGCGTCGCGGACCATGATCGCGCGCTCCAGCGACCAATTCGGCGGCAGCTCGACCTTGCCGGCCGGCGCCTTGACGTCCGCCATGCCTGGCGAGGCCAGGGTCACCTGGACACAGACATTCTTTGCGTCGTCGCGCTTGGACAAGATGACCCGGTCGATGCCACCGGGCACGAATTCAACGCCGTACTGCGCGCTTGTTTTCGACCCCGCGCGGGACGCCGCAGGTGATCCGGTTTCCTTCGCCGGTGCTTTCCCCTCCGGGGGAACGGTGCCCGGCGAGGCCTGGCTGGTCTTCTTCATTGCAGCCTGTGTATCCCACGCGAAGGCGGCGCAGGAAAACGACAGCAGCGTCGCACCCACGATCGCCCTGAAAAACCGCGCCAAGAAAGAATGACTCATCATCTTATTCTTGCGCTCTCCACTAGCATGAGTCGGCGGAACCTTCGGCGATCCCTGGCTATTCCACCGTGGTACAAAGACGAAAAAGATCTAATCAAACCGAAGGAAGATCTTTGTGGGTAAGTGGTATCCAATCGACGTGCGTGGGGATAGGCAGAAGGAAGAAGCCTACGACGCCCTGCTCGATGACGTTCCTGTACATCTGCGGGAATTCTTGACTCGGTTTATGAGGGCGGTGCTACGGAGCGAGCTTAGGTTTCTAAACACCGACTCATGGAGGGACCGAATGCGCGATTGAACGGTCACCGGGCTACTGCAGAGGCTCGCTTGACCGGGCGCTTGGGCCCTGAACGTTCGCGAGGTCTCAAAACGTCGCCGCACCGGCCGTTCCGGACAAACAGCAGGGGCCTGGCCGCTGGGGCGGACTCAGGGTAAGGCGCCGGCGCTTCTTGCCGCGAGACTTCCGCGCTGGCGAGGGTGAATAAAGATTTAAGCGAAAGCAAAGGAGAGACGAATGAAAAAAACTTTCGGTTTGATGGCTGGACTGATCGCCTCCGCAGCGCTGGTGACTGCATGTGAGCAGAAGGATCGCGCGGATGGCACACGCTCTGACGGAACCACTTCGACATCAGGACGACCCGCGGTTTCGCCAGGGTCGCCGGGTACTCGTTCCGGAACGCCAGGATCGATGAACGAGGGAAGCAGCAGTCCGACGAGGGATCAGAGCGCCGGCACGGCGAGCTCGCCCAGTACGACGCGAGACAGCACCGGTTCGGCGTCCAGCTCGACCCGGGACAGCACCGGCAGCTCCGGCCCCGCGAAAGATCAGAGCGCTGGCGCCAATCGAACGGGGAGTTCTACTTACGGACAGACCGCGGCGGGTCAGGGCACGACCACTCCATCTGGTAGCGAGCGTGGAACCGGCGGAGGCGCGGACGCGGGTCGGGGAGGCCCGGACGCGGGTCGGAAAGACCCTGGATCGAACTAGCGATCGTTGATCATCGCTGGAATTGATTGCCGAGCACGCCGGCATTTCCGATCGCCGGCCTGTTGCATTCAGCAAAGAGCGAGCCGGATGCCCAAGGGGCGGCGCGATCGCGCCGCCTCGATCCGTTCGGTGAGCTCAGCTCGCCATCCACCGACGCGCGGTCCACTCACTCCGCGATCGTCGTCGCCGGATTCATTGCCGCGGCTTGCCGGCTGGGCAGGAACGAGCCTGCGAGCGCGGCGACAATCCCCAAGGCCAGACCGCCGGCGAAGATTCGCCAATCGTGGGAGAAGAATGTGTCCGGCTTGAATGGAAAATTCGGCAAGCGGGAGGCGGAAAACCGGTCCACGCCGACCGCAAGCAGGAGCGCGCCCAACACCCCCACCCCTCCGCCGATCAGGCCGACCACCGCCGCTTCGGCGAGGATCAGGTTGCGGATGTCACGCCGGGACGCGCCAACAGCCTGCATGATTCCGATCTCCTTCGCGCGCGCGCTCACCGACGCGAAGAGCGCCTGAGCGATGTTGACCGCGGCAAGCAGGCAGATCAGCATCGACAGAAGCGCCATCGCGTAAGTGGTGATCAACACCGCCGCCCCCGCGTTCTGCGCGAGGCGCCGTTCCTGGTCGTCGATCTGAAGCCCCATCCCCTTCACCGCCTGGATGATCCTCGGAACCGCCGAGGGATCGGCCGCCACGAGGGTGACTCCGCTAAAAGTATTCGCGTCGACGTTCCCGAGCCGGTTGAGGCGCATCGCGGTTTCGAGCGGAATGTTGATCCCGGCCACCAGCGCGCGCTCGGAGACGCCTACCACCTGCACTTGCCCCGCCATCGACGGGCCGGACGCGGTGCCTCCCACGAAAGTCCGGTTGAATAGAACCGGAAGGGTGAAGCCCACCACCAGGGTCGGCGAGAGTTGCGGCAGGTTGCGGGGCGGCGCAAACGACTTGTTGTAGATCTCCAGCAATCGCGACGAGGCAACCGCCGGAATCGGTTCGCCCGGCGGCGGGTCGGAGAAATCGCCCAAAAGGACGTCTTTTCGGACAAGCCCGGCATCCACTCCAACCGCCAGTATTTCGATCGCGATTCGCAGGCTCGATCCGAAGAAGGGGCCGTCGTAGCGACTCGCCGCGGGGATGCGGACGTTCATCTTGCGATAGACTTGGGCCACGTCGCTCAGCTTCGCCAGCCGGTCGACCGTCGATTGATCGAGCTTGGCGCCGCCGAGCACGCCGATCGAAACGGAGGGAGGAACGACATCCACCAGGGTCGCCTCGATGGGGAAAATCTTCTGCCTCACCACTCGATCAACCCCGAGGCCGAGCGAAACGAAAAAGACCAGCGACCCGATTCCGATCGCCACCCCAAGCGCGGAGAAGACCACCCCCTTCCAATCGCGAGCGATGCTCAGCAGCACCAGCCGACGCAGCGAGGAGAGTCTCATCGGTCGCCCTCACCGATTTTGTCGCCGATCACTC
>WNFC01002022.1_pt1 | contig 21721 bp, 19 predicted proteins | sample 5400541 | NCBI WGS metagenome assembly WNFC01 (sample SAMN13153342, study PRJNA577476) | soil metagenome | isolation source: 120 cm saprolite under Douglas fir tree site 2 hole 2 replicate 1 | place: USA:California | collected 2015-04-18
GAAGGCATCCTCACCATCAATCCGCCCGATTTCTCAGGACCGGTTTATCCGTCGTTCGTGTCCGCGGTCGACGAGGACGGCAACGAAGTGGCGGGCATCCGGCTGCCGCCGGTCGCCGCGCCCATCGCGACCACGACGGGCTGGGCGCTGCGGGCGCCCGTCTTCGGCGGCCCGGACGGTTGTGAATCGTCGGGCCAGTGGATTGCTTTCGCGGCCAGGGAGGCGGATCGCCTCGCCAGGAACGATCCACGCCTTTCGCTCGAGGAGCGCTACCGGAACCACGACGGATACGTGCGCGCGGTCACTAGAGCTGCCGAGAAGCTCGCCAAAAGGCGGCTCCTCCTTCCTGAAGACGTCCAGCGCTACGTCGACGCCGCACAAGCGAGCAACGTCCTGCGCTGACATCACGCGGAGAGGCGAGCCCCCACGCGCTCGGCGATCGCGACTGGATCTCCGTCGGCCTCGACTCCGACTGAAACGTGCCCGCTGGCGCAGGGGAGAATCACCTGGAACTGCAGGCCGTAGCGCACGATGACGAAGCGAAGGCCGCCGAGGTCGATGTCCCCGCGCCGCGTGAACAGCTCGATCGCGACGGGATTGACGAGAAGTTCCTCCATGCGGTCGGTCTCGGGCGGGTTGAAGCTCGGGAGTTTCTGCAGCATCTCCGCGATCGCTCCGTTCCGGTTGACGGCGACGTAGCGAATGCTCCCGTCGAGCGCGAGCAAGCTCTTCGCGATGCCGGTCATCAGGCGCCCTCGACGAGCGTGAACCCCTCGTCGAGCCAGCCGGTGACGCCGCCGATCATCTTCTTCACCGGGCGCCCGAGCGACGCGAGCTTGAGCGCCGCCTTGTCGGCGCCGTTGCAGTGCGGGCCGGCGCAGTAGACGACGAAAAGTCTCTCCGCCGGCAGCTCCTCGAGCGCCCGCGGCGAAATGCGCGCGTGCGGCAGGTTGACGGCCCCCTTCACGTGGCCGCGCCGGAAAAGCTCCGGACTGAACATCGAGGAGAACGATGCCGGACGCGCCGCCCTCGAGCGACGCATGCACGTCCCAGCAGTCGGTCTCGAGCTCGAGCAGGCGCGCGAAATGGTGCTGCGCCTCGGCGGGGCCCAGGGCGGGAACATCGGTGGCGGGCGAGCGGGACGGCAACGTGGGCATGTGCACCTTCGAGTTCGCTCTCGCCGTCGAGATCTTCGGCCTCAAACGCCCCGAGCTCGGCGTCCCCTGGTACGACTTCTCCGTCTGCGCCGTCGAGCGCGGGCCGCTGCGCGCCATCGGAGGCGTGACCATCCTGGCGCGCCAGGGTTTGCGCTCGCTCGGCCGCGCGGGGACGGTGGTGGTGCCAGGATGGCGCGACCTCGACCGCCCGCCGCCCCGGGCGCTGGTTGCGGCCCTCCGGCGGGCGCACGCGCGCGGCGCGCGACTCGTGTCCATCTGCTCGGGCGCGTTCGTTCTCGCCGCCACCGGGCTGCTCGACGGCAAGCGCGCGACAACGCACTGGCGTTACACCGCGCGCTTTGCCGAGCGCTTTCCCCGCGTCCAGCTGGTGCCAGACGTGCTCTACGTGGACGAGGGCCAGCTCCTCACCTCGGCGGGAAGTGCCGCGGGGCTCGACCTCTGTATGCACCTCGTGCGCCGCGACTACGGCGCCGCGGTGGCCAACCAGGTGGCGCGGCGTCTGGTGATCGCGCCGCACCGCAAGGGCGGACAGGCGCAGTTCGTTCCCGAGCCGGTGCCGCCCGCGGAGGAGGGATCCCCCCTTGCGCCCGTGCTCGACTGGAGCTTGCGCAACCTGCGCGAACCCATTTCAGTGCGGCGGTTGGCGCGTCGCGCGGGCATGAGCGAGCGCACCTTCTGCCGCCGCTTCGACGCGCACCTCGGCACCTCGCCGGCGCGCTGGTTGATCGGGCAGCGCGTGATCGCGGCGCAGCGCCTGCTCGAGACGACCCCGCTGCCCATCGAGGCCATCGCCGACCGCACGGGCATGGGAACGGCCGCCAATCTGCGCCACCACTTCCGCGCGCAGATTCGAACGACGCCCCAGCAATACCGGCGAGCGTTTCGCGGGGACTAGCGACGTGACGAAGTCATCCTCAGCTCGGCAGCCTGGCGTTCCTATGCGCCTCGCAGAAGAGGCGCGCCGATGCGAAGGCCACTGTTCACCGTGCACACTCGATCAGTTAGCGAGCAGACTGCAGTACCTTCGCCGAGAGTGAGCGATCTTGCTCCAGATTTGACGACGCCTGGTAAGCCCAGGCGAACTCGGGCTGCTGGGGGTTGCGGCATTCCAGCGCCACGCGGTACCAGGCTGCCGCGTCACGCACGCGGGACTCTGCTGCAGCGCGAACGCCGAAGTAATACGGCGCTTCGCACGGCCGCGATCCCTCGGTCGCCACGTCTGCGATGTCGTCCTCGCTACCCTCGCCGAGCACGTAGCGCGCGAGCTGCACCTCCCAGCTCGCGTGCATGCCCGCGAGCCCGATGGTTCGCGCGAGCTGCGCTTTCCACCATGCGAGTGGATCGGAGATTTCTTTCAGCACCGCGTCTCGCCGCGCACCTCGCTCGCCCCGACGAACGAGCGAGGCGGCGCGCAGCAGCGCGAGGCGATCGGCGAACGCGGGGTCCAGCGGCCTCTTGGGGAGCAGCTCCCACAAGGCCTCGTCGAGGCCCTTGCCGTATGCGGACGTTGCGAGCTCATTGTCGATCGCGGAATGCTCCGGACCGAGCTGCTTGCGCAACCACGACTCTGCGGCTGATGCCCCCTTCGCTGCGCGCAAGACATCCCACGAGCTCAACTGGGCGCCTGCAATCCTCTCGGGAGACAGCTTCGGGCCGAGCAGCGTGTACAGCTCGAATGCCTGCACGGCAGCCCCCGCTCTTGCCAGAGGAGGTCCGAACTCGAAGATCGACTGCGGCTGGATTCCGGCCTGGAGCAGTGCTTCGATCGCGCGTTTGACGTCGGTGGCGGGACGGCTGCGGAACACGTCCGCGAACCGTTCAGCGACTTCACGGAAGTCCCTGCGTCCGAGTGCGACAGGCGCGTGCGCGAGGATGTCCGCGGCACCCGCGTCATTACGGGTCCGCCACCGCACTTCTGCCACGGTGACGGCGGTCCCGGCCAACGGATGGCGGGCGAGATAAGCGAGCAGCAGGCCCTCCGCCTCGTCTTTTCTTCCGAGCCAGGCGAGCTGCACTGTCGCGATCCGATAAGCGCAGACCACCTCCGTCGGAAGCGCCCGCTCGACCATTGTCAGCGCCTCTTCGTGCCGGCCCATCGCGTCGAGCTGGCGGGCCGCTGCGCACCTCGCGCGCGCGACGAGGAACGAATCGTCGTCTCCGTACGTTCGCAACAGGGCGAGCCCTGCGGCGAGGGCGTCGGCGGGTCGTCCTGCGTCGTGCAGGAACCGCATGAGCTGCTGCTGCGTCTCGATGTCGGCGGGTCGCTCGCGCCCGAGACGTCGCAGAACGCGCTCCGCCTGCGCTTTCGCTCCCCGATCCGCCAGCGCCCCGGCCGCCTCGAGCCGCGCGGGGAAGGGGAATCTCTCGTTGATCGCGAGCTGTTCGAGCTTCTCGATTTGACCGCGCTGCTTCGCCAGGGCGACCTCGTCGACGGGATACGCGCCGGGAGCGTCATCGACGACACTCGCCACCAGGTGGGTGGACCGATCCAGATCCCGCTCATGGATCCGGAGCACCTCCGCCCAGACGAGACGGCTGAGAGGGCGGGAATCAAAGTGGCGCTTCGCCACCCTGGCGGCCTCGATGAGCCGCGGATCCGGAGATTCGCACTGGCTCGCCATGGCATCGAGGAGGTCAGCGGCGGCGCGGACGCCCGGCAATTTCGCGCTCGCCAGCGTCTCGTATGCCTCATCGAGGATTCCCCGGTCCGCAGCGATTCGCGCCTTGAGCCACCGATTCAGCTGGGCGGCGACGGGCACAGGCCAGGTGCCAAGCTCATCAGCGAGGCCGCTCGCATCGTTGCGGAGAACGTAACCGGATCGCGCCGACCCGCGGAGGCCCGCGGCGGTCGCCGCGGCGTACCAGGCGCTCGTATCCGCTCCCCGCCAGAGAGGGCCCGCATAAGTCGAGTCGGCCTGTTGGAGATCCGTGGCGAGCCGCGCCCGGAGGTCTTCGCCGTTCGGCAAGTCCTGCAGCGCCGAGTTCCGCGCGCTCATCAATGTCCTGACCAGCTCACCATCGGTCGGTGCTGTGGCGCGCACGTTCTCCAGCTCTGCCAATACGAGGGCGGGCAGCGCGTCGCTCGCGGCCGCCACGACCTGGAGGTCCGCATCGAGCAAGAGCTGGCCCACCGCGGGAACGGAGATGTGCTCGTCGTTGTGCGCGGCGGCGATGAAGCGGAGCACCGCCTGCTCGTTTCCATCCTGCATCAGCCAGCGAAGGAGCAGATGGCGATCGCCTGCGTTGGCATCCTTGCGTCGCGCTAGATCGGCGAGCTTCCGCCGATCGAGCGTCACGAACGCATGGAGCGCCGGTTCGTCGCCGGCGGAGGCGAGAGTGCGCGCCGCGCCAGCGTACCCGAGGGCGAGCGCGAGCACCGCCTGCTCGTCGCGAACGTCCGCGCCCGCCGCTGCATCGGCGGCGCACAGCGCGATGGCGTGCGCGTCGAGGCGGTCGTCCGCGTCGAACGCTCGCGGGAGCTGGAGCATGAGGGCGGCGGCGGCTGAAGCGGCGTCATGGAGAACGGCGCCCCCATGGTCGCCGCGAGACCATTTCGTCTGCGCCTCCCGAATCGCCGCGAAGGCTTCCTTGTGCCCACGCACTGCGCGAATCCGCGGAGATTTCCCTGTCACCTTTGCCGTGGCGACCCATTCCCGGGCGAGCGGGGCGAGCGCCTTCATCAACTCGGCGAAGTCCGGCAACTCGGGGACGCGTCCGAACTCGCGTTCGCCGACGGAGAGGATCCAGCGGCCGTCCGAGAAGCGTGCCGCGACCTCCCCTGGCGACAGCTCGCGCGCCGCGAGCAGGAATCTGCGATCGGGTTCCAGGCGGAGAGCGTCATCGAGCGCGAAGCGTCGGTCGAGCGGGTGCGGAGGCAGGGGCTGCGTCTTGAGCCCGAGCCGGCCCGCGGCATCGTTCTCCGCGGCGCTTTGCGCGCGGGCCCTCTCGTCTTCCTTGAGCTTTCGCTCGCGCCAGTACCACGCCTGGACCCCAAGTGGCGCGGCCGCGGCGAGAATGCACAGGACAATGAAGAGCGCGAAGCGTTTCATGAGCGCGTCCTCTCGTGAGGCGATCACGGTAACGCAAGCCGTCTCCTCCCCGAAACTTCCCGCCTATTGCGAGGCCTTGCGCCCGATGGACCCGAGCACCTCTGCGCGTGCCGGGTGGCACGAAGTGTTGGCAACAGCGTGCCGCACGCGCGGTGTGACTCTGTTTTATTGCAGGGCTGCACCTGGGCGGATCGCACCGCAAGATTGCCCGAGACGAGCTGAATGGCCACCCGCTGCGCTTGCATCCCATCCTTCACACGTTCACTGGAACCGTGAAGCCGCGCGCGGAGAGCGCGTTCACCAGCTCCTGCCCTTCGCGCTCCGCCAGTTCCACCAGCGGGGGCCGCAGCCGGCGCCAGCCTTGGTGACCGGTGAAGTGCGCCAGCGTCGCCTTGAGCGCGGCGATGAGCGGGCGGCCCTCGAGCAGCGCGCGGACCGCGTCAATTTCGGCCTGGAGGTGTTCGGCATGCGGCGATCGCCACTCGCGGTAGAGGCGATCGATCGCCGCCGCGTTCACGTTCGCGCCCGCCGTGATGCAGCCCGCTCCGCCTGCGCGCAGGTTGGCGAGGAGGAGCCTCTCGGTGCCGACGAAAACCTCGAATTTGTCGAAGGCGTCGAGGACCGCCTTGCTGTTGCTCCAGTCGCCAGAGCTGTCCTTCATGCCCACCACCACGCCCGGATACGCGCGCAGGAGCCGCTCGATCAGACGCAAGGAGATGCCGACCTGCGACACCTGCGGGATGTGGTACAGGTACACGCGCAAACGCGGATCCGCGACCCGATCGATCACCGTCGCGAAGCTTCGATAGATCCCTTCCTCGCTCAGGTTCTTGTAATAGAAGGGCGGCAGCATGAGCACGCCGGCGCATCCGGCCCGCACCGCCAGCCTGGTCAGCCGCACCGAGTCGGGCAGGGCGCAGCACCCGGTGCCGGGCACGAGTCTGGCCGGGTCGATGCCGTCCGCGATCAGCGCATCCAGCAGCCGGGCGCGCTCGTCCACCGAGAGCGAGTTGGCCTCGCTGGTGGTGCCGAAGATGGCGAGGCCGCTGCAGCCGTTCGCCAGCAGCCAGCGACAATGCCGGATCCAGCGCGGCACGTCGGGCTCGAGTTGCTCGTCGAAGGGAGTGACCGCGGGTGCCAGCACGCCGGCGAGGGCCATGCCCGCATTGTACCCAAGCAGTGTTCGGTCCGCCGCCGGTTCAGCGGGCACTCGCCAGCGCGATGCGCGGCTGGATCTCGCGCCCGCCGTTCCAGATGGTGACGAGCTGCCTGGTGTTGCGGATGTCGTCCAGCGGGTTGGCGGCCAGGACGAGAAGGTCGGCGCGCTTGCCCTTCTCCAGCGTCCCCCGATCCGGGACGCCGAGCATGGCGGCGCTCCCGCGCGTCGCCGCGACGATGGCCTGCATCGGCGTGAGCCCTGCCCGCACCATCAGCTCCAGCTCGTGGTGCTCCGCCCAGCCGGGGATGCGCAATGGGTTCGCGCCCGAATCGGTGCCGAAGGCGATGCGCACTCCTGCCCCGTGCAGCGTCTTGAGGTTCTTCATCCCGTTGGCCAGCGCCGCGCGGATGCGCGGCAGGTTCGGATCGGACTTCACCTTGTCGCGGAACTCCGGGGTGCGAAACTTCTCCCGCTGCTCGGGCGCCAGCGCCCCGGCGAGAAACGGATCGTCGAGCAGGGAAGGATCGTCGGCGAAAGCGAACGACGATTCGTCGACGGTGAAAGTCGAGACGTAGAACGTGCCGCGCTTCTTCATCAGCTCGACCAGCTCGGCATCGACCGGCTGATCGCGGATGCTGTGCGCCAGCGCATCGACGCCGTCGCCGATGAGCGCCTTGGCGTCGGCGAGGTAGAAGACGTGCGCGGCGACCTTGATGCCGTCGCGGTGCGCTTCATCGATGGCCGCCTTGAAGACCGCCGGCGGCAACTTGGGGAACTTGCCGTAGATGTCGTCTACCCAGAGCTTGAGGTAATCGGGGTGGTGAGTGGCCGTCTCGCGCACCTCGGCCACGGCCTGCTCCGCGGTCGTCGGCCGGTAGACCTGGTCGGGCGCCACGGGGAGAGGCGGGGCTCCGTCGGGGGCGCCAATGCCGCGCCCGGCAGTGAAGATAGAAGCGCCGGGGAGCGCCCCACGTCGCTGCTCGTCGCGTATCTCGTAGACCAGGTCGCGGTTGAGCCCCAGCGTGAGCACGGCGGTGACGCCGTACTGCTCGTAGGTCGCGAGCTGCGGCAGCACGTTCTCGCGCGTGTACGCATCGGCCCGGTTCTGACCGCCGGCGACGAGCCCCACGTGCCCGTGCGCGTTGATCATGCCGGGCATGATGGTGCGGCCGCTCAAGTCGATGACGCGCGCGCCTTTCGGGATCGCCACCTTGCCGGCCGCGCCCACGGCCGCGAGGCGGCCGCCGTCCACCACCAGCACCGCGTTCGCAAGGGGCGGCTTGCCGGTCCCGTCGATCAGGCGGGCCCCCTTGAGCGCGATCACCTCGGCGAAAGCCGCTTGCGACGCGGCCAGAGCAAGCGCAACGAAAAGAGTCTTCTTCATGCTCATCCCCCTGCGGCGGTTCGCGGGTCGCATAGCACCGTCTGCTAGGATTGTCGCTCCGACGCGAGGCCAAGATGCCAGATCACTTCATCCCCACCGCCGCGCTGCACAAATGGATGGTCGAGCTCTGGCGCGCTGCCGGGTCCAGCGAGCGCGAGGCAACGCTGACTGCCGATCATCTCGTTGCCGCCAACCTCGCCGGTCACGACTCGCACGGCGTGGGAATGGCGCCGCGCTACGTTCGTGCGCTGCTCGACGGCGAGCTGCGGCTCAACCAGTCCGCCAAGGTGGTGGCCGGCGGCAGCGGCCTGCTCGTCATCGACGGCCAACGGGGCCTGGGCCAGTCGGTGGGGTTCCAGGCGATGGAGATCGCCATCGAAGGCGCGCGCCGCCACGGCGTGTGCGTCATGGGCCTGAGGAACGCGCACCACCTGGGCCGGATCGGCCACTGGGCCGAGCAAGCGACGGCCAAGGGGCTGGTCTCCATCCATTTTACCAACGCCGTCTCCACTCCCCCGATGGTCGCTCCGTACGGCGGAACGCAGGCCCGCTTTCTCACCAACCCGTTCACCGTCGGCATCCCGCGCGCCGGCGGCGAACCGATCCTGCTCGACTTTGCCACCAGCACGATGGCGCACGGCAAGGTGCGCGTGGCCTACAACAAGAAGGAGAAGGTGCCGTTTGCATCAGTGATCGACGCGCAGGGCCGCCCCACCGACGACCCGGCAGTCCTCTTCGAGCCGGAGGAGGGTCCGCGCGGCGCACTGGTTCCATTCGCGGCGCACAAGGGCCATGCGCTGGCGATGGTCTGCGAGCTGCTCGGGGCGGCGCTGATCGGCGGCCCGACCACCCGGCCCGCGAACCTGACCATGAAGCACGCCATCTGGAACAACATGCTCGTCATCGTCTTCGATCCGGGCAGGCTGGGCTCCGGCGAGTCCTTCGAGAAAGAAGCGCGCAGCTTCATCGAGTGGGTCCAGTCGGCGCCGCTCTCCGGCGTCATCGATTCGATCCTCATGCCGGGCGATCCGGAGCGGCGCTCGCGAAAGGCGCGGGCCGCGGCGGTGCCCATCGACGGCGGCACGCTGGCCGAGCTCGATGAGGCATCGAGCGCCATCGCGCGCGCCAAGGGCGGATCGCCGGGGCCGCTCTCTTCGCTGGAACGGACTTCCACCCATTCGCCCGCGTGAGCTGCTCATGAATGAGCCGGCAGAATCCGGAGCTCGTGCCTATGACGACCTCTATCAGGAGTTCGAATCGCCTTTGATGCAGCAGATCCGCCGTGAAGCTCACGGCGAAGACATCGGTCAACACTCGTGGGTATCAGCCGAGGAACTTCGACAGGACATCTCTCGACTGGGCCTTTCAGGCGCGAGCCGTCTTCTCGATCTGGGTTGTGGTCCCTGTGGCCCGCTGACCTTCCTGGTCCGCCTGATCGGGTGTCATGGCACCGGCGTGGACATGAGCGCAGCGGCGATCGCCGCGGGCCGTGCTCGCGCCGCCTCGCTCGGACTCGATCAGTTGGTCGATCTCCATCAAGCCGACCTGAACGAGCCGCTGCCGTTCGCCAGCGGCACATTCGACGCAGTGATGTCACTGGACGTGATTCTTCATCTTCGCGACCGCGCAGCGGTGTTCCGGGAAGTGGCGCGCGTGCTCACTCCCGGAGGAAGGTTCTTGATGACTGACGCGGGTGTGATCACGGGCCCGATCTCCAATGAGGAAGTGGAGCGGAGATCCATCCACGGGCAGACCCGATTCGTTCCTCCGGGCTACAATGAGCGGGCGCTCCAGCCCGAGCTTCGCTTGATCCATGGTGAAGACCGGACTGCCAATCCGCTGAAGATCGCCACCGGACGGCTGGCCGCAAGGCTCGCCCATCGAGCCGATGTCGAGCCGCTCGAAGGCAGCGCCAGGTTCGAGCGCGAGCAGCGGTATCTCGCGACCGTCATCGCCCTCTCTGGAAGAGGAGCGCTGTCGAGAATGATGTACCTTTCGGAAACCTACCCGCCCAGGTAGAGGCGCTGATCTCCGGGTGGCGTCTTTTTTGGCGTCAACCGCCCTGCGATGTAGAAGACGCGGATGCCCTCCTCCCGCAACCTGATTCCGCTGGCTCTTCTCTCGCTCCTGGGCGGCCTGGCCCGCGCCGAGGAGCCGCAGCCGCTCATCGAGCGGCCCATCACGCTCGCGCGCGGCGCCATCGACCTCACCGTGCACGGCACGTACACCAACTGGGCCACGGGCGCCGCTGCGGGCGCCGGCCCGAGCTCGCTCGCCGGCGAGACGCTCGCGCTGGGCGCCGATTTCGGCGCCACCGATCAGGCGCAGCTCGGCCTCGGGGTGGCGCTGCCCATCAATCCCGGCGCGGGGTTCGGCTCCCTGTTTGCGAGCGCCGCATTCGCGCTCGACAAGAGAACGGCGGTGCGGGTCGACGCGGGCTACGAGAGCATCGGCCCGAACGGCGACAACACCGCTGGCTCCAGCCACACCAACCGCTACTTCGCCGGCCTGGGCGCGCCCATCAAGGTCCCCCTGGGCCCCACGCTCGCGTTCGTCAGCGGCCGCACGGGCGCGGTGCAATTCGGACACTTCAACAACATCGGCGACAAAGGCACCGGTATTTACTTGGGCGCGAGCGAATTTACCGAGGCCGCGTCCGACCTCGTCGTTTTCAGCGCCGGCAACAACAACAGCAGCACCAATCTCGGCATCAATCTGCCCGCGGGCCTGCTCCTGCAGCCCGACCCGCGCTTCGCGGTCACGCTGCAGGCCGGCTATAGCGCGGTGATCAGCTTTCCGAAATGCCCGGCAGGCAGTCTTACGTGCTCGACACAGGCGCTGCACTTCATCCCCGTCGGGCTCGAGGCCGTCGTCTCCCCGGCGCCGCAGATGGACATCGGCGGCCGCTTCTTCCTCGACGGATACGTCGCCCAGACGGGCGGTAGCAGCAACGGCGGGCCCAGCTTCTTCGATTTCCGCGCGCTGATGTTTTGGTTCCGCTTCCACACCTAACCGCCCAGGTAAAGGCGGCCGATCTCCGGGTCGTGCAGCAGCTCGGATCCGCTGCCTGCCCGCGCGACCGATCCCGACACGAGCAAGTACCCCACGTCGGCGAACTCCAGGCCCTTCTTCGCGTTCTGTTCGACCATAACGATCGCCTTCCCCTCCTTGCGCTGCAGGTCCGCGAGGATCTCGAAGACCATGTCGATGTACCGCGGCTCGAGTCCGATCGACGGCTCGTCGACCAGCAGCAAGCGCGGATCCATCACCAGCGCGCGCGAGATCTCCAACAAGCGGCGCTCGCCACCGGAGAGAGCGCGCGCGGGTTGGTGCCGCCGGTTCGCCAGGCGCGGATACTTGTCGAACACGCGCTCGGCCGCCTCCTTTGCCTTGGCGGGATGCTCCATGAGGTATCCGCCCATCCAGAGGTTTTCTTCCACCGTCATGTCGGGGAAGACCGAGTTGTCCTGCAGGATGTAGGCGATGCCGGACTGCTTGAGCTTCTGGTTGGGCGACAGCCGGGTGATGTCTTCGCCGCCGAGACGGATGCTCCCTTTGCTGATGCGGGTGAATCCGTAGATGGAATGCAGGACGGTCGATTTGCCCGCGCCGTTCGGTCCGATCATGCAGAGCGAGCGCCCCGCGGCGATCTGCAGATCGACACCGTGCAGGATCTCCATCCTGCCGTAGCCCGCATGCAGGTCCGAGATGGCCAGCAGAGGCTCGCCGCCGCCCAGCTCGGCGATGCGTTCGCGCGAAGGCCCGTCGCCCGCGCCGCGCTCCATCACTGCGCCCCGAGGTATGCGTCGATCACGCGCTGATCCGTCTGGATCGTTTCCGGCTTCCCCTCCGCCAGGATCTCGCCGTGCGCCAGGCAATAGATGTACTCGGCGAGCCCCATGATCACGCGCATGTTGTGCTCGATGACCAGCAGCGTGACGCCGCGCTCGCCGTTGACACGCCGGAGCCGGTCGAGGAGGCCGTTGATGAGCGTCGGATTGATCCCCGCGGTGGGCTCGTCGAGCAGCAGCATGGCCGGCTCGCTCATCAGGGCCATCGCCAGCTCGAGCAGCTTCTGCTGGCCAAAGGAAAGGTCGCCCGCGCGCAGGTGTCGCTTGGGGTAGAGGCCGACGAACTCGAGCAGCTCCTCGGCCTTGAGCCGTTCCACCGCCGAGCTCTTGCGGAACAGCGACCGCCAGCCGAGCCCGGACGCCGGCACGCTGATGAGCATGTTCTGCACGCACGTCATCCTCACGTACGTGCGCGTCTGCTGGAACGTGCGCAAGAGCCCGAGGCGGGCGATCTCCGGGACGCGCAGCGCGGAGATCTCGCGGCCCTGGAAGCGGATCGAGCCGGCGTCGATCGGGTGATGGCCGGCGATGGAGTTGAACAGGGTGGTCTTGCCCGAGCCGTTCGGGCCGATCAGCCCGTAGATCTTCCCCGCCGGAACGGCCAGCGTGACGTCGCGGTTGGCGACCACGCCGCCGAACGCCTTGCGCACGCCGCGCACTTCGAGCATCGGCGTCACTTGACTGCCTCCGGCGCGGCCTCCCCGACGGGCTGGCCGAGGCGCTCCGGCCAGCGCTCGCGCGCCCATCCGAGGATGCCGACCGGGAAGAACACCACGATGACGACGATCAACAGCCCGAGTGCGATGCGCTGCCAGCCGAGCAAGTACGTCCAGAACAGTTCCTTGGTGAGGTGGAAGATCACCGCGCCGAGCACCGGGCCCCACAGCGTCCCTTTGCCGCCCAGGATCGCCATCAGCACCATCCACACACCGAACGTCGAGCCCGCAAAGGCCACCTCGCGCGGATCGACGAAGCCGATCAGGTTGCCGACGGGGCCGCCGGTGAGCCCGAGAAAGAACGCGCTGATGCACCACGCCGTGGTCTTGTAGCGGGTGGTGCGCAAGCCCATCGACTCGGCCTTGTCCTCGTCGTCGCGGATGGCATTGATGGCGAGGCCGAAGCGGCCGGCGTACAGCCAGCGCATCACCGCAAACGTCGCCGCGGCGAGCGCGAACGAAAGGTAATAGAAGAAGCTCTCGCGCGCGCCCACCGCGCCGGGAAAGAGCGGAGGGACCATTCCGCCTCCCGCCCCGATGAAGTCCCAGCCAGAGGCGAGCTCGCCCGCCGCGATGCCGACGCCGAGCGTCGCGATGGCGAAGTAGTGCCCGCGCAAGCCGAGGATGCCCGACCCGAGAAGCGCGGCGGCTCCGACTGCCAGCGCCGCGCCCAACCCCATGCCGAGGAACAGCCCGGGATAATAGCCGAGACCCGCATCGCGCTGGACGACGGCGCAGGCGTACGTCCCGATGCCGAAGAAGACGACGTTGCCGAACGAGTTGTAACCCATCTGACCGCCCAGCAAGTCCCAGGTGAGCGCGAGGACGATCATCACCCAGAGGAACGCCATCTGGCTGCGGTAGCCGGGCGCGAGCAGCGGCGCCCCGAGCGCCAGCGCCAGCAGACCAGCATAGGGAAGCCACCGCTTCACGCGAGGTACCTCCGCTGACGCGCGAGCCAGAACCGGCGCCACATGAGAATCACGACCAGCAGCGCGAAGGTGAAGGCCGCCTGGTACTCGGCCCCGAAGATGAATCCGGCGAAGTTCTCCGCCACGCCCAGACCCAGGGCCGCCGCCAGCACTCCCGCAACGTTTCCAAGGCCGGCGACGATCACGATCATGAACGAGCGCACCGTGTATGGAAGGCCCAGGTAGGGATGCACGATCCACGTCATGGCGATGAGCGCGCCGGACGCTCCGCAGATGGCGGCGTTGAGCGCGAACGTCCAGGCGTAGACGCGGTCCGTGTCGACGCCCATGACGCGTGCGGCGCGCGCGTTCTGCGCGGTGGCGCGGATCGCCTGCCCCATCCGGGAGGTCTTGAGAAAAAGGATCAGCAAGCCGCCGGTCAGCAGCGTTGCGCCGAGCGAGACCAGCTTGATCACGTAGACGGTGACGGCCCCGCCGAAGAGGAGCAGCGTTCCGAACCCGGATTCGGCGGTGCGCACGTTGGCGCCGAAGAGCGCGTTGGCCAATTGCTGCAGCAGGATGCTCAGGCCGAAGGTGGCGAGGATGGAGATGAAGAGATCCTTGTCGACGATGCGGTAGACGACGCTCCGGTAGAGCGCCCATCCGACGATGAAGAGCAGCGAGGCCGCCAACGGGACCCCAAAGAGCGGGTGGACCCCGGCCTTGTAGAGGAAGAACGCGGCATACCCGCCCAACATGACCAGCTCGCCCTGGGCGACATTGATGAGCCCCATCACGCCCCAGACCAGCGCCATCCCCAACGCCGCGAGCGCGAAGATGGCGCCGATCAGCGCGCCGTCCAGCAGCAGCTGGACCGCCAGGACTGGCGCGTCGAACAACAACCGGAGATTGTCCATCTCGGGGTTGGGGACGATACCTCACTGCGGCATCTTGCGCGGCCAGATCAGCTTGGTCTCGGCCCACTTGGTGGGCGCGACGACCTTGTAGGTCCCGTTCAGCACCTGGTACAGCACCATCTGCTTGGCGACGTTCTTCCCCGTCGAGTCGAACTTGATGGGGGCGAACATCGTCATGAGATCCGTGCTGGCGATGGCGTCGCGCACCTTCTCCGGATCGAGCGACCCCGCGCGCTCGAAGGCGTCGGCGAAGACGAGCACCACGGCCGTCGACTCGGCGGCCTGGTAGGGCGCGGGATACGCGAACTCCTTCTCGAAGCGCTGGGCGTACTGATCGGCGGTGCCGAACCACTTGTCGCGGTAGCTCAGGTGGCGATCCCATTGTGTCCCGCAGAGCACGCCCTCGGCGCTCTTCGCCAGGGTCTCGGCGATCTTGGCCGAGTCGCAGTGGGTGGAGGCCACCATCGGCACGTCCACCTTCAGCTCCGCCGTCTGCCGGACGACCAGCGTCGCGCCCTTCTCGTGACCGGAGACGAGAAGAAGATCGGGCTTGACCGCCTTCACCTTGGTGAGCGTCGCCGACATGTCGTTGATGTCGGGGGGCAGCTTGTCGTCGACGAGGATTTTCATTCCGAAGCGCTTCGCTTCCTCGACGACTCCCTCGCGCACGTCCAGGCTGAAGGGATCGTTCTCGAACGCCATGGCGATCTTGACGGTCTTGGGATCGCGGCCGTGCTCCTTGGCCATCTCGGCCGCGAGGATGACGGGGTCGCGCAGGTAATAGTCCGCGGTCGAGAGCACCGCGAAAAGGTAGCGGTAGCCCTGGGTGAAGAGCTCGCGCGCGGCGGCGTTGCCCTCGACGTGCGGCACCTTGTACTTCTCGGTTATCGGCGCCATCGCCTTGGTCAGCCCGGAGCTGTAGGCGCCGAGCAGGAACTTCACGCCGTCCTGCTGGATGAGGCGCTCGGCGAGCTGCGCGCCGCGGGCCGGCGTCGATTCGTCGTCGTAGTAGACGACCTTGAGCGTGTAGCTCTTGCCGCCGACCTTGACGCCGCCCATCTCGTTGATGCGCTTGACCGCGATGTCGTAACCGTCCTTCGTGTTCTTGCCGTTGACGGAATACTTGCCGGTGAGCGACACGGCCGCGCCGAGGATCAATGTGTCGTTCCCGGCATTGCCGGCGGTGCTCGCGACGGCCGCTACAAGCAGGAGGGCGCTGGCCCCCGCTGCCACCAATTTATATGTGGTGTGCTTCGGCATCGTCTTCCCTCCCATAGAAGCTGCGTGCGCTCCGCTCGGGCCGTTCCTCGAGATGGGGAATCCGAGGTTCCAATGTGATGATGTCGCGCGACGTGTACCACAAGCGGCTCCAATTCGCCGCGCGCACGGGGTTAACCAGTCCTCCACAACCTGTGTCGATCAGAGTCGGCGAAAAGTCGCGCATTGAAGTTCATTGCTCGATGACCCGACGAATCGGCAAAACGCAACTCTCCGGAGGAAGTCTGATGACGAAGTCCCTGACGACCGAAGCCGTTCTTCTCTCCTTGGGCCTGCTCCTGCAAGCCTGTGGCAGCCACAATGCGCCTCCTGCGCCAGCGATCGTCGACGTCAACGGCGGGCTCAGCGGCAGCGGCACGCTTGGAAGCGTGTTCATCGTCGACGGCACCGGCTTCGGCGACCTCACCGCCCAGGCGTCGGGCTACTCGCTCGACTTCCGCGACGCGGCCTCAAACGCGGTGGTCGCCTCCTCCACCTCGGCCATCAACTATGCGGGCCTCGCCTGGAGGAGCCTCTTCATCACCGCCACGGTGCCGACGACGGGCCTCACCGCCGGTATCACCTACAAGGTGACGGTCACCACGCCGGGCGGCACCAGCAATGCGGTCAGCTTCCTCATCCTCAGCGCGGCGCCCTACGCGCCGAACACGGTCTGGACGAAGTCCACCAACAGCCTGCCGGTCGCGATTCAGGGTTTCCCCACCGCGGTAGCGACCATCGGCACCGGGGCGACCGCGGCCACCTACGCTTACGCGCTCGGCGGCAACACCGCCAGCAGCGGCGCCACGAGCGGGAAAGCCGCCAACACCGCGGCGGTCTCCTTCAGCAAGCTCAATCTCACTGCCGGCGCGATCTCGCTCGCGACTTGGACCCAGACCACGGCGCTCCCCGCCGCCCGCGGCTTCTCGGCGGCGGTGGTGGCCACCTCGTTCAACTCCAAGGTCGGTGGCAACGGCACCATCTACGTGCTCGGCGGCCTCGACGCGACCGGCGCGGCCACCAGCACGATTTACGAGGTTTCGTTGAACGCCGATGGCACCATCCCCGCCGTCAGCCCCGCCGCCGGCTCCTGGGCGACCCTCACCGCCACGCCGCTGCCGCAGGCCCTCTATGCGCACGGCGCGGTCATCTTTCACGGCCACATCTACGTGGCCGGCGGAAACGACACGACCGGGACCCCGGTGGCCAAGGTCTACTCAGCGCCGATCAACGCCGATGGGACATTGGGCGCCTGGACCACGCTCGTCGATCTGCCGGACACGCGCGCCCACCACCAGTTCGTCACCGCGGCGGGGAACATCTACGTCCTTGGCGGCACCAACGCCAAGGTCGACCCGATCGTCAACGCGCAAAGCACCGGCGCCCAGTCGACCATCTTCTACCAAGCGATCAACCTCAAGGACGGGACCTTGACCGGCACCACCTGGACCACCAACGGCACCGGCCTGAGCAAGAGCCGCGAGAAGTTCAGCGCCGTGGTCGCCGGCGGCGGCGTGCTGGCGAGCGGCGGCCTCTACAACGGCGCCTCGAACGGATCCACCGAGCAGGAATTCGCCTCCATCAACACCGACGGCTCGCTGTCCAGCTTCACCACCGTCACCGGCTCCACCACCATCACCAAGCAAGTGGGCGGCTATAACTTCTACAACCAGTCCTCGGCCTACTTCGCCGACACCGCCGGCAATCCGCACGTCCTCATCCTGGGCGGAGCGGAAATCAGCAACACCGCCAGCAGCGGCACCCCGCACGCCGAGGTCTGGTACCAGTAGCAGTTGCGCGCAAACCTGGCGCGCGCGCGTTCCGGAGAATGGCCGAAGCGCGCGCGTGCTACGGTTGCCGCATGGTCACCGCGAAGGAGTTCCGCGCTCTGGCGCTCTCGTTTCCCGAGTCGGTGGAAGCGCCGCACTTCGACCGCGCCTCGTTTCGCGTGCGGGGAAAGATCTTCGCCACCATCGCGCCAGACGGCAAGAGCGGGATGCTCAAGCTCGATCTCGAGGCGCACGAGGCCCTCCTCCACGCTGAGCCCGAGACGTTCTTCTCCTTTGGCGACTGGTCGCGCACGGGCGCCACCGGCGTGCGCCTCGCGCGCGTGAAGAAGGCGCTCTTCCGCGAACTGCTCGCCCAGGCCTTCGCCAATGTCGCCCCCAGGAAGCTGCGCGCCCAGCGGCTCGCCAGCAGAGCGAGGAGAACGACGGAATAACCCACCGCGGCAGCGCGCTCCGGACGGAGGTACGAATGCCGCTGATCGCCGCGAAAGGAGATCACGCACCGGCTCGGTCTTATGAAGCAGCCGACCTTCCGATCTAGAGTGGGTACCCGGAGGGCCCATGGAGCAGGTCGCATTGCCGGACGGAGAGGAACGCCAACTGCTCGAGGCGTTGCTCACCAACAGGGGAACGCCGCGCAAGAACGTCACCGCTGCCGTGGCCGCCAGATATATGCCGGCAGGCCTGCGCTCCCTGAACTCCGGCAACGTTGAGGAAGTTCTGGCGAGGCTCGCAGCGCGCGGCTTCCTCGAGACGCTGACTAGAGGCAAGCGGCCCACCTATCAACTCACGACCGCTGTCGCGAATGCGCTGAAGCCTCCCCGTCCGCAAAAGCCCGCTCGCAAGGCGGCATCGCTGGCGGACATCGAGGCACTCGAGGCCAGGCTCAGCCGGAAACTCGACCAGATCGTAGAACTCCTTGCGCCGCACCCGCAGAGCAAGTCGGGAGCAAATGGCAAGCAGATTGAGGCCGCGATACCGGCGGCGATCCGCCAGGCAGACCAGCAAGGACGCCACGGCGGGCTCGTGCCCATCCCCGAGGTGCGCAGGCTCGTCCTGCAACAAACCGGGGCGACGCGGGCGCAGTTCGACCAGGCCTTGCTAGCGATGGAGCGCGAATTCCGCGTGGATCTCAAAATCGCGGACGACCCGCGCCGCGCTGACGCGCCGGAAGGCATTCAGGTGCCTGGACGCGGTCTCGTCTACTACGCACTCAGCAAGTGAAGGGTGGTCCTATGACGCCTGCGGAGTTGGAGAAGCTCGCGCTCGCGCAATCGAACCCATTCCTCGACTCGGTGCTGCGCAACGGGTTCGAGCAGCCGCTCGGCGACGTGCCCGAAATCCACGCCGGCGTTCGTGAAAGGCTGCGCGCCCTCGTCGAGGACGTGCGCGGGACAGGCGCGCTCAGGCTGCAAGTCGTGACCGGCGAGCCAGGTGACGGGAAAACGCACCTGCTGGCCACGCTGCGCGCAGAAGCAGAGGAGTCATGGCTCAGGCCGGGTACCGAGCGGGCGATGGTTCCCATCGAGCCAGTCCGCGACCCAGACGCGCCGTTCACTCATATGCTGCGAGCGCTGGTCGCGGGGCTGTCGCGCCCGCTGGCGAAGGTACCGCCGGAGGGGCCTGGCGCACCCATCGAATTCATCCTCTGGAGAATTCTGACTCGTGCCGTGCGCTCCGTCGCCGGCAGCGGCGAACTCGCCGAAGTGAACCGACTCCTTCCCGAACCAGAGGGGCATCCAGGATTGGTCGCTGCCTGGCTGCGCGCGCACTGGTCGCGCGTGGAACCTACTCTCCTCCGGGGCCTTCACAAGCTTCCCTCGCCTGAGAACGTCGACGCGGACGTCTGGACCGTGCTCTGCCGCTTCCCGCGCGAGGACCTTTCGCATCTCGTACTGCGATGGCTGGGCGGACACTCGCTGGCAGAAGACGACCTTGCCAAACTCGGCGTGCGCGACCCGCTCGACGGCGAGGACCGCGCGTACCTCGCACTGTCGACGCTGCTACACCTCTCCGACGTGCCGATCGTCCTCGGTTTCGATCAGCTCGAGGGCATTGCCCGGCTGGGCGAGGATGCGGTGTCGCTCTTCCTGCAGGCTCTGGCGGATCAGCTCTACACGGGCGGTGGACGGGCGCTGGTGGTGCTTTTCTGCCAGGCCGACGTGTGGCAGGGCTTTCAGAAGGCTACGCGCCGGCAAGTGCAGGACCGCCTCGCGCAGCGGCCGGCACTACATCTCGAGCCGATGTCACCGGAACTAGGCGAAAAGCTCGTGGCGAAGCGCCTCGAGGGGATGTGGAAGGGGCTTGGCCAGACTCCCCCGCACGCGACGTTTCCGTTTCCAGAAGGCTTCGTTCGGCAAGCTATTGCCAACAACGGCTTGCGAGGCCCGCGCCGCGTTCTGTCATGGTTCGCGAACCTGGGCCTGACCTCGACACCACCGAAGCACATCGAGGTGAAGGCAAAGGAACCGCGCCAGGTCGCACGCGAGGCGTACGGGCGCATCCGGGACGAGGTGGCGCGCGAGAAGGACCACTCTCCGGACGAGTTGGCGTCTGTGGCGCAAGGAGCGATGGTGACGATCCTGGGTCGCGCTGCCGGGTCCGCGCTGGCGGACACGCAGGTGGTCCGCGCAGGTCGATCCAAGGTGGGGAAGAACCGAATCGCGGGGGTGGAGGCCAAGCTCGCGCGAGAGGGCAAAGAAGTTACCGTCTATGCCGAGGCATCCAACTCACGGAACGCTGTATCTGCAGCCGCCACGGTGAGGCGGTTCAAGGAGGCACTGAAGAAGGCTGACCGTGCACTGCTTCTGCGCGACGAGAATCTCGCGCTACCACGCAAGGCGGGACAGGACCTCGCCGAGCTCGGTCCACGCGCATCAACGGTGCGACTGCCGTCCGAGGATGCGGCGTCCTTCGCCGCAGTCGAACGCCTCCTCAATCAGGCTGCCGCGCGCGACATCGACGTATCGCCCGAAGTCGCGGCGGCTGTCGTGCTCGAAGAGATTGCTCCCAAGCTGGATGTCGTCCGCCGATTTCTCGACGCCGCGTTCGCAAGCGAGCAGGCACAACAGCCCACGGATGCCGAGGCAAAGGTGCTCTCGGCGGTGAATCGGCCGCCGTTCGTCGCCAGCGAGGCGCAGCTCGCGAAGGCGCACGGCGTCGCAGCTGAGGAGATCGCGCGCGCCAGCGACGAGTTGGAGCGCAACGGCAAGGCCATAACGCTTCGCGGAAAGGATGGGGACCGCGCAGTGCTGCGGAGGCCGCGGTGAGCCGCCAAACGCTTGACGGGCCCAAGCGGCGGTCGAGCGGCGCGCGCTTCTCGGTGACCGAGCTGGCCATCGCTGCCCGATGTCCGCGGCAAATGCTCTTCGCGCGGGAGGGATACCGCGTCGTCGAGGGAGACGGCGGAATCGGCCAGACTGCACACGCGGTCCTCGCGGGATTCGTCACGCGCGGAGCGACGCACCCGCTGGTCGAAGAGGCACTGGCTAGAAGGCCTCTCGATGAGTCAATGCTTCTGACCGCGATCACAGAGGGGCTCTATCGCGAGTTTTTCGACCGGGCGTCAGGAATCGCGTCCGCTGTGGCCGCGCAGGATCTGGTGCGGCTTGGGCGAATCGTGTTCGACTTGTCGTCCCTCCTGGGCGAGCTGCTCCTGCGGGCGCGTCGCTCGGGTCTCACTGGCGCGGAGGCGTTCGCGCGCGCCTTCGAGGCCAGTGAGCGGCGCGTCGAGCTCGATCTCGACGGCGTAGAAGTGCGCGGTTCGCTCGACCTTCTCTGCCGCGACCTGGAGCGCAAGCAAGCCTATGTCTTCGATCTCAAAACGGGTCTCGCTGACGTTGCCGCCGAGGAGCAGGTGCGGCTCTACGCGCTCGCTCTCCAGCGCGCTGGTGAACGCTTCACGCCCGCGCTCGCCTATGTCTCCGGGGAGAAGATCGAGGTCAAGGTTGTAACTCCGCTGGATCAGGATGGTGAGCGCAGCCTGGAAGAGCGGGCGCGAGAACTCGCCGCGATGGCCGAGGGCAAGAAGACACCCCCACCCGCGCTAGATCTTCAGACATGTCGTACCTGTCCGGTCCAGAAGCCTTGTTGGATACGCTGGGGCCGCACGTTGCGCGATGAAGAAGCCGAGACCCCCTCACCGCCGGCTGCTGACGAAGTCGCCGAGGAAGCTCTCAAGCTGGAGAAGTCGCTCCGCGCCCATCGGGTCCGACTCGATCGCATCGATCCGTTGCTCGCCGTCGTCGGACCAAACGTGGTGCGCTTCAAGCTCGCGCTGCGCGAGGGCCAGGCTATTGCTCGCGTCGAGAAGAGCGCCCGCGATGTCCAGCGCGACATGGGGTGGCCCGTGCCGCCGCTCGTGTGCAACGACGGCAATCACGTCGCTCTCGACGCTCCCCGGCGCGACCGCGAAATGCTGCCGTGGCGAGCGGCCTCGCTCCGCGACCTGCGCGGGCTCGAAGTGCCGGTGGGTCTCTCGTTGAACCGTGAGTTGCTCAAGCTGGACCTGGC
>WNFC01002210.1_pt1 | contig 21716 bp, 22 predicted proteins | sample 5400541 | NCBI WGS metagenome assembly WNFC01 (sample SAMN13153342, study PRJNA577476) | soil metagenome | isolation source: 120 cm saprolite under Douglas fir tree site 2 hole 2 replicate 1 | place: USA:California | collected 2015-04-18
TCGAATAGCAGCTTGACCAAGGCGCTCGCGACACTCAACCGGCCGCGCCGTCTCGCCTCCCTCGGACTCCATACCTCTATTAATGTGTCCAACATCCGCGCCTGCCCTCTTGACAACGACCGGTCCATAGCAGCAACGCGGGCGACAAACCATGGCAAACGGCGGCACTCAGCGGCACTCAGCGAATTCGCGCCGTCGATTCTGAACGGGGCGCAGCGATCTGTTAACCGCAAGGTTCAGGGTTCGAATCCCTGGTCCGGAGCCAATTGTAAATTCGAAACTGACCCCGTCGCCCACGTGGGCTCTGGCCCGTACATCCTTTGTACATCCTTTGTACATCCTTTCACGCTGGCGAATGATCGCTCTTCTGGCTTGTCGGTGAGAACAAGGCGGGGTTCAGAATCGCGCTAGCAGCGAGTCCAGCCAGGGACGATGCCCATAACACCCTGGCAGACAACCGGTCGTTCTGTTGTGGCTCACGCGTATAGCTATTACTGCAGCGAGGCGCGCCAGGTTGAGCGTCTCGGTTTTGACGCAGAGGAATCTTAGGTAGGTCCAATCGTTGTCTACGGCCAGGAGGATTCAGGCGTACCCGACGTTAGGTCGAGCCGACGACACATACGTTGTGTCGTAGTAACGGCCCGAAATACGCCTCATGTCCGAGTCATTGGCCACCGCCAGGCTGCTCACAGAAATGTTGACAGATTGCCCTGGATTTAACCGGGACCATGGGGAGCAACCGAGATGGCTTGGTCTCAAAAGCGCCCTATTCGCCGAAGGTCGTCAGACAGCTCGACTCGGGGGCTGATGCCATCCTCCAATTCGACGGGGGGCTGATGCCATCCTCAAATTCGACCGGAAACGGGTCAGTGAGTTCTCCAACAAACTGACCCGAGGGTGATCGCAGCTCAAAAGCGCCAGTGCCGCTAGAGGCTGGTGGCGGAGTTAGTAAGCGCGTGGTGCTGGTAATCCGTTTCCTTCCATCTTCTGGGTGGCTTTATCTCCCCAGAAATGCGGTAAGGAAATTCTCCTACGCAAATGTTTAGTGCCCCATTTTGTCGTAGTAATGCCGTGTCCGAGACACTAGGCTGAAAAACGGCCCACATGAGCTGGAGACACCTCGGCTCTTCCAGGAGAAAGAAGCGGCGGCCCATGCTTTGGCTGCTTGAGGCCCATGAGGAGCTGCCGCCGTTACCACGAGCTTTGTTCCTGGGTATTCCGGACTATTCCGTGCTGCGGAGGCTCGGTGCGCTCGAGCTCCATGTTTTCGTGACAAATGGCGACAGCGACCTAATACCTAGAAGAAGGTCAGAACGGCATCGACAACGCGGTAGACATCGTCGACTACCGGAATCAAACGCCACTTGTCAAATGCGGTACATGGGTGCGAAATCCCGCAACCGATCAGGTCACCGACGGCCAATCGGCCGACCGCATCGATCTTCATGAAGGCATGCTGGTCGTTGAGAGCGACGATCGCAGCTCCGCTCAACGCGCGAGGCGCCTCCACGGTTTTCTTGCTGAGCCGCGGTATAGGCAGCTCCAGATCGTGCGGTGCATCCCGCTTGCCGAAACCAATGATTGCCAAGCCGGGTTCGGGCAGTGAAAGTACCACTCCCCAGATCTCAAGCGCCTCTTGCAGGGGATCGGTCTGGTTGAGACGCGTTCCGAAGGGAGACACCTGCTTGTAGTGGGCTGCATCGTGAGTGAGATAGCAGCCACTTCGTAGCACTAAACGAACAGGGCGGCTGACCGACCACGGTCCAGCCAACTCTGCAACGACACGATCGAGGAAGGCGCTACCACCAGCAGTAACAAGGACTTCACCGGCTCGTGAGAATAGACCAGCGCTATCAAGATCCAGCACTAGGGCACGGAGATCCTTGAGGACCCGATCGACCTCTTCAAGGTCGGCGGCGAGGCCTCCCGTATTGACTACGCCCTCAAACGCCTCCACACCAGCTAGCGATAGATGCTTGGAGGCTGCCACAGCTAGCGCGACCTCACGCGCTTGCGTTCGCGTGCGGCAACCGGTGCGCCCACCCTTCACCCCAAGCTCCACAAGCACGTCGAGTCGCCGCGTCATCCTGACCGAATCGATCGCGTTCTCCAGCAGCTCCACGCAAGCCACCGAATCAACCAAGCAGAAGAAGTTAAAGCTGGGGTCCCGCTCAAGCTCGGTTGCAACCCAGACGGCAGACGCAGCTTCGACTAGCTCATTGGCGAGAAGCACCCTTTCGGCCCCGAAGGTTCGCCAGACACGAACTTGATGCATCGTCGCAGCGGTTACCGCCCAGGCGCCAGCGTCTAGCTGCCTCTGCAGGAGTTGAGGCGCCATTGACGTCTTGCCGTGTGGCGCCAATGAGATTCCAGACCGATTGCAGAGAGCTGCCATTAACTCGACGTTGTAACGGAGTGCCGATTCTTTGAGGACCATGACCGGCAGCATGAAGTCTCCACTCAGAACGTTCCAGCCGCGAGTCCGAACCGATCGAATCGGAGTGGAAGCTCCAGCCGGGAATGACTTGTATCGCCAGTCGATGGGTTCATCGAGCACTCGAGCCAAGTCGAGCGGTCGGTCCTTAAAATCCGATTTCAACGGACGACCTCATTGTCGAATCGGACCTGCTGATCCTGCCCAAGTCCGCTTGACTGGCCCGTAATCATCGCTCAGGAGCGGCCGACGATCGTGCCGGGCAAGCTACCAGTCGTTCTGCCATTGCGCACTGTGAACTCGCCGTTGACCAGCACGTAGCACACCCCGGAGGGCGATACGCGGCCGGCGCCCCACGTGGTTTGGTCGCCAAGAGTTGCAGCGTCGAATATGGTGATGTCAGCAGCACGACCGACCTTGATCAACCCGCGGTCCCGAAGCGAGAAACGCTGCGCAGGTAGGCCTGTGACTTTGTGGACCGCTTGCTCAAGTGTCAAAAGTCCGCTACGCACATGATCGCCGACGATTCTCGCGAACGTGCCGAAGCCGCGCCGATGCGGCTTGGTACCCATGTAGATGCCATCGGTCGAGCCGATATACAGAGGGTGTTTCAAAGTCCTACGGATGATCTCTTCGGTTTCGATTGATGGCGGCCAGTGGTAAATGGCGAGAACTCGACCAGCGTGTTCAAGAAGTAGATCCCAGAGGTAATCGACCGGGAATTGATGAGACTCCCGGGCGAGATCTCCAAGGGTGCAGCCCTCCAGATGCTGACCGTCCTGGACATAGCTGAGGGTTATCTCGCCTCTTTCACGGATGCGCTGGGCAGTCACGACGCGCAAGCGCTGGCGCTCCGCACGACTGGCAAGCCGGCTCATCGATGCTGTATAGCCCCCAGCTTGCGCCCCCTCTGGCAGCATCATCAGCAGTTGTGTGCAGGCTGCGGGATAGGGGTACATATCGAACGAAAGATCTACATCTAATTTCGCCTCCTCTATAAGGTGATGGGCAGTCTCGTCGATGGCGAGATGCGAGATATGGACTTTTACCCTTGAGCTGCGTGCGATCTCGAAGGTCTCGGCGCAGCCGAATTTCAATTGGCTCCAGTAGCCCCGCTGATGTGGAGCGTAGACCCCATCTGCGTCGGCGACGACCCGGCACAAGTCGATCAATTCGCTTGAATGAGATAAAGCTCCCGGTTGATACTCCAGGCCGGCGGCCATGCCAACAGAGCCGACCCCAAGCCACTCGACCAGGTGACGCCTCATCGCAGCCATCTGCCCAGGAGACGGAGGTCCTGGCTCCCATCCCATAGCCGCAACCTTGATGGCAAGATGGGGCGCTTGCGGCACTAGGTTATTTGGGATTCTTCCTCTAAAAATGGACAAGTAATCCTTTACCGTGGTCCAGTCCCAGCCGATGGTTGGATTGCCATAGAAGACCTGTAAGTAATCCCTAACTTCGCGATGCCGTTCGGGGGTTAGCGGTGCCCAACCGAATCCATCGGCGGACATGAATTCTGTGGTGACACCGTCGAGGACCCCAGCGAACTGGTCGATGCCGCCAAGCCGGGCGAGTTCGGAGTGGACATGAACGTCGATGAACCCTGGTGCGACTATCAGATCCCGAGCATCAACGACGGTCGGCGCAGTCACGCCATCGAGTCGGTCAACAACAGCTATCCGACCATTTACGATCCCAACATCGAGACCCGTCCGCTGAGCGCCGCTTCCGTCCACGACATCGCCGCCCTTGATGATGACGTCGAACCTCAAAGGATACGTTCCCGCAGATGGCCCGCGTCAATCGCCGGTGGCAAGGATCGCGTCCACCTCGATCTCGAATCCCGGCAGGTCCGATTGGATGGTGGTCCTGGCTGGCCATGGCGCGCTAAAGAACTCGGCATAAACAGTGTTCATGGCCGCAAAATTGGACATCTCTCGGAGATACACTCCGACTCGGACGGCGTCGACGAGCGACATTCCAGTGGCGGCTGCTACCGCTTGCAGATTGCCGAACGCTTGGCGAGCCTCGTCGATAAAGGTGCCCTCGACTTTGGAGCCATCTAGGTGGAAAGGACCCTGGCCGGCTAGGAACACGAAGCCGCCACTCTTGATCGCTGGTGAATACGGCCCAGCGGGCGAAGGTGCTCTCGCGGAGCTGAACGGGGTGCGTCGGGTCATGCTGGCCACGAAAAGCGAGTGGCGGCGTTCTCTGGCCCGTCGTTCATGACTCACGCTTGGCAGCTACGCGAAGTGCTGCCTTAATAGCGCTCAAGGTAGGAATATCGAGCTCTGCGTAGTCGCTCGTCTCGACCGAAGTGTCGTCGTGCTCGAGGAGAATGATGTGGGACTCCTGGGACATTACGACGTGATGCCACACGGATCGTCGAACGTTGTAGGCAACGTTCGTCTCCATTGAAATGATGTACGGATCGGTGGGTCTATCGCCTCCATCGAAAAGAACCAGATCGGCTTCGCCGGTGGTGAGGATGAACACCTCGTTCGTGTTTCGGTGCCGCTCGACCCGCCGCAAGCCGGCCGCATCGACGATGTCAAAGTGGCGCAGCATTGCAACCCTCCATCCTTCGAAGGCGAGCACTGGCTTGTAGGTCTGCTCGAACGAACGACCGATTTCAACAAGGTGGACAGGGATCTCAGGCATCTTGGGAGGTCGCCCGGACCATCGGCCATTGGTAGCGGACAAGATTCTGGCTATAAGCGCCGTCTACAACTATGGTCGCACCGCTGACGTAACTAGCAGCAGCCGAGGCTAGGAACACTGCTGGCCCGGCAATCTCGCTCGGCTGCGCGATGCGACTCAGCGGGATCCAATTGGCGAAGTCTTCGCGGCCAATGGCGTCCAGTACGGTTCGATTGATATCGGTTTCCACTGCACCTGGAGCGATGGCGTTAACGCGAATCCCATCCCGCCCGAGTTCGATCGCGATTGTTCTTGTGAACATCGCGAGCGCCGCCTTCGCTGAACAATATGCCGAGTTCCCTTGATAGGGAACATGGTCGTGAATCGACGTAATGTTGATAACCGAGGCTGACTGCGACTTCTTGAGTAGTGGAAGCAACAAGCGAGTCAACTGGACCGGGGCCTCGAAATTGACGCGCATCACGGACGTGAGAACGTCTGAATACACTTCATCAACCCTGGCTGCGATCTCGAATCCGGCATTGTTGACGAGAATGTCAAGCCGGTCCTCCGCAGCTGAGAGTTCGCTGGCGAGACGCTCGACAGCATCGGCCCGCGCTAGGTCGGCAGACAGAAAGGTTCCTCCTGTCTCCTGGGCGGTTCGTGTGCCTTCTGTCTCATCCCTACCGTGGACGTAAATGCGCGCTCCGGCTTCGGCCAATCCGATGGCTATAGCCTTTCCAATTCCCCGCGTACTCCCGGTAACGAGGCCAACTTTTCCTTCCAGCGAGAAGAGATGTTGCATTGACATTTGGATTAACCCCCCTCATCTCAAGAGCTGCCTTCGCGCAGGAACTGTCTCCTGGGCGTTCCGTGGGACCGCTGCCGACTGAACTGAACCGAGCGTGATGCCATCGGCGAGTTCTCCCGCAGTTACAGCAACTCGAGTCATGCGGCCTCGCCGCCGCCGGCCTCAATCGGTCGAATCGTCTTGATCAGCGCCGCAGAAAGTTCGCGCACGCTGGCCAGCTCGAGATGGGACGTGGCGCGGCCGATCAACTGGCTACCGAGCCCGACAGCAAATGCGCCCGCGGCCAGATAATGCGGCGCGTCACTAAGTGTGATTCCGCCCGTTGGAATGATCGGCAGATGGGGAAGAGGCTCGAGAATTGCCCGCAGGTATTTCGGCCCACCGAGGTAGGCCGGAAAGAGCTTAACCGCGCTGGCACCTGCCTCCAAGGCCTGGACGAGTTCGGTTGGGGTAAAGCCTCCGGCGACAACTGGAACGCACAGGCCTCGGCCGGCGTCGATCACATCTGTCGCGACTGTAGGGGCAACTAGGAAGGTTGCGCCGGCCTCTGCGGCCGCGGCAGCGGACTCCGCGTTCCGTACAGAGCCCGCCCCTAGTACAGCGCCAGGCAGCCGTACCGCGCACCAGCGCAAGGCTTCGAGGGCTCCGACCGTCGTCAGCGTGAACTCGAGCACGCGTATGCCGCCCTCGAAAAGCGCTTCCGCGACCCCATGAAATCTGCTGGCGTCTGGTGCGCGTAGGATCGCGATCACCCGCTCGGTGCGGATCGTGTCAAGTGCGCTTGATGGATTGTTCAACCGAGCGCGCACTCGAGTAGATCTTTTTCGATCTCGATCAGATGAGGAGCTGTTTCCCAATCACCGGTCCCACGCAGCGCCGCCGCCGCGATTAGGTTGCCAGCCCGCGCAGCCGCCTCAGCTGACCACCCCTTCAAGAGCCCATACGCAAATCCGGCTGCGAACGCATCGCCGGCGCCAATCTCGTCGATCACCTTCTCGACACGCCGTGGTGCGACCGCTTCCAGATTCCCATCCACGGCAACCAGCGCGCCCCTGGCTCCCACCCGGATGACCGCAGACCTCGCGCCTGCGCCGATAATGGCGCGAAGGAGGTCCTCGCTGCTCACAGTGCCGAAGACGGCGCTGCCCTCTTCGAGTCCGCAGAGGCACCAGTCGACGCTTGGTAAGACATCCCGAACAGCGTCCCTTGCGTCGCTCGGCCCGTTCTTCCAGAGGCTGGGCCGATAGTTGAGATCGAAAGTCGTGATGGCACCCTGCGTGCGGGCCCGGCGAATAACCTCGATGACCAGCGTCCGAGCGCTGTCGCTCAGCGCCATGGTTATCCCGGTGGCATGAACCAACCTAACTCCGATCAGTGCATCGGCATGCAGGTCGTCGAGTGATAGCCGGCTGGCAGCTGACCCAGCTCGGTAGTACAGGTTTTGGCTGCGGCCACCCTCACGCCATTTGAAAAACGCGCCGGTCGGAACATGAGGCTCGAAGCAGACGCCTGCGACATCTACCCCTTCTGCGGCGAGCGAAGCCACAATCAAGTCGCCGAACTGATCGCTGCCAAGTCGTGAGATCCAGGACACGGAGATGCCAAGACGTGAGAGTGCAATCGCGAAGTTCGACTCCGCCCCGGCGATTCGGAGCTGCAGATGGCTTCCGTAAGCGAGGGGACCATCCTCGAGAGGATCGAGCAGGGCCATTGCTTCTCCGACAGTGAGGACGGTCGCAGTCAAATCACGCCGTCGAACACTGGCTCACCTGCTTTAGCCCACCGCTTAACTTCATCGACATGTACGTCGATCCCGATTCCTGGTTTCGACGGCAGTTCGACGGCTCCGCGCCCAACTACAGGTCCATCCACGAGGTCCCCGAAAAATGGGACGTCAACGGCATGGAATTCGAGGGCGATAAGATTGGGGAAGGTTGCAGCGACATGCGCGGCAAACATTGTGCCGACTGGGCCAGCGATATTGTGGACGGCTACCGAAAGGCCGCGGGCGTGAGCTGTATCGGCAATCATGCGTGCCTCATTTACGCCACCGACCTTGCCCAGATCGGGAGTAACGATCGAAACCGCGCGGTTCTCAATCAGGGGCGCGAAAGCTGCCCACCGATTTAGGTTTTCGCCCGAGGCGAGCGGCACGATCGTTGCTCGAGACAATTCCAGCAAGCCCGAAATATCATCTGGCGCAAGCGGGTCCTCAATCCAGAGCAGAGGGACATCCGAGAATGCCGAGACCAGCCTCCGAGCGGTAGCCAGGTCATATCGCCAATGGCAATCCAGGGCCACGTCAACGCCGTTGGCTATGATCGATCGAACAGGCGTAAGCAAGTCCTCTATTGCTCGGAGCGCTGCCGGGCTCACATGACCGCCAGCCGGTCCAGATGGCACGAGGCGTCCAATGTCGATATCAAACTTGAGGGCGTCAAACCCCAGGGCGGTCATCTCCGAGGCTCGCTGGAGAATTGCTTCGCCTTGCAGGGCACCTTCATCGGCGCCTGGCTCGAAAAGCGACTTAACCGCGCCGGTTTCTTGCTCGCCATTCCTCTCCCAGGAGCGCTGGCGCAGTTCGAGCAGCGGACCGAGGCTCGTCAGTCCACTGGTGCCATGGCAGTCAACGTAGAGCCGAATTCGCTCGTGGAAGCGCCCGCCGAGCAGTTGCCACAGGGGCAGTCCAGCGGCTCGAGCGTTTAGGTCCCACAGCGCAGCATCAATTCCAGACAGAGCGTTGTAGATGATCCCGCCGGTGGTGCCGGCGCCTGAGGCCGCGCGCCTAAGCCGATTCGTCAGAACGGCGATGTTGGTAGCGTCTTGGCCGCAAAGCAACCGGCCCAGCTCACGGATGGTTGACGTCAGACCTGGCGCAAAAAACGACTCTCCCCATCCAATGAGACCGTCATCGGTTTCAATTCGGATCATCGTCCAGTCGAAGTTGGCTTCAACAACCGCGGTCGACACGGAACGGATCCTCATTCAGATCGCCCACTGCGAGGCCGGGAGATTCTGCAAGTCACTCGACGGCCGATCAGTCACCGCATCTGCTGGAGGCCGGCGTCTGGTTGGCGAATCCGTGACCAGACAACCTCTGCATGCTCAGCAAACGCTCTGGACGCCAACTCAGGATCCCCGCTCTTGAGAGCAGCCACTAATGGCTCGTGGCTGCTGGCAATCTCAGTCAGATCGCCGAAGTAGATTCGATTTGAGACTGCGGTAAAGGCTCGAATCTTGACCTCGATCAAGCCCCAGATGTGCGCCAGAAGGTCAATGCCGCTCGCCTGCCAGACGTGTCGATGGAACGCCATATCGTTGGCGACGAGGGTGGCAAGATCAACTTCGCCGGCGGCGTGTTTCATTGCGGCCAGATCCCGCGTCACGGTGCGAACGAGGTCAAGGCCCTCGCTCTGCATCGCTTGGCGAATGGCTAGCGGCTCGAGCGCCTCGCGGATGTCGTACGCATGTCGGGCCTCGGCTTCCGACACGGTTGCAACGAACGTTCCTTTGCGTCGGAACTGAAGGACCAGTCCCTGAGCGGCCAGTTTGTTGAGCGCCTCGCGAACGGTTGCCTGGCTCACCTGAAACCGACGGCCTAGGTTCGCCTCGCCGAGTCGTTGGCCAGGCTGGAGCTCGCCATCCAGAATGCCCTTATGCAGGCGCTGTTGCAGCTCGTCGGCAAGCGAACGCTCGCGAAGGGGTTCATTTCGGGCAGCCGTCCCAACGGACAAACGAGTTAGATCAGTCACAGCCAATCCCTTTCAAAATGTTGGCCCCCACGGAGCATCGCCATATAGTCCGACATCGATAATCGATAGTCAAGGTTATGCCCCAGGCGAACTAGCAGCTTGACATGGTGTCGAGACTGGATTATAAAAGCTATCGGTTATCGGTTATCGATAGGAGGTCGGATATGGGCGGTTCGAGCGGGGTCTGGCCCCGAGCGCTTCACAGAAAACATGACATCCGAGCCATGGTCGGCTCAGGGAGTGCCAGGCGATGAGCAAATGGCTGCGCGTTTTCGGTGTCCTAAGCGCGCTTACTGTGGGCACCGTTGCTTGCGCCGGGGGGTCCCCCGCCGGCAGTTCCACCACCGCTTGTAGCACTAGCAGCGCAAGCGGTCACGTAACCGTAACGGCGTGGTATCACGGTTCGACTACCTCAGAACCGGGCTTGACGATGGCCAAACTAGCTCAGGCCTTCAACCAAAGTCAGAGCAACATTACAGTCAACTTCGTTGGTCAGGCCGAGGCCACATACAACACGACAGTGAAGGCCGCGGCCGCAAGTCACGGCCTTCCCGACCTTCTAGATTTCGACGGTCCAAACCTCTACAACTACGCATGGTCGAAGAACCTGATCCCGATGGGTAATTGCATAAGCGCACCAGTCCGTGCTGATCTAACTCCTGCAAATGTCGATCAGGGAACTTACGTGGGCAAGCTGTATGGTCTTGGCTACTACGAGGGCTCTCAGGGAGTCTTTGTACGCAAGTCGGTGCTGCAGAAGAATGGGATCCGAATCCCGACCGGGCCGCAGGACGCGTGGACGGCAGATGAGTTCACCGCCGCCCTGCAAACTCTAAAGAAGGCTGGTTATGCACATCCCATTGATCTCAAGATGAATTACGGCGTGGGTGAGTGGTACACGTGGGGGTTCTCGCCGATAATCCAGTCAGCTGGAGCCGACCTCATCAACCGGAGCAACTACCAAAAGGCCACTGGCACACTCGACAGTCCTGACGCGGTGAAGGCGCTCACCATTTTCCAGTCCTGGTTCAAAGCCGGATACGTAGATCCTAATGACGACGACGCCGCATTCGTGAAGGGTCGCTCACCGATCTCGTGGGTTGGGCCCTGGGTCTATGCTGGGTACAGCCAGGCCGTCGGGAGCGACCTTGGCATCGTTCCCCTGCCTAACTTCGGTCATGGTTCGAAGGCTGGCAACGGCGGCTGGATGTGGGGCATAACCAGCCAAGCCAAGGATCCGGCAGCTGTTGCCGCTTTTATCAATTACATGTTGAGCCCCGATCATGCTCTGATTTGGCCGAACGCCGGCAACCAGGGTTCTCCGGTGAAATCCGTGTCGAGCCAGTCACCGTTGTACGGGGCTAATGGCCCCTTGAAACTGATTGCGCAAGTTCTCGACGGAGGATACACAGTCACGCGTCCACAGACACCGGCCTACCCGACCATCACTGATCAATTCGCGAGAGCGATCAAAGCGATCGCAGACGGAGCGGATGTGCAGTCAACGCTGACCAAAGCCGCAGCCGCCATTGATACCGACATCCAGGACAACAACGGCTACCCAGTTCCCAGCTCCTAGCGGACAGATAGCGTCGCAATGGCGGGCCGTCCAACGAATCGCTTCGTGAACGTTGGGCGGCCGGCACGTCCGGCTGCTAGCAAGCTCAGCCTTTTCTGGGCGACTGTCCCACGAAGCGAGGTGGTCGTACTCGTAGGACCAGCCATCGTGCTGCTCATTGTCTTCCTAACGATTCCGTTCATTGCGGCGATCGGACTCTCGTTCACAAACCAGCGCCTAGTCTCCCCGCTGCCAACCACCTTTGTCGGTCTCCGGAACTACGTGCGAACGTTCGACGATCCGCGTTTCCTGCAGGCCCTGACAAACAACGTTGTATTTGCGGTCATAGTGCCGACGACGCAAACCATCCTCGGCCTCGGGCTGGCAATCCTTGTCAACCAGCGCCTTCGGGGAGTTTCGATTTTCCGAGCGATTTTCTTCGCGCCCGTAGTGATGGTCTTAACGGTGGTGTCAGTCGTCTGGCGGCTCATGTTCTCCCAGAGCGGAATGATTAACGCCCTCATCGGGACCTTTACCCGCGGATCGTTCCAACCGAACTGGCTTCACGATCCACATTTGGCGTTTCCCGCCATCATGGTCATGTCGATTTGGCAGAACGTCGGCTTCCAGATGATCCTTCTGCTCGCCGCGCTTCAAGGTATCCCTGGAGACCTCTATGAGGCTGGGCGGGTCGACGGCGCGAGCTCACTCCAGCTCTTCTGGCGCATCACTCTGCCCAGCATGCGGAACGCGCTGATATTTGTCCTCACAGTCTCGATGATTTCGTCTTTCAATCTGTTTGATCAACCCTACGTTATGACGGGCGGCGGCCCGCTCGACGCGACACAGACTCTCATGCTCCTCTTGGTCCAGGTCGGCTACGACGAGGAGCGAATAGGCCAAGCAGCTGCTATCGCGGTCATCTTTTTTGTATTCGTTCTCGCTCTCACGGTGATAGCTCGTCAGGTCGGATCACGGATGACGGACTCGAGTTGATGCTGCCAGGTAGCGCACGACGCAGGTACCTCTCGGTGGCGCTGAACTACTCCCTCCTAACAGCAGTGGCGCTGGTCTTCATGGTTCCTCTCCTGTTCATGCTCGTAGCTTCGGTGAAGCCTGATCTGGACGTTCTCGCCGAGAGCAACAGCCTGAAGGCCTTTTGGCCCAGTGGCCTTGAGAACAACTACGCCGAGTCTTTTATCACCAGCGATTTCTGGCGCATCTTCCTGAATTCGGTGATCGTAACGATCTCAGTGGTGATCTTGGGTACCGTCGTCAATAGCATGGCCGGCTATGCACTGGCCTGGGTGCCGTTCAAGGGCAGGCGGCTACTTCTGGGGTTTGTGGTTGCGATGTACATCGTGCCCTTCCAGGCTGCGGCGATCCCCCTATTGCTTTTTGTGTCTGGCCTTCAAATCGTCGACACATACATGGTGCAGATCCTTCCATTCATCGCCAGCCCATTCTTCATCTATCTCTTCTATTCGTTCTTCTCCGACTTGCCATATGAACTCTTTGAAGCAGCTCGGATCGATGGTGCCGGCGTAATCACGAGCTATTTGAGGATCGCGCTGCCTCTCGTTAGACCTGCTCTTGCTACGTCTGCGATCCTCAGCTTTCTGCTGATTTGGGGAGGGCTGTTCTGGCCGGTTATGGTCACGCGTACGGAGGGCTCACGGCCGGTGACAGTTGGCTTGGCCCAGGTAGCTGGCATCCTGCCGACGCAGTGGGGCGACATCATGGCCATGTCAGTCGCGATCTCTGCGCCGATCTTGATTGTGTTCCTTGTGTTTCAACCGGCGTTCGTCAGGAGCATCGCCAGCACGGGTCTAAAGGGCTGAGCAACCAATGTCCTTCAAACGATTCTCTGAGCGCAGATTGACAAGCCCAACCCCCCACTTACCCCTCTACCACCTCCGACCAGAGCGGAACTGGATCAATGACGCTCTCGGGCTCACGAAAGCCGATGGGAAACATCACCTCTTCTTTCAGTACAACCCGCTCGGGCCAGACCCTGGCATCAAGCACTGGGGTCATGCGGCCACTACAGACCTAGTTCATTGGGAAATCCTTCCAGTCGCACTCAGCCCGACACCAAATGGGCCTGACGAGGCGGGGTGTTGGTCGGGATCGATCACAAACCTGATCAACCCGCCGCACCTTTTCTATACGGGCGTAACTCATGACGCGAGGCATGGTCGAACGGAAGCTATTTGTTTGGCTACTGGTGAATCGGAGTTGCGGGTCTGGCGGAAGCACTCTGATGTTCTGATTCCCGGACCTCCAAATGATCTCGATACTGTGGGGTTCCGCGATCCGTTTGTATGGCTAGACGGCGACCAGTGGAGCCTTCTCGTGGGCTCCGGAATCCGCGGAGGCGGCGGGGCGATTCTCGTCTATCGCTCCAAAGACTTGTTGAACTGGCGCTATGACGGCGTCTTCTTCTCAATGGCCTCGGGAGCCGGCGGTGACGACGTAGGCGCGATGTGGGAATGCCCGCAACTGATCCACCTCGGCGATTACCACGTCCTGCTGCTATCAATCGACAACGCAGTTCATCCAGTCCTATACGTCGTGGGCCATGTGGTTGGCAGTAGATTCTCGGCCGAGCGAATCGGGCGACTTGACATGGGGCCGGACTTCTACGCTCCAACGTGCGATGTTGAGGGCGGCAGGGCCGTGCTAATCGCATGGTCACCTGAGGCTCGCAGCAGTGACGCCCAAGTAGCTGCGGGCTGGGCCGGTGTTATGACGCTGCCACGAGACCTCACCCTCGGTGTTGATGGGCAGCTGTGCAGTTCCCCTGTGGCTGAACTGTCGCGGCTCCGCAAAGAACATTGGAGTGCCGTGTCGATTCTCCTTCCAGGCGACGGCATCGGTGTTCCGATGCCGGTGGGTGGAAGCGTCTTCGAGGTCATCGCGACTGTGCGCGTCGGTGGCGCATCGGTAATTGGCCTTCGCATTCGGAAGTCGCCCGATGGTCGCGAAGTAACGACGTTCTCCGTCGATCCTCGCACCGGCGGGGTCATCTTTGATCGTTCCGCCTCTTCGCTCGCGCCTGACACCATGCACACGGTCCACGAAACCCGCGATGGGTGGCCGCCGGGCGAGCGAATCAAGCTTCACCTGTTCGCTGACGAATCGATCGTCGAACTCTTCATTGACGATACTGTCGCGGTAACTGGAAGAATCTATCCGACTCGCACAGAGAGTCTGGGAATCTCGGCTTTTGCGATCGGTGGCAATGCTGAGGTCGAATCGATCGACATCTGGCAACTTGATGCAGCAGTGCCTCGCGATCTGGGCATGCGGGACTCTCTGTGACTAGCACGAGGAGTTCCACCGAACCGCGCGTCCTAGGGATCGATTTAGGAACCAGCCGACTGAAGGTGGTTCTGGTGGATCAAGTCGGCCACATTCTCTCGTTAGCTCGGGCTGGCTACCCTACTAGCCGCTCAGTTGCTGGTATCGCCGAACAGAATCCCAACCAATGGTGGGCGGCACTTCGCGAAGCGATGGCCAGTATTGGTCGCACCGTACCAATTGATTTCGCCGGAGTGGCGGCCATCGGCGTCACCGGCCAGATGCACGGTGTTGTCGCCGCGGATGAGTCGGGCCGCCCGGTCCGACCGTGCATGACTTGGGAGGACTATCGGGCGATTGGCGAGCTTGACGGAGTCCGGAAACGGATTTCTGGGGAACGGGTGTGCCTATTGTCTGGAAGCCCTCTGTCGGCAGGTTTCACCGCTGGCCTAGCGCGCTGGCTCACGTTGCATGAACCGGAATCAATGTGCCGATCCCGGTGGCTACTTCAACCTAAAGACTGGATCAGGTTCATGCTGACCGGAGAAGCGGCAACCGAGCCGTCAGATGCGTCAGGCACGCTCCTCTTCGATGTCATGGGCGCTAACTGGTCCAGTGAGTTGATGGCGGCGTTTGAGGTCGAGCCAAGGCTCTTACCTCCAGTCATTCCGTCAAGCAGTGTCGCCGGGACCATTCTTCCGAGAGTGGCCAGAGACTTAGGGCTGCCTGGTGGCCTGCCCGTTGTCGCAGGGGGCGGCGATTCGCCAACTGCAGCTCTTGGCGCCGGAATTCGAGGGAGCCTTCATGCCAGCCGCGGATTGATTTCGTTTGGGACAGCTGCGCAGATCGCCATTGCTACCGATCGACCGAAATCCGCGCCTCACTGCGCTTATCAATTGTTTCGGCACGTCATTGACGGCGAATGGCTGCAGGTTGCAGCCATCCCCAGTGCGGGGTCCTCCATTGCCTGGCTCGCGCGGATTTTGCTCCCCCACCTTGACGAGGGGATCGCAATCGAGCAGCTTATCGCTGAAGCCGCCCACGTACCCCCAGGCGCCCGCGGCGTCACCTTCATCCCTCAGCTCGTTGGTCGCCGATCGCCAACACCTGAACCGGAAGCAGCGGGCGCTTTCGCAGGGCTCCGCATCCACCATGGGCGGTCCGAGATAACACGCGCCGTCCTCGAAGGGGTTGGCTTCGCCCTGCGAGATGGTCTGGATGGGCTCAGAGCACAAGGCTTCAAACCGAGAGTGCTGAGCATGGTGGGCGGGCTCGGTAGTAGTGATGTGTGGCCCCAAATACTGGCCGGGATCTTGGACGTGCGAATTTGCCGCAGTCCCGACGGCGGCGGGGCGGCGCTTGGCGCTGCAGCCCTCGCCGCCGAAGGTGCGGGGATCGCGTCGGCTGATTCACTTACTCGAGTTGCTATCGGCGAGACGCTTGATCCATTGCCAGCCGATGTGTCGACCTTCCGGGCCATCCATGAGACACGCTGGGCGAAAGCCGTCGCAGCACTTTGATGAGGTTGCAGAGTCATGAAACAGGGATCTGACGTGCAGCGACGCCGGCCGCGGGTGGGAAGGGTGCGGCAAACCCTAGACTTCGACCGCATCGCCAATGACCTGCATGCGTCGGTCATCTCGGATACCCTCGATGCATTCGGCCACCTCAATCACGCTCTACCGCCTCGTATTCGTCCGATCGATCCAGGTTCAACGGTCGTCGGCCGAGCCGCGACTCTACATTTGGTAGAGGAGTTCAGCGAGCCAGCGAGCCCGTACAAAGGACTCATCGCGGCGATGGATCGAGTTCCTAGAGACTCTGTCATTATCGTCGCCGCCGGAACTACACGCTGCGCAATCTGGGGTGAGCTCTTCTCCATAGCTGCTCAGGCACGCGGTGCCCGGGGGACTGTTGTTGACGGATATGTTCGAGACACTGCAAAGGTCATCGCGATGGGCTTCCCGCTGTTTGCAGTGGGGACCAGCCCGCTGGACTCAAAGGGGCGCGCGACTTTGTTGGCAGAACAGATCGAACTTGAAATCGACGGGATTCGCATCGCTCCAGGAGATCTGATTTTCGGGGACCATGATGGTGTCGTTGTTGTGCCAGCCGAACTGGAAGCTGAAGTGATTACGCGAGCTTACGAAAAGATCCGCAACGAGGCCGCCGCCCGCACTGCGCTGTTGTCTGGTTCATTCATGAGAAAGGTATGGGACGAACATCGCGTCCTATAGACAATCCTCTGCAGTAGCAACGTCAGGCACCAGCTTGTGCGTGTTCGCATCGCGTCGTCCGCGGTGAATGGTGGCGACGGCTATATCGTGCGAATAAGGGCCCTTGACGGGTGAAGGTCGACCACCTCAAAAGTCAGTCGCCGCGTGTTCTCCTCTTTGTCGGCTCTTACACTCGACCAGTCCCTCACGCGCCGCACTCGCATGGAGACGGTATCCACGTCTTCGAAGTGGACTTTGATGCGGGACAGGCAAAGCACAAACTGGTCTATCCAAGTGTGGAGAATCCTTCCTATCTCTGCTTCGATGGGTCAAGTCGAGTCCTGTACGCGATCAGCGAACTGGCGGGTGGACAGGGAGGCATCGTCAGTGCGCTAAGTTTCGATGGCGCTTTTACAAGGGTCGTCGAAAGAACTCATACGGGGAGTGGCGGAACCGCTCCTTGCTACGTCTCGCTCTCGGAAAACAGACATTTGCTGGTAGCGAACTACGGCGACGGGTCCGTGGCGTCTCTCGCCTTGCGCCCAGATGGGCACATCGAGTCGATGAAGTCGATAGTGAGGTTCACGGGGAGTGGTCCCAACGCCGAGCGTCAGGAGCGGCCCCACGCGCATTGTGTGGTCCCTCACCCGTCGAATGGCCTCGTATACGCCGCTGATCTCGGCACTGACACCGTATATCGGTGCAGGGTCCTCGCCGACAACGGCTCTATTGAGCTGTTGGGCGAGACTCATGTCCAGCCAGGGTCAGGCCCCCGTCACATAATGTTCGACCCGTCTGGCAATTTGGCGTTTCTGGTCCACGAAATGAGCTCCCACTTGGGAGTGTTTCGAGTCACGGACGACGGTGCACTGATCCAGGAGGCTTATCTTTCGCTACTACCGGTTGACTTCCAGGGGGTAAGCCTCGGCGCCGATCTTGAAGTGCGTGTCAGCGACTGCGAAATTGAAATCTATGCAACGAACCGCGGCGACGACAGCGTCGTTGCCCTCCGGATAAACCCTGAGACGGGTGATGCATCCGCGCGTGCTTGGGTGCGATCCAGGGGCAAGACGCCGAGAAGCCTCGCGCTTGAACCGAACGGGCGCTATCTAATGGTTGCCAACCAGGATTCCGACAGCATCCAGGTGTTTTACGTTGGAGATGAGGGGGCGGAACTTCAGCCGACGTTCTCAATATTGGTGCCAACGCCCGTCTGTGTGAAGTGCAGCCCGCTTCAAGAGTGACCCATATCGAATTGACGATTATTAGGAGCCTGCACGACGACCCGACGCTCGTCGAAAGGCCTCCACGCGCGCGTCCTTAAACGTTCAACATGCGTGCGAGTAGGTATTCGCGAAAGGAGTCGAGCTTGGAACTGATCTGGCGTGGCTTGCGCGTCGACATCGTCCCGCTATGCAGCAACCGCGAATGGGATTCACGAGGACAGTGGTCGGTACGGGGTCGAACTTGGGTCGAGCGACGTGTCGACCACCTACGCGAGCACGCCGAGCAACTCCGCACAAGCTCTTAACTCGGACCGACTGGCCGAGAGGTCGACGATCTTGTCACGATCCGCACATTTGTCGTTCGGCCCTCCTCCGCGGATGATGGCGGGCGAATTTCGCCCAGCTGACAGCCAAGATGACAGCCAACCGGCCGCACAATGGCGGATGATGGCGGATGGTCATGGAATCAGCTAGCTAACGACCGAACTCCAGCGGACATTGCTGGACGCACGCGGACGCCAGGCCCGCGGTCTTCAAAACCGTTTGCGGGCTTCGGAAATCCCGCTACTGCCAGAGCCGGCCGAACGACCTCGAGCCATCGCTCTGGATGTCGGTTCTCTCTCGCGTCGTTTTGCTGGCGAGCTGCAGGGAGTGCTCTCGATAACTGCAACTTATCGCGAGTCCAACGGGAAGCGCCTCGCGCGTCCTCTTAGGTGAAGTGCGAGACGCGGCGGTCTCGCGCGCGTCATCTTGCGTGTGAGTCCAGCCAGGCCATGGTGCCGACAAGGCGAGCCTATCGAAATCCACCACGGCCGGAAGCATGGTGGCCAGTCGGCACAATCGGAGCGGAACCGTCGGGGGGTTGTGTGATCTCTGATGGCAATTCATGATCAGGGCGACAAGAAATGCGTCAACTGCGGCCTAATCATCCCCGGGCTAGTGACGTTCGGTGAGTCTCGACTGGGTAGCCGTCAGCGCAGCCGTCGCGGGGGTTGTGGCTGGCGGTGCCGCGGTGGTTGCACTTTGGTATCAGGTCGAACTCGCTCGTGGAACTTCGAGTATCGACAACATGGTCCGCATGGAAGGTCAATGGCACAGCCCTGAGATGGAAAAGAGGCGCGCGGGCGCTGCCGCTGCGTTCCTGAATCCGAACGCTACAGCGGCCGACACGGAAACCGACGATCTCGTGGCCGTCATGACCTTCTTTGAACAGCTGGGTTACCTCGTCAAGGAAAAGGCTATTAAGGCGGAAGCTGCCTGGGAGGCGTTATCGGACTGGTCACTTCCATGGTGGGTGGCGGCAATCCGTTTCTTAGGGCGCAGCAAGCCACCAACCCGACATATTGGGAGAATTTCGCTTCTTTGAACGACGACATGGAGGCAGTCGAGGCGAGACGTAGGGACCTGCCGCGAGACAAAGTTGTTCCGAACTCCGAGAGCGTTCACATGTTCTTGGTTGATGAGAGTACTGTCGCAACGAGCGATAGCGGCCAGCTAATGCGGAGAAGTTGGCGGCGCCGCCAGTTTCCTGTGCGCTAGGCCGGTCGCTCGCCAGCGGCAAGCCGTCGCCAAACGCGATACTGTCGATAAGGCACCGGTACCGTGCACGTCGTGGGAGTTCGTATGCAACTTCTTGCACCTCGCCGGTCCTTGTCAGGCTCAGTTGGGTTGTAGTGTCCGATCTTTAGGCGAGAACCGGCCTTAGTCACTCTCTGAAGCCGACGAACCGAGAGGTCGCGCAGCACACCCCCGTCCACGAACTCTTTGGCGCATCATGGAAGTCGAACCGTGAGTGACACCTTGCTGGGGGCTCTGATCGGAGCTGCTGGTGGTGTTCTGGCCGCGCTATTTCCGCTCGTCTATATCATCCGTAAGGACCGACGGCAGCAAAGGCAAGAAAGCGAACAGCAGAAGGCGCGCGAACTAGAGCGGTATCACGAACGCCGAAAGCATGCTGCAATTGCTTACCTGGCGCTGTTGGGCGCAGTGACGGCCGCTCTGGACGCGCTGCGCCTGGATGCTGACGATGCAGATGACCTACTGCATCACGCGGGCACCATGTTTGGCGAGCTTCAGAAGTATGGTCAGAGTGAGATCCTCTTTGACTTTGGTGAGGACTCAGCCGTTGTCTGGACTGAGCGTGCAAATCGCCGCCTACTGAGTCAAGCGCTCAACCTCGCCCGGCAGGCCCGGACCAAACGTGAGACGGGGGAAGAGGCGCGGGCCACCGAATGGAGGATCCAACAGCTTTCCAAGGGCCATGTAGATGCACAAGCCCGTGAGGTTTTCCGAATCGAGGTGAATGAGGCCATAGCCAGATCGCCCGAGGTAGTCACGAGATTCGCTTCCTCGCGACGCCAGCTCGAGGATTTGGCCAATATTGCGCAGGTAGCTCTCCCGGAGCATGTATTGAGCACCCAGTAGAACCGCAGCGACCTTCGCCACAGCTAGTGGTCGCGACATCGGTGCCTGAATTGGTATGACTCATTTGTGCTGATGGTTTTGCTGCTGATAACCGTCTGCTATCAGTAGCTTCGCGTCGCGCGCGTCCTCTATACATGTGGCGAGCCTGCGCTGATGCCGATAACTACCCGTATCGAAAGCTGTCTCGGTTGCCAAGAAACGTCGAAACGGCTGGTAGGATAAGCAGACAGGTCCGGTGGCGGACGGTAGATGGCCGCAGCTGGCACCGATCAGAGCGAACATCAATGCGAACAGGGCTGCTAAAGCCTTCACTTGATCGGTGTGGGTACAGGCCAGCCCTCGCCAGGTATCTCCAGCACGACCATTGGCAGTCGGAAGTCCAGCACCAGGTCCAGGCATTTGCCGCGCGGGACTACCACTGCAGCTGACCGCAAGTCCTGAGGCAGCGCGAGCTGATAAGCGCCGGGGTCGAGCCGCGCCACGAACGTGCCGGCTGCCGCAACCGAGACCCGCTCCAACAACCGCGAGTTCTGATCTTCGACGAGGAGGTAGCGAGGCGCAGGCCCGATGCTGTCGATTTTGCCGGCGACACCAGTGCCCGCAAACCACCGGATTACGCGCTGGTCCTCGCTATATCCATGCAAGACAGCCGCCGCCAACAGACTGGCGGTCACGAACGCAAGGAACCCGATCCTAAGGAGCCTCAAGGCAGATTGCGCCCCACCAGGCGAGGTGCGGCCAGCACCAGAACTAGTATCACCAGCAACGACGCCAGCAGAACGAATAGAGGCATCGAGTCGACGACGGTTCGAACCAGCGCGCTCTGGAGCTCACTAATCCTGAACACCGATTGCGGCACCACCGAGCCGAACTGGATCGGCCCCAGCTGGATGATCATCGGTCCCTGTGACCGCTGGGAAACGAACACCAACGTGACGAACGCGATCGCCTGCAAAAGGACGGCCACGCAAACTCCGTGCAGGTAGGCGGCTGCGCTGCTGAGCATCCGGTTAGCGCGCACCGCCATCGCGTAGGCCGCTCCTGCGCCTAACAGGAGATCCAAGGCGACGCCGATGTCGGCGGGCAGGTCGTCGACCAGAGTTGCCATCTCGCTGCCATAGCGCTCGCGCCAAGCTCGGGGATAGAGGTGGAGCAGAGCCTTCATTTGGCGGGCCGCCACTGGCGAAACGTCCAGGTGGTCGTGATGAGCGCACACGCCACGCTGAAGAGGACCGACGCGATGCCCGAGGGGCCGTAAAGCTGGACCATCGGGCCCGTGTAGGCACCCGATGTGAACACGAGGCTAGTCGAGCCGACGTCGAACCTCAAGCCGATCTTCAGCACGTAGC